>ENA-UOJH01000571-UOJH01000571.1-human-gut-metagenome-genome-assembly--contig:-C148-NODE-571-length-33587-cov-14.923506_pt1 | contig 33587 bp, 18 predicted proteins | sample MGYA00242345_ERZ723892 | MGnify/ENA metagenome assembly ERZ723892 | reverse complement strand
TGCTTGAAATCAGACATGCCACAGCACTAACGACAGGTGCGAAGCACTGGCATCGCTAAAAGGCTGTTTTTTATGTTTTTGTTTCAGTCCCCCCAGCATTTATCCACTTACCGCATTTCGTTTCGCTTATTTCGCATAACCTTCGCTGCATACTTGCCTACACACATCAAATTCCTAACGGAATTTCATCGCATCTTCTTCGGGACAACATGTATATCATTGCCCATGAAATTTCGTTTTGGGAGATTGATACAACCTCTTTTTAAGAAATCATGTTGTCATTAGGGGTTTTTCGCCGTGAAACGGCGAGCGGTTTTTATCCTTGGGGCAATGTGGATAGCCCTCGTAAGAGGGTGGCGGTGGGATTGTGTGGTTGGCGGCATGGAAACTCGTTTCCAATGACGCAAAGCGCACAGTCGCACCGCCAAATGCGAAGCATTCCACGTTGCTCCAAGGCTGTTTTTTATGTTTTTGTTTTTGATTCCATTGACGATTCGGCAACAATGCATAATTTATCCCCAGGAATTTTCCACTGAACCTAAATCTGTGGGGTAGAAACAAAAAACCCGGGAGCGGGATTGCTTCCGGGTTTTGCGGTGCGTACAGGACTCGAACCAGCGACCTCCTGCGTGACAGGCAGGCATTCTAACCAACTGAACTAACGCACCATTTTGGTTTTGCAAGTGACTTGTCTCATTTGCGAGTGCAAAGTTACTACTTTTTTTTGTTCTTCCAAAATTTTTGCGAAAAAAGTTGATAAAAAACCACGGCTCTTTCATTTAAAAACTCCGAAATTATTGCCGAAAAATGCCTATTTTATAGCGAAATTCCTTAAATTTGCAGACAGCGATGCCGAAGCACCGCTTTCGGTGTTTCTTTTTCATTATAAATATCATTTTAAAGAGGCGGAGGAGTTTTTTGTGCCCTCCGCCTTGATTTTTGCTACGCAAAAATAATCATTATTCCATTGATTTACAACATTTTCGCCTTAATAATATATAAAAAGAAACACTTTTTTTATCCCAAGGGCAGTATGATGGAGCGCCTTGTGGATTTTGCGTCATCAGCCCCGGAATTCAGACGCGTAAGCAAGGGCAACATCCGCCATCGGCTCAGTGACATCATCGTTTTGACCATTCTTGCGAGAGCCTCAAAATGCTTGGGGCGTGCGGAGATAATCGCGTTCGGCAAGCACAACCTCGGGCGGTTCCGCTCGATGGGGATGCTGCGCAACGGCGTGCCGTCCGAGTCCACGCTCTGCCGCGTGGAGCAGGGCATGGACGAGCTCGCCCTTGCCGAAAGGATGACCGAGCTGATGGAGACCTTCAGAGGGGAGGCCTCTTGCAACGGGGAGGCTGACATCGTGTGTGTGGATGGCAAGGCGATGCGCGGCACCACGCAGGGCAACGGGCGCAACCCCGACATGGTGTCGGCCTACTCGTGCAGCGCAGGAATCACCCTGGCCACGGAGATGTGTGGCGAGAAGAGCAACGAGATTACCGCAGTCCCCGCGTTGCTTGACAAGCTTGACATACCAGGGGCCATCGTGACGGCGGACGCCATGTCGATGCAAAAGGCGGTCATCGACAAGATAAGAGAGAGAAGCGCCGACTTCGTGATAGAGCTCAAGGCAAACCAGCGCTCGCTGCGATACGGCGTCGAGGACAGCATCAAGACCCACACCCCTGTGCGGGTGCACACGGAGGGGCCAGTCCTTGAGCATGGCAGGATCGAGACAAGGGAGTACAGGGCGTATGACGGACACGGAATCATCGCAGACAGGGACAGGTGGGGCGGCAACCTGACCGTAGTGGAGTTCTTGTCGGAAACGGTGAGGAAATCAACAGGAGACCGCACCTCGGAGCGAAGGCTGTACGTGTCGAGCCTGCCACCGAACGCGGCTCGACTCGGCTCCGTGATACGCAAGCACTGGTCCATAGAGAGCATGCACTGGTCACTTGACTGCCACCTGAAGCAAGACGGGATAAAAAGAAAGACCACAAGGAGCGCGCGAAACCTCGACACGCTTCAAAGGGTTGTGCACGCGCTGTTCTCCACATGGAGGCGGAGGAGGAAGAAACGCGCCGACAAGGCGAGGGGCACAGCCGAACTGATGAGAGCAATATCGGTGAGTTTCACAAACCTGATGCGATTTATGAATCAAAAATGACAAAAACACGCTTTTTGAGAAAAGCTTAAGATACTGACATACAGAACAAAGAAAAAAATGCCCCATTCTCCACAAATGGGGTAAGGGGCTTTGCCGTCTCTTTTCCATGTTAAATGAAAGAGCCGTGAGTTTTTAACCCAAATCGGTCATTAGGGCTTGTGGTATTTCGGAGTTTTAGAAGAATGAATTTTGCTTGTCTTTTAATGAGTGATAGCGAGCTATTACGAATTAAAAACAAGCAAAAGGCATCTTATAAAAGCCGAAAGACCGCAAGAAGTAATATGAAAATTTCTTACACGGCCTAATGACCGATTTGGGTTAAAATACGGGGTACAAATTTAGTATTTTTTTCGCTCATTGCCAATATTCGGCGGAAAAAAAGCAAACCGACCGCACCAAAATCAAGCGCGAAGAAAAAATATTTCCAACGGAATGTGGAATTGGCACGATTTATGCTTAATCGTAAGGCGTAAGCGTTTCACGTTTCACGTCCAACTTAATTACCCTAATCACACCATTGAAAAGCAACTCAAAACATTCCGCCACGGTGTCGCGCCCCTCCATTCGGCGCAACACCGTAAATTATTTTACGCACGCGCGTGCGCGATGCGAAAAGCCAACGAGTCAACAGGTCAACGAGTCAACAGGTCAACAAGCCAACAAGTTTTCGAGCCTTCGAGTTATCAAAATTTCGAGAGCCAAAGCCATCGTCTTAACTTCTTCAACTTCTTAACTTCTTAACTTCTTAACTTCCAAAAATTCTAACTTCTAATTTCTAACTTCTAATTTCTGACCACACATTTGTGGTAGTGTTTCGGCAAGTTGTTATCACAAAACATAGCACACTCAGTAAATATTTAAAAAACAAGAGAATGCCGATAAAATAGCACTCTCTTGCATAACAGAAATAACTAATTCAAGTTTATATATATTCAGTTATTGACAAATTTACTGTCAATGGGAAACTCATTTGAGGTGAATACTTGAACATTCAGACCTTCATATTTAGGACAGATTTCGCCTTTAATATTCTCAAACTTGTTGCCTGAAGAAACCACCGTCATCTGGTCAGGCAATGGCAACGGTTCGTCTCCTTCAAAGAGGTTGCTATAATAGAGATTGGCATAAGCTCCATCACTTTCGGTTTCCAACACTCGCTTAATCACATTGTCACGCAGCACCAATTGCGTTTTCTTTGGCATTTCTTGCAAAATGACCACGAATTTCTCTGCAAAAAACAAATTGTTAGTAAACTTAAAGATGCCATCTTGGAGATTTTTACTATAGAAAGTGGTCCCCCCTTGAAACACATTGTCTGTGGCTGTCAATTCCACTTCTCCAGGCATTGCTGCCTTGTCCATAACAAACGAGCCCATAAAGCACATGCCAGTAAACACGTTGTCAAGCATCGTCACACGCCCACCTTTGTCTCGAGAATAAAGGAGCATATAGCCCAAATCGTCAGAAACAGAATGCACAGTAATATTATCAATCACATTACCACTATCTATCGTTCCTTTCACGCCTTTGATATTCTCGTCTACGGTGTTGCGATTAAATGCCACACTGGCATTCTCCACATTAAGCACAATGTGATATTCATTCGCTTCAGTTTCGTCTTTATACACTATGAATGGATACGCCACACTCTCAATCGTATTGCCCTCAATCAGAATGGGATTTAGACACTTTTTGTTGGTCATTGCTAATCCATAGCCCGTAGTTTTATTGTCAAGATTTTTATCATAAATGATTTTGAAATCCTGAAGTTGGCACCCTTGATGCGCCCAAGCACCATACTTGATGAGGTTGTTTGTGATTTTGATGTCTTCCGTGCGACAGTAATTGTCGCAAGTGATACCCATCAGCACATTCATGGGCGCATCAATATAAAACTCATTTCCGTCAATCACATAGTCCGACACCTTATAATGAACATAAGGAACAATCGCAGGTTCTGTGACTTCATCTGATATCAAATTATCATCGTTCGCCATTTTCAACTGAAAATCCATTCCTTCGCTAGGACTTATAGGAGTTCCGCCTTTAAAGAAACGTATTTTATCCATTTGCGTATGTTGTGAAAAGTACAAATTCTGAAATACATCAATCACGCCCTCCCATTCCTTTTCTTTATCTTCGTCTTTAATCTGATACTTCGTTTTTTGAAATTTATGGATAGCATCCAGTTTGATATTGTTAGGGAAAACAACATCTGAATCGTTATGACTCTGCGGTTTACCATAAAAGAAACGATTGTTTTTAATGTGAATATGCTCAAAATCTAGTTGACGATTGGCAAACGCATCATCATCAAGGCCCAATAGTGTCTCTTTTGATTTGTATAAATTATTCTCTTCACGGTTCATCAACGAATCTCCCCAAATGCCAATATTTTCGTCATTACCATACTTGTAAAAATCATTGTTCACGATATTCACGTTTTTCACACGTTGGCACATCCAAATGTTACCACCGATTCTTCGAGCGTTGTAGTTTTTAAACTCACAGTTGGTGATTTCCACATTCTCGCACCAATGCAAAAACACATGGGTAAAGTCGAGATACTGCGAATACATTCTAACATTATACATTTTAAACGAGTTTGCCTCATACACCTTAAAGAACACCGGGCAAATTTCGGGGTGATACCAACGTTCATACAATTTTGCACCTTCCACATCGTCTAAGTTAAACGCCACACGAAAAGCGATGTCAGAGACTACTATATCAGCTGGACAAATATGTTCGTTCTGAATATTAAAGATGGCATCATCGTTGTCATAGGAGTGAAAATACACACCTTCACTGATTTTATATTTTTGTGCATCTGTGGCCATTTCGTTATGCAGTTCGATGACTGGTATATCATGACTACTACTATGTGCCGAGCGAGCTCCTTGGATCACCACCCTTTCAAAGCCCTCCCAATAGAATGCCTTGTTGTTGATGATGGTGTAAGGCGAATCACTATACATAAAAGTAAGCTTGATTTGTTTACACAACTTTCCTGGGTAGAATTTTGGTGCCTCATCTTCGCAACCACAATTCTCATCTAAAATAATCGGTTGATCGCTTGCCATAGCAACATTGACAAACTGCTTTTGAAAATTAACAAATTCTTGATTGTTGTGAAACACAAAATCATTCGCATCCGTCAATTTTTGATTCGGATTTAAATTTACAGAATTATTAAATGTATTTTCCATAATAAAATAATGTGTGTTTAATAAAATTAAAAACAATTTATAGAATTTCAAAAAAGGAATGTGTGTTTTGAGGCCTCGTCGTGTGTTTTCCATTTTAAAATTCTTATAGCACAAAATTATGATCTTTTCTTCACAAATGCAAGAATTTGATGATTTTTTTTAAAAAACTTTTTTTTCTAATTTTCCTCATTATTTTTCTTGTTTTTCTTATCGTTTGTTAATAACTTTACAATCACAGTTTAATCATTTAATTATAAGATGCTATGAAGAAGAAACTATTACTTGCTCTTGCGATATTGCTTGGTGGCATCGGATTTGCCAAAGCCGATGTGCTTGCCAACGCCCAGTATTTTCCAGATGAAACTTTCCTCAGTTGGGTGCTGAACCACTTCAAAAAAATTCGAGGTTCAAGGCTAACAGACGAAGAGTTGGCATCTGTAAAGTCAATCGTCACATTAGACAACTCTGGTTTGAAAACAAATATCCACTCTTTAAAAGGTATAGAGTACTTTACCGAACTTGAAACCTTGTCAATCTACAACGGTGATGAGGATTACGTTAGGAACACTATAGAATATGTGGATTTATCAAAAAACAAAAAACTAAAAGCCTTCTATTTCATATCTGGTGATAGAGCGGTTTTCCATTACGGCAATCCCTTCTATGGTAACACCCTCCCCCTTACCCCATGCTACGGATACTTTACGCCAAAAGCGCCAGCCAGCCGTGTCTCATCAAAAGATGCCGCTGACGCAGTACGCCTCAAGAGAGTAAACTTGGCTAACCTTCCAGAGCTCAGGGACGTGGACATTGAAGGCCATGCGCTTACAGGATTAGATCTTCGTGGGTGTCCGAACTTACGAACCGTTATTGTTCACGACAGCAAGAATGCTGTGAACATAAAGTTGGACACTTGCGCTAATTTGGAAACATTTGGTTATAGCCAATGCGAAGCAGGCGTTCAGTTGCCTGATTTTGCACTTATGCCTAACCTAAAAGCACTCTTGTGTGATGATGGCAAAATCACAAATTTAGACTTTTCCAGCGTGGCAAAAAGTTTAGAGGTGCTCTCGTGCGCCAACAATGACATACAGAGCCTCGACCTATCTAAATGCACAAAACTAAAATCATTAAATTGCGAAAAACTCCCTATCACTTCGTTGGACTGCAGCCAGCTTGACTCAATCAAATATATAAACGTGTCGAGTTGCACATCTTTGCAAACTTTCCCCACTTTACCAAGCTGCATAACAACCATTGCTTGTGATTATGTCAAGGCATTTGCGAAGGCCGACTTGAGCCAGTACCAAAATTTAATGTATTTGAGGGCGGAAGAATGTGGTATGACATCTTTTGACGGTTCAAAGCACCCAAATCTCGTCTTTTTAAATTTGACAAACAACAACATCGCTGCAATGAATCTCTCTGGGTTGCAAATGGATACCGATGACAAATGGTATCGTGTTAAACAACGGATTTATGTTGACGCAATTCCTGTACCCGACCGTAGTAATTATTGGCGATTAATTCTGCCAGACGATGTGGACTTGAACAAAATCAATCCATACAATCTGGAGCCAAGTGACCAAGGTAAAAAGCTATATGTCGAATATTACGAAGATGGCCAAGGTAATCTAAAACCATCGCTCGTAACCAACACGAACGTTGGAACTGATTATAGATATTGCGGCATATATCAGTATTTAACTGGAGGAATTGGGAAATCCGTATATAATGGCATACGACACACCGATGAAATATTGTCAGATGTTACTATTTACGCAAAAATAGGCACATCAGGCATTGACGATATTGCTGCATCAAAAGAGGTGAAAGATGTAAAGTATTTCAACTTGCAGGGGCATGAGAGCGCCGAGCCATTCAGTGGCTTCAACATTAAGGTCACCCACTACACCGACGGTTCTTCAGAATCAAAAAAAGTAATCAAATAATCACATATCACACACAAAGACGAGATAAGTCCGAAATCAATACACCTATTCAATCCATTAAATCCTATTAGCACCGAAATAATAAAATAGGGTGTAAATCGGATTTTAATGGATTAAATAGGTGTATTTTTCGTCCTCTCTTGCCAAATCACATCACCAGAGACTGAAGTATCGTCTTAACTTCTTTAACTTCTTAACTTCTAAAAAATCTTCTTAACTTCTAAAACAAAAAATCTAACTTCTAATTTCTAACTTCTAATTTCTAATTTCTGACCAGTATTTCGCCAAGTTGTTATCTATCAATACTATTGTCGGTTTTCGGCAATTTTTTGGGGGCGTGGAGTTCGCAAAAATGTTCACTATTATTCACATGAAAGAAAGCAAAGTTTTCCAAAAAATTTTTTATTTACTTGATTTTTAATTGTTTAATTTTTTTATTAACAGAAAAAGTTTTCCAAAACGAAAATTGTTAATAACTTTTCGGTAATTTTTGTTGCATAATCAGAAAGCTTTAAATACCTTTGCAAATACATAATTCAAGCCCGCAAATCGGTGGGCTTTTATTACGCAAAACACAACAAATAAAACAACCCTATCAATATAGCATTTTCCACTATGATTCAAACCGTACTCAAACGCGACGGCCGACAAGTAGGCTACAACGAAGAAAAAATCAAGGCTGCGATTCGCAAGGCGATGATAGCAGCAGAAGTAAACGACGACGAAGCGCTCATTCAGCGCATTGCCGACCGCATCGGTATGCGAGGCAAAAGCCAAATGACCGTGGAGGCAATCCAAGACATGGTGGAAAACGAATTGATGAAGAGCCCCTACAAGCAGGTGGCGCGCACCTACATCAAATATCGCCACTCGCGCAATGTGGCACGCAAGGCTGGCACCGCCAACGTGTTTAAGGAAATCATCAACGCCAAAAACAACGACATCACTCGCGAAAACGCCAACATGAACGCCGACACCCCTGCCGGCATGATGATGAAGTTTGCCAGCGAAACCACCAAACCATTTGTCGACGACTATTTGTTGAGCGAGGAAGTGCGCGAGGCTGTAGCCGACAATGTGCTCCACATTCACGACAAGGACTACTACCCCACCAAGAGCCTCACTTGCGTGCAGCACCCTCTCAACAAGGTGTTGGAAAACGGCTTCGTGGCTGGTCATGGCGAAAGCCGCCCCGCCAAGCGTATCGAAACCGCAAGCGTGATTGCATGTATCTCGATGGAGACTGCGCAAAACGAGATGCACGGTGGTCAGGCAATACCTGCGTTTGACTTCTATTTGGCTCCATTCGTCCGCAAAAGCTATATCGAGGAGGTGAAGAATGTGGAAGCCCTCACCGGCAGCGACCTCAGCAGCCTTTACGATGCCGAAATCGACGACTTCATCGAAAAGCCTCTCGATTTCCTCACTGGCGAACAGCGCGCTCAGCAGCACGCCATCAACCGCACCGTGAGCCGTGTGCACCAAGCCATGGAGGCGTTTATCCACAATATGAACACTATACACTCCCGTGGTGGCAACCAAGTGGTGTTTAGCTCCATCAACTACGGTACCGACACCAGCGCAGAAGGCCGTTGCATTATCCGCGAACTTCTCCGCAGCACCTACGAGGGCGTGGGCAACGGCAGCACTGCCATCTTCCCTATCCAAATATGGAAGAAGAAGCGTGGTGTGAGCTACCTCCCCGGCGACCGCAACTACGACCTGTACCAATATGCGTGCAAGGTGACCGCTCGCCGTTTCTTCCCTAACTTCGTGAACCTCGACGCCACTTTCAACCAACACGAACTTTGGCGCGCCGACGACCCCGAACGCTACAACTACGAAATCGCTACAATGGGTTGCCGCACCCGCGTGTTTGAAAACCGTTTCGGTCCTAAGACCTCTATCGGCCGTGGCAACATCTCGTTCAGCACCATCAATATTGTGCGCCTTGCCATCGAATGTATGGGCGTGAAGAATAAGGAAGACCGCGAAAACCTGTTCTTCGCAAAACTCGACAAGGCTCTCGAAGTGACTGCCAAGCAGCTCCACGAGCGCTTCCAGTTCCAAAAAACCGCTATGGTAAAGCAGTTCCCTCTGCTCATGGCACAGCTGTGGAACGGTGCTTCCGAACTCAAGCCTAACGACACCATCGAGAGCGTAATCAACCAAGGCACTCTCGGCATCGGTTTCATCGGTTTGGCTGAATGTTTGATTGCCCTCGTGGGCAAGCACCACGGCGAAAGCGAGGAGGCACAAAAGCTCGGTCTGAAGATTGTGACCTACATGCGCGACCGTGCATTGAGTTTCTCGGAGCAATATCAGCACAACTACAGTATTCTCGCCACCCCTGCAGAGGGCTTGAGCGGCAAGTTCACCAAGCGCGACCGCAAAGACTTCGGCGAAATCCCTGGCGTGACCGACAAGGCATACTACACCAACTCCAACCACGTGCCTGTATATTACAGATGCAGCCCTAAGCACAAGGCTGAAGTGGAAGCACCATACCACGATTTGACCCGTGGCGGCCATATCTTCTATGTGGAAATCGACGGCGATGCCACCCACAATCCTGAAGCCATTGCCAACGTGGTGGACTTGATGGACAAGTACAACATCGGCTACTGCTCCGTGAACCACAACCGCAACCGCTGTATGGACTGCGGCTACGAAGACGCCACCGAAAATCTGAAGGAATGTCCACACTGCCACAGCACAAGAATCGACAAACTCCAACGCATCACCGGCTACCTCGTAGGCACCACCGACCGCTGGAACTCCGGCAAGCTCGCCGAACTCAACGACCGCGTAGTGCATAAATAAAGACAGTGGTTAGATATTAGAGGTTAGAAGTTAGAGGTTAGAAGTTAGATATTAGATATTACGAGGTTAGAAGTTTTTTTACCAAAGGCGATAGTGCCGTCTTAACTTCTTCAACTTCTTAACTTCTTAACTTCTTCAAAAATTCGAAACATCACACTTAATGAGATACTTAAAGATAGTCCCGGGGACATCGGTTGATGGACCGGGACTTCGTACATCGGTTTATTTCGCAGGGTGTTCGCACCACTGCCACGGATGCCACAACGAGCATTCGTGGGACTTTATGGGCGGTGAACAAATCGCCCCAGAGGCACTGTTGCAAAAACTGCTTGAAAACGAGGAGCCCGTCACCCTGTCGGGCGGCGACCCGCTCCAGCAGCCTCACGACGAACTGCTCGCCCTGCTCAAGGGACTGAAAGCCCACAATGTGAATGTGTGGTGCTTCACAGGCTACACCTTCGAGCAACTGCTCACCAATCGCCAGCACAAAGAACTTCTCGGCTACATCGACGTGCTGGTTGACAGTCCATTCGTCTTGGCGCAGCGCGACACCACCCTACGCTTCCGAGGCAGCACCAACCAGCGCATCCTCGACGTAAAGGCCTCCCTCGCCGCCAGCCACCCCGTCCTCACCCCCTACCAAGAAAGCCCCATATTATAGCTGAAATCTGCGATCATTGCTATCGGCAACGCCTCTCTCCATTAATTACGCAGAAATACATTACACAACCACATTCAGACGGGAAAAATGTATTATATTTGCGCATATTCTTAAGGAGTTAAGTCAATATACGGAGATTAGCAGAAAATAAAATATGAAATACGGTCTATCTATAGCACTTGCGCTGTTATGGTTTGCGTTCTCCACAAGCTATGCACAAACGCATCTTACCGATTGGAAAAATCTAAACAGTAAAAGCACTATCACGTGCATCACCCACAACACGGACTACCTCTACGCATCTACCATGGGAGGCGGCATAGTACAAATCAATAAGCGCACTGGCGAGCAACACTGCATTGACCATGCACAAGATGGGCTTCCTGATAATTATGTACTTTCAGTCACATTGCATAACAACGAGTTATGGACCACAAACCGTTTTTATGGTATATCGCAACGCGCCAATAACCGCTGGTTCAGCCACACCTCTGCCAATACTGGCTTCCGCACAAACCAATGGTTTCATAGCATCGCCTTCGACGGCAACACTACATGGGTAGGTGGTTTGTTGGCACTCTACGAAATGCGCGATGGAAAAGTAGTAAACACCTACGATGTGAATCCACTAAGCAACCACTGCATTGTAACCGCCATTGCTTTTGACCATAACGAACAACTATGGTTCACGGTCTATGACTACAGACGAAAATACGCCCTTTGCACGTTAGACAAAAGTTCAGGGATGGTGGTCGATAAATGCAACGACTATGGCGACGCTTATGCTTTGGCTGTGGATAACGACAACACACTGTGGGTTGCCACCAAACAGGGATTGCTCCACTACACTGACCAATCACAAACCCTATTCAACTCTTCCAACACATCCCTCACAGAGGACGCAGTTTCCGATGTAAAAATTGATGAGCAAAACAATATTTGGTTCATAACCGACCATAATTTGTGCTGTTACAACCGCACCACGTTCACTACATACCCTATCCCTTATTCTGACGACTTCTTGCGTTGCTTTGACATCGACGGCAAAGACATTTATGTCGGCACTCATCAACATGGTATGCTCTCCCTAACAAACAATGCCCTTACCCCTATCACCTACACTTTTCCTAACGCTCCAACGTCATCTATGCGTGGTGGTTGCGTGGACAAACAAGGGCGTTTTTGGGCAGGAACTATGACAGGAGCATTTGCCTATAACCCAACTGACGGCACAACAGAAATACTACCTATGCGTCAGATTGACGAGATTGTATCTGATAATAAAGGTGACGTTTGGCTAAAACCTTTCAACACGGGTGACACTTGTCTCATTGAAATAACACCCACCGACACCATAGCATACCGATACGACCAATATCCATTCAACGACAATTACATTTGCCAAATGCGTTTCGACCACACCAATCGCCTGTGGCTTGCCACCACACATGGGTTGATATTTCGCAACAACGGACAATGGCATGTCTATTCCACCACTAATTCAAATCTCCCTACCAACTATATATACAGTATAGACTTCGACAGCCAAAACAATGTTTGGTGTGGCACTTTCGGAGCAGGGCTGACCTGTTTTAACGGCACGAGCTTCACAACTTACACCACCAAACAAGGTCTTGAGTCAGATTTTGTAGCAGCTGTATGTGTAGACAAAAACGATGTCGTATGGTTCAACTGTCGCAGCAGCCAATACCCAGAAATATACGGTTTGGGGTTATCGTCGTTGCATAATGGACAGTTCAAAACATACACTGCCAACAACTCACAGCTTGCAAGTAACACTATATGGGACATAGAAACTGACGCAAAAAACAACCTATGGCTCGCCACTGGCGACGACAAGGGTGTTACACAGTTCGATGGCACACATTGGAACATATACAATACCGACAACTCTGGGTTGGCACTCAATGAAGCAACACATATAGCACTCGACGAGTATAATCGCCGAATTTGGTTTACATGCTACACTGGTGGTGGCGTAACGTATGCTAATTTGCAATACGACAACTCTGCTGTTACCACTTTAAACGCAAGTAGAGAACTGACCATACGTAATAATCATGTATTATTAGATCTTCCTGCCAATATTTCTGTGTTCGATACCACAGGCCACCTTATATTATCCGACTACGGTACAAATATCGACCTCTCCAACCTCCATAGGGGCATCTATATCGTCCACACTTCCAGCACAAATTACAGAGCAGCCCGAATAATCATTCCGTAGTTTTTCTCAATCATTAATGATTTCCTCGTATAGATACAAGACACCCCCCATCCTCACCATATTATAATCAACAAACGATAGCATCCCATAACATATTCCCTATTAGCATTTTAGACTTTTGGGGAATATGGGGATTTTTACTATATTTGCAAAGTATAATCATTCATTTAATAATTAAATTTTTACGCTATGAACAAACTCTTCAAACTTGTAAAACATCTGACGATGTCGCTGTTTGCAATGGCAACCTTAATTGGCACAACAGCTAACGCCGAGCGTTTGCTCACCGAAAATTTTGAATACGAACTCGGAAATCTGTATTCCCAAGGTGGCTGGCTGAAATACGGCACACAAGCAGCTGGCCCAGTGCAAGTAACCAACAATGCGCTCACCTACCCCGACTACCAAGACAAAGCCGTGGGCAAGGCTGTGCACCTCACCCAAGTGGCATCGGGCGAAGATTTGATGCGCGCTGTGAGCGAAACAGCCATCTCTTCTGGAAAAGTGTATCTGTCAGCATTGGTAAAAGTGAACGCTGTGGCCGACGACCAGTACTTCCTGGCGTTTATCCAACCCACTTCTGCTGGTATCGTTGACAAAAAAACGCCACCAGAAAACACTCGCCTGATAGCATCTAAAGGCAGTGCCGATGGCAAATTTGTGTTTAAAATCTCGCGCAATAGCGCCACCTTATTCGAATCAACCGAAGAATTCGAACTTGGCAAAACCTATTTGGTGGTGATGAGTTATGAATTTAAGGAAGGCACCAAAAACGACGTGGTTCAACTTTGGGTAAACCCTGCTGTGGCAAGCACAGAACCACAACCCAACGCCGCCATCAATTCTGCCACCCACACTGGTGCCGACATGAAGAGTTTCCAAGCCATCGAACTTCGTCAAGGTTCTTCTGCCACCAAGGTTGGACCAGAAGTGATTGTCGACGCTATTCGCGTGGGCACCGCATGGACCGACCTCTTTGATGTGGCATCTACCGAGCCAACCATGACCGTAACCCCAACCGTGGTTTACGACGGTTCTGCTGTGGCAATCGGCTCAAGCACCACTTTCGCCACCTACGCAGTGGAATACGCCAACTTGGAAAATCCTATCGACGTTTACCTCACTGGTGCCAACCGCAACCAATTTGAGGTTTCTGCCGAAACTATTCCTGCTGGTAGCGGCAAAGCCACTATCACCCTCACCTACAAGCCGCAGGCTATAGGCAAGCACACCGCACGCATCAATTTTGAAAGCACGGTGAGCACACTCAACACTGGTTTTGCAGCCACAGGTATCGCTTGGGACCCTGCAAATCCGCCAATGATTGTAGCCCACAGCGGAGGTTTGACTCCTTTCACCTGCAAGGCTGGCGAACAGCAAAAGCAAACCATCACCGTCACCACCTCCGACCTCCCCGACTACGGTAAGGCAGCTGTGAAGGGTTTGAGCAACGGCGCATTTATCATCAGCACCGCCACTTTGCTCAAAAACGGCAACACACAAATCAACATCACTTTCAAGCCTCTCGTTCCAGGCGACTACGAGGAAGTGATTGAGTTTAGCGGTATCAAGGCTGTAACCGAAACGATCCGCATCTACGGTACAGCAACCGAAAACGGCACCACCGAGGACCGCGAAGGCGACCGTCTGCCTCTCGACGATAGCAAGCCATTGGCTTCATACATGCAAAACTTCGACGGTGTGACCAAAAACAAGCCTTTGAGCATCGAGGGTTGGAAAAACCTGGCACAAGTGGGCAACCGCGCATGGTGGGGCTACACTTGGGATGACGGCAACGGCGCAGCTAAGGTTACTCCTTACGATAGCAAGATGGAAGAGTCCACGCCTTGCGTGATGACGCTCGTAAGCCCTGCTCTCGACTTCAAGAACACGCCAAACCCTGTGCTCACCTTCAAGGTAATGGGCACACTCATGCGTGATGGCATGGCCGACCAACTGGAAGTGTGCTACATTGAGAAAGACGGCGAAGGCATGTATGTGCAGCCTATCAACGGCCTCAATATCCCTGCTTCTCCCGACAAGAACGAAGAATGGGTACCTTACACCATCGATTTGAAGGGCCTCGACCTCGCCGACACTTTCTTTATCGGCTTCCGCTTCAACAGTAGCCGTGGCGCAGAAAGCACCACTTCATACTACATCGACGACTTCAGTTGGGGACAAACCAATGTGCCTCTGATTCGTCCAAACATTCGCGAAGGCTCTTTCAAAGCCACCGCTGGCAAGAAAGCCACCAGCCCCGACATTGAAATTGAAGGTATCGCACTCACCAGCGACATCAAGATTTCGCTCTACGGCGCACACAAGGGATTCTTCACTCTGAGCACCACCACCCTGCCTGCTGCTGGTGGCAAGTTCAACCTCGACTTCCTCAACACCGAACCAGGTGAATACGCTGTGGAAGTGGACCTCAACTCTGAAGGCGCACCTCTCACCGCCGTTATCGTGGGCGTGCAAAACGAAACAGCCACTGGCATCACCGATGTGATTGTGGATTTGTCACAACCTGTAAGCGTTTACGACATTCAGGGCCGCGCCCTCATCACCAACAAGCAAATCAGCAGCACAAGCGAACTGAAGAGCGCGTTCGGCGAAGGCATCTACATCGTGAAGCAAGGCGAAAAAGCATGCAAAGTGAAACTCTAATCAACAACTCAAAATCTCGAATTTTCGAAATCTCGAAATCTCGATAATTCGATAACCCCATAAGAAAAAAGGAGAGATTCCCGAAAGAATCTCTCCTTTTTTATACTCTTGCGCCGTGCGCCTTATTCCTCATACCATGTAGAATACATCAGGTAGTTTTTGGCGATTTTCACGTTGATTTCCTTTGCTTGCGCAGGGTCAACCATCTTTTTGAATTTCGCTGGACTGCCTGCCCACAGTTCGTGAGGACCAATCTTGGTGCCGCCGAGCACCACGCTACCAGCTGCCACGATTGCGCCTTCGCCCACTTCTGCGTGGTCGAGAATGATGCTGCCCATGCCAATCAGCGCCATATCGTGGATAGTGGCACCATGCACCACCACATTGTGGCCAATCGACACGTCGTTGCCGATAGTGGTCACTGATTTCTCATACAGCGTGTGAATCACCGCATTGTCTTGAATGTTCACACGGTTGCCAATCTTAATGGTGTTGACATCGCCACGGAGCACTGCACCAAACCAGATGCTGCAATCGTCGCCCATGGTCACATCGCCCACGAGCACTGCATTGTCGGCAAGGAAGCAACCCTTACCCATTTTGGGGTCGAAACCCCTAACTTTTCTGATAATTGCCATAACTTTTATATTGATTTACATTTTTGTTCAAGCCATTGAGCCTCGTCGGCACTGAGCAGCGGACGCAAACGCTCGCACACCATAGCGTGGTAGTCGTTGATTTGCTTCACTTCCTCGCGGCTGAGCATATCCATATCCATCAAAGTGGTGTCGTAGGGAAAAAGCGTGAGCGATTCAAATTTGTAGAATTCGCCCCACTCTTCATTGCTGCACGCTGGCACGCAAAGAAGCAGATTTTCGGTGCGTATGCCGTATTCGCCTGTCTTGTAGATGCCTGGCTCATTACTGGTGACCATACCCAATTCAAGAGGTGTAGGGTTCGCCTCCATACGAATGCTCTGCGGACCTTCGTGGCAACCCAAGAAGTGACCCACGCCATGTCCTGTGCCGTGCAGATAAGTCATGCCCTCATTCCAAAGCGGACCACGAGCCAACACGTCGAGTTGCACACCCATAGTGCCTTTGGGGAACACCGCACGAGCCAGTGCCAAATGCCCTTTCAAAATGAGTGTATAGTCGTGCTTCTCTGCCGCTGTGGGGTTGCCGAGGCTAATAGTACGAGTAATGTCGGTGGTGCCTTCCAAATATTGTCCACCTGTGTCGATGAGCAGCAATCCCTCTGGGGCGAGGGTGTAAGCCGATTCGTCGGTCGCCTCGTAGTGCACAATGGCACCATGATCCTTATAGCCGGCAATCATGTGGAAACTGTCGCCACGATTCGATGCGTAAGCGGCACGCTCCTGCTGAAGACGGCGGTCAACATCCATTTCAGTAATGCCGTTAGCCACATTCTGCTCCAGCCACATCATCATGCGCACCATGGCCGCGCCATCATAGAGCATGGCTTGACGGAAGCCCGCTATCTGACACTCGTTCTTCACGCCTTTAAGCGCAATCACTGGCGACGCCATATAGGTTTTGTTGCAAATCATCGCCTGACCGAGAGCGTCGCTCACACGGTTAGGGTCAACCATCACCGTGGCTGTGCTGCTGATTTTGCCGAGGAATTTCTCAATATCGTCGTAATCCTTAATTTTCACTCTGTATTTCTTCAGGTGGTCCTTCACTTCAGAGGTCACCTTTTCAGAGTCGATAAACAGCACTCGCTCATCTTCGCTCACATACGCAAATGCGATAACCACAGGAGTGTAGTCCACATCGCTGCCACGCAAGTTCAGCAGCCAAGCGATTTCGTCGAGGGCGGTGATGAGCAATCCGTCGGCATCGGCAGCGTCGAGGGCATCAACCACGCGCGAAATCTTGCTGTCCACATCTTCACCAGCCAGTGCTTCATCGTGTACGAATGCTGGATTCATCGGGCGTGCAGGGCGGTCGGTCCAAATGGCCTCGGCGGCACGGAAATCGGGGGCAAACATAAAGCCATTCTGAGCGCAGAACATTTCAATGCGGTTCGCCTCAATCAGCGAAAATAATCGTCCGTCCACACCCACCACGGCATCTTCGTCAAGCACCTCGCCGAGCCATTCGAGCACGGTGGGCTCACCTGGGATATTCTCCTTGCGGAGCGTGAAGCCTGAGCCCTCAAGTTGCTCAGCCGCTTGCAGAAAATAGCGGGAATCGGTCCAAAGTCCGGCATCGTCGAGCGTAACCACAGCCGTACCGTTGCTGCCTGTGAAGCCGCTCACATAGTCACGAAATTTCCAATGCTCACTCGGATATTCACTCTGGTGAGGGTCGGTGCCAGGAATAATCACTGCATCAATATGCTTACTGCGCATCAAATCACGCAGTGCCTCAAGATGAGGAAACGTTTCTTTACTCATCGGTTATATAGTTTTTAATTTTAGTAACTCACAAAGATAACGATTTTCCACGAAATATACACAACACACATGTCCCCTTATGCGTCAATAACCGCTTTTCACAACAGGGAGGTCATACAAACAGGAATAAAGACATTTTTTGAACCTTCCTCCTCATGGTAGTCTTTCGTGGTGATGATATACGAACACGCAATGCGCTCCTTGAATTTTTCATTGAAGCGGTCGATTGACACGTGCGACTTGGTTCCCGACGACTTCACCTCAATCGGACAAATCTTAGCACCACGAGAGATAAGGAAGTCTATCTCATAATTATGTTTTTCGTCCTTTTTCCAAGTGTAGTAAAACAGTCTGTTGCCAGCAGCCACAAGCATTTGCGCCACCAAATTTTCATACACATACCCCAAATTAGCCGATAGTTTGCCGTTGAGAAGTTTGTAGTATATCTCATTTTCGGTGTAATCCTTATCCCAAAACGCTAAAGTGACAAACAGTCCCGTATCAGCCAGAAATAACTTATATCTGTCCAAGTCCTGCGTCAGCCCCATTCCCACACACGGGTCGTCTGCACGATACACCATATTCACAGTTTTACTGTCTTCCATCACTTTCACCAGTTCAGTCAGCTTATCCTTACCCGTTTCGCCAATCACCGACATTGGAACATATCTCGACACATTCCTATACAATTGACCAGGTATAGACTTGAACAACTTTGAAATTCTGCCAGAAGTGTCTATTTTCTGAAAATCATCGTCATATAGCTGAATGATTTTACGCTTCACTTTGTCCACTTGCTGTAAATTATTGGTTTGCAAATAAGCTAACACAGCCTGAGGCATTCCTCCCACAAGCATATATAACCTCAAATCCCTCATAACCGTGCGCAAAGAGTTAGCGAGGGGCTTACGCTTGTTCAAAAACGTTTTCAGCAAAGGAATGGTCACCTCATCGCCAAGAGCCCATCGAAACTCCTCATAATCCATAGGATACATTTGAAGGCGGTCTTCCTCACTTGGAATCGTGATGTTTTCAGTATTCTTCTTTATGGAAATTAGCGACCCAGTTTCAATATAATCGTATCTGCCATCTGCCACCAAATACTTTATTGCCTGACGGGCAAGAGGAAAACTCTGCACTTCATCAAACACAATCACCGACTGCCGTTCAAACAATTGCACATGATAAGTGGCCTGCAATTTAAGAAACAGCATATCTAAGTCGGTCAAATCCTCAAACAAACCCTTAGTTTCTGCTGACGACCTATTAAAATCTATAATTATATAGGATTTATATTGACTGCGTGCAAACTCCTCCACTACCGTTGACTTGCCAACACGTCTGGCTCCTTCTATCAATAGTGCGGTTTTGCCATCAGACTCCGTCTTCCACTGGAGCATTTTTTCGAAGATTTTTCGCTTGAAAACTTTATTTTCCATAACTATCTGATTTTATGACACAAAAATACAAAAAAAACAATTCCCCCGCAATTCAAAACAGCATTTTTTCCGATTTCCCCGATGTTTCGCAACCCAATTTATCCGATTCCCCCGATGTTTCACAACCCAATTTATCGGGTTTCCCCGATGTTTTACAACCCAATTTATCCGATTTCCCCGATGTTTTTTTGGTTTAGATACGGGGCAACATGTTTGGTGTTTCAAAAAAAATATGGGCGACCTGCAAGTGAGGTCGCCCATACGGGTTATGTGGAAAACATTAATTGTTTTCGGGGATAGGGATTAGTTGCGGAGCTTGAGAGCCTTAACTGAGCCATCGCTGTACTTGCGAACGATGATGTAGATTTGACCATCGTTTGCCTCAGGCTTAGCCACCTTCGCGCCACCTACGGTGTAGTAAGCTTCGCCCACTACGGTCTTGCCGCTCACGTCGTTGATGCCAGTAGCCTCCTCAACGTTGAGGGTCAGAATCCAAGGCACACCTTGCACTTCAGTTTCAGGAACCTTAGCCACGTAAGCTGGAACATTCTTTGAAGCTGAGAAATAAGGCTTCACATAGAGTGTAACTGTCACGCCCTGAATAGGAGTAGTCACGGTAGCGTCGTTGCCATCAATCTTAATCATTTCAGGAACATCCCATTTCAAGTTTTCGGCAGTGCCGACGTTGAATTTGTTCTTGGTCACATTTGTGTAAGTGTCGCCTTCTGCAAGAACCACAGCAGCAGCGTGAGCCTGAACTTGAGGATCGCCGGCTGCGATTACTGGAAGTTGATAAGAGTAGTTGTCTGCTCTTACCCAAGCAGGAGTGTCTTGACCTTCGTTGAGGTTAAGAGCCACGAGTTCCTTAACGCCCACGCCTGTACCAATCACGTTGTTGTCGCCATAGCTTGCGCCTTCGCCCTTAGCCGAGAGGTCGTTGAGGTAGTAAGAGTTGGTGCAAGAGTTGTTGTCGCCCCAATATTTCTCTTCTTCGCCCTTAGTGGTACCCACGAGAGCACCACCACAACCTTCGTCAGCAATGATAAGACCCACGTTCACGCAGTTCACAAGTTGAGTGCGAGCCACCTTTGCGTAATAGCTTGGCGAACCTACGATACCACCAACGCGTGTTCTACCTACGATAGGACCAGCGTTGAAGCAGTTCTTCAAAGTGGCTTGTGCGCTACCTGCGATACCGCCCACGCCGTAGTTGTTCTTCTCGGCAGTAGAAGTGGTAGAAATCTTACCCACGTTCACACAGCCTTCAAACACTGAGGATTCGCTATTGTTGTTACCAACCACGCCACCTGCATTGTATTGAGCCACGGTCACATCACCATAGTTGATACAGTTGGTGATTGAGCTGTTTTTACCTGCGAGGGTGTAGCAGATACCTGCTGCGCCCCAGAAGCTTTGCTCGATTGAACCATAGTTGACACAGCTGTCGATATAAGTATCCTTGGTCACATAAGCCACGATACCTGCAATCTGCTGAGCCGCCGATGCCACGTTACCAAAGTTTGCACAATTCTTGAACACCACTGGATAAGCTTCGGTTGGAACCGATTTGTAGTTACCAGTGATACCGCCTGTATAAATGCTCTTGGTGTTGGTCACATAACCGAAGTTAGCACAACCATCGAAAATAGAACCTGCAGAGTAGAACGCCGCGATACCGCCCATCGACGATGATGAAACAGCCTTAGTTGCTGTAGCGGTGATGTCGCCACGGTTGAAACAGCCGATATAGTGGCAAACGCTATTGCCAGCTGTAGCCACTTGGATAGCTGTGATACCACCAATATTAGCGTTACCAATTATATCGCCACTGTTTTCACAGCGGTCGAAGGTGTAAACATAGCCACCAGACTTACCGCCACAGTTAGCCAAGATACCGGCACTTGAGCCAGAGTTGATTTCGCCCTCGTTCACACATTCCACAAACTTAGCAGGATATGCGTAAGCTGCGATACCTGCCGCATAGCCAGCAGTTGTAGTAGAGGTAATCTTACCAGTGTTGACACATTTCTTAAATTCAGTGTCTTCATAAACGTAAGCTGCAATACCAGCCACATAAGTAGAAGGTGTTGATACCTCACCAGTATTCTTCACTTCTTCAAGAACAGCGCCTTGGTAAACATAACCAGCCACACCACCGATGTAAGAAGTGGTACCAGTCACCTTACCGGTGTTCTTCACCTTATAGAGCTTACCATAGAGTTTACCTACCACGCCGCCAAGACGACCGAGTTTGGTTACGCCCTTTGGACCACCAAGACCGCTTTGGGTTTCGCCAGCAGCGGTAACGTTGCTTACCACACCATAAGGAGCGATAGTTGAGAAGAGCGAGCCGTCGCCTTCAAATCTGGTCTTGTAGGTATAGCCTTTCACGTTAAATCCCTTACCGTCGAAGTTACCGGCAAATGGAGTGATACCGTCATAGCCGAGAGGCTTGATGCCGCCTTCCACGCCAGTGAAGTCGATGTCGTTGGTCAGCACCACGTATGTGCCCTTGAGGTTGTCGGCTGTGCTTGCCATAAAGTCGGCAAGAGCATTCCATTCTTGAGCGTTGGTGATGCGCCATGGGTCATCAAGTATACCAGTACCCTGAAGTGGGCAGTTAGGAAGTACAGAGATTTCGATAATCTTAGAGAACTTGCCGTTGGTGATGGTCAGCGTGTCCTTAATCACTTCTTGAGTGGTAGGAATACCCTTCAGCACATTGCCTTCAAGCTTGAAGTGGGTGCCTTGAGCGAGAGTTGCCACGCCATTAACCACGGTTGCGTCCTCTCTAAGATTCTTACAGGTCAAGCCTGGGAAAACGATGAGCTTAGAAGATATAGCTTCAATAGCACGTTCGTCGTCGGCAAAGAGTTTCAATACTGGATACTTGCCAGCCTCGAATTTCCAAACTTCAGTATCAAAGCCTTCAAGAGCGGTGCCTGAGGTGAGGAAGCTTGTTGCCACGCCAGTCATACCTTCATGGTCGGCATTTGCATCAGCAGGAATGTCGAGAATTTGGATATCCCAGTAGTTGCCACGAATGTCCTGAGATGTACTTTGTGATTCACCACCAGCCATAGCACCGTTGGTAGCGGCATCACCAGAGAATACTGTGCCAAAGTTCACACAGTTGATCATATCGTTGCGGTAGTAGCTGCCAGTAGTGGTTTCCAAAATTGGGCCCCAGTAACCTACGATACCACCTGCACGCTTGATTTGAGCGGAAATTGTACCTGCGTTCACACAGTTCACAAACTTACCGCCAGATGATGAAGTACCAGCGATACCACCAGCCGACTGAAGTTGGGTTGCGAAGTTGGTTGCGAGCTGACGGATCTCAATACGGCCTACGTTCATACAGTTTTCAATCACACTGTAAGTAGCACCTGCGATACCTGCAACCTGTCCGTAACCGCCTACGATGTTACCTGCGTTGAAGCAGTTCCTAATCTTACCTTCCTTGGTGTTTTGACCAGAAATACCACCAATCCAGCACGATACGGCACGAATGTCGGCGTAGTTGCGGCAGTTTTCTACCAAACCGCTATTGTAAGCAACCACAGCGGCTGAAGTAGCGAAGAAGTTGAGTTCGCAGTCAGCAGCCACGTTGATGTTCTTCACCACACCGTCGGCGCCAAGGCGACCTACAACACCCTTGTGCGACTTGCAATCGTTGGTGTTGAGTGTGCCCCAAGAGGTTTCTGTACCTTCGGTCTTCCAAGCCACAGCGTCGAATTTCATCTTGTGGATGAAGTGTCCGTCACCATCGAGAACACCTTCAAAGGTGTTGTGAGCGTCGCTCATGTCTGAGCAAATACCCAAGAACGACTGGTCGTATTCGAGGTCGATATCGTTTGCGAGCTTGAAGTAAACGCCAGAGAAGAGTTGCTTCTTCTCGGTAGTGAGTTTTGAGAGAAGAATGAGGTCGGCCTTAGTCTTGATGAGGAATGGATTGCTTTCCACACCACCACCTTCGTAAGGAATTGGAGCCACCTTCATGAAGCGATAGTAGCGCATGTATTTCTCTGAAGGAATATAGAAGAATACGGTGTCGGTACCAAATTCGCTATTTTCGTTCAGAATGATTTCGTTGTTGGCATTGATACCTGCGTAGTGACCTTGCGCTTTGAGCACATCGCCATCGAGGAATCCCACTTGCACAGCAGCGTCTTTGTTCACTACAGCCTTCTTGGTGAAGGTGTCGAAACTTGCGCCCTTAGGCATTACCACTGCCATGGTGGCGAGCTTTGAAGCCTCGGTGTCCTTAAATGCGGTAAGAGCTGGATATTTGCCAGCCTCGAATGTCCAAACTTTTGAATCAAAGCCAGCAGGACCAGCTGCACCCACCAGTTGCTCGGTGTCAACACCGTATTCAGAGTTGGTAAAGTTTACGATTTGCTTATCGAAGTAAACGTTGGTCAATACAGGCTTAGAGTCTTTCATAATCACACCAATGATTTCATTGTTTTGAACATTGGGTTGTGATTGATATTGATAAGTTTCAGATACGATGCTACCAGCAGAGTAAACGTTGGTCATCTTACATTCTGTAATTGGGTCACCACTTTCCCTTTGGTAAGCGTTGATGCGACCTACTGCACCACCTGAAGAGCGTGACGACATTGCGTCGATGCGGCCGTTGAAGAAGCAGTTCTCGATGTCACCGCGCAGGTAACCTACCACACCACCAACAATAGGACCAGAAGCGTAAGTGCTCATTGTACCCACGGCAAAGCAGTTCTTCATGGTTGAGGCAGAATTGAAACCTACCACACCACCTACGGTCTGATATTGTGATCTGAGTGAACTTGCGTCGATAGTACCAGCGAACCAGCAGTTTTCCATTGTGGTGAAGAACAAGTTACCAATCACACCACCCACTGGCAAACCAGGGGTTGCGGTGCTCATAGCAGCAGAGAGAATCTTCACATTCTTGGCATAGCAGTTCACCACCGGACCGTGACCTTCGCCAGCCACGCCACCAGTATAGCCATAGTTGCCAGAGATTTCGCAATTCTCAACCTGTGCGTTGGTCAATCCGGTAGAGATACCAGCCACAGCACCCACGCCATAGCTTGTGGCGGTGATGGTTGAGTTCTTAACAGATACGTTTTCAATTGGACCGAGAGCCCAACCCACGATAGCAGCTGCGTAAGCGTTGCCACAGATGATGGTTGCGTTCTCCATCTTCAAGTTCTTAATCACAGCCACGGTGTCGGTACGGCCGAAGAGTGCTGCGTAAGAAACGGTTCTATCCACATACAAGCCCTTGATGGTATGGTTGCCACCATCGAATGTGCCTGCGAAGATGTGCGACCAGTCGGCACCGATAGGAGTGAACTTATAGCCACCCATATCAATGTCGTTTTCCATACGGAAATACTTGCCGAGGAATGCGCGGCAGTAAGGATTGGTCAAAGGAGGAGTTGTGCAATTAAGGTCGGTGATTTCAGCCACCTTATCGCTGAGGAGAATCAGGTCGTCGCGAGTCTTAATCAAATAAGGACTTGCTTCTGTACCCTCACCTTGAAATTCGGTCACGCTGAGTGAAGGATATTGAATATCCACACCAGTGGTGATACCGCAAGAGTCGTAAGCAGCCACGAGGTAGCGGCTGCCCTTGGTTGTACCAGTCACCACGCCCCAATTACTCCAGCTGAGGCACTTCAAATCGGTAGCCACAGTGGTAACAGCGTCGGCAGCTTCAATTTTAGCACCAGTTTCGGTGAAAGTGAGATTGAAGCTGTAAAAATCGCCGTATTCAGAGTTGTAAGCCATCAGCGACGATGGAATAGAGGCTGTCTTGTTGCGATTGAGGTCGATTTTCACAGTTTGTCCATAGTCGCCCAAGTTTTTGATTGTAGCCACATTCTCCGCTGTCTGCTTAAACACCACGCCGTAGGATTCAATTTCTCCTCCAGTGTGCTTCTTGCCGGTGAACACTGCGTTGCACTTCTCAAGTTCGGTGTTATACACCACAGAGAAGAAGGCCCACTTAGTGTCGGTGGGCTTTGCTTTCACGTAAGCGCCCCACGCGTCGGTGAGTTTAATAATACCGTCGGCGGTAACCACACCAGCCACAGCCTCACCATCTGTTGGTGAGCCGTCGGCGAGATTGGTTTTCGCAAACACCACGTCGCCATAAGTCTCGTGCTGTCCCATTACCTGATAAGGTACGGTGATAGCACCAGTGGCAACGTCAACTTTTGCCTTGAGCACAGAGCTGTAGCCCTTTGCCCAGAAGTTGGTGATGGCAATGGAGTCGGTTCCCAAAGCAGCCACAGTGACCGATACGCCATTGTAGCCCGATGTGAGCATCGACTTGCCCGTGAGCACATACTCACCTTCAAGAGCCTTTACAGAAGCCACCTTCGAAGGGGCTTGCTTGGCTTTCTTGCTTGAAGATGCCTTTTCTGCAGCAGCAGCTTTAAAGTCGGTCACAGGTGTGAATTGGGTGGCGATGCCTGCCTTATAAGCGGCTGTGCCAACCACGTTCGCAGCTTTCACGACTGGAGCTGGAGCGTCCTGATTAACAGGAGCACATGCTTGCGAAACGACTTCTTGCGCTTGAGCACTGAAGGCTGTGACAGCTATCGCTATCATCAGTCCCCATAATGATTTTAGTCCTTTCATCATGTTCATGTGAATTGGTTAATAAATTGGTTAATATAAAAATTGGTTGTTAATTCTGAGTTCCAAGCACGATGTTGATTTCTGTGGTCACATCGGTCACATCCACGTTGCCATCGCCATTGAGGTCGCCACCTTCAATTTGGATTTGCCCCAAAATGGCGTTGATGAGCATCGTCACGTCGGTCACGTCCACGTTGCCGTCGCCATTGAGGTCGCCAACGATGACCTTATCTTCCACGGGGCGCACAAAGGTGATGTCATCGACGTAGCAAGGCGCGGTGCGATTGCCCGTATATTCCAAAATGCGCACTTCCGATCCTTTCGGTATCACGGTGGCGAACAGCAGTTTCACATTTGTGCCGGCTCTCACGGTCACCGTCTCCACGCCTGTCTCGTCTTTCAGCGAGGTCCACACTGTGGCATCGGGCTGGCGATAATAGGTGCGGACAATGCTGGTGGAACTTGTGGGGTTGAAGAAGCGATAGGAGAATACGTTCACTTCCCACGCCAGGGTGTCGCAAACCAGTTCGCTACTGCGAAGCATTGAGCAGGCATACTGTCCGTTGCCGGCGTTTTCGCCAGCGGTGGCGGCTATTTTCGCATTGTTTTTCAATGTCCAAGTGGTGAATTTGCCCTTCACAGTTGAGCCGTCCACTTTCACATCCTCAAAGTCCTCAACTTGGGTTTCATATTGCTGCACAGCGAGTTTGAAGCTCACCGATCCATCGGTGCCGCGTGCAATGTCGGAGATGGCGAAGTCGCTCATTCTGCCATTCCACGAGCAGAGGTTTGGCGAGGTGGTGTTGTCGATAGCGGTCACATTGCCTGTTCCGGGGAATGGGTCGGCATCAGAGTCGGTGGTGCCGCCTGTGGCACGTAGCAGCTGATAATAGCTGTGCTTGGGATTGCAGTTCACCTTATTATATTCCCACACGTCGGCGTTGGTCGAGTCCACACGCCAAATCAGCATACCCTCGCCGGGGAGATAGGCGTCCCAGCCTTCCTTCTTTCGGCTTTCGAGCAGGAAAAATTCGTTGTCGGTGTTGCTGTCGAGCCGGTAGCCCTTGTTGCTGGAGGTGATGGGGCTTACGGTGTAAGTGCCTTTCTTAGTCAGCTTCTCTGGAGTGGCGAATCCAGCCGCATAACGCTCGTAGGTGCTGTAGGCGCATGGGGTGCGGCTTTGGTTGAGGTAGCTGCCTTGCGCCATCAGGCTCCATTTGCCTGGCGTTACGCATGAGCCGCCACTACCTGTGCCGTCGGTGTCGTAAAGGTCGGCAACGCCCAGCACATGGCTGAACTCGTGGCAAATGGTACCAATGCCGTCGATAATTTTCGACTGCGGACGGCCGTAAAGTTCGGTGGAGCAGGCGTATCTGCCAAATCTCACGCCATCGAGCGATTTCGACAACACCGTGGAGGCGTGAGGCCAGAGCAGTCGACTATCGTTGCCCGAAAAGTTGCTGCCGCCACCGGCAAAGAGGAAAAACACCATATCCACGGTGCCATCGCCGTCGCGGTCGTAGTCTTTATAGTTCACCAATGAGTCGGCTGCATCGAGTGCGGCTTCCACCAAGGCTTGCGCATTGTTGGCTTGGCGTGCATCGTATTGGGAATAGTTGATGGTCACGGGGCCTACCACATCAAATGCTGGGTCGAATTCGCCAGCCGAACTGCTGTAGAAGTAGTCGCGTACCGAACCGGTGTAGGGAATTAATTCAGGGAATTGGGCGTTGCTCATGAAGCCCTTGTAGTCTTTCTGGTTAATCATGTCATTAAATAAGGTGTGCGCGTCGTCGAACACGAATGGGCAATCGTTATACGCCACCAAAATCACCAATCCTCGGAAATTTTTATAGTCGTATCGCCCTGTGTTGCCGTGCAGGCGGCGTTTGGCGCGCTTGGCTGCCACGGTTTTTGCGTCGGGGGCAAGGTAGCGTGTGGTGGTGGCGAGGGCAGCCTTTTCCACTGGCGTGCGCATGTTGGCATCGTGAGCCACTATTGTGCCAGCCACAAGCTCGTTGTTCTGAAGTGCCGCATATTTGTAATATCCGTCATCGGCATCTTTCACCACAGTAAACCCGTCGGCTGTGGTACTGAAACTAAACCATTCATCGCCGTGAAGTAGTAATGTGAGGGTGGAGCCATCGGGCTGCGTCACCACCGAGGGGTCGGGGCAAGCCACCACAGCATTGGCACTACTATAGCCACATAGTAGCCCCAGCAACACCATCGCTCCTTTGAGCATTTTTTTCACTTTTAGAAATCTCATAATCTTATGGTGGTTAGATTAACCATTATTTTCTAAAAAATTCGCAATAAACACTAATGCGACCCAACAAAGATACTAATTATTATTAGTAAAACACGCTTTTTTTTGATACTAATTTTACATTACCACACATTTTTTCTAAAACCCTTAATCCAAATCGCCTTCTAATCAAAAAAATTCACACCTCCAAACACATTGCACAAATATGCGCAAAAAACCGCCCTCAACGAAAGCGGAACCCGAAATATTCTGGAAAAATGAATGTGTTAACGAATGTCGCCACCCTGCGCACGTCGGCTTTTGAACTGGCTGGCAGGATTGACCGACGGACCTCCCGATGGCATGGCATAGCCCGAATGGGAGTCGCAACTGTTGTAAATGAGTGCTTCCACAATATTATATATCAAGCCACCCACGTCCACGGTCAGCGGCGCGCCAAAGATCTTGAATGTAGGTGCCACGATAGGCACGGTTCTCCATGTGTGGGTGTATGCGTCGTAGTAGCGTTGCGCGCCCACCGCCAAACTGAAACTGTCGGAAAATTTATAGCCGAGCGTTCCGCCATACACGGCATTTTGCATCAGCCCCATTCCACCCACCGAATGATATCGCTGGTCGAAATAATACTGTCCGAATGCGTTCACGCTCAATGCATCGGTGAGTTGGTAACTGCCGTTCACATACAGTCCGAAATCGTTCCACGCCGATCGTCCCATGTGATATTTCACCACGTTCGCACCCACACCGAGCGTAAGGCGGTCGATAGGCGTGGCTTGCAGTCCGAGGCTGCCTGTGCCGATGTTGCCCAACGCAGGATAAGCAGTGTAGCTGCCGCTGCCAATTAAACTCAAATTCTGGTCGAGCCTCAGCACCTCGCCTCCTGCGCTCCAGTCGCGGCTGAAGGGATTTCCCCTGAAATCGAACTCACTGGCGGCACGATACACTTGCGGCTTCACACTCAATTCGGGTGTGGATTTGAGGCTGTCGGAGAGTTGGGAGAGTTTATAGTCGAGTTTGAGCGGTTCGGGTGGCGTGTAGTTGTTCAGTTTCGGTGCCACGATATTGGGCGTGATAATGGAAATCTGCGGCGAGGGAATTATCTTCGACGCTATCGACATCGGAACAATGGACTGAAAGCGAAATGTGGTGTCGTTCTGGGCAAAACCGCCCAAAGCACCAACCGCCCAGCAGGCTGCGAATATCCACGCACGCATCTTCATCGCCACAAATTTTTTATCGCCACAAATTTATAAAAAAAAATTACTCAGCACCACAAAATGCGCTTTTTTTAGTGCAAATTGATTGTAATTCAAATATTTTCACTAAATTTGCACCCGAAAACTGAAAGGAGGTTGATTCTTAAACCCGTCAGAGATACAGATAAATTACATATAACCATCTGATTACAGGCTATTTCCGCAATGCCTGCATCGTTCTGAAGCCACTCGTGAGAGAGGGGCGCAGTAGTCGGTGGAATACACCTAAGCGGAAAATCAATACTAAATTATATATATACGAGGTGGAAGGCATCGTGCTTTTTACCCCCACGGCTGAAAGGCGCATTATGCACCAGTGTCCGTTATTTGTAGCGACGCACACTTTAGCGCGTCGAACTACAAGTGAAAATCAATAACAAATCAATATAAAAACAACAATTTAAAACTTTTAGAATTATGATCGTAGTTCCAGTAAAAGAAGGCGAAAACATCGAACGCGCCCTTAAGAAATTCAAACGTAAATACGAAAAGACCGGTATCGTAAAAGAACTTCGTGCCCGACAACAATTCGACAAGCCATCTGTAATCAACCGCAAGAAAATGGCTAAGGCTGTTTACGTTCAAAAACTTCGCCAAGTAGAAGACTAATCAAAGTCTCCCACTTTCGGGTAAAAGCAAAATAGGCTGCCCCACTCCCACGAGTGCGAGCAGCCTATTTCCTTTCCACCCCCCATCACCCCCACCCTCCCTCATTTCCCTCATGTCCCTCATTTTTGGCGTGCTATAGCACCGAAGGATATGAGATTTTTTTTCTGGTTTGGAAATTATTATTAATTTTGCACCGACAATACTAACATGTGAGGCTCTCCAAGCGGAGATTAAAAGGGAATCAGGTGAAAATCCTGAACAGTCCCGCTGCTGTAAGTTTCCTGAAATAGTATCGTTTCACACAATATGCCACTGGTAAATTTCGCTCTCTTTTAGCGACTACATCACCACCGGGAAGGCGTGAGGCGATGGAAACAAAGTCAGAATACCTACCTCTACATGCAGCCTTGTTAGGGTTCACGTGGACATGAACCGAGGCAGCAACACCCAAAATGATGTGGTCGCAACAAACCCAACATTTTTCATTTTGACAGCAGATTGCCCCACCACGCGCTGTGTGGCATTGTGCCTTTTTGAGGAAGCCTCTATCACACCCACGCGAACTTTTAAAAAGCGAAGTTTGTTATAACACAATTATATTATAAACTGTTTAAAAGTTCAAAAAAATGAAGAAATTTTACATGCTTCTCTTCGCACTTTTGTGCGCAGCAACAATGGTGGCACAACAACCTAATGTAGCACGCAATCAATCAGTTAAAAAGGCTCCAACTAATGCAGCAGCTTTCTCTTTCAACGACATTCAAAACTGGACTGGCGAAGGTAGCAAAATTGCCGCTATGGCACTCAAGTGGACCAACAGCGAAAACGCTTTGGTGTTCGGTTACCGCTTCGAAGGCACCAAGACTGGTGAAGAAATGGCTATCGACATCGTTGCCAACAACCCTCGCCTCTTTATGCTGATGCAAAGTGGCACCGCTTACGGTTCTGCTATCGGTGGATTTGGTTGGGACACTGACAACAATGGTTTCTCTCTGAAGAACACCAAAGAGGTGGTACAACCCGACGCAAGAGGTATCTACGAAATAACTTCTGGCTACAGCTTCGACTCTTACACATCAGTAAGCGAAACCGACTACTGGAACAGCGGTTGGAACAAGGGCTTCTGGAGCTACAACTTGGCTCAAGGCGACACCCCAAGCGATATAAGCTTTGCTTCTACTGGCTGCTCTGGCCGCACACTTTCCGACAAGAGCTGGGACTTGTGGCTCTACTCTTTAATGACTGGCCCTGGCGAATGGGGCGCACTGGTGTCTGCTCCATCTAACCAAACTCAAACTGGTGTAGAAGATGTGCAAGCCAACAAGACCGTGGCTGGCGTGAAGTATGTGAACCTCGCTGGTCAAATGAGCGAAACTGCTTTCAGCGGCGTGAACATCGTGGTTACCACTTACACCGACGGCACTACAAGCACTGTTAAGGTAATCAAGTAAAATCCTCACCGTCATGAAGAAGTTTTTTTCTTTTCTCGCTTCTGCCGCTTTGGCAACATGTGCCTATGCACAATACACCAACGGCGTGTTTCTGCTGAATGAGGACTGGTTTGGTCACAACTCCAGCACCGTGAATTTCTATTCCTATGCTGACGGCGCAATCCAGTATCGTGTGTTCCAAAAGGAGAACGAGGGTAAAACCCTTGGCAACACCACCCAATTCATGGCGCAAGATGCCAACAACATCTACTTCTGCTCTAAGCAAAACTATGGCTCTACTGGCGGCAGATTCGATATTGTAGATGCAAAGACGCTCAAGCTGAAGCAGAGTTTTGCCACTTTCGCTGGCGGTGGCGACACCCGCGCTTGCTACCCTTACAGCGACACCAAGGTGTATGTAGGCACCACCAAGGGCTTGTATATCTACAATCCTACCACTGGCGAAATCACATCCACTCCTATCAGTGGCACCGATGCTAAAGAGCCAGGCGAAATGGTGGAAGCCAACGGCAAGCTCCTTGTGAGCGCATTAAACAAGGGCATCTATGTGATCGACACCAATACCGACCAACTCGAAAAGACTATCGAGCTCGGCAAGGGTGCTTGCACGCTCTTTAAGATGAACGATGAAGTGTGGGCTGCTGTGAACAACTGCACCTGGGGCACTCCTTCTGCTTCCAACATTGAACAATTTGTGGAAATCGACACCCAAAGTTTCGAGGCTAAGACACCTGTAACCGTGCCTATGGCATGTCAGAACTCTTCGTTTGCTTGGAAAAAGACTTCTCCTGCTATCGATGCAAAGAATAGGGTGCTCTATTACGCTCCTGTCGATTGCGGCAACTTTATCAGCAAATACGATATGAATACCGGTGAGTTTACCCAAAACTTCATCACCATTCCACAAGGTCAACAAATGTATGGCAATGTGTGCGACCTCGACCCCAACACTGGTAACTTCGTGGTTGAAACATTTGTGGACTACAGCTCACAAAACTACTATCTCCACATCTACAATAAAGATGGCGAGGAAGTGGGCGAGCAAATCCAGCTCACTAAGGGCTACTGGTTCCCTGCAATGGTGATGTTTGCGAAAGCAGAGCAAACTCCTACCGGCATTACCGACGCTAACGCTGAAAAGACTGTGGCTTCGGTGAAATATTTCAACATTTCAGGCATGAGCAGCAACGAGCCATTCGAAGGCTTGAACATCGTGGTGACCAACTACACCGACTGCAGCCAATCAGCAGTTAAGAAAATGATGAAATAATTCCTCCCAAGGAAAAAGCGAAAATAATATATAGTAACACCAAAAATGGCACCCATCCGCGATTGGACAGGTGCCATTACTTTTTCCCCCACATCCCCCAAAAAATTCTGAGAGAAACTACTGGGTGCATCGATTAGCCAATATGGTCAAATTTCCCAAAACGATAACGCCATAGCGTAGGGACATGCCTTTGGCATGTTTCAAATAGCCGATGCCAACGCATTCGAAAACATGCCAAAGGCGAGAGCACTGAAAAAGTCGAAAAGAGGGATTTAGGAGCCGTTGGAAACGGCATATTGTGGTTAACTCCATGCAAGCTCGCTTGCGAGCGCAGCTTGGAGACAGATCCAAATATAGTGGCGAGCGTCGGAGACGGTCGGTCGTGGTAGCATCAATAGTTTTAACCATAACCGACCCTCTACGAGGCTCATGCCCTCTTCAGTACTATTGAAAAAAATCCCGTAGGGATTTGATGTGTGTAGGCAGGTATGCAGCGAAGGTTATG
>ENA-UOJH01000569-UOJH01000569.1-human-gut-metagenome-genome-assembly--contig:-C148-NODE-569-length-33638-cov-11.321323_pt1 | contig 33638 bp, 29 predicted proteins | sample MGYA00242345_ERZ723892 | MGnify/ENA metagenome assembly ERZ723892 | reverse complement strand
TTCGGATGATACGGCAAGCATCCTCAATTTCAACCAACACGTGTTTGTCTGATGCGGGCGGTTGAAGTTCCGACACCATTCTTTTCAACTCGTTGACTTGTTCGGTCAGATAACCTACCGCTTCGGACAGCTTATCAAATGTTATTGTTTCTTTTTGCATACGCCAATCGTTTTTAATTGTTCGATGGCAAAGGAAACAGATGTTTCAATGGTGGAATCATTCACCAAAATATAACTGATGAACACGGCTCTTTCATTTAACTTTGGTATTGTTTAGCAACCGCTTGAATAAGTGGTATTTACCCAAGTCTAATCTGTAGAATATATAAAAACAGCTTTGTTGGGTGTTTTTGAGAGTTGCTTCTAACCGACTAATACTCATGGATATTGAAAATTCAAAGCATTTTTAAATGAAAGAGCCGTGACTGATGAATAACTTTTTGATGTAGTTGGTAGAATAATTGCGAAGATTTTGCTATATTTGCAAAGTATTAGTTCTTTGATAGACTGAGGAAGGCTTTGGAGACTAGATTATGCTAAAACCTAAAGCGAGTAATCGCACCAAGTCATTGGTAAAATGGGGCAGATATAGTTTTGACGTATGGCAGAATGGAGACAAGAACATCTCATATAGTTCGTTCATTATTTCCGATTGTCGATACATGGAAGATTCGTATCTACTTCATTAATTTGTGTCCATTTTTTAGGCACGTGAAAATAGAGAGTACAATGGAAGACAATGTCTAAGCATATTTTAGTTAGGTCATATTGATTTTAGGCACGTGGCAATATTGCCCGAACTAAAATTAAATGCTTATGGCTAAAAAAAAGAAGAAGCCTTCAAAGAGAGGGAAGAAGGCTTACAAAATTTCCCTCCATTGTTCTCCAATGATTGTAACACAGGAGAAGAAGATAAAAAAATTTGCAAAATGGATTAAAGCCATTGCTGAATTTATACAGGCATTGATTCAATTATCGAATGTAATGAAGCCTTTGATTGAATGGTGCAAATCTTTTTTTGAATTGTTATAATCAGCTCTCTAATTTCTTTTTTTGATGATAACAAATGAAAAATATTTACTATATATACTGGGTGTTAATAAGGGACAGTTGGATTACTTATTGGCACACATAGAAGATTACTATTATTCTTTTGAAAGAGTAAAATTTAATAAGTTTACTGACAAACCAAAGAAGAATAGTAATGGAGAAATTGCCACTAGACAAATAAACTCGTCTATAGGAAAACTAAAAGAGGTTCAAACGCGCCTTTACGATTTTATGTCAAAGCAAGTTGAAATTCCTCAATATGTTTATGGTGGTATTTGGGGGAAAAATAATGTGCGTAATGCTCGTCTTCATCAAGGAAATAAATATATATTTACGACAGACTTGAAGTCATTTTTTCCATCTATTTCTCATAAGCAAGTTTTTCAAATGTTTCTTCGAGAGGGTTGTACGCCTGCTATAGCAAGAATATTAACTAAACTAACTACTCATAAATATCAAGTTCCGCAAGGTGTTCCAACCTCAACTTTAATTGCTAATTTGGTATTTAAACCCATAGGTACGGAAATTGACCAGTTAGCAAAGGAGCATCATATTAAATTTTCAATGTTTGTTGATGATATAACTTTGTCATCTAAAGTTGATTTTAAAAATATAGTACCTCAGTTCCTTGCAATCATTAAAAAATCCGGATTCAGAATCAGTCACAAAAAGACACATTATCAAACTAAAAATCCTATTATAACAGGTGTAATATGCCAAAATAACCGACTTCTTGCTCCTTTGGGTTATAAAAAAAAGATAGCAATACTATCCAAGCAGCTCTCAACGCACGAATTTATAAAGAATAAGCTACAAGGAATAAAAGCGTATTTGTCAATAATTGAAAAATCAAGTTCGCTTTGACTATTTATGTTGTCATTGATATATGGTGATTTTATGCAATTTTCCTATCTAATTTAATCTTGCATACGGATTCCGTATGCGACATCTTACGCTCAATGGTAGATATTTCTGAATCACGGAGGGTATGAGCAAATACCCTTTTGATAAATGTGGCAGTCTGCAAACGTGACTTGCCAAAAGCCTTACCTATATTCCAACCAAAGTGCATGATGTCAATGGTTTTTAATTGGGCATCAACCTTTATTTGCTCGACTTTGGGCATAGTATCTGATAAGTAATATTCTGTAATATATCCACATAGACGATTGAGGTCCATTTCGCTAAGGTAGAGAACCAAGTTTTGTTTCGTATATGCGAGAACCTTATCTAATTTTTCTTGCGATGCTCGTTCTTCTCAGCCATAGCGTTAGCACGGAATATCTCGTATTCTGTTGGCTGGTTGGATTCTTCGGCAGATATATTGTTGATGGTAGAAGGTGTGGCTTCTTCCTTTGGAAGTTCTGTCACATCTTCATTGAGCTCAGAACACGAAGGGGTAGAAACTTCTTCTGTTGTGTCAGATTTAATTTCGATTTCAATTTCAGGTTCAGAAATGATGGATTTTGAAATAATGGTACTTTCGGCAAGTTTCGAATGTTTCACTAGAGTTTCTACCACCACAGCCTTATTACGGTAGCCCTCAAATCTCAAAATGCATCTTTCTATTGTTGGGGAAAGGAATTGTCTGAATGCCATTTGTAGATTGAGGTAGATAGCTCCTATGACAATAGAGCATACTATAAACGCGAGTTCGGGATAAGTGTGGACTGAAAAGGCGCGATTCGGATGCAGACAAGGTGTCGGGCTACCATGGACGTGGCCGCCTGATGCGCTTTTGAGAAAATGGGGTTTGGGCTATTGCCAAATGGTGAACTGGCCGTCAGACTTCGGCACCTTGTAGTCGAAGTTGACTGCTGGTTTGGACAGGAAGAAGCAGTACGCCCCCATTGCCGCGAGCAGGTTCATCAGAAAGTTGTACTGGCTTCGTCGATTTTTTTGAGGGGTACGCATTGACGACGTCAGGAAAAACTTGTACAAAAACGCAATTATTTTATTAAAGTGGCAGAAAATAGTTTTTTTTGCCTTAAAATAGCTGCCGAACACTAAAGAATACAAAGTCGACCTCATTTTTATTGCGAATTGTTCATGTTGTTCGAGGGAATTAACTATATTTGCATTAGATCATTTATTAAAAAAGATGTGTCACGATAGATTAGTCTGGTTGACAAAAACATTCAAGCAAAGAAGACAATCATTGAGCAGATTTCAAAAGGACTTGAAGTTTCAAAAGCAGAACAAGAAGTTATTATTAACAAGATAAACAATATCTTTAGTCAACTTAAACCAGAATGAGATGAATTTCTTGGTTTTATAACAAAGTGTTCACATGGGTATTCTAACACATTTCAGAACCATAGAAGAGCTGACCAAGACACTCTCGCGCGAGCAAGGACTGCTCAGTGAGATGTTTGAGAAGCGAAAACTGATGAAGTTTCCGTTAGGGTTGGCATTGGAACTAGTCGGAGGCAATGAGAACCGTCTGAAAAGACTGGTTGACTATGGTGTGTTGGTAGAAGCAGGCAATACCGTTGAAATCGAGAGTGACTATCGGAACTTCTTTGAGGAAGTGCTGAATGTCAACGAGGAAATCAGCGTACTGAGTGTGCAGGAATGCATCAACACTCTGAAGGAACATATCGGCTACTTCCTCCAAGAAACCAACTTAAATCGAAAGGCTGGTTACCAGGACAGTGTGCGTCAGCTCTTGAAAAAGACAGGATTCAGGACCTTAAAGAATGTAGTTGACCTGAAGCGTAATATGGACAATGCTTATAAGCAAGAGCCCAACTATCTCATCAAGAAGACTAAACTCAATAACCTCGATGAAAAAAGCCATAGTATTCGCTCAATGATCCGTGAATGTGAGAAACTGATGGATAATGAGCAGGCATTCTTCATCATGGCCAATGATCCACACATGGCCAAGACGTGCAGCGATGTGAAGCATAACTTTGTGGATGCTTATCATGCCTTGATGGAGATAGACAGGCAAATTATAGTCTATATCAATCAGATAGACCAGCAAAACAAACTCTACAAGAAGATTCGCAAGTTGAAATATCTACAGGATCAATTGCTTATCAAGACAGATACTAACCTTGTACAAGTGTTAGAAGACAGAAATCCTTTATGGATGGAGTCTCGACAATATAGCAAGATACGTCTTTCGTTGGAAATGCTGAGGGAGAATGATCAAATTGTGAAAATACTCAGACGTATTGCTGAGCGAAATGGCATTCAGAAAACGGCACGAACAGAAGCTGCCCCACTTACAGAGGAAGACTTGCAGGAACATGTACAACGTCTGAAAGAGGTGGATCCAGCAGAAATCTGGAACGCCTTTGCTGCTTCTAGCTACAATCTGTTTGACTTCATTCTGAGATACGACTATAAGGCCAAACGTGATATTGAAGACCACGCAGCCCTCTTTTGTCAACTTGTTATCCTTCATCCTGATGAATATAGGATGACTGGCAAATATGCAACTTATCAAGACATTGAATATCCTATTATCTATGCGAAATAACACCCAAAGAATATACGAACGGCTGAGCCGTGGAGAATTTCTCTCGGTTGACAGCACCGACACCTCTATCCGCCATCTTTATGAGGATATTGAGGAGAATGTTGAAGACTATTCTGATTATTTCAAGGAAATCGGTCTACAATTGGAGTCGGGTAACGGTTACTTCTATTTTTCTCGTTTAGGAGAGGGGAAACAAGCCATCGAGCAGAAATTGGAAACCTTTTCTAAATGGTTGGATTATCTTGATTTCCTGAAATGTTATAATCAGTCTTTTACTGCTGGCTATCAGTTCCGAAAGAGTAATCTGATAGAGCAGATTAGTACGGATATTGAACTCAAGGAGAAAGCCAGTCTTCTGTTCAAAAAATATGGCGTAGGTTCTTATCTGGAGATTGTGAACAAACTGCTGCAAGAGATGCAAAATATGGGCTTTGCAGAGTGTATTAGCGAACAAGATGAGACGTTTAAGATAACATCAGCATTCCGCTATGTAGAGGAACTGGTTAACATGATTCAAATAGCAAATGAAGATGAAGTACCTGAATAAAATCATATTTATCAATAGTGCCAATATACCTTATGCAGAGATATCTGTAGATGGTAATGTGCATTTCACAGGAACACAAGGTGTCGGAAAGAGCACTGTGCTGAGAGCTTTGCTTTTCTTCTATAATGCCGATAAGCATCGTTTAGGTATCCAGCAAGGGCAAAAGTCGTTTGATGAGTTCTATTTCCGCCAGTCTAACTCGCATATCCTCTATGAGGTGATGCGAGACAATGGTGCATATACCATATTGGTGAGTCGATACCAGGGACGTGCCTCATGGCGATTCATTGATGCTCCATACCAAAGAGCATGGCTCATTAATGACGACAAGCAGGTGTTGAGTGACTGGGTGAAGATTCGTGAACGTATTGACAAGAATGTCGCAGTATCAGCAAGAATCGACTCAGGAGTGGTGTTTAGGGATATCATCTTTGGTAATACGCATGACCATAAATATACACGCTATGCGCTTGTGCAGAGTGTTCATTATCAGAATATTCCAAGGAGTATTCAGAATGTATTCTTGAATACTAAGCTCGATGCAGACTTTGTAAAGAATACCATCATACAGTCTATGGCTGATGAGGATCTTCCTATTGATCTTCAGACATACAGAAGATTAGTCACGGACTTTGAAAGAGAGTATGACGAGATTGACTGTTGGTTCCGTCAGACTCGTGACGGCAATTTCCCTGTACGCACACAGGCTCTCAAAATTGCCGAACAAGGCCGAAAGATCATAGCACTTGACCAACAACTGTTGGATGTGTGGCGGATGTTGAATCATGTAGTAGCAGATTGTGAACAGCAAATTCCACTACTGGAAGCAGAAGCCACAGAGGTAAAGAGCAGTTTAGACAAGGAGCGTAGGCGTGAAAAGGAACTCACAGCCGACTATGACAAAGACAAGGATTCACTCAATCAGAAACTTGGCGGTAAGAAGAGCAAGTTGAAGGAGATAGTTCAGGCAAGGAAGGAGTTTGATGCAATGGGCATTGAGGACAAACTTGCACTTGCAGCTCGTGAAGAATCCATCAAGCAGGAGTTTGCCGATAAGAAAATGTTGCTGGATGACCTTCTCAAGACACACGCATCCATAGAGGAGAAATATGATATTGCAAAAGCTAAGCTTAATAATGCGCTTGTGGCTTTTGATAATGCTCAAAACGATGCATTGTTTCAGAAGCAGGCTTCATTACAAAAAGAACGTAATCTCTATGAGAATGAGCGTTCTAAAGCTAGAAATCAAATCATGGAGGGATACCGAGTCTGGCAGCATGAGTCAGACGAACGTCTTCAGGTTCTGTTGTCCGAACAGCATAGAGCGGATAATGCACTGAAAGAACTGAGGCAATGGCATCCTATGGCGGATGAACTCAAACTAGTGGAAGAACAACTTGTACAATTGAAGGTGTATGAGAAGGAGAATGGTGCTCTGAAGATAGCAGTAGAAAGTCAAATAGCTCAACTTACGAGTGAATACGAAATGAAGGAAACTGAGTTGAAACAGGCTTCCGAGCATGAACAAGAACGACTTGAGCAAGACCGAATAGAGTGCCGTGAAAGAATATCCAAGATTAGTGATTTACTGGCACATTTGGACGGATCTCTTTATCAATGGCTATGTGAGCATAGGGAAGGTTGGGAAAATACTATTGGAAAAGTGGTCGATGAAGAGCGAATACTATATGCACAAGGGCTTGAGCCTAAGGAAGTTGCTCAGTCAGACTCTTTATTTGGTGTCAAACTTAGTCTTGACAACATGGATGCAGTTCATCATACACCAGATGAGTACAAAGTAGAGAAAAAGGGTTTGGAAACCCAACTCCAGCAACTGAATCGTCAGTTTTCACAGTTACCATTGATTCTTCGGGAGAACATCTCTAAACTGGGAAAAAAGTACGTTGCTCTGCTCAATCCGCTTCGACAGAAAGCTACCCAGCTAAAGGTTGAGGAAGAGCAGATTCCTGTGAAGAGACAGAATCTACAGAACCAACAACATAAGTTGGAGATGGAAGAGCAAGAGTTAATTGAGCAAGAGAAGGTTATGCGTGAGCGTGCTTTCAATGATGCCCTCCTTCATGTACAATCTGAGAAAGAAGCACGAGAAAAGAAAGAGACTAAGAATAAAAAGGATTTAAAAGACTTGGATTCTTCATTCAATAGTTCTGTCAAGGCTCTCAATGATGATTTGCGTGCATTCCAAGATTCACAAAAATCAGAAGCAGATGTTAGACATAACGAATTTGATAAACAAAAGAAACAGCTTTATGAACAGCAAAAGGCTGAACTTGAAGGAAAGGGCGTTGATGTAAATCTACTGGATGATTATCGCAAAGCATTAGAAATGCTTCGTCAACGATTACAAGTAATAGCAACGGATCGCGATGTTGTCAACAAATATCGCTACGCAGAAGAAACCCTCTTCGCTAAGGAACCTGAGATCAGAAAGGGTATCAAGGATATAGAAAATCAGATTACCATGTTGCTTCAGCGATACGAAGATAAGCGTTCACGCATAGAGAAAAAGATACAAGAAATTGAAGAGCGCCAGAAGATTGTGCTCAAAGACCTCGCACATAGACGAGACGGATTGAACCAATATCATCAGATAATTGAGAATGAGCACTTAGTGCCTGATACCTATCTTACTGACGATACGATGTTACAGGCGTGTCAAGATTGCCAACAGCTGTTGATATTGTTGAGGGGGACGGTGAACCAAAAACGTGAATCAATTGATAAGTTGAAGGAGATGGTTGTAAGTTTCAATAGAAACTTTAAGCCTCAGAATGCCTTCCACTTTAACACAATGCCAGTTACAGACAGTGAATATCAGCAGATTGCAGTTGATTTGCAAGACTTCATGGACAACAATAAGATTGAAGAATTCCGTAGACGTACGAGCGAACATTACAAGGATATTCTTGGACGTGTGTCGACAGAAATTGGCGCACTGATGAAACGCAGGTCAGATGTGGATGGTGTCATACTTGACATCAATCGTGACTTTGTAGAGAAGAACTTTGCGGGTGTTATTAAGAGCATTGAATTAAGAGCCAATGAGTCTTCAGACAAGCTTATGCAGCTGCTGATGTCTATTCATGACTATACTGTAGAAAATGCATTCTCGATTGGTGATCTCAACCTCTTTTCAAGTGACAATCGAGATGAGGTGAATCGTAAGATAGTCGATTATCTAAAGAGCTTGTCGCATCAGTTGCAGAACGAGCCCAACCGTCCAACAGTGTCGTTGGGTGATGCTTTCCGTTTGCAATTCCGTGTCAAAGAGAATGATAACGACACCAACTGGGTAGAGCGTATCAATAATGTTGGATCAGATGGTACTGACATCTTGGTAAAGGCCATGGTCAACATTATGCTAATCAACGTGTTTAAGAAGAAAGCTGCTCGCAAGAGTGGTGATTTTATCGTGCACTGTATGATGGACGAGATAGGAAGACTGCATCCTAATAACATCAAGGGTATACTGCAATTCGCTAATTCACGTAATATTTATCTCATTAACAGTTCGCCAACATCATACAATCCTTATGATTACCGCTATACTTATCTGTTGAGCAAGCATGGCGTTAAAACGAGAGTGGAGAAACTGTTGAAGAGAGCCAAATAGAAACAGACTATGGCTATAAGCGCATCCATACAAGCATTAATATCAGGTGAGACTGTTGCAAGTTCAAAGTTGAGTAAAGGATTGCTTACAGAACTCATGAATGAAGGACTGTTGCAGATCATTACGCGTGGCTCAAGAAAATCGTATCGGGCACGGGATATAGACGCTTTGAAAAGGTATCTCATTGACAAAGATGAGAGTTACCGAATACTGGAAGTCGAAGGATGTGGCACACGTTCCTCGATGGCTGCAGAAACGGGCAATTCAAAACTTGTCATGGTACGTTCTTGTCCAGGATTTCCAATCAACAGCTATGAGCCTATCGAGTGTTCATTGAGCGATAAGCGATTTGTGGTCAATCCTCAAGAAGGAAGTTTTGTATTTGTTACAGATTGGGAGATGTTTACGATTCCTGATGATGTGATAGTCATAGGCATAGAGAACATGGAGAACTTTAGGATGATTCGCCAGCAAAGACATCTCTTTGAAGAGTACCTGCATAGGCATGGATTACCACAAAAAGCTCTGTTTGTATCTCGTTACCCTCAGTCATCGGATCTTAGGAAATGGCTCACTTCTATTTCCAATAAGTATCTTCACTTTGGCGACTTTGATCTAGCAGGTATTCATATATTCCTATCGGAGTTCCAGAAATATTTAGGCGCAGAGCGAACATACTATTTGATTCCAGATGATATTTCTTCTCGACTGAAACATGGCTCGACTAGTCGATACGATGAACAGTACCTTCGTTTTAAAGAAATCAATACAGACGTTGAAGAACTTCAGCAGTTGATTGATTTTATCAATAGAGAGCGCAAGGGATATGATCAAGAAGGATACATTCATCCGATTACTGATTAATTTTTTCATCCTCTCTCTCCGAGCATACTCCCCCGAAGGAACTCCTAAGGGGGATTTGCTAATATAAATTAACGGCAATTAGACTTACCGATTTATGGAATCGGGTATCAACATCGCTTCATGACTACAGCTAAGGTGTAACACAACTTTGATCCCTTAACAATATGAACGCGAGTTCGGGATAAGAGGGATTTGGTGTCCTCGTTCCTGCCATAACTCCATGGGGGATGGGGGGATTATTTGCCGATGCAGAAGTGGGAGAAGATTTCGCCGAGGATGTCGTCGGTGGAGATTTCGCCTGTGATTTCGCCGAGGTAGTGCATACATTCGCGGATGTCTTGGCTTACGAAGTCGCCGCTGAGGCCGCTGTAGAGGCCGTCGATGCTGCGTGTGATGGCTTCGCCTGCGCGCACGAGGGCTTCGTAATGGCGTGCGTTGGTGACGATTACGGCTTCGTCGTCGGCTACCGATGGCAGTGCCGCCATCTTGATGATGGCTTGGTTGAGGGCTTCCATATTTTGGCCGTCGCGTGCCGAAACGTAGATGGTTTGGGCTTCCACGTTGCCGCTGATTTGCTGCTCTATCACGCGTGCCACTTCGGTTTGAGTGGCCTGGTCGGTGGTGTCGATTTTGTTGACCACCACGAGCAGTTTTTTGCCTTCGCAGCGTGGCAATATCTGCTGGCTGAAGGTGGCTATCTCATCGGCTCCCTCGCTTGGATCAACCACCCACAGCACGAGTTGCGCCTCGTCGAGTTTTTTGAACGAGCGCTCGATACCCATGTTCTCAATCACGTCGCCCGATTCTCGAATGCCAGCGGTGTCGATAAAACGGAAGAGCGTGCCACCGAGGGTGATGGTGTCTTCTATCACATCGCGTGTGGTGCCTTTGATGTCGCTCACTAAAGCGCGGTCGTCGCCGAGCAGAGCGTTGAGCAAGGTGGATTTTCCAGCGTTGGTCTGCCCCACGATAGCCACAGGCAGACCGTTTTTGATGGCGTTGCCAGCGCTGTAGGAATCGGCAAGGCTGTAGATGACCGACTTGATGCCTGTAGCCAGGTCGATGAGTTTGCCACGGTCGGCAAAGTTCACCTCCTCCTCGCTGAAATCGAGTTCGAGTTCAATCAGCGACACGAATTGGAGCAACTGGGCGCGTAAACTGCTGAGGCGGCGGCTGAAAGCGCCACGCATCTGATTCATTGCCACACGGTGCGATGCGCGCGACGACGATGCAATCACATCGGCAATGGCTTCGGCTTGCGAAAGGTCGAGTTTGCCGTTTCCGAAAGCGCGTTGGGTAAATTCGCCGCCAGTGGCCGAGCGGCAGCCAGCGTCAATTAGCGTGTTCACCACTTGCTGTTGAATCCACATCGAGCCGTGGCAAGCGATTTCAATCACATCTTCACCCGTGAAAGAGTGCGGCCCGCGAAACAGGGTGAGCACCACCTCGTCGAGCAGTTCGCCACAGGTGTCGAGCAGGCGGCCAAAGTGCGCCGTATGGCTTTTCATTTCGCTGATAGGCGCGCCCTTCCATCGCTTCGCCACAATAGATATGGCATCGTCGCCACTCACTCTCACCACTGCTATGCCACCCATTCCGTGGGGTGTGCTGATAGCCACAATTGTATCGTTGTTGATTGTCGTCATTCGTTTATTTTTTGTTAGTGCTGGTCCACATTTCAATGTCGGCATTCGCCTCCATCTGTCGTTCTAATTTATCGTCAACTGCCGAGAAAAAGTCGAGCCCAGTCATTCGTTCGATATAGTCAACGCTCACCACATGCTTAGTGTAGGAACCACGGATTTTCTCATTATTGAAAATGAAGCCGATGGCGCGGCCATGGTTGGGCGCATAAATCACCTTGAAGAACGCTCCCGGCACCGATATATTTTTGTCTGTGCCAATGCGCTTCATCTTGTTTTTCAACACTGGTCCTGCCGCCACAATCAACCGCTTGTCACGCTTCGCCCAACGGTGAACAGCCATTTCGAGTTGTCGCCAGCAGCCATCGTTCAGCGCATGGAGTTGCGGACACATATTCGTCATGTAGAAACATTCCTTCATGGCGGTTTTGTCCCACTTCATATCGTTGGCAGGCACCATGTGTCCACGGTCGTAGCCAGAGCCACGGTATTCATACCAATCGGGGCTGTCGGGGCATTTCGGGTCGGCAAGAAACTTATAGTTCTTGCGTCGTTCTGCGCCAGGGGCATCGCATTGAGCCACTTCGGTGGCCGACAGTTCGTAGATTACGCAGTTGGGGATGCGGTGCTCCTTGTTGAAATAGCACACATACGCCATGTGGTTGATGCGCTGGTTAGCCACCCCCTGCGGCACCTTCACCAGCAGGAGCGGATTCTTGTCGGTGCTGACAAGTTTGCCAACGGGGCTTTTCTTCTCCACATTCTCCACATTCTCCACCTTCGGCACTTCGGCATCGGCAGTTTGCCCTGTGGTGAACTTAACAGCGAAGCACACAATCCCTGCGCTCAGCAGCAGGGCGATAATGGAGTATGATAATTTCTTCATATTTCGTTGAAAATTACATTTTTAAAACTGAAACCAACTGTCGGCATCAACTCCCGATTCAAGTCGGCGCTGCTCGGCATCGGGGAGTGTGCTGAAAAAGTCGAAGCCGGTGAGGCGTTCCACCTCGTCCACGCTCACGGCATATTCCGAGCAGAGTTTGTCGGCATCGGCGTTGGGCATCACAAATGCGATGGCGCGCGACGGATGGGCATAAGGGGCAAACACCACCTTGAAAAACTGCCCAGGCACGGCAATTTTGCTCGTTTTGCCAATGGTGGGCATCTGCTTGGCGAGAATCGGACCGGTGATGACCACGAGCACACTGTCGCGCATTGCCCATTCCCTCACTTTTTCCTCCAGCATCTGCCATGCGCCGGTGTTCAGACTCTTGCGCTGTGGGCAAATGTTGAGCATCGTGTAGGATTGCTTCAATGCTTGCTTGCTCCACTTCATGTCGGCAGCCGGAGCCATGTGTCCACGCTGGTAGCCACTTTTGGCATACTCCGACGGCTTGGCGCACCCATTCACCGAATCGGCACAAGTGAAAGTGCCACTATACGATGCCTTGCCTCCGATGTGGCTTCGCAACAGGCGGTAAACCACATAGTTTGGAATGTGGTGGGCGGCGTTGAAGTGCACCGTGAAACCGTCAAGCGTCACCACCTCGTCGGGCGTGGCGTCGGGCAACTGCACCTCGCAGATTTGCGCCAGCAGCGACTTATTTATCGCGATGCCCACCGATGCCGAGCGCTGGCACCTGACCACCAGCACAACCAACGCCGCCGTCACCGCCACACCCCAAATGCACGAAAGCAGATGAAGCCGCCAGCGGTGCGAAGCATAGGTTTTGCGCTTTTTACGAATTGCCATCATGCAAATGCCATGTTTAACATTACAAAATTACAAAAATTATTATTACCTTTGCTCACATAATACGCAAATAAACTGCCCACGCCTATTTAGGTGTGGCTTAAACATATAACCACAACATGAAATTAGTAGATAGATTTCTCCAGTATGTGAAGTTCGATACTCAAAGTGACGAACTTACCAACCTCACTCCCTCCACACCAGGCCAAATGGTGTTTGCACAAGAACTCAAGAAAGAACTTGAAGGCATGGGCCTCAGCGACATCTCGCTCGACGAAAACGGCTACTTGATGGCAACTCTCCCATCAAACACCGACAAGAAGGTGCCAACCATCGGTTTTATCGCACACCTCGACACCGCCACCGACATGAGCGGCCACGGTGTGAATCCCCGTGTGGTGAAATATGAAGGCGGCAAGGTGGTGCTCAACGAGGAAAAAGGCATCGTGCTCGACCCTGAGCAATTCCCTGAAATGGCCGACTTCGTGGGTCAAGACCTCGTGGTGACCGACGGCAACACATTGCTCGGTGCCGACGACAAGGCTGGCATCGCTGAAATTATCAGCGCCATTGAATACTTCCAGGCACACCCCGAAATCAAGCACGGCGACATTCGCATCGCGTTCAACCCCGACGAGGAAATCGGTATGGGCGCACACCACTTCGATGTGGAAAAATTCGGTGCCGAATGGGCTTACACCATGGACGGTGGCTATCCTGGCGAACTTGAGTTTGAAAACTTCAACGCAGCCTCGGCAAAAATCACTTTCACCGGCTTGAACGTGCACCCTGGTATGGCGAAGCACAAGATGCTCAACTCTATCCGAGTGGCTAACCAATTTGCGGTGATGATTCCACGTTGGGAAACTCCAGAACATACCGAAGGCTACGAAGGCTTCTATCACCTTATTGGCTTTGAGGGCACAGTGGAAAAAACCGTGCTCACCTACATCGTTCGCGACCACGACCGCGCACGCTTCGAAAGCCGCAAGCGCGAACTCGAACACCTTTGCCACAAAGTGAACACCGAGTTCCCCAACTGCGCGTCAATCGAAATCAAAGACCAATACTACAACATGCGCGAAAAGATTGAACCAGTGATGCACATCATAGAAGTGGCAGAAAAGGCAATGAAAAACGCCGATGTCACCCCAATCGTTCAACCAATCCGCGGCGGCACCGACGGCGCACAACTCTCGTTTAAAGGTCTGCCATGCCCCAACATCTTCGCAGGTGGCATGAACATGCACGGTCGCTACGAATACGTTTCCGTTCAGGCAATGGAAAAGGCAATGCGCACCATCGTAGAAATCTGCAAAATCGTAGAATCCGAAGCCTAACCCCCACCGCTTCGACCAAAACAACACCCCAGAGGCTGAGCCGCACCCACCCCCAAGCGGCCCAGCCCCTGTTTTTACCCATGAATTCTTAGAATCCTAATACAATCAACCAGACAAATGAAAAATGAAATTATTAAACGCAATATAACTCAAGATAAAGAGTTTTATTGGACTGAATGCAGCGGAAGTATTGAACGATTATATGAAAAACACAACGGAATAAAAATTCCTAATGAATATGCTTTCGATATTCTTCAAACCCCTGTGACATTGTTAGATGATGGTTATCACTACGAACGAGTGATTAAGGGCGAAACACAAAAGAAGGTGATTTATGGTTTTTATAATGAAGAAACATCCAATATTGTAAAAAAGGAATTTACAGAACACATCAACGACTGTATTCAGCATATCCTTAATTGTCAGATAAATGAGGATATTGAAACGCCGTCTTTTGGGCGTTTGAGTAAGGTGCAATGCTCTGTTGCCGTTGTCAACTTTTTCGTTGATTTGAGATGGGAGGATGAATGCTACGAACTGTCATCAGAGAGTTTAAAACTGCTTTCTGACCATGTTAATTATTTGAAAAGCATTGTTGATGATGGGCAGCAAGACGAAATAACAACACTGGCGATTGACAATGGGGAGAATCTATTAAACACAATGTCAGTTATGACATTTAAGAAACTATAAACATGGCATCGGAGATGCCATATCATGCGAAACACCATGCAAGCGTCCTTGTGTGCAAGGACGCGCAGCTTGGTGATAGCAATGTGTACACTATATGAGCCTCGGAGAGGGTCGGTCGTGGTATCAATCTCTCCTTATTCACAATCATAACCGACCCTCTCCGAGGGTCGACATCATACCTTACACTCGTCACCAAGCTGCGCTCAATCGCTCTGCGATTTTCACTTGCATGGTGTTTCGCATCATTTGGCATCTCCGATGCCTGCTCCTGCTTCTGTATCAGTATGTATTTACTTTTTCCGTTTAGAACCGGGGGTATTTTGTGAACCAGCCTAAGGCGTCGATACGGTATTTCAATAGGAATTTCAGACAGCATAGGTGAAATGGTATGCCGTGGTCAAAAATCCATTCTTTCTTGTTGACGACCAAATATAGATGTATCATCTCATGGATTAATGTGTCACGAATCAGTTTATCGTTCCAGTTATATACGGTGCTGAAGGATATTGACAGGTTTCCGTTGTTCGGAGTATTCAGACGAGCGACAGGATTACCTGTACGGTGTCGGCGAAAATCAACCATCGGTAGTTTATCATCAAAGTAACGCTTGTTGTATTCAATAAACCGTTCTTTTAAAATCTTTGTTGTAATTTCCATGTTTTATAGGTTTTTAGTGTGTGCTTCTAAGTGATTAACGTGGGGAGGTGCCTTTGGCATGTTTCTAAAATGCTGACATATTTTATATTGGCAACAAAACATACCGAAGGCATATCCCTACGTTATGACGAAATCGCATTCCCGACCGAGCCTCTTATTCGGTGACTTGGATGGTGCTGGATGAACTGTCGGAGGATTTAACCACTTGGATTTGCACGGGTATGTTGTCGCGCACTTCCTGTATGTGGCTGATGATGCCCACGTGGCGGCCATTCTTTCCGCGGAGCGAACGCAGGGTGTTGATGGCGTTGGTGAGCGGCTGGCCACTCAGCGAACCAAAACCTTCGTCGATAAACAGGGTATCGACCGACAGCCCTTGCCCAATATCGCTCAACGCCAAAGCCAAAGCGAGCGACACGAGGAAACTTTCGCCACCGCTGAGCGAACTGGTGTCGCGCGAAGCATATCCTTGATAAGCGTCCTCCAGCGATGAGTAGAGGGTGCGTGGCACGCTCTTCAGACTATAGCGTGGCTCCAACTTCTCCAAGTAGGTGTTGGCAGAGTTGAGCAAACCGCCAAAAATGTAACTTTGCGCTATTGTGCGGAACACCTTGCCATCTTTATCGCCAATCAACTTGCTCAGGCGAAGCCATTTATCGTATTCCTTGCGAGCCTCAGCCTCCTTTTCCACCAGTGCGGTAAGTGCCTTTTTCTTCTCTGCATCGGCGCTCAACTCCTTGTTGATGGCACCAATCTGCTGGTTGAGTTCACCGATGGCGTTTTCTGCCACTTGGCAGGCGTTGGCGGTGCTGTCGATGGTGTCATCTTCAGCCAATTCGGGCTTGGCGGTTTGGTGCGCTTTATGGCTTTCAATAGCCTCTTTCCACAAAGTTTCCTTTTGCGTAGGGGCTTTACGCTGATTCTCAATTTTTTCAGCCAACTTGCTCACCGATGTAGCAGTGTTAAGGTATTCGAGGCGATCAATCGTGAGATCGGGGTGCTGCTCTAAAAACTGGTTCAGACTGTTGCGATTTTCGGTTGCGGCGCTCTGGGCAGAAGCAATGGCAGAAGCCACCACGCCCACGCGTTGCAACACACTGTTGGCGCTCTCAAACAAATTCGCCATTTGGCACGCAGCCACAGGGTCGGTTTTGCTCCAATCGGCTTGCTTTTCCTGGATTTGCTTGATGATGTTGGCGGTACGCTCGTTGTCGCGCTGTACCTGTTCGATTTGCGCTTCAAGGCTGGTTTGTTGGCTTTTCTTGCTTGCAAAATCGGCGGCGGCTTGCTCCAGTTCCTTCTTAAACAGCAGCGGCTCGCTCTTCCAGTCGTGCTTCCACTCGCTGTCGGCAAGCAGCGGTTCCACCTCACCGATAGCAGCGGCGATGTCGGCATTGTGCTCGGCGATGGCGCGATTGTTGTTTTCAATCTTCGCCTTGCTGCCGTCCACGGCTTGCTTCGCCTTTTCGCTTGCCACACGCATCTGCTCAAGGGTTTTCGTAGCAGTTTCGTGCTCGGTGCGCAGCCCCTTCAGTTCTTCCTCAAGTTTCTCGCCATTAGTGATTTTGGGGCTAATGTCGGTGGTGAGGTGCTTCTGCTGATCATCGCAGAGCGATTGCAACGCTTGCTTGGTGTCGGCGTTAAGTGCGTCGATACCGCATTTCTTGCACGATTCGGCAGCTTTTTTTTGAGCGTCGGGCACAGAGTGGTCGGCATCGTATTTCTTCTTGTCGGCATCGTATCTTTTGGTTTCCGATTTCAGTTCCGACTCGGCTTTGTGCATTTGCTTTTCGGCAAGTTCGCATTTGCTTTTCGCCTCATTGTAACTCTGGTCGGCATCGAGATACATCTTGTTCACCGCATCTTCCAACGGAAGTTGCTGCACCTTCTGACGGCACACAGGGCACTCGCAACCCACCGTCAGGCGACTTCTCATCTGCTTTGCGAAACTATCGACCGAGTCACGCAAAAGGTCTCTCGCCTGTTCGCAGGCAGCGGTGGCGGCCTTAGCCTCGGTGTAGCAGGGCACAAGTTCTTTGTCGAGGCGCAATTTTCTTGCCTCAATGTCGTTTTTCAGTGCGTCGAGGCGCTGTTTTTCTTTATTTCTCGCTTCCTCAGCCTTGTTGATAGCGTCGATATTGTCCATGGCGATGCCAATGTTGCTGAGCAGTTCTTTCACGGTGTCGCGCTCGTTTCGCAAGTCTTTGAGTTTCAACGCGTCGAGTTCGCCATCTTTCGTCTTGATGGCATCGGCAAGCACTTGAACAGCCTTTCCATGCTCGGCAAACTCCCCGTTGACTTTCTCGCACTGGGGCACAAGAGTGCTAGTGAGCAACTGCTGCTCTTTTTCGACAGCGGCAACCAACTTTTCCACCTTTTTGCTTTTAACGGCAATGGTGGAGAGGCTTGCACCGATGGTTTGGGCGTTGTCGAACACGGTAGCCTTGCCACTATTGGCGGCAATAGCCTCGCCAAGGGCTTTCAACTTGGCACCGGACTCCTTACATTCGTTTTGGGCATACAGATAGCCGCTCTGCACCTTCATATAATCCGCTTTCAGTTTAGAGAGTTCGCCCTCCTGCTGCTCGATTTGCTTCTCGGCGGCGACGGCTTGCTCAAGGTGCTTTCGGGCGCCAATGGTGGCGTTCCAATCGTTCACAAAACTGCAATCGCTCTTGTACTGTTCGCTTTCAAGCACTTCGCTGGCGGCGTCAAACTCCTGTTTGGTCTGCGCTTCTTTCTGCGCCAACTTGTTTTCGGTTTCCAGCCAATCCCTTTTCTTGCGGGCGTTGTCGCGCTCGGCGCTCTGCTGCTTCCTGTTTTCTTCAAGCGAAGCCACTTGCTCCTTCTTTTCCGCTATTTCGTCGTCGGTGAGGCCTGTGTCGCTTGCGGCTTTCTGGGCGGCTTCCCACGCTTCTTTTTTTGCGCTTTGGATTTCATACACCTTGCTGCCCACAGCTGAGAACTCTGCGGTTTGGGTGATTTTCTCCAAAATGTCGGCTCTTTCCGTCTCGCTGCTCGACAGGAATTTGGTGAACTCGTTTTGTGCAAGCATCGTGGTGCGGCAGAACTGGTCGAAATCCAGCCCTATCACTTCTGCTATCTTTGCCTGCAATTCAGCATCTTTGACACCTGCCGACTGTATGCTTTCGCCTGTGGCAAGGTTGGTGATGCTGCGATTAATGCTGTTGATTTTGTTATCGACTTTCTTTTTCTTGCCACGTTGCACTTGCCATTCTGCCTTGTAGTCGGTGCCGTCGTTGCCCTCGAAAAGCAGTTCAACCAACGCTTCGCCGGTATTGCGACGCATCAATCGGCGAGGGTCCCTCAACGTGAGTTCATCGTCGCCATTCTTCACGGTCACCTTGGTGCCTTTTGCCAGGCGTGGGGTGTTGTTGAACAATGCCAGACAAATGGCATCAAGAATGGTGGTTTTGCCTGCGCCAGTGTCGCCAGCGATGAGATACACGTCGCTGTCGCAAAGTGGTTGCGCAGTGAAGTCGATGGTGGCTTCAATGATTGAAGCGATGTTGCTGATATGCAGTTGTTTGATTTTCATGGTTATTCCTGATTTGAGTTCAACATTTCCTTTACTTTCTGAAGCATTTCGAGCATTTCGTCGTCGAATGTCACGCCCTCCGACTCGATATACATTTTTGCCACTTCTATGAAGTCGATTTGCTTCAGTTCGGTGGCTGTGAGGGTGGGTTGGTCGCTGGTGGCGTGGTCGCGCTGCACCTTTCGCTTTGAGTTGATGAGGCAAAGGCGGCATTTCTTGTCAGCCACAATCTGCTGCGCCTCGTTGTTGGCACCTGCGGGCAGATAGCCATCCACCTCCACATTCAGGCGCACAAACGAAGGGATTTCGCTGTCGTAGTCAGCGAGCATTTTCTTCACATCTTCCCATTCGGCGGCTCCCTCAAATGGCAAATTCACCAATGGGTTGATGTTTTTCACAGGTATCGACTCCACGCTCACCGCTGCGCCACGATGCTCGCACTCCACCATCAGCACGCCGTGCTCATTGCCTGAGTACGACTCGTCGAAACTCACCGCTATCGGTGTGCCGGCATACCAAACGCGCTTTTCCTTGTCCAAACTCTGCTGCTTGTGTATGTGCCCCAGTGCCACATAGTCGTAGCCGTCGGCAAACACACTCAATTCCTGGCAGTTCAGTCCGCCGATATTGGTGTCGGTCGAGAAATCGTGTCCTCGCCAGTCGGAGTTTGCCACAGCCAAGTGCGCGGCAAGCACCACAGGCAGCCCCTTCTCGTTGCGCTCAGCCACCTTCTCCGCCATCACCTTAAACACATCTTCGGGCATATAGCGGTCGGCGGCAAAAGGCACAGCCACCACATATCCCTTGTCGGCAATGGGGATAATATAGTCGTCGAGGTTGCAGTCTTTGGATATGGTGCCCACCATGTGCACATTCAGCGCACGCCATGGGGTATGGAAAATCATGTGCTTACTGCCGCTGTCGTGGTTGCCGGCAATGCACACAATGGTCATATCTTCGCACGCCTCGTGTATGTTCACAATGGCATTGGCAAACATCTGCTGCACGCTGGCAGAGGGCTGGGTGGTGTCGTAAATGTCGCCCGAAATCACCAGTGCGTCGGGCTGTTGCACGGCCACAATTTTCGCAATCTGGTTCAGCATATCCAACTGCGACGCCTCCTGCGATTCGTTATACAGGAAATGCCCCAAATGCCAGTCACTCGTATGTAAAATTTTCATCACAAATATTGATTTACAAGTTAATCACACAATAAACTATCAAATATACAAAACAATTCATAAATTTCGCCTATACAGTTCCGCTTTTTTTAACCAAACCGGTCAATGGTCAATGGCAGGAAACTCTGCACCTGTGCGTTTTTCGGCAGATTGGGTGTCGGAAGTGAGGATGAGAGTGCGCAGAGCACAGTGCCTCGCGTCGTTATAGAGAGAGTGGGAAATATGGGTGTGCAGACTCATGTGAAAACGCACGGCCAAAAATTCGTCATGCGACAAATGCAATCCCAATTCCTTCAACATTCCAGCCGAGCGGCGGCCATGCCCTACTTGGTCAGTCATTCCGCCACAGTTGCAAAAGTCGTGCAGCAAAGCGCAAATGGCGATGCTCTGCTCGTCAATGCCATTGGGGTTGTTTTGCAGGGCAATCTGATAGGTTTGCCACGCATGGTCTGCCAGTCCACCTCTATAATGATGGTGACGGCGGCAACTCTTCGTAAAAAAGCCGTTGTTTCCCATGTACTCGATCACCTGTTCAATGTTCTCACGGCCAGTGACACGCAGTGTGCCAATAATCTTTTCCTTAACTGTCATAATCTTTTTTAGTAGTTAAATTTATAATCCAATATTTCAAAACCGACATCGCCATATCGTAGGGACATGCCTTTGGCATGTTTCCAATGCGTTGACACATCCTCAACTGGGTTTTAATTTCGCCGCAAAGTTAATCACCACATGTGCAACCTATCTGCACACATAACAAAAAAAATCAAATAAAATTGCATTTTTTTGTTTCGGCGGTAGTGAAAGCTCGCATATCATCATTTTTTAGTACCTTTGTCACCATTTATATTATAGAGCCGTCGCAAAAATGTTGAGAATAACAGGGCGAGGCTCGGACCGGAATGTGGAATGACATTTTGGAGGGAAATGATTTTTGAAGAAATATTTTTGATATGAAGAGAAATGAAGTGTGCTACATTGCTGTTGTGGCAGTGATTGGCGTGTCGCTACTTTTGGGATTCGCCGAGGAAGTGTTTGGACTGGAATTGGGCGAGCTGGCGTGGATGGCACACTGGGTGTCGTCGCCTGTGGCATTAGCTTTGGGCTTCGCATTCGCGCTGATTGTGGGCGAGGCTTTCCCTGCGTTCAACAAAACGATGTCGAAGAAACTGCTCCAATATTCAGTAATCGGCTTGGGATTCGGTATGAACGTGAACAAGGCGCTTGCTTCGGGCAGCGAGGGTATGCTGTTCACGGTGGTGAGTGTGTTTGGCACGCTTGCCTTGGGCTGGTTTTTCGGCAGAAAACTGTTGAAAGTGGATTCGCAAACGAGTTATCTGCTGAGTTCGGGCACGGCAATATGCGGTGGCTCGGCAATAGCCGCTGTGGGGCCAGTTATTAAGGCGAAACCTGAGAGCATGTCGGTGGCGCTGGGCGTGGTGTTTGTGCTCAACGGCATAGCGCTGTTCCTGTTCCCTTCGATTGGCGACGCTTTGGGCATGACCATGAAGCAGTTTGGCATGTGGGCGGCGATTGCCATTCACGACACCTCGTCGGTGGTGGGTGCAGGTGCGGCTTACGACCAGATGCACCCACAACTCGTTGCCGCACAGGGAGTGAGCGCGCTGGAGGTGGCGACCACCATCAAACTGACTCGTGCGCTGTGGATTGTGGTGTTGGCACTGGTCACTCCGTTCTTCTTCCGCAGTTCGCTTGCGTCGGCTGGTGGCGAGGCAAAGCCTTGGTACAGCTGTGTGCCACGATTCATCATTTGGTTTATCGTTGCCATCATCTTCAACACCTACGTTTTGAGCAATGCCGCCCTCATCGGCGACGGTGCTGCGGCTATGGGATCGGCGTTCAGCAGTGCCGTCAACAAGCTCGCCAAGCACCTCATCACCCTTTCACTATTCTTTATCGGTGCATCGCTCACACGCGCCACACTGCGCTCCGTGGGCATTCGTCCACTCATTCAGGGCGTGCTGCTGTGGATAAGCATCAGCCTTATCAGCCTCACCTACATCTTTTGGGTGGAATAAAGGCTTTGCAGGGCAAAGATGTAATAATTGTGTGATTTGAAAACTCGACCAAATGTTTAGCGTCATTCTATTCATATTTTTAGGCATCAGCAGCGGATACTTGCTGCGGAAAAAGCGTTCGCGATCTTGCGCCAAGGTGCAGACTGCGAAAGACAAAGTGATTACAGTTTTGATATGGCTGTTGCTTTTTCTGCTTGGCGTGGAAGTGGGCGGCAACGAACAAATCATCAAGGCGTTGCCCACGCTCGGCGTTGAGGCACTGCTGCTGTCGGTGGCTGGCACACTGGGCTGCTGCGTGCTGGCTTGGGCATTGTGGAAAATAGCGGGAGGAAAGCGATGAAAGGAAGTTTGATTATCGTAGGATTCTTTATCCTTGGCATACTGGTGGGCCATGCCGACTTGGCGCCAGCGCTGCTGCGAGATAGCGATGTGAGTTTTGTGGCACTCTGCGGTCTGCTTTTCTGCGTGGGCTTGGGCATAGGTATGAACCCCGACACAAAGCGCGACCTGCGCTCCATCAACCCACGCTACGCCCTGCTCCCCCTGGTCACCATTTTAGGCTCGTGGCTGGGTGCCGTGGTGGCATGGCTGATGCTGCACCGAGGCTTTGCCGACACCATGGCGATTAACAGCGGATTCGCCTACTACTCGCTGTCGAGCATCTTCATCACCGAATTTCGCGGAGTGGAACTCGGCACCATCGCCCTGCTTGCCAACATCATACGCGAGATGATTACGCTACTTCTTGCCCCACTGCTGGCGAAAGTGTTCGGACCGCTCGCCCCCATCACCGCAGGCGGAGCCACCTCAATGGACACCACCCTCCCCATCATCACCCACACCATAGGCGACCGCTACACCGCCCTCAGCATCTACCACGGCTTCGTAGTGGATTTCACCGTCCCCTTCCTCGTCACCATGTGGTGCCTTTTATAACCCCCCACCACAAGCAACACCCTCACCCATAAAAAAAACATTCGTGTGAATTTGTACCATCCGTGTTTATCATTTTCAACCACGAATGAATTGATTGAATAATTAAGTGTGCTGACAGGTTAAAAGGGGAAGTTTATGTGGAGATGCTTTTTTTTGAGGGGATTTGTGTGATTATCAATTTCGATCTCCACGTTATGTTTTTTATGTAAATTTGAAGTGTGACTTCAGATTTGCATAAAATTTTGGGGATTTTTTTGCTTTGAGTATTGAATTTTGGGAGATTGTGTTTTGAGGAGCTGTCTTTCGCTTCCTAAACTTTGTTTCTACAAAGGTTTGTATATCGGGTTTTTGTGGTTGTGTATCATCAAAAGAACCGGTCACTTTGATTGTGGGTGGATGTTTCGATACAGGGGGCAACTCGTAAATCATCTCAAATAATATCTGACTTCTCACTTGAAAATTCATCAAAATCACGAAGGTTGTAGAACCTGAATAGCTTTTTGACAACAATCTCCAATTAAAGAGCCTTTATCATCAATTGTTTTATATATCTTTGCGTTTAAACAGCATCTGTGTTTGATATTAAGATGCGAGAACTTATAATCAATAAACTATTGACGCTGATGCGAAGAATTTGATAAAAACTATGGCACATCTATCACATAAGCACTTTAATTCTTATAAGGAAGGAGTCAACTTGGAGTTTTTGCGCGATTATTGCATCGAGCATGGAGAAACACGCCTTATGAAGCGAGGCGAAGTATTTGAGAAGGCAGGTGAACCATCGCAACTTGTGGCTTTTGTTGAGCGTGGGTGCTTTAAGTATATGGTTCATAACGGCGAGGAAAGAAAGGATTATTGTACAGGCTTTGCTTTTGAGGGTGAGTTTGTGGCTGACTATCCGAATTGCCTTTCTGGCAAGAAGTCGGAGGTGACCATTGTTGCTGGAACTTCATGTAAAGTGTTTCAAATCTTAGGGAAAGAACTGGAAAGACTATTAGATGTCGAAAAGTCAAAAGACCTCAGACAAACAATATCCGATAGTCTTTTTTCTCAAATTTACGCACAATATCTTGACTCCTACCGTATGACGACAAGGGAACGGTATAAGCGTTTGCTTTTTCGTTGTCCTGAGTTGGTTCAAAGTATCAATTTGAAAGACCTTGCCTCTTTTTTGAAAGTTACCCCAACAACTATCAGCAATATACGCCGAGAAATAACTTTCGGGTAACAATTTCTCAAAACATTTTGAGAGTTTACTCACGCAAAGGTGTTTTGTCTTTGCTTTCGTTCTTGCATTAATAATCAACCACTAACTTTGCGCCAAAAACGCAGAATGAATATTGTTATAATTGGAGCAACCTCTGGTATTGGCAAAACTCTTTTCTTGAAGTATGCACACGAGGATAATCGCATCGGCATCGTAGGTCGTCGAACGAGAATTCTTGATGAATTAAGTCGGCAATATCCTTCAAAAACTTTTGCTGCTCAAGCTGATGTTACTAATTTAGAGGGAATTGAACAAGCCATCAATAAACTTCACAAAGAGTTAGGGAACTTCGACCTTGTCGTCATGTGTGCAGGCATTGGCGATATAAACGCTACACTTGACTATGCCGTTGAGCGTCCAACGATTGACACAAATGTTGTAGGCTGGACCTATGTTATCGATATGCTGTATTGCCTTCTTGAACAACAGGGCTTCGGTCATCTTGTAGCTATCACCTCTGCTGGAGGATTGCGAGGAGAACCAATGGCACCAGCCTACAGTGCAACTAAAGCCTATCAAATCAACTATATGGAAGCACTACGCAAAAAGGCTTTCAAAAGTGCAGGACACATAACGGTTACAGACATTAGGCCTGGCCTTGTTGACACGGCAATGGCAAAGGGGGAAGGACTATTTTGGGTGATGCCAGTTGAGAAAGTGGCTAATCAAATCATTGATGCCATTCGCAAAAAGAAGTCAAAAGCCTATGTCACAAAACGATGGCATATTCTTGCTTTCATCAATAGAAACTTGCCATTCGTCATCTATAAGCAATTGTGATTGATGTGTAAAAATAGTTCCTAAATATAACTCTTTTTTTGGGAGGACCATCGGTGGATTAGAGGGTGGAGGAGTAGAGGCGGCGGAGGGTGAGGTAGAGGAAGTTGGCGAGGGAGAAGGGAATGCGGGGGGAGCGGAGTATGGCGTTGCACAGTTTTGGGGCGCAGCCTTTCACCTCGATAGGGCAAAGGGCGTCGAGGTTGCGGAAGTGGCCTTCGTAGCGGCGTGCGTGGCGCACCATGGCGAGCATTGCCATTTGCATGGCGGTGCGATAGGTGCCGTGGGTGTCGTGCTGGGTGAAGTATTCGTTGACTATGGCGTGCGCCTTGTAGAGCGAGCGGTTGTGCTTCTCGTTGATGCTGTGGGTGTAGGAGGTGGCGTTGTCGTCGCGGTAGGCATACACGGCTTCGTCGAGGCACGCTCTTTTGGCTCCGAGAATGAGGCGTGGCACCACCACATAGTCTTCGCCATAGTTGATGCCCTCCACCGAGTTGATGCCTCCTTCAGTGAATAGCGCGCGGCGATACATGCGCCCCCAGATGCGGTTGAACACGATGTTTTGGCAAAGCATCAGTTTCAGATACTTCTCCTTTGTGCCGTGAAATGGTGGAATGAGTGCGCTTTCGCGGTCGGCGGTCACCGTCACATATCCGCCGTCCACCATGTCGGCTCCAGTTTCCTCCATCTTCGCACACAGATGCTCCACGGCGTGCGGCATCAGATAGTCGTCGCTATCCACGTGCATCACCAGTTCGCCTGTGGCAGCCTCGGTGGCAGTGTGTCGGGCAGCGCCAAGCCCACGGTTCACATCGTGGTCGATAATCACCACTTGCTTTTGCCGCTGTGGATATCGCGCGATAGTGCCACGAAGCACCTCGATGCTTCGGTCGGGCGTGCAGTCGTTCACGAAGATGTATTCAATATCCTCGTATGACTGCTCGAAGAGCGACACTGCGCACTTCTCAATATATTTTTCCACGCCATAGACAGGCACTAAAATCGACACTTTCATCATGAAAAGTTTGTTAGAACGTTAATAAATGCGTCCACGAATCTTACGACTCACGGCTGATGCTGTATTTGTCCATATTGCTTCTGGCAACTTTGGTTCCTCACCAAACATGTGTTGCGCAAAATATTTAACTAAACTGACATTTACTGCATTGCCAAACTGCTTGTATGCCTGAGGCTGCTTTGTATCTGGAATAAAGTTCTCGGGAAAACTTTGCAATCTCGCACACTCCCTTGGAGTAAGAAATCGTCTGCGAGAGCCAACTATTGAAGTTTGAACCATAGCAACGAGGGCAGGAAAGTAAGAGTTGACCTTCACACGAATGCCTGAAGGACGCAATTGGAAAATCTGGTTCCAGATGTTAGGTTGCTTTGTTTGTCCTGCTTGCCACTCCAATTTTGCCTTGGCACCAAAAAACAGAGGATTCTTCCGCGCTCTAGTAAGCCACTCGTCAATAAATTTGCGATTGTTGATGTACAATTCGTTATTCTTCAATATGAAATTTTGTTTCCAAGAGGGGTACTGGTTTATATCCTCGTTGGGGTCAAGGTCACAAAGACGATCTGACCAAACAGGGAATCCTGGCAACTTTGCAACCTTTATTTTTTGCAAAAACTCGTTCCATAAGTCTATCAGATTCTCCATATCAGAAGAGATACGATAATCTTCTATATTTGGAATTTCTTTATCATCTTGAAGGATGTTCTCAATTGAACAAGTAGGAAGCGTTTTCTTGTTAAACTCAAATGGTCGTATTTCTCCAATATCTTTGCGTACACACATGATATAAACCCTTTCACGATGCTGAGGTACCCCAACATAATGAGGGCTGAAAATTACCGGTTCTGGAAGAAGATTGTACCCCAGTTCTTCTAATTTATCGTGAATCACCTTCCAAGTATTACCATGATCATGACTAGCGAGGTTGCGCACATTCTCAAGAAGTGCATATTTTGGTTTATGGTGTTCGAGAATACGACAAATATCAAAGAAGAGGGTTCCTTTAGTTTCATCCTCAAATCCTAACCTTTTGCCAGCCTTTGAGAAAGCTTGGCAAGGGAAACCACCGCACAAAACATCATGTGCAGGAATATCCTCTGCTGCTATTTTGGTGATATCACCTGATGGTTTTATTCCATAGTTGGCTTCATAAGTCTTACGACAATCTTCATCTATATCGCAAGCAAAGACGCATTTGCCACCAAGAGACTCCATTGCTTGATGGAAACCACCTATGCCACAAAATAAATCTATAAATTTGAATTGTTCCATCTTCAATTATTTATATGAATAACGGAATACCACATAGTTGTCATTCTCAAGAGTTTTTTTATTAATATTAAACTTAGGAGCTCTGGCACTTCCATCAGGTTGTTTACCTTGGTTGAATGTCTTTAAAGCATCACGAAAATTCGCCTTATTTAGTTCAATAATGGTCATTCTCATAAACTTCACACTATGCTTCATACGACTATGGTATGACATTTCATCTTTATCGTAAGAAGGGTCGACGCTCTTGATGTAGTGATTACGAGCTTTTGTTGCTTCGTAACCATAATCTGAATCCTTTTTTGTCTCGTGCTCATAAATTACATACCAAAACTTATTGTAACGATAGATGCATTCAACAAGGTTTTCCTGATCATTACCAGGAGTTTCATTCTTCTTTATATCGCTTGCTTTCAAATCTCCATAGAAATCGGATTCTTCAAAGCGAATATCGAAATCCAAATCACCTTCATGTTTATTTGAACAGCCGATATAGCGCATCTGTGATTGGACATTATTCTCACGAGTGAACTTATCAAATTCAAATTCAAGGAACCATCCTGCCCACTCTGCTTGCCTCCATTGCGACCATTTCTCTTTATGCATCTTGCGGATAATATCAAAAGCATAAATCCATTCACCAAACGGATAACCGAAGTTAAATTGTCGGAACAAGTCAAAGAGTGTATTCTGAGATTGCATTTTGCCATCAAGATACTGTTTCATTTTGTTATTTCTAACAGCCACTATCGTGTTTCCTAATTTGTCTTCTTTTCGGAATACTCCATAAGTCATTGCTTGAAAAATGTCATTTGTGTAAACATGAGCAGAAGAATTGTGTAGGCCATGTTGCATGTAAGTATCTTTGATGAAATCCACAAATACGATGTTGCCATTGTAATGATAGATTCCAATAAATCTCACGTCATATTCAGGCTTATTTTTTTTAATATCATTACAAAATATCTGATACCATTCTGGCAACTGAATACGTTTCTTGAAAATAGGATGAGGATTGCCAAGATAGGTTATACATTTTGCCAGCAAAATAATCTTAGTTTTACTATTATTATAAACTATAACACTTTTGTCAAGTATGATTTCTTTCGATACATTTTTTTGACCTAGCCAATGTCTAAGAGCCTCGAAAATGCCATTTGGTGTTAATGGTTGATCTTGTGCCACTACAACCGAAGCATCAAATTGTATCTGTTCACTATTAACGTTCATTTTATTTTTTCGTTTTCTAATCGTGAAATTCATTTTTTATACTTTCTTCCAAAGTAGTGAAATAAGGCGCATATTGTCTACTTTGGTATTTTATGTCATACGAATCTTTAGATTTTATTTCCTTTAGTCTAAAGCATAAGTACGTATCACCTTTTGTCGGAAATCCTAGTTTCTGTAGGAATGAGGCATCAACAAGTGTTGGGTCTTCATTTTCCAGTTCGTATAACTCTGCAATTTCTTTGTGGTGCATTAGCAGATATTTAGGGATTGTAGAACAATCTTTTTGGAACATTGAGCCAGAGCGACCATCCGAACGGACATAGTAAATTTTATTTTTTAGAATGAGCCGTTTATGCCTGTCACTTTTATAATAACCAACGAGAACAGGAGTATTTGCCTTTGGTGTCAAGTGCTTTGTTGCGTTTAGCGATAAATCGAGGCCTTGCAAAGCAGATGCAATAGACCTAGCAACTTCGTAAGCCAAACGTGGTGGAACTGCATTTCCAATCATTCTGTATGCTTCCTTTATGTTTTGATATTGAAAGATAAAGGTGTCAGGAAAGGTCTGTATTCTAGCACATTCGCGAACACTCAGCCTTCTGTAGTCATCAACTTTATTTTTTTGGAAGTTCCAGTTCTCATGACCAAAATACATCATCTTTGGAGAAGAAGGATGTAGTGGAGCAAAATCTGCTGTCGCATTAATAGTGAAGGATGGCTGTTGCCAACTTCTGCGTCTATTTCCCCGATAATAGAAAGAACCGAATTTGGATGTAAGCACATCATGGTTAGGACGATTATGTGACAGAATTTTATCTGTTTTTCGACCAGAGTAGAAATTAGGTTCTTCCGTTATATCACCAATCGCTCTTTCAAGTGTGATTGGTTCAGTACATGTTGGGGATGGAAACGAAAAAGTTACGTTCAATTCTTTTTTAAAACCGACAAAGAACACTCTTTCGCGATTCTGAGGTATGCAGAAATTCACCGCGTCTAGCAATGCCCATTGAACATCATAACCTGCGCCATCAAGTCTATTTACAAAATCGTCAAATACATTTTTAAACTTGTTGTCAAGCATACCCTTGACATTCTCGATTACAAAGAATTTCGGTCGTTTTGCTTTGATAAGTTCTATGTATTTTAAGAATAGGAGTCCTCTTTTATCACCAAGACCATTCTGTTTACCTCCAACGCTCCACGATTGGCAAGGTGGACCACCAATAAATCCGTCACAATCAGGAATTGAATCAGGGTCAAGTTTGCAGACATCACCAAGTACAAACGTTGTGTTGGGGTGATTTTGAATGTATGTAGCACGGCAATGTGGTTCGAGTTCATTAGCCCAAACCACATTGAATCCTGCCTGCTCAAAGCCCAGGTCAAGACCTCCGCATCCTGCAAAGAATGATACTACATCCATTTATTTCACCACCCTTTCTCTCATATTACCATCCAGATATGCAAAGTGAATCTTGGCATATTACACAAAGGTACAATAAAAATAGCTAATGCAGGTCGTTTTTGTGGTGGTTTTTACATAAAAACGTTTTTCTTTTATTGAATCGAGAGAGTATACCAAAATTTATTTTTGCGAATTGCGGGAGTATACCAAAATTTTTTTGGTGAAATTGGGAGAGTATACCAAAATTTGGAATCGAATATGTAGTATTCTCTTTACCAAATCTGATTCGCAGTTGTTGCTGTCAAAAAAAAGGGGCAGTGACATTATACCCAAAATTTTTCGGTTTCTTTTATCATCTCAACGCTTTGAATCGACGCATCGCTTTCCAGCATCTCAAATATTTTGGCGGCAAAGGTCACGTCGTGCAATGCCAGGCCGTAGTTGTAGTCGATGATGCGTTGCTGGTCGGAAGTGCGTCCGGGGTCGTTGCCGGCAAGCACCTCGCCAATTTCGTTGTATGCCTTGAATTGGCAGAAATATTTGAAACCCTTCACATGGTCGGTGTCGTCGCCAAGCACGCGGTCGAAAGTGGTGTCGCAGTTTTGGAAGCCGCGCATGTGCACCGGAATCACAGTGATGCCCGGCAGCAACGCCTCATCGCTCACGAGTTGACCAGTGGCGCTGGTGATGCAACTGATGAGCACATCAGCCGATTTCGCCATGTCGTCGATATTGTCCATTATCTCAAATTCCACATTCGAGTAGGCTTCGAATCGCTGGATAAACAATTCTGCCTGCTCTTTGTATCTGAGCAGTTTCACCTTGAAATGCTTTTCGGGTTCAGCTTCAAGAATGCAGAGCAAGGATGCGCGCGCGGTGTTGCCAAGCCCAACAAAAGCGTAGGTCTCGGCACCGGTTTTACGCAAAGCCTTAGCCGAAACAGCAGCCACAGCCCCAGTGCGCATGGTAGTAATCCAGTCGGAATCCATCAGCGCCAGCAATTCGCCCGACTTGGCATCGTAGAGCATCAGGTCGCTACCCAAACTTGGCACGGCACCCTCGATGCGGTGCACCTCTTTCACGCCAAAGTACTGACGGTGGAAGTTCACGCCCGTGTCGGCAGGATTGGGCAGCAAGCATGGCATAGAAGTGAAAAAGTCGGTGTCGGCAGGGTGCACGCTGATTTTTGCCGGAAGTTGCGCTTGCGCTTTCATTGCGAAACTTTCTCCAATCCACTCCACGCATCTCTTAGGCGAGATGCCCAATGACTTTATTCGTTGTTGTGAGATGATTTTCATAGCCATTATTTGTTTTCGTTTTCAATTTCCTTGTAGGCGGCGATGAGGCGCGCATTGTCGGCGTGGCTACGCACGGCTATGCGCATGTATTGCTTGCCGTCGAAACCGCCCTTGGTGGAGCAGTCGCGGGTGAGAATGTTGTATTGCTTCAGCATTTTCAGCACCAGCGCATTGGCGTTGTATGGCGGCAGAATCTCGCACAGGAAATAGTTGGCTTGCGAAGGCATCACACGCAGAAAACTGATTTCGCGAAGTTTCTGCTCGAAATCGTTGCGCTCGGCAATGAATTTATCGCATGCCTTGAGATATTCGTCCTCGTATTTCGTGAAAATCTGCATAAAGAACTCGGCAAACGAATTGATGTTCCAAATGCTCACCATCTTCTTCATGCGGCTGATGATGTCGGTGTCGGCGGAGCAGAGAATGCCCAAGCGAATGCCCGGCACGCCATAACTCTTCGAAATGCTCTTCATCACCAGCATGTGGGGATATGCCTCCAAAATGTGGTCGTGCAGCAGCGTGTTGTTGAGATAGCCCTCGCTGAAGTCCACAAAACTCTCATCCACAATCAGCCTAATCTCATTCGCCTCGCACCAAGCCGCCAATTTCAGAATGTCGGCTTTGGGAATGAAGTTGCCCGAAGGGTTGTCGGGGTTGATGAGAATAAGATTGTCGGCGTGATGCTTGCCGAAGAAATTGATTAAATCGTCGGCAGAATAGCGATAGTCTTGATTTTGAGGAACGAAAGTCACCAAATTTTCCTTGTCGCGACGGTTGGGGTATTCCTCAAATGTGGGGCGCGTGATGCCAAGTGTGCCAGGCAGCATTTCCATCAACGCCTTGATTAGTTCAGCCGCGCCGTTGCCCGGAATGATGTAATCTTCCTTCACGCCCCAGCACTTGCTTGCCAGCAGCGTATTCACCTTCATGCCCGAAGGATATTCGGCGATGAGGGTGCGGAAGTTCGCCTCCAGTTCGTCGATGATGCGCGATTCGTTGAAATATGGGTTCACCAGATAGCAGTAGTCGAGCATCTTCGGGAAACGCCAGAATCCGCCAAAACGCCCGTAGTATTTTCGGAGAATGTCCTTCTCGTCGGCAAAAAGCGCTTCGGCGATGTCGAGGTCTTGCTTATCGTCGATTTCATACCATTTCTCGTTGCCGATGGGCAAAGCCTTCAGGTCTTGGCTGTTGAGAAACGTGATGATGCGCAGCACATTCTCGTAATATTCATTGTTGCCCACCGCCTTGGTGTAAGCCTCAAGGAAAGGCACATATTTCGTTTGTGCAAACTCTTTGGAGAATTTGTAGATGTTCACCGTCTTGTAGTACTGGTCCACATTCTGGTAGTTGAACGCCGCCTTCGTCACAAAGTTCACGATATTATTCTCGCTGTCGATACACACCATTGTGCCGTCCATCCACGTTTCATACTTCGCCACCAGCGCCAAGTTGGGGAAAGGGTTGTTCTCCAGTTTGGTGAGCAACGAATCGTCGAAAATCAAGTCGCTCTCAATCAGCAGCGTGTCGTCGGCTTGCAGTTGCTCTTTTGCCAGTGCCAGCGAGTAGATATTGTTGGTTTTTTCGTACACGGGATTGTTGACGTATTCTATCTTCAGCCCCTTGTGCTCCGAGCCCAGATAGTCCATCAGTTTTTGCCCCTCGTAGCCCACCACAATCACCACGCGAGAGAGGTTGAGTTGCGAGAGTTGGTCGAGCGCACGGTCGATAAGCGGTGTGCCGTTCACCTCCACCATGCACTTCGTGTTGCTTTTAGTGTATTCGCCGAGGCGTTTGCCCATGCCGGCGGCAAGAATAATGGCTTGCATATATCGTGAATTTTAAATTACCAAAACACAAAGTTACAAAAAAAATATCACTCCAACTGTGAAAAACCTCAACAAGAAATGCACCTCACAAAATCCCCATCCACGGCTCTTTCATTTAAAAATGCTTTGAATTTTCAATTTCCATGAGTATTAGTC
>ENA-UOJH01000567-UOJH01000567.1-human-gut-metagenome-genome-assembly--contig:-C148-NODE-567-length-33726-cov-8.648035_pt1 | contig 33726 bp, 28 predicted proteins | sample MGYA00242345_ERZ723892 | MGnify/ENA metagenome assembly ERZ723892 | reverse complement strand
CTTTATCGGCAAAATTGATTGAATGATACCAATATCTTTAACTATGTGATACCGGCCGCTCTCGCCCGGACGTAGAGACGCTGCAGCGGCTCGCGGACACGCTCGGCGTAGAGCTCACGGAGCTGCTGGACGGGGCGCCGTCCGCCGATGCCCGCCGGGCGGCGCTGCGCAGGCTGTGCATCATGGGGGCCGTCACGCTCGTGCTGGCCGGGCTGTGGGCGTACCTGCACGCGGTCTGCCTCCGGCAGTACCAGCACGGGGACATGACGCCGTTGGCAGCCATGCTCATAACCGAGCCGCTGCTGCTGTGCGCGCTGGCGTGGACACTGCTGCAGGCGCTGTGCATGGTCACGCGCCTGCGGCCGCGGCGCGGCGCGCCCTGGGTGCACCCGCTCGTCTGGGCGCTGTTCGGCCTGTGGCTGGCGTTTCTGGTCGTCAGCGTCGCGCTGCCCACGGCCGGCGTGATGCTGCCGCGCCTTTACGGCGGCCGTGCCGCCACGGCAGCGCTGTTTTTCCTCCTCGGCGCGCTGCTCTGGCTGACGCAGCCGGACGCCGGGCCGTAAAACTGCACAAAGGCAACCGGCAGAAGTGCGCTTCTGCCGGTTTTTTGCCGGTTTCGGGAAAATGTGCCCGCGCGCCCTTGCAATCCAGGGGCATACGTGGTATATTGTTCTCGCTCGAAAAACACCTGTCCGCTCGTCGCGGGCAATTTTCATCAAAACAAAGTGAGGGAACATCATGAACATCGGACTTCTGGGCTTTGGCGTTGTCGGCAGGGGCGTTTACGATATGCTCGCTGGCCGGGACGATATCCGCGCGGCGTGGGTGCTGTGCCGGCGCGATCTCGGCGAGCTGACGGCCCGAACCACCTACGAGATGCAGGACATTCTCGACGACCCGGCGGTGGACACCGTTGTGGAGGTCATGGGCGGCCTGCACCCGGCGTATGAATACGTGGCGGCCGCGCTGCGCGCCGGGAAGAACGTGGTGTCCTCGAACAAATACCTCATGTGCCGGTACTACGACGAACTCACCGCGCTCGCCAAAGAGCACGGCGCAGCGCTGCGGTGCACGGCAGCGGTCGGCGGCGGCATCCCGTGGCTGACGAACCTCGAAAAGGCCGCGCGCGCCAACCACATCTCCCGCGTCTGGGGCATCCTCAACGGCACGACCAACTACATCATGGACGCGATGCACGGCAGCGACGTGGACTTTGCCGACGTGCTCGCGCAGGCGCAGGCGCTCGGCTACGCCGAGGCCGACCCCTCGGCCGACATCGACGGGCTGGACATTCAGCGCAAGCTGATCCTGTCCGCCAATGTGGCCTTCGGCGTGTCGCTGCGCGAGGCGGACGTGCCGGTGTTCGGCATCCGCAATGTGCGCAAGGCGGACATCGCCCGCTTTCAGGCGCATGGCTGCACGTGCAAGCTGATCGCAGCGGCCGAGCAAAAAAGCGGCAGCATCCGCGCCTACGTCGAGCCGACGCTACTGGGCCATGACGCGCTCGAGGCGGCCGTGCCCGCAAACTTCAACCTCATCAGTATGGACGGGGACCGCATGGGCGTGCAGAGCTTCTTCGGTCAGGGCGCGGGCCGCTACCCGACGGCCTACAACGTCGTGCAGGATCTCGTGGATATCCGCCGCGGCGTGCATGCGTTTTACACCGACTCGTTCGTTCCAGCCGTACCGGACAATTCCGGTGTGCAGCACCGCTACTACGTGCGCACGCGCGCCGCGCTGCCGGAGCTGGCCGCTCTCGCCGAGGGCGACTGGGACGGCGCCGTCATCACGCAGCCCGTGCCCGTGAGCCGGATGCACGCACTCATGGCGCAGGCGCTGGTGCAGGACAGCGAGAGCTTCTTTGCCGCGCTGCAATAAGGAGGGCCCCATGCTGAAGGTTGCAAAATTCGGCGGCTCGTCGATGGCGGACGCCAAGCAGTTTGAAAAAGTGCGCGACATCGTGCGCGCCGACCCCGCGCGGAAGGTGATCGTCGTGTCCGCCGCCGGCAAGCGCAGCGCGGACGACCACAAGCTCACAGACCTGCTGTACCTGTGCTACGCGCACCTGCAGTACGGCGTGAACTGCGACGCCGTCTTTCAGATGATCTGCGATCGCTACATCGCCATCCGCGACGAATGCGGCCTGAACGTCGATATCGAGGCCGAGCTCGACGTGCTGCGCCGGCAGATGCGCGCCGGCATCTCGGAAGAGGAGCTCGTGTCGCGCGGCGAATATTTCTCCGCCCTGCTCATGGCGGACTACCTCGGCTACTCGTTTCTGGACGCGGAGCTGTGGGTGCGCTTTCAGTTTGACGGCTCGATCGACAAGGAGGCGTCCTACGCCGCGCTCCGGCGGCTGGCCGACGGGCGCAGCGTTGTCATCCCCGGCTTTTACGGCGTGACGCCCGACCGCAAGATCCGCACCTTTTCCCGCGGCGGCAGCGACATCACCGGCGCGCTCGCGGCCGCGGCGCTCGATGCCGACGTGTACGAAAACTGGACGGACGTGTCCGGCATCCTTATGGCCGACCCGCGCATCGTGCCCGACCCGCTGCCCATCGAGCGCATCACCTATAACGAGCTGCGTGAGCTGAGCTTCGTCGGCGCGCAGGTGCTGCACGAGGGCACGGTCTTCCCAGTGCGCGAGAAGAATATCCCGCTCAACATCCGCAACACCAACGACCCCGACCACCCCGGCACACTCATCATGGAGTCGTTCGACGACGTGGACGACGGTCGGCTCATCACCGGCATCGCGGGCAAGAAAAACTACTCCATCATCACGATCGCCAAGTCCGGTATGTCCTCGAGCGTGGGCACGTTCCGGCAGGTGTTCGAAGTGTTCGAGCGCCACGGCGTGAGCATCGAGTACGCCCCCAGCGGCATCGACTGCCTGTCGCTCGTCGTCTCGAGCGAAAAGGTCGCCCCCTGCCTGTACTCCATCCTCGGCGAACTGGAAAAGCAGCTGCACCCGGACAATCTGCACGTGACGGAGAACATCTCCATCGTCGCGGCCGTCGGCCGGAAGATGGCCTTCCGCCCCGGCACGTCGGGCCGCATCTTCGCCGCGCTCGGCGAGCACGACATCAACATCCGCATGATCTCGCAGGGGCCGGATGAGCTCAACATCATCGTCGGCGTGGACACGAAGGATTTCGCGCCCGCCATCCAGGTCCTGTACAACAGCTTTGTGAAATAAGAAAGGAAGTTTTCAAATATGAAGCAGTATCGCGTAGCCATTCTCGGCGCCAGCGGCGCCGTCGGGCAGGAAATGATGAAGATCCTCGCCGAGCGCAAGTTCCCCGTCGGGGAGCTGCACCTGCTCGCAAGCGCCCGCTCGGCCGGCAAGGTCGTGTCGTGGCAGGGACAGAATATCGCCCTCGAGGAGGCAACAGACGCCGCCTTCTCCGGCATGGACATCGTCCTCGGCGCGGCGGAAAACGACATTGCCGAGCGCTTCGCCCCTGCGATCGTGCGCTCCGGCGCCGTGTTCGTGGATAACTCCTCGGCCTTTCGCCTGGACCCAAACGTGCCGCTCGTCGTGCCGGAGATCAACGCCGGCGACGTGAAGCTGCACCACGGCATCATCTCGAACCCCAACTGCTCGACCATCATCACGCTGACCGCCATCAACGCGCTGCGCAAGCTCTCACCCATCCGCGACATGGTCGTGTCGACGTATCAGGCCGTATCCGGCGCGGGCGCGGGCGGCCCGATCGAGCTGCAAAACGAGGTCGACGCCCTGCGTGCCGGCAAGAGCTACGCGCCGAAGGTGTTCGCGCACCAGATCGCCTACAACGTCATCCCGCAGATCGGCGGCGAGCAGTGCGACGGCTACACCTCCGAGGAGATGAAGCTCCAGAACGAGGGCCGCAAAATCCTGCACCTGCCGGACATGAACGTGGCGTGTACCTGCGTGCGCGTGCCCGTCGTGCGCAGCCACTCCATCTCCGCCGCCGTGCACTTCGTGCACCACATCTCCGTTGACGAGGCGCGAGCGGCCATCGCCGCCGCCCCCGGCTGCCGCCTTGTGGATGATCTCGACGCGCTGCAGTATCCCATGCCGCTCGACACGTCGGATCAGGATCTCGTGTTCGTCGGCCGCATCCGCCCCGACCTGACCGACCCCAACGGCCTGTGCCTCTGGTGCTGCGGCGACCAGGTGCGCAAGGGCGCGGCCACCAACTGCGTGCAGATCGCAGAGCTGCTGATCCAAAACGCCTGAAAAAGCAAAACGCCCCCGGCGGCTTCTTCTTGAAGCCGCCGGGGTTCCGTTTTGCGATACATGGCGGCAGGATCCGCCCCCTTGCGCAAGCGGCGCGGGTGTGGTATCCGCCGCATCCGGCACACGGTCATGGCCGGTGAGTCGGACGACTGAAACAGAAAAACGCCGCGGAGGCCTCCGCGGCGTTTTTGTTATCCCCTGAGCTGCTGCGCGTACTCTTCCTGCGGCCGCAGGCGGCCGACGGCCGAGAACGACACGCAGTCAAAGTCCAGCGTCTCGCGCGCAAGGCCGAGGATGTCCTCGCGCGTGACGGCGTCGTAGCGCGCGAGCACCTCGTCCGCCGGGAGCACCCGGCCGAGGTACAGCTCGGAATAGCCGAGCTTGTTCATGCGCGAGGCGGTGGATTCCTCCGCCATGAGCACGCTCGCGTGCACCTGTTCGCGCGCGCGGTCGAGCTCCGACTGCGTGACGCCGTCGGTGCGGAAGCGCTCGAGCTCGTCGCGGATGAGCGCGAGCGCGCGCTGCTCCGTCTCGCGGCCGACGGCGGCGGAGATGCCGAACATGCCGCAGTCGAGAAAGCTCGCCGTGTAGGTGTAGATGGCGTAGCACAGACCGTTTTTCTCGCGCACGGTCTGAAACAGGCGTGAGGACATGTTCCCGCCGAGGATGGACGAGAGCAGCGCCATGGTGAAGCGCTCCTCCGCCCCCGTCGGCAGGCCGGGAAAGCCGATGCTGATCTGGTTTTGCTCGATGGCCTTGCGCTTGAGCGTGAAGGCCGGGGTGTAGCTGCCGGGCCGCATGGTCAGATCCGGCCGGACGGGCAGCCACGAAAAGTGCGCGGCGAGGCGCGCGATGTTCTCATCCGTGAAGCTGCCGGACACGGCGATAACGATGCGCGGCGCGATATAGTGCGCGATCTGAAACGAGCGCAGGCGCGCACCCGTCAGCCGGTCGATCGTGGCCGGGCGTCCGAGCACCGGCCGCCCCAGCGCGCCGGGGAAGGCGGCGCCGATGAGCCGCTCCGTGACCAGATCCTCCGGCGTGTCGGCGTACATGTCCATCTCCTCGCGGATGACGCCGCGTTCGTTATCTGCGTCCGTCTCGGAAAAATTCGATGTGAAGAGCATCTCGGCGAGCAGGTCGCCCGCGCGGTCGAGGTGCTCGTCGAGCACGCGCGCATAGTAGCACGTGCCCTCGCGCGTGGTGTAGGCGTTCACCTGGCCGCCGATGGCGTCCATGCGTTCTGCCAGCTCGGAGGCGGAGTGCTGTGCCGTCCCCTTGAAGAGCATATGCTCGATAAAGTGCGCGCTGCCGGCCTCGCACGGCGACTCATACCGTGACCCAACGCCGACCCACACGCCGATGGCCGCCGAGCGCACGTGCGGCATGTGCTCGTAGACGATGCGCACGCCGTTCGGCAGCGTCTGTTTTTCGTACATAATGTGCTGTCCCCCCGTGGAAAAGTGGGCGGGGTGTATGCGCACCCCGCCCACACAGTTGTGCCGAAATTACATCAGGCCCTTTTCACGCATCGCGTCCTTGCGGGACAGGTCGATGCGGCCGCGATCGTCGACATTCATGACCTTGACCCAGGTCATGTCGCCAATCTTGAGCACATCCTCGACCTTTTCGGTGCGCTTGAACTCGAGATCCTTGATCTTGACGAGGCCGTCCTTGCCCGGAGCCAGCTCGACCCATGCGCCGAAGTCGCTGCGGATGTTGGAGACCTTGCCGTAGTACAGCTCGCCGACTTCCGGCTCGAAGACGATGTTCTCGATGGTCTTGCGCGCGGCGCGGCAGGCCTCGATGTCCTCGGACGCGATGAAGATGGAGCCGTCGTCCTCGATGTCGATCTTGCAGCCGGTGTCGGCGCAGATCTTCTGGATGACCTTGCCGCCCGAGCCGATGACCTCGCGGATCTTGTCGGGGTTGATCTTCATCTGGATCATCTTCGGGGCGGAATCGGCCAGCTCCTTGCGCGGCTCGGCGATCGCCTTGAGCATGATCTCATCGAGGATCTGGAAGCGGGCCTCGCGCGTCATGCGGAACGCTTCCTTGACGATCTCGTGCTTGAGGCCGTCGTTCTTGAGGTCCATCTGGATGGCGGTGATGCCCTGCTTCGTGCCGGCGACCTTGAAGTCCATCTCGCCGTGGAAGTCCTCAACGCCCTGAATGTCGATGAAGGTGGTGAAGTCGTCGCCGTCCTGGATCAAACCGCAGGAGATGCCGGCGACCGGTGCCTTGATGGGCACGCCAGCGTCCATGAGCGCGAGCGTGGAGCCGCAGATGGAGCCCTGCGACGTGGAACCGTTGGACGAGAGCACCTCGGACACCACACGGATGGCATACGGGAACTCCTCGACCGGCGGGATAACGCACTGCAGCGCCTTCTCAACGAGCGCGCCGTGGCCATACTCGCGGCGGTTGGTGCTGCGGGCGGCGCGGGCGTCGCCGGTGGAATACGGCGGCATGTTGTAGTGGTGCATGAAGCGCTTTTCTTCCTCTTCCCAGATGGTGTCGAGCTTCTGGGACATGGACAGCGTGGCGAGCGTGGCGATGGACAGCACCTGCGTCTGGCCGCGGGTGAACAGACCCGAGCCGTGCACGCGCGGGATCACGCCGACCTCGGCGTCGAGCGGGCGGATCTCGTTCATCTTGCGGCCGTCGACACGATGACCGGCAAGCAGCCACTTCTTGACGATCTTCTTCTGCATCTTGTAGAGGATCTCGTCCATGTACTGCATCATGTCCGGGTGCTCGGCTTCATATTTTTCCTGCACGGCGGCGATCCATTCATTCACGCGCGCCTCGCGCACGTTCTTGTCGTCGGTGTCCATGCAGTACTCCATGCCTTCCATCTCGTTGGCGCACAGGAGCTCGAACAGATCCTCGTCAAAGGAGGCGTGCTCATACTCAAACTTCGGCTTGCCGATCTCGCTGACCATCTTGTCGATGAGATCGAGCACGGGCTGCAGGTGCTCGTGCGCCTGCACGATGCCCTCGTACATCACATCATCCGGCACCTGGTCGGCCTCGGACTCGATCATGACGATCTTCTTGTGCGTGGCCGCGATGGTGGTGGTCATGCGGTTGGTCTTGCGCTGCTCCTGCGTGGGATTGAAGAGGTACTTCTCGCCGTCCCAGCCGAGGACGATGCCGGCGATGGGGCCGTTGAACGGCACGTCGGAGATGCTCACGGCGGCGCTCGCGCCGATCATGGCGGTGATCTCCGGGCTGCAGTCGCGGTCGACGGACAGCACTTCACAGGCGATGATGACGTCGTTGCGCAGGTCGCTCGGGAAGAGCGGGCGCATCGGGCGGTCGATCAGGCGGCTGGCGAGCACGGCGGGCAGGCTGGGCTTGCCCTCGCGGCGCATGAAGCTGCCGGGGATGCGGCCGACGGCGTAGAGCTTTTCGTTAAAATCAACGGACAGCGGGAAGTAATCCACGCCGTCTTTCGGGCGGGCGGAGGCCGTGCAGGTGACGAGCACGGTCGTCTCGCCGTAGCTGACGAGGACGGCGGAGTTGCACAGCTCTGCGAGTTTGCCGGTCTCCATGACGAGGGGACGGCCTTCATACTCGATCTCGTAGCGCTTGTAGTTGGGGAACTGCTTGTGCGTGGTGATGATCATGGGTTCTGGTGCTCCTTTCTTTTGTTGGCGGAAACGCCAGAGCCAGCACTTGCATCCACGTCCCATGCGCGATGGGGCGCAGATTCAAATACTGGGCAGCGGCGCTCCCGAAAATGGGCTGCCGGGGCGGAAACGAAAAAAGCAGGGGGACAATATGAAATTATCCCCCTGCGTTCAAACGTTCATACCCTTCGGAAAAGCCGAACTTACTTGCGGATGTTCAGCTTTGCAATGATCGCACGATAGCGCTCGATGTCCTTCTTGGCGAGGTAGTCGAGCAGACGGCGGCGCTTACCGACCATCTTGTACATGCCCAGACGGCTGTGCTTGTCGTTCGGGTGCACCTTCAGGTGCTCGGTGAGCTGGTGGATGCGCTCGGTGAGGATGGCGATCTGGACCTCCGGAGAACCGGTGTCGCCCTCGTGCGTCTTGTTGGCTTCGATGACTGCGGTCTTTTCAGCTTTGGTGATCATGGTGATGACATCCTTTCTTTGTTTTCGTATCCGCTGGCGCAGAACCGGGCGGAAAGGCACCGCTGCAAAGCGGCAAGCCCCGGATCCGGGCACATGGACTGTTTTACAATACCACACCCCGCGGTACTTGTAAAGAGAAATCTTTCTCCATACGCCGCGCGGCGCAAAATTCCCGCCGCCGTCTCGGCGGACAGCGGCGGGAACGGGCCAAACTTATTTCGCGCCCTTGCCGTGGGCGGCCTTCATGCGGCGCTCATGGTCGAGGATGCGCTTGCGGATGCGCAGGCTCTTGGGCGTGACCTCGAGCAGCTCGTCGTCCGCGAGGAACTCCAGGCACTGCTCCAGGCTCAGCTTGCGCGGCGGCACGAGACGCAGCGCGTCGTCAGAGCCGGCGGCGCGGGTGTTGGTCAGCTGCTTTTTCTTACAGACGTTGACGGTGATGTCCTCCTGCTTCGGCGACACACCGACGACCATGCCGGCATACACGGGCACGCCCGCGCCGATGAACAGCTGGCCGCGCTCCTGCGCGTTGAACAGGCCGTAGGTGATGCTCTCGCCGGTCTCGAACGAGACGAGCGAGCCGGTGTTGCGACGGCTGAGGTCACCCTTATAGGGGGCGTAGCTGTCAAAGACGGAGGCCATGATGCCCTCGCCCTTCGTATCGGTCAGAAATTCGTTGCGGTAGCCGAACAGGCCGCGCGCCGGCACGAGAAACTCCAGACGCGTGCGCTTGCCGATGGGCTCCATCTGCTGCAGTTCACCCTTGCGGGCGCTGAGCTTTTCGATCACGGCGCCGACGGCATCGGCCGGGACGTCGGCGACAAGGCGCTCGATCGGCTCGCACTTCTGGCCGTTGATCGTCTGGTAGAGCACGCGCGGGGGCGAGACCTGGAACTCATACCCCTCGCGGCGCATGGTCTCGATGAGGATGGACAGCGACATTTCGCCGCGGCCGGCGACGTTGAACGAATCCGTCGCGCCCTCGAGATCGCTCACGCGCAGGGACACGTCCTTGAGCGTCTCGCGGTAGAGCCGCTCGCGGATCTGGCGGCTGGTGACGAACTTGCCCTCGCGGCCGGCAAACGGGCCGTCGTTGACGGAGAAGGTCATCTCCATCGTGGGCGCGGAGATCTTCACGAACTCGATCGGCTCGACGCAGCTCGGCGCGCAGATCGTGTCGCCGATGGTAATGTCGCCGATGCCGGACATGGCGATGATGCTGCCGGCCTCCGCCTCCGTGACGGGCACGCGCTGCAGGCCCTCGAACTCATACATGGACACGGCCTTGGCCTTCTTGGCCGGGGCGTCCGGCTCGTGGTAGTTGCACACGGCGATCTCCTCGTTCTGACGGATGACGCCGCGCTCGATGCGGCCGATGGCGATGCGGCCGACGAACTCATTGTAGTCGATGGACGACACGAGCATCTGGAACGGCGCGTCGACGTTCTGCTCCGGCGCGGGGATATACTCCAGAATGGTGTCGAACAGCGGGCGCAGGTCCTTGCCCGGCACATCCGGGGAGTAGGACGCGGTGCCCTGACGGCCCGAGCAGAAGAGCATGGGCGAGTCGAGCTGTTCGTCGGTCGCGTTGAGGTCCATGAGCAGCTCGAGCACCTCGTCAATGACCTCGTGGATACGCTGGTCGGGGCGGTCGATCTTGTTGATGACGACGATAACGCGGTGGCCGAGCTCGAGCGCCTTGCTGAGCACGAAGCGCGTCTGCGGCATGGGGCCCTCGGCGGCGTCGACGAGCAGGATGACGCCGTTGACCATCTTGAGGATACGCTCGACCTCGCCGCCGAAGTCGGCGTGGCCCGGGGTGTCGACGATGTTGATCTTCGTGTCGCCGTAGCGCACGGCGGTATTCTTGGCCAGGATCGTGATGCCGCGCTCGCGCTCCAGATCGTTGGAGTCCATGACGCGGTCGACGACCTCCTGATTTTCACGGTAGACGCCGCTCTGCTTGAGCATCTCGTCGACCAGGGTGGTCTTGCCGTGGTCAACGTGGGCGATGATGGCGACGTTTCTCAATTTCTCCATTTTGCACACTTCCTCAACGCAAATACATATTTCAAATGATTTCTGTTCGCACGAAATTGTATTTTAGCATGGAAAACCTGATATTGCAACAGTTTTTCGTGTTTACATTCTCCGAACGGCATGATAAAATGTGTTCATATCTGTATTTTTCGTTTTTGAGGGGGCAGACCATGGATTCCAACTTCTTTGCGCTCATTTCGCGCATGCGCTATATCGCGCGCTGGGGCCTGATGCGCAACGCCCTGCCCGAGAACATTCAGGAGCACAGCCACATGGTGGCCGTGCTGGCGCACGCGCTCGGCGTCATCCGGCGCGACATTTTCCACCAGCCGTGCGACGTCAACGCGCTCGCAACTGCGGCGCTGTATCACGATGCGTCGGAGATCCTCACGGGCGACCTGCCGACGCCGATCAAGTATCACAACGCGGAGATCATGTCGGCCTACCACGCGGTGGAGGATCTGGCCGTGCAGAAGCTGCTCGGCATGCTGCCGCCGGAGCTGCGCGGGACCTATGCCGATGTGCTCGCCGAGGATAAGGACGGCGACATTTACCCGCTCGTGAAGGCGGCCGACAAGCTCTCAGCCTACATCAAGTGCATCGAGGAGCGCAAGGCCGGCAACAACGAGTTTCTCTCCGCCGAGGCGCAGACGCGCGCGGCGCTCGAGGCATCCCCCCTGCCGGAGGTGCAGTATTTTCTGGAGCATTTCATCCCCGCGTTCGAGCGCGATCTCGACGAGCTCGGCGCGATCGGTCAATAAGGAGGACAAACCATGCGTGCAATCGTAACCGTGATCGGAAAAGACCATGTCGGCATCATCGCCGACGTGACCGCCCTGCTGGCGCAGTACGGCGTGAACGTGCTGGACATCAGCCAGACGGTATTGCAGGAATACTTCACGATGATCATGCTCGTGGACGCAGCGCAGTGCACCGTGCCGTTTGCAGACCTCGCCCGCACGCTCGACGAGGCCGGCACACAGCGCGGCCTGCAGATCCGCGCCCAGCGCGAGGACATCTTCAACGCCATGCACCGCATCTGAGAGGACACGACCATGATCAACCGCAGTGAAATTTTGCAGACGATCGCCATGATCGACCAGCAGCACCTCGACATCCGCACCATCACGATGGGCATCTCCCTGCTCGACTGCGCGGACGCGGACATCGAGCGCAGCTGCACGAAGGTATACGACAAGATCTGCCGCCTTGCGGGCGATCTCGTGCGCACGGGCGAAGATATCGAGGCCGAGTTCGGCATCCCCATCGTCAATAAGCGCGTGTCCGTCACGCCCATCTCCCTTGTCGGAGCGGGCACGGGCGCGCAGTCCTATGTGCCGTATGCCAAAGCGCTCGACCGCGCCGCGCACGAGATCGGCGTCAACTTCCTCGGCGGCTTTTCCGCGCTCGTGCACAAGGGCATGACGGAATCTGACCGCGTGCTCATCGCCTCCATCCCGGAGGCGCTGGCCGAGACGGAGCTGGTGTGCGCGAGCGTGAACGTCGGCTCGACGCGCGCGGGCATCAACATGGACGCCGTGGCCGAGATGGGCCGCACCGTCAAGCGCGCCGCCGCGCTTACGGCCGATCAGGGCGGCATGGCCTGCGCCAAGCTCGTGGTCTTTGCCAACGCCGTGGAGGACAACCCCTTCATGGCCGGGGCGTTTCACGGCGTGGGCGAGCCGGAGTGCGAGGTGCACGTCGGCGTGTCCGGGCCGGGCGTGGTGCAGCACGCGCTGCAAAGCGTGCATGGCCAGCCGTTCGACGTCGTGGCCGAGACGGTGAAAAAGACGGCCTTCCGCATCACGCGCATGGGCCAGCTCGTGGCGCAGGAGGCGTCCGCGCGGCTGGGCGTGCCGTTCGGCATCGTGGACCTGTCGCTCGCACCGACGCCCGCCGTCGGCGACAGCGTGGCCGCCGTGCTCGAGGAGATGGGGCTGGAGTCCGTCGGCGGGCCCGGCACCACGGCGGCACTCGCGCTGCTCAACGATGCGGTGAAAAAAGGCGGCGTCATGGCGTCGTCCCACGTCGGCGGGCTCTCGGGTGCGTTCATCCCCGTGTCGGAGGATGCCGGCATGATCGCCGCGGCCGAGGCCGGCCGCCTGACGATCGAGAAGCTCGAGGCCATGACGTGCGTGTGCTCCGTGGGGCTGGACATGATCGCCGTGCCCGGCGACACGCCGGCCGAGACGATCTCCGCCATCATCGCGGACGAGGCCGCCATCGGCATGATCAACAACAAGACCACCGCCGTGCGCATCATCCCCGCCCCCGGCAAGCAGGTGGGCGACACGGTGGCGTTCGGCGGCCTGCTCGGCAGCGCGCCGGTCATGCCGGTCAACCGCTGCAGCGCGGCCGACTTCATCGCCCGCGGCGGGCGCATCCCCGCCCCGCTGCACAGCCTGAAAAACTGAGAGGAGAATCCAGCCTTGACACAGGAAAAGATGGATCGCATCAGCGAGCTGACGCGCATCGCGCGCGAGCGCGACCTGACCACCGAGGAACAGGCCGAGCGCAAGGCACTGCGCGAGGAATACCTCGCCGACTGGCGCCGCAGCACGATCGACGTGCTCGAAAACACGTACATCGACCACGGCGACGGCCACATCACGAAACTGCCGAAGAAAAAGCGCTGAGCCGTCACGCTCTTGACAAGCGCGGCATATCGTGTTATACAAGAAGAGGAATTCCCCTTAAGAAGGGGGAAATAAACCGGAAGGAGCCTGAGCCATGCGTCTTTGCAGCTGCAGCAGCATCCGGGTCGCGGCATGTCCGACGGCCTGTTGTTGTCGTGCGCAAAGAAGTGTCGCTTTCTGCCGGTAAACCCACGGCCGCGCCCAAAAGGTGCGTCCGCTGTGCATCCACATGGTTTTGCAACGCAGGAAGCCGCGCGCTTCCTGCGTTTTTTGCCTGTGGCGCTATGTGAAAGAAGAAGGAGTGTCCCCATCATGACGCAAAAAAGTCTGCTGCACGCCGTGGCGGCACAGATCGCCAACGGCTACGAAACGGCAGAAGTGCCCATGTACAGCGAGCAGCTGCGCATGCCCGACCGCAAGGTCATCATCAAGATCATCGAGAACCTGCAGAAGGTGTTCTTCCCGGCGTATTTCGCGGGCGGCACGGTGTCGCACGTCTCGGCCGAGACGTTTGCGGAGTTCCTGCTCGGCGAGATCTACACCGACCTGTGCGAGCAGGTGCACCTGGCGTTTTCCAACACGATCAAGGACGAGGCGGAGCTGCGCGAGCGCACGAGCGCCGTGTGCGACCGCTTCCTGTGCCGCCTGCCGCAGATCCAGGCCATGCTCATGAAGGACGTGGCCGCAAACTTCGACGGCGACCCCGCCGCCGGCAGCAAGGAGGAGGTCATCTTCTCCTACCCCGGCCTGTACGCGATCTTCGTCTACCGCGTGGCGCACGAGCTCTACGAGAGCAAGGTTCCGCTCATCCCGCGCATCATGAGCGAGTACGCCCACGGCGCGACCGGCATTGACATCAACCCCGGCGCGCAGATCGGCGAATATTTCTTCATCGACCACGGCACCGGCATCGTCGTCGGCGAGACGACGATCATCGGCGACCACGTCAAGCTCTATCAGGGCGTGACGCTCGGCGCGCTCAGCCCGCGCCACGGCCATGCCGTGACCGGCAAGCGCCACCCCACCGTCGGCGACAACGCCACGATCTACTCCGGCGCGTCCATCCTCGGCGGCAAGACCGTCATCGGCGCAAACTCCGTCATCGGCGGCAACTCGTTCATCACCGAGTCCATAGCCCCGAACACGAAGGCCAGCACCGAGACCCCGCGCATGATCTTCCGCGTCGCGCAGCCGAAGCCCGGCGACGAGAAATAACCCGTAAGCAAGAAAACACCGCAGGCCGGTTAGCCTGCGGTGTTTTTTACCATTATGCAGTTTCGCGCGCTCACAATACCCCAATGCCGATGCTCAGCACCGCGCCGACGAGCACGATGCCGATGCCGACGAGACACAGCACCACGACGACGGCGGTGCTCATATGCCGGCGCGAGGCGATCGCCCCGATGGTGAGGCCGAGCCCCATCAGCGCGGACACCGCGAGCACGAGCCACGCACCGCCCTTCATTTGCAGAGGGCGACGGCGGTCTTCGCCGCGACGCGGGCGTTATTGAGCACGAGCTGGATGTTGCTCTCGAGACTGTCGCCGCCGGTGAGCTCCGCCACACGGGCAAGCAGGAACGGCGTGGTCTCCTTGCCGTGGATGCCCTGCTCATGACTCTCGGCAAGCGCCTGATCGATGGCCTTGTCGATGACGGTCTTGTCCATGGCATACTGCTGCGGGATCGGGTTCGTGACGAGCATGCCGGTCTTGAGGCCCAGGTCGCGCTGCGCCTGGAAGATGGCAGCCAGATCCTCCGGCGTGTCGACGCGCGCGTCAACGCCGAGGCCGCTCTCGCGGGTATAGAACGCGGGCAGCTCATCCGTGCCGTAGCCGAGCACGGGCACGCCCTTCGTCTCCAGATACTCCAGTGTCAGGCCGAGGTCGAGGATGGCCTTCGCACCCGCGCACACGACCATGACCGGCGTCTGCGCCAGCTCTTCGAGGTCGGCGGAGATGTCCATGGTCGTCTCGGCGCCGCGGTGCACGCCGCCGATGCCGCCGGTGGCAAAGACCTGGATGCCCGCCATATGGGCGATCATCATCGTCGTGGTAACGGTGGTCGCGCCGTCCGCGCCGCGCGCGCAGATGACCGGCAGATCGCGGCGGGAGACCTTGGCGACCTTGCGCCCGGCCTTGCCGAGGTAGGTGATCTCCTCCTTGGACAGGCCGGCCTTCAGGCGGCCGCCGAGGATGGCGATGGTGGCGGGCACGGCGCCGTTGTCGCGCAGAGTCTGCTCGACGAGCAGGGCCGTCTCGACGTTTTTCGGATAGGGCATGCCGTGGGAGATGATCGTGCTCTCGAGCGCGACGACCGGGCGGCCGTCCGCGAGCGCCTGCTGCACCTCGGGTGCGATGTCCAGATATTTGTTCATGTTCATAATCAAAAACCTCCTTGGTTGTGTCGGTCCGCTTGGTTCGCCTATATTGTAAAAGGTTTTCCGAAATTGTCAAGCACAATCCATCCGCAGCCGTTTCGGCCGCGATCAAAAGGAGGCTGCCGAAGCAGCCTCCCAAAAATGCATATACAAAAAATCACGCAGCCAGAAGCGACGAAGCCGGCTCCGGATCTTCCCCGGAATTCATGACTTCATCCATGCCGATGTTGTAGAGGTTGAAGAACACCTGCGCAAGCTGCGCGCGCGTGAGCATGCCGGTCGGGTCAAAGTGCGCGCCGCCCACGCCGTTCATGATGCCGCCCAGGTAGCAGAACGCCACGCCCGCTCTCGCCCAGGAAGCGACGCTGCCGCCGTCCGCGATCTCAGCCAGAGCCGCATCGACCAGATCCGCGCCGAGCTTCACATCGGCCATGCGCAAGAGGATGGTCGCCATCTCCTGACGGCTGACGGCCCGCGCCGGACGGTACGTGCCGTCCTCATAGCCCTTCAGGATGCCGGTACTGCTGGCCCAGAGCATGGCATCGTAATACCACGCACCCGGAGCAACGTCCGCAAATGCGCCCGTTCTCTCCACGGTCGGCGAACCGGCGAGCCGGTAGAGCACCTGCGCGACCATGGCGCGGGTCGTCGTCACGTTCGGCGCAAACTCGGTCGCGGTCATGCCGTTCATCAGGCCGGAAGCCTGTGCGAAATCGACAGCCGCCTTGTACCAGCCGCTCTGCGCATCGGTGAAGGTGTTGGGCACAAAGACCAGATTCGGCATGGCCTTGAGCAGGTCGGCCGTGGCCGCCTCGACCGCTTCCGTCGTCTTCGCCGCCTTGTAGGCCGCATAGGCCGCCTTCACGCCCTGGACGGAGTCTTCCGTGTACGCCGTCAGGTCACACAGCAGGCTCATATTCTCCAGGAACGTCCCGCGGGCCTCCAGCTCTTCAGCGGACGCCGCTCTCACGATGCGGTCGCCCGGCAGGGCATATTCCTCGCCGATGACGCCCTTGAGCTCCTTCGTGATGTATTCCATGACCACCTCGTCCAGCGGCAGGCCGGTGTCGAACTGGTCGGTCGCCGCCGCGAAGGCGTAGTAGGTGTCGCCGCCGCCGGCCACGAAGTTGTTCGTGACGACAGCGTAGGTAGCCGTCGGGTCAAACGCCTTGCCGTTGACGTTGTCAATGGTCACGCGCTGGATGCTCTTCGGGCCGTAGTAGGTGGATTTGGGATAGGGATCCGGATTCGCGTCATACTTCTCATAGGTCTTGAGGGCAAACTGCAGGCCGGCCGCCTGCGGGAAGCCGCCGAGGGATTCCGGCGTGCAGAAAGTACTGGCCTCGAGCGCCTCGAGCAGCTCGGCGCCGGTCACGTAAACAACTGCCAGCGTGTTGCCGAACGGCAGCACGGTGTTGATGTCCTTCTTGGTGATGTCGCCCGCCTTGACGGTCGCGCGGATGCCGCCGCCGTTCGTGATGGCGACCACGTTCTCCACCGGGACCTTGATCGTGGCGTCGCTGCGGATCTTCCAGAGCATGGCGTCCGTGATCAGGTCGCCGAGGTTGGTCTCGGAGTCACGGTTGCCGTCGGGGGCCTTCGCGCCGTTGAGCGTGACCTTGCTGACGGCAAACTTCTCGCCATAGGCCTTGTCGATGGGGTCGATGATGGCCTTGGCGGCCGCGGCGACCTTCTCATCGCGCGTTTTGTAGTCAACGACGGTGACGTCCTTGCCTTCGACCTTCTCCTTGTGCCAGATGCCCTTGAGCTCGTTGCCGACGATCTTCTTCGTGGCGTTGTCAATGGTGATGACGCCGATGTTGGCAAAAGCCGTGCCCGTGGACTGGATGGCCTCGCCGTTCGGGCCGGCGGTGATCACGCTGTGGGAGTGGCCGTCGATGATGAAGTCGATGCCCTTCACGTTCTTGGCCAGGTCATAGGAGGTGTAGGGCTCGGAGCTGCCGTCGATGCCCAAGTGGGACAGGCAGACGATGAGGTCTGCGCCCTGCTCCTTGAGGGCTTTGACCTGCGCGTCCGCGCAGGCATAGAGCTCTTTGCCGTCCTTGCCCGCGAGGAACTTCAGGCCCTCGATCAGCTTCGGGTTGGCCTTGGTCTGCGCTTCGGGCGTCTCGAGACCGAAGAAGCCGATCTTCACGCCGCCCTTTTCGATGATGGTGTTGGCATCGAAAATGGTCTTGCCGTCGGCGCCGAGCACGTCGGCGCACAGGACCTTGAACTTGGCAGCCTTCATGTTCTCCGCCAGCTGGGCATAGCCGTAGTCGAACTCATGGTTGCCGATGGTGGCCACATCGTAGCCGGTGGCATTCATCATCGCCACCGCGTCCGCGCCCTTGTGGACGCTGACGTAGACGGTGCCCTGACTGTAGTCGCCGGCGTCGGCCAGGATGACCTCGGCGCCCTGCGCCTCATAGTCTGCCTTCAGGGATGCCATGGCCGCATACAGGTCGATCGCACCGTGCACGTCGTTCGAGTGCAGGATGACGGTCTTGCCGGTGAGCGGCTTTGCCTCGTCAGCTGCAAATGCCGTGCACGACAGACTCAGGATCAGGCACAGCACCAGCAGCAGCGAAAGCAGTTTCTTCGTGTGCTTCATGTGATATCCTCCATTTTTTGAATTTGGGGTATCGCTGTTTTGATTATAGCATCCCATGAGAAAAATTGGGATGGGCTTTGCGCAAAAAGTGCGGCAAATCCGGCGCGCAATTTGAACAAAATTATTCGTCGTTTTTGCCCAATTTGTCAAATAACCGAAGCAGACACCGTTTTCTTCTTTTCCCCATTTACAACGCTTCAGATAATATGATAAACTATTGTTTCAAAGTGTTATTTGAAAGGAGCCGAACGATGAGCTACGCAGACGAGGTCTTTATCCGCAACTGCCGCGACATTCTGACGCACGGCGTCTGGGACACCGATCAGGCGGTGCGCCCCCACTGGGAGGACGACGGCGCGCCGGCGCACACGGTCAAAAAGTTCGGCATCGTCAACCGCTATGACCTGTCCAAAGAATTTCCGCTGCTGACGTTGCGGCGGACCTACTGGAAGACCGCCGTGGACGAGCTGCTGTGGATCTGGCAGCAGAAGTCGAACAACATCCACGACCTGCGCGGCCACATCTGGGATCAGTGGGCCGACGAGACCGGCTCGATCGGCAAGGCCTACGGCTACCAGCTCGGCGTCAAGCACCAGTATCCCGAGGGTGAATTCGACCAGGTGGACCGCGTGCTCTACGACCTGAAGCATAACCCTGCCTCCCGCCGCATCCTGACGAATATTTATACGTTCGAGGATCTGCACGAGATGGCGCTCTATCCGTGTGCGTACTCGATGACGTTCAACGTCTCGGGCAACACGCTCAACGCCATCCTCAACCAGCGCAGCCAGGACATGCTCGCGGCGAACAACTGGAACGTCGTGCAGTACGCCGTGCTCGTGCACATGTTCGCGCAGGTATCCGGTCTGCAGGCGGGCGAGCTGGTGCACGTCATTGCCGACGCGCACATCTACGACCGCCACGTGCCGGTCATCGAGCAGCTGATCCAGAACGAGCCGAAACCGGCACCGCAGTTTTTCATCGACCCGGACGTGCACGATTTTTATGCCTTCACCCGCGACAGCTTCCGCGTCGAGGGGTACGAATACAGCGAGTTCACGGGGAAGATCCCCATCGCGGTGTAAGGAGGACTGAGCCATGGATGCGATCGTCGCCGTCTATGCCGACTGGGGCATCGGGGCCAAGGGCACGCAGCCGCTCGTGATCCCGGCCGACCGCCGCCGCTTCCGCGAGCTGACGATGGGCGCGGCCGTGATCGTCGGCCGGCGCACACTGGACGATTTTCCGGGCGGCAGGCCGCTGCCGGGGCGCGAAAACCTCGTGCTCACACGGCAGAACATCGTGATCGAGGGCGCGCAGGTGGTGCACTCCCCGGCGGAGGCCGCGGCCGCCGCCGCGCAGTATGACCGCTGCTTCGTCATCGGCGGAGACAGCGTGTTTCGGCAGATGTTCCCCCACCTGACGCGCGTATACGTCACGAAAATCGACGCCGCGCCCCACTCGGACGTGTTTTTCCCGGATCTGGACGCCGACCCCGCGTGGCGCTGCGTATCCGCCGAGCCGCGCGCGGAGCACGACGGCGTGGGCTATCAGTTTTGCGTGTACGAAAAAGTGAAAGAATAAAAAGCCTCGCAGAGTTTGCCGCCCGCAGGCGGCAAAAAAGTGCAATCATTTTCTCTCGCGACATGTGCGTGAGAGAAAATACTTCTCAGACTGCAAGCCTTTTGTCGGGAAAACCTCCGGTTTTTCCGACAAACTCAAAACCGCCGCTTTCCTCTTCGGAAAGCGGCGGTTTTTTCTGCCCTCACCCGGCGAGCACCGTGAGTGAGTGCGCGTTGATGCACATGTGGAAAAACACCGGCGGCCAGATCGAGCGCGTCTGCTCATAGCAGAACGTGAGCGCGGCCGACACCGGCACATACGCCAGCGCCGAGAGCAGCAGCTTCGGATCCTGATACACGAGCACATACTGCCAGACATGGTAGAGCGAGAAGAGCGCGATCGACGCGGCATAGGCCCAAAAGCGGCTCTTCGGCCGGATCGTGCCGAAGACCACGCCGCGAAACAGGCACTCCTCCACGAGCGGCGCCATGAGCACCGCGACGGCGATCATGCGCTTGTAGTCCGTCCGGGCGAGGCCGGTCACGGCATCGTTGTTCGGCACGGGCAGCTCGCCGATGAGGCTCGTGCCGAGCTGCAGCACGAGCGAGAGCAGCACGTCGATGCCGTAGGCGGCAAACATCATGCCGAGGCAGCGCAGGATGCTGCCGACCATCGTGTCAAAGCTGCGGCGCAGAAACCGCCACATGGCGATGAGCGTGAACACAAGGCCGCAGAGGTAATACAGAACGTTGCACGTCACGTCCGACGGCAGCTCACCGAGCACCGCCAGGAGCAGCATGCCGAGCGTCAGCGGCAGCACGACCGCATGGATGGGGAAATACACCCAGCCCGCGATGCGCGCGCCGCGCGGCATGGGGTCTGTCCACGCCGTGTTGGGATGTTCCACGTCAGCCCCTCGCTTTCTGCTGCAGCTCAAAGAGCAGGCGCATAGCCTCGAGTGGCGTGATCGTGTTGAGGTCGATGCTGCGCAGCTGCTCGGCGATTTCGTCCCCGGCCGCGTCGCCGAGCGTCATCTGCGCCGCATCCTGCGCCGCGTGGGCGGGCGCGGCCAGCTCCGTCGCGCCGGACTCCAGCTCGCGCAGGTAGGTCTTGGCCTTCGTAATGATCGCGTCGGGCACGCCGGCGAGCTTGGCGACCTCGATGCCGTAGCTGTCGTCGGCCGCGCCGGCAACGATCTTGCGCAGGAACAGCAGCGTGCCGCCCTGCTTTTTGGCCGTGATGTTGTAGTTGCGCACGCCGGGCAGCGTCTGCTCGAGCGCGGTCAGCTCATGGTAGTGCGTGGCGAACATGGTCTTGGCGCCGAGGCGGCGGGGGTCGGCGCAGTATTCGAGCACCGCGCGGGCAATGGCCATGCCGTCGTAGGTGGACGTGCCGCGGCCGATCTCATCAAGGATGAGCAGGCTCTGCGCCGTGGCGTGGCGGAGGATGTTGGCCATCTCGCTCATCTCGACCATGAACGTGCTCTGCCCGGCGGCGAGATCGTCGGACGCGCCGATGCGCGTGAACACGCGGTCGACCACGCCGATGACGGCGCTCTTGGCCGGGACGAACGAGCCCATCTGCGCCATGAGCACGATGAGCGCAGTCTGGCGCATATACGTGGATTTACCGGCCATGTTCGGCCCGGTCACGATGGCGACGCGGTCGTCCGCGTCGTTGAGGAACGTGTCGTTCGGGACAAAGAGACTGTCCTTCTGCGCCTGCTCGACAACGGGGTGACGCCCCTCGCGGATATCGAGCGTGCGCGAGAGATCGACCTCGGGGCAGACGTAGTGGTTTTTCACCGCCGTCTCCGCCAGCGAGCACAGCGCGTCGAGCCGGGCCACGGCGTCCGCCGCCGCCTGCACACGCGCGACCTCGCCCGCGACGAGCTGGCGCACCTCGTTGAAGAGCGTGTACTCCAGCTCCGCGATGCGCTCGCGCGCCGTCAGGAGCGTGTTCTCGAGGTCTTTGAGTTCGCGCGTGAAATAGCGCTCGCTCGACACCAGCGTCTGCTTGCGGATATAGTCGTCCGGCAACTCGGTGACGCCCGCGCTGTTCGGAATGTCGATGTAGTAGCCAAAAACCTTGTTGTAGCCGACCTTGAGCTTTTTCGCGCCGGTGCGCTCGCGCTCGCGCTGCTCGAGCTCGGCGACGGTCTGCGCGCCGTGGTCGCGCACGTTGCGCAGGCGGTCGACCTCCTCGCTGTAGCCTGGGCGGAGGATGCCGCCCTCGCGCACGGAAAACGGCGGTTCGTCGCAGATGGCGCGGTCGATGCGCGCGCAGAGATCGGCGAGCGTGTCCATCTGCGCAATATCGCGCAGGGCCGCACTGTGCACATCCTTCAGCAGCGCTGTCAGGTTCGGCAGCTGCGCGCAGCACAGGGCCAGCGCGTGCAGGTCGCGCCCGTTGGCAGAGCCGTACACCGCGCGGGAGACAAGACGCTGCATGTCGCCGATCTCGCGCAGGCAGCGGATGAGCTCGCCCCGCAGGACGTTGTCGCCCACCAGCTCCTCCACCGCGCCGAGGCGGCGGCGGATCTGCACAGGGCTGAGCAGCGGGCGCTCCACCCACGCGCGCAGCAGGCGGCCGCCCATGGGCGTTTTCGTCTTGTCGAGCACCCAGAGGAGGCTGCCGCGCTTTTCGCCGGAGCGGAGGTTTTCCGTCAGCTCCAGGTTGCGGCGCGTGGTGTAGTCCAGCTCCATGTAGTGGTCGTCGCCCAGCAGCTCCAGCCGCCGGATGTGGCCGAGGTCGCACTTTTGCGTCTCGTGCAGGTAGGCCAGCAGCGCCCCGGCCGCGCACACGGCCGCAGACGCCTCGCCGAGGCCAAGCGCGTCCGTGCTCTGCACGCCAAACTGCTCGCACACGCGCGCGGCCGCCGCCATGTATTCAAACCGGTCGCCGCCCGCCTCGACCAGACTGCCGAGGCGCTTGGTGAGGAAGGTGCGGATGTCGTCATTTTCCGCCGCCGCGTCGGCGCACACGGCCTCGCGCGGAGCGAAGCGGCCGAGCTCGTTGAGGATATGGCTCACGGCGTCGGCCGGGTAGTTCGCGGCGCAGAATTCCCCCGTCGAGAGGTCGCAGAACGCCGTGCCGCCGGACTGCGCGCTGAGATACACCGCGCAGAGGTAATTCGATTTGTTCTCCTCGAGCATGGACGAGGCCGTGACTGTGCCGGGCGTGATGATGCGGATCACGTCGCGGTCGACCAGCCCATTGGCCAGCGCGGGGTCTTCCAGCTGCTCGCAGATGGCCACCTTGTAGCCCTTGGCGATCAGGCGGCCGATGTACGCCTCGGCCGAGTGGTACGGCACGCCGCACATGGGCGTGCGCTCGGCCGGATCCTCGACATTGCGGTCGCGCGTCGTGAGCGTGAGGTCGAGCTCGCGCGCGGCCAGGCGCGCGTCGTCGTCGAACATCTCATAGAAATCGCCCAGCCGGAAAAACAGCAGGCAGTCGGGGTTGCGCTGCTTGATCTCGTAATATTGCCGCTTCATCGGCGTCAGTTCCGCCATGCGTCATACCTCCTCGCCATAGAGCGCCCAGGTGTTGCTGCCGGTGATCTTCACGTCCACGAACTGCCCGACGAGGGACGCGCCCCCGCGCATGTGCACGAGGCGGCCGCCCTTCGTGCGCGCCGTGAGCGGATGGTCGCCCCGGCCGTCGGCCCCGTCGACGAGCACGCGCTGCACGCTGCCCTCATAGGCGCGGTGCTTTTCCTCCGAGATGCGGTTGGCCGCCGCGACAAGCGCGTCAAAGCGCACCTGCTTCTGCGCGCGGGTGTAGGGGTCGGGCATCTTCGCCGCCGGCGTGCCGACGCGCGGCGAGTAGATGAAGGTGAACATCGCGTCGTAGCGCACGGTCTCGATGAGCGAGAGCGTGTCGTCAAATTCGGCGTCCGTCTCGCCGGGGAAACCCACGATGATGTCCGTCGTGAGCACAAGATCGGGCATGTACTGCCGCGCGAGCGCCACCTGCGCCAGATATTTCTCGCGCGTGTAGCCGCGGTTCATCGCGTGCAGGACGCGGTCGTTGCCGCTCTGCACGGGCAGGTGCATCTGGTGCGCGCACTTTTCGCACTCGGCCATGGCGCGAAAGAGCTTTTCCGTCGCGTCCTTCGGGTGGCTGCTCATGAAGCGGATGACAAAGTCGCCCGGGATGGCGTTGAGCCGCCGGATGAGGTCGGCAAAGTCCACGTCCTCGTCGAAGTCGCGGCCGTAGGAGTCGACATTCTGCCCCAGGAGCGTGATGTCCTTATAGCCCGCCGCGACGAGCTCGCGCGCCTCGCGCTCGATCTCGTCCGGGTGGCGGGAGCGCTCGCGCCCGCGCACATACGGCACGATGCAGTAGGTGCAGAAGTTGTTGCACCCGTACATGATCGACAGCCATGCCTTGACGCTGCCGTCGCGCTGCTGGGGGATGCCCTCGGCCACGCTGCCGTCCGCCGGCGCGATGGCGAACACCCGCCGGTGCTCGGTGCAGACGGTGCGCAGCAGCTCCGGGAAGCGCCACAGCTCATGCGGGCCGAAGACGAGGTCGACGATGCGGTAGGACTTTTTCAGCTTCTCGGCCACGTGCGCCTGCTGCGCCATGCAGCCGCAGACCGCGATGATCTGGTTGGGGTTGCGCGCCTTGGTGTGCGTCAGCGCGCCGACGTTGCCGAACACGCGCGTCTCGGCGTGCTCGCGCACGGCGCAGGTGTTCATGACGACAACGTCGGCCGCGAATTCGTCCTGTGTGAAATCAAAGCCCATGGCGCGCAGATAACCGCGCAGCTTTTCGCTGTCGGCCTCGTTCTGCTGGCAGCCGTAGGTATCGACCATGGCCAGCGGCTGGCGGCCGCCGGCGGTAAAGTGCGCGCGCAGCTGCGCGCAGATATCCAACTGGTGCTGGATGTCCGATTCGGGGATCTCCGTTCTCTGATAGCTCATGCGATGCTCCTGCCTGTCCGGCCTGGCCGGATAAAATTTGAAGTGTGATAGAATATTGTAGCATTTCGCGGTGGAATTTTCAATGACAATCCTTTATAATATACGCGCGGGGCGCACGCGCCCCATGGACTGTACTTAAAGGAGGGCAAACGATGCCCGATATTCAAATTCTCTCTCCGCATCTGGCGGATCTGATCGCCGCGGGCGAGGTCGTGGAGCGGCCCGCCTCGGTGGTCAAGGAGCTGGTGGAAAACGCATTTGACGCCGGGGCCCGCACCGTGACGGTGGAGCTGCGCGGCGGCGGCGCGACGTATCTGCGCGTGACGGACGACGGCTGCGGCATGGCGCCCGAGGACGCAGGCATCGCGTTTTTGCGCCACGCGACGAGCAAGCTGCACGACGAGCAGGGGCTCGAGGCCATCGGCACGATGGGCTTTCGCGGCGAGGCGCTGGCCGCGATCAGCGCCGTGTCGCACATCACGCTCACGACGCGGCAGCGCGGCGCGGCATCCGGCACGCACATGACGCTCGACGCGGGCGACATTCAGGACATGTACGAGACCGGCTGCCCCGAGGGCACGACGATGATCGTGCGCGACCTGTTTTTCAACACGCCCGCGCGGCGCAAATTCCTGAAGTCCGACCGCGCGGAAGGCGCGGCCTGCGCCGCCGCCGCGCTGCGGTGCGCGCTCGGCCGGCCGGACGTGTCCGTGCGCTGCATCCGCGACGGGGAGGAGGTCTTCTTCTCCCCCGGCGACAACAAGCTCGACAGCTGCGTCTACAGTCTGCTCGGGCGCGACCTCGCCATGAGCCTGCTGCCCTGCGAGGGCGAGTCCGACGGCGCGCGCGTGCACGGCTTCATCTCCTCGCCCGCCGCCGGGCGCGGCAGCCGCGCGCAGCAGTACTTCTTCTGCAACGGCCGGTGGATCCGCTCCGCCGCACTGCAGGCCGCGCTCGAACAGGCCTACCGCAACACGCTGCTCGTGGGCCGCTTCCCCGCGTGCGTGCTATATGTGGAGCTCAGCTGTGCGGCCGTGGACGTGAACGTCCACCCGGCCAAGACCGAGGTAAAGTTCACGCACGAGCGCGCGGTGTTTGACGCCGTGTATTACGGCGCGCGCGCCGCGCTCGAAGCGGAAAAAGCGCCTGTGACCACGCTGGCGAAGGCGGCTGCCAGACCGGCGCCCGCGCCGAAGGCAGACCCGTTCGTGCCGGCTGCGCCGAAAGCAGCCCCGGCCGCGCCCGCAGCGCCGGCATTTGCGCCCGCGCGCACCTATGCCCCCGCCGCCCCGGCGGAGGAGACGGCCGCGCTCCGCTCGCCGACGGCGTCGGCCTTCGCCGCGCCGCGCGTGACCCCGCTGCCGGTGTTTTCCGCGCCCGCGCACCCCATGCCGGCCACACCGGCCGCACCCGAGCCGGCTATGCCGGCCGCGCAGATCGTGCAGACCGCCATCGAGCCGGAGGCGGAAACGCCCTCCCCGCTCGAGAGCGCCGCGCCCCCGGCCGAGCCGCCCGCCCGCCTGATCGGCGAGGCGATGCACACGTACATCCTCGTCGAAAAGGGCGAGACGCTCATCCTCATCGACAAGCACGCGGCGCACGAGCGCATCAACTTTGACCGCCTGCGGCAGAGCCCTGCCGACATCCCGTCGCAGACGCTGCTCGAGCCGCTGCCCTTCACGCCGGACGCGAGCGATGCCGACGTGCTGCAGCAGTACGGCAACGTGCTCGCGGAGCTCGGCTTCACGCTCGAGCCGTTCGGCCGCAATGATTACATTCTGCGCGGCGTGCCCGCGCAGCTCGACGCGGCGGACGCACTGCCCGCGCTCGAGGAGATCTGCGCGCAGCTGCGCCACGGCGCGCACATGGACGCGCAGTCCGTGCGCGACGAGGTGCTCAAGACCGTGGCGTGCAAGGCCGCCATCAAGGCCGGCTGGCAGACCGAACCCGAGGAGCTGCTGCGTCTGGCGGACGCGGTGTGCGCGGGCGAGGTGAAATACTGCCCGCACGGCCGCCCCGTCGCCGTGACGCTCACGCGCCGGGAGCTGGACAAGCTCTTCAAGCGCATTGTTTAAAAAAGAAGCAGGGAGCGCCGGAACGCGCTCCCTGTCAGCCTGTACAGCTTCGTTTACTTGTGATAGTACAAAATGCCCATGCAGCCGGGGCCGCAGTGGTTCGACACCGTGCAGCCGGCCCGCGTGTGGATGACCTCCTCGAACGGCTGGCACGCGCGCACGACGCGCTCGAGCTCCCGCCACGTGGCCTCGTCACAGCCGGAGTCCGTGATGAAGATGCGATGGCAGTCGATGTCGTCGCGGCCCTTGAGCCGCTCCTCGATGTACTGCACGTAGCACTTTTCGAGCTTGCCGCGGTACTTGTGGCCGACGCCCATCTTGCCGTCCTTGACTTCGATGCACGGCTTGAGGTGCAGGAGGTTGGCGCTCATGGCCACGAGCGCCGAGCAGCGGCCGCCGCGCTTGAGATACTCCAGCGTGTCGATCACGAAGCTGACATCGAGCTTCTCGCGCTTTTTCTCCAGCGCCGATGCGATGTCGGCCGCGTCCATGCCCTGCTCGGCCATCTCGGCCGCGTCGAGCACCAGGTGGCCGATGCCGGTCGAGAGGTTGCGCGAGTCCACGGGGTAGACATTCGTAAACTCCTGCGCCGCAATGCAGGCGTTCTGGTAGCAGGCGGACATGTCGCTCGAGATCGTGAAGTGGATCACGGCGTCATATTCCTCCCGGCACGCGGCGAAGTACGCCAGATAGTCCGACACGTTCACCGCCGCGGTCTTGCAGAGCTTGCCCGTGGCATTTGCGTACTCGTAGAGCTCCTCGGGACGCACGTCGATGCCGTCGCGCAGGGTCTCCTCGCCGCGGATGATGTACAGCGGCGTGATGCCGATGTGGTAGCGCTCGATCAGCTCCGGCGAAAGATCGCACGTGCTGTCGGCAGAAATTTTGATCTTCATGGGTTCACCTTCTTGAAAACTGGGAAATGTGCTTTCATTCTAACACATTTCTAATACTTTTCAACATAATCTTTTTGAATTCTCCCTCACGGAAAGGAGACTGCCACGATGCAGCCAAAACTTGTCGTCATCACCGGCCCGACCGCCTCGGGCAAGACCGCGCTCGGCGTGGCGCTCGCGCAGCGCCTGGGCGGCGAGGTCGTCTCGGCCGACTCGATGCAGATCTACCGCGGCATGGACATCGGCACGGCCAAGCCCACGCCGGAAGAGATGCAGGGCGTGCCGCACCATATGATCGACATCGCCGACCCCGCGGAAAATTACTCCGTCTCGCGCTATGCGGCGCAGGCGGCCGCCTGCGTGGACGATATTCTCGCGCGGGGAAAACTGCCGATCGTCGTCGGCGGTACGGGGCTGTACATCGACTCGCTCATCGCCGGGCGCACGTTCGCCGACGGCACGGCCGACACCGCGCTGCGGCAGGAGCTGAGTGAGCGCTATGACGAAATCGGCGGCGAGGGCCTGCTCGGCGAGCTGCGCAAGGTCGACCCCGAGCGGGCGGCCAGGCTCCACCCCGCGGACAAGAAGCGCATCGTGCGCGCCATGGAGGTCTACATCCTCACGGGCAAGACCATCACGCAGCACGACGCCGAGACCCGCGCCGTGCCGCCGCGGTACGACGCGGCAAAGATCGCGCTCGATTTCGCCGACCGGCAGGATCTCTACGACCGCATCGACCGGCGCGTAGACGCCATGGTGCGCCAGGGCCTGTTCGACGAGGTGCGCGCGCTGCTGGCCGCCGGCGTGCCGGCCGACTGCACGGCCATGCAGGCCATCGGCTACAAGGAGGCCGTCGCCGCCGTGCGGGGCGAGGCATCGCCGCAGGACGCCGTCGCCGCCATCCAGCTCGCCTCCCGGCGCTATGCCAAGCGCCAGCTCACGTGGCTGCGGCGCGATCCGGACCTGTTCTGGATCCGGCACGAAAAAACGCCGGACATGGACCGGGCGTGCCGCCTTTCGACGCAATTCTTATCCGGCCGCGGTATAGAATAGTGGCCTGTACAAATCCGGAGGAAACTGCCATTTCGACCGGATTTGTATAAATTCACTATTTCACGGAGCGGCAGATTGTGCTATGATAAATAAATGTGTATCCGCTCCGGCCAAAGGAGCGGCGATCATGCAAAAGACACAGAACCTTCAGGACGCATTCCTCAACTACATCCGGCGGGAAAAGATCCCCGTGACCCTGTTTCTCATGAACGGGTTTCAGCTGCGCGGCGTTGTGCGCAGCTTTGACAGCTTCGTCGTGCTCATCGACGCCGACGGCCGGCAGCAGATGATCTACAAGCACGCGATCTCGACGGTCGCCCCGGCGCGGCCGGTCTCGCTCGATCCGCAGGGCTGATCTCCCCGCCGCCCCCCGCCGAAAGGAGGGCCGGATTTGAAGAAAACGAATACCTTCACGAACATCGCCATGTTCGTGCTCTTCGCGGCCATGCTCGTGTATCTGGGCGTGTACCTGTTTCGCTCAACGCAGCAGTCCTACGCCACCGCCCCGGCGGTGCTCGTGACCGTCAGCGAGAGCGGACAGGCCAGCGGCATCGTCGTGCGCGAGGAGCAGGTCATCGCCTCGGATAAGGAATTTCTGTCCCTGTCCGTGGACGACGGCAAGGAGGTCGCAAGCGGCGGCGAGATCGCCATCGGCGTGGACTCCAAGGCCGCGCTCGACAGCGCCAGCCGCGCCCGCGAGCTGAAAAAAGAGATCGCCTACGTCTCGAGCCTGCTCTCGCGCGCGGGCAGCGCCTCCGGCGCGTCCGACCGCGACAGCGACGTGCGCAGCGCCATCCTGCAGCTCAACGCCGCCGTCTCCGCCGGCAGCACCTCGGAGCTGGACGACCTCTGCATGGATCTCAGCTCCCTGCTCTTTGGCTCTGCGACCGGCACCGTCTCGCAGGGCGACCTCGATGCGCTCAATGCCGAGCTGCACCAGCTCGAAAACGCCGGCGCAGGCCGCGGCAGCATCACGGCCCCGGCCGCGGGCCTGTTCACGTCCACGACCGACGGATACGAATCGCTCACGCCGGACATGCTCGAAAACCTCACGCCCGACGGCGTGGACGCGCTCGAGCGCACGACCCCTGCCACGCCCGCCAACGCGATCGGCAAGCTCGTCACGGCGAAAAAGTGGTACTTCGCCTCCGTCATGAACAAGGCCGACGCCGACCGCCTGAACCTGAACGGCAGCGCCACGCTCGACTTTCCGCAGCATTACACCGGCACCGTCTCGGCGACCGTGATGAGCAAGAGCGAGCCGGACGACAGCGGCAAGGTCGCCGTCGTGTTCGCGTGCAACGCGGCGCTTTCCGACACGCTGGCCATGCGCAAGACGACGGCCGACGTCGTCTACAGCGAGCACACCGGCCTGCGCGTCCCGCTCAAGGCCGTGCATATGGACGATGACGGGCAGGCGTTCGTCTACGTCGTCACGGCGGCGCAGCTGGAGAAAAAACCGATCGAGATCATCTATCAGACCGACGACTACTGTCTCGTCGCCCAGAGCACGGAGAGCAACGCCCTGCGCGCCGGCAACGAGATCGTCGTCACCGGCAAGGGCCTGTCCAACGGGCAGGTCGTGAAATAAGGAGGCGCCACCCACTATGAGCACCATTGCCGAAAACATTGCCGCCATCCGCGCGCGCATCGACACCGCCGCCCGCACTACGGGCCGCACGGGCGCCGACATCACGCTCGTGGCCGCAACGAAGATGAACGACGCCGCGCGCGTGCGCGAGGCCGTCGCCGCCGGGATCGACGCCTGCGGCGAGAACCGCGTGCAGGAAATGACCGAAAAGCTCGCCCAGGGCGCCTACACCGGCGCGCCGCTGCACTTCATCGGCCACCTGCAAACGAACAAGGTCCGGCAGGTCGTGGGAAAGGTCGATCTCATCCAGTCGGTGGATTCGCCGGAGCTTCTGGCCATGATCGAAAAGCGCGCGGCCGGGCAGGGCATCGTGCAGGACATCCTGCTGGAAGTGAACATCGGCGGCGAGGCCGCCAAGAGCGGCGTGGCCCCCGCCGCCCTGCCGGAATTGCTGGAAACGGCCGCCGGCTGCGCGCATATTCGCGTCCGCGGCCTGATGGCGATCCCGCCCGTGGCAGAAACTTCCGACGGAAATCATGCATATTTTGCGAAAATGCATGAGCTTTTTGTTGACATCGGCAGAAAAAAATACGATAATGTTTTTATGGACTTTCTGTCCATGGGTATGAGCGGAGACTTTGAAGACGCCATTTCCGCCGGCGCGAACATGGTGCGCGTCGGCTCGTCGATTTTTGGCGCGCGGGATTATTCCCGGCACTGAGCGCCGTCTCGGCACACTCCGCAGAGATCAGTGCAGCGGCACGGCAGCCGCCGGCACGTAAAGGGGGGTCCCGAATGGGATTTTTGGATGAACTGAAAAAAATGACCCGTCCGTATGATGACGACGACGAGTTTTTCGATGATGAGGATGCAGCAATCCCGGGCGCGGAAGAGCCCGCGCCGGCACGCCCGGCACAGGCCCGTCCGGCGCAGGCGCGTCCGGCTGCGGCCCGCCGCCCGGCGCCCGCACCGAAAAGGAGCGCCTTCGTGCACGACGAGCCGTCGGAATCGGAGCGCCCCGCGCCGAGCTATGCGCCGAGAGGCGACAGCCGCGCGGCCGACAAGGTCGTCAATCTCAACAACGGCGGCGGCCAGCTCAAGGTCGTGGTCGCTGCGCCGAAGCAGTTTGAGGCCGCGTCCGAGATCGCGGAGCATCTGCGCGATCGCCGCGCCGTGCTCCTCAACCTGGAAAAGACCGATCCGGCGGTCGCCCGCCGGCTGATCGACTTTCTGTCCGGCGTCGCCTACGCGCAGGACGGCAAGATCCGCCGCGTGGCCAGCGCGACGTATATCATCACGCCATTCAATGTCGACCTCATGGGCGACCAGCTCGACGATATGGAGTCGGGCGAGTTTCACCTGTAAATCCGGGCATACTGTCTCTGACAGCGCCTATCGTGTAGTACACCTATAGAAAGAATGGAGGACTATCCAACATGACTCCTCAGGATATTCGGGAAAAAACGTTTGAAAAAGCGATGTTCGGCGGATACGACATGGCCGCCGTGCAGAACTATCAGGAAGAAGTGGCCACCGAGCTTGCCAACGCGCAGAAGGAAGTTGCCGTGCTCAAGGGCAAGATGAAGGTGCTGGTCGATAAGATAGAAGAGTACCGCGCCAGCGAAGACGCCATGCGTCTGGCCATACTGTCGGCCCAGAAGGTCGGCAAGCAGATAGAGGACGATGCCCAGGCCCGCGCCGACAAGATACTCGGCGAGGCCAAGAACACGTCCGACCGAATACTTGGCGGCCTCCAGCACGAAACCGCCAACGAGGAAGCCAAACTCCTCAACGCCAAAACGTCCTGCGCAAAATTTCTGGAAGATGTGCGTAATCTGTGCATGAATCAGCTCGAGTACCTGGATAAGCTCTCCGGGTCGAAAACCGCGGCCGCGCAGCCTGCTGCGCAGCCGGCGAGCGTGAGCGCAGCCCCGGCCGAGCCGGTGTCCGCGCCGGTCGAGCAGCCCGCGCAGCCGGAAGCCCCGGCCGTCGAGCAGCCTGCGCAAGCAGCCCGCGTGTCCGCCGCCCCTGTGGAGGCGCAGCCGGTGGAGACCGACGACACCGCGGCCGACAGTGCAGCAGATGACGCCACGCAGCTTTATCACTTCCTGCATAACAGCTGAGTGAACATGCAATCAACCAGGGCGGGACGGCCGGTGCCGTACCGCCCTGCGCAATTTTTGATGGAAATACAACTCTGAGAGGAGAAAGATAGAACCATGTCCAAGAACGATTTCAACGCCACGATCAATCTGCCGAAAACAGACTTCCCCATGCGTGCCGGCCTTGCCAAGCGGGAGCCCGAGATGCTCCAGCACTGGTACGACATGGACCTGTACCACGAAATGCTCAAAAAGAACGACGGCAAGCCGCGCTTCAGCCTGCACGACGGCCCTCCGTTCTCCAACGGTGACATCCACATGGGTCACGCGCTCAACAAGGCGCTCAAGGACTTCATCATCCGCTCCTACGCCATGCGCGGCTACTACACGCCCTACATCCCCGGCTGGGACAACCACGGCATGCCCATCGAGAGCGCCATCATCAAGGAGCAGAAGCTCAACCACAAGGCCATGAGCATCGCCGATTTCCGCAGCGCGTGCCATGACTATGCGCAGAAATACATCGACCGCCAGATGGCCGGCTTCAAGCGCATGGGCGTCATGGGCGACTGGGAGCACCCCTACAAGACCATGAACAAGGGCTTTGAGTCCGACGAGGTGCGCGTGTTCGGCAAGATGTATCAAAACGGCCACATCTACAAGGGCCTCAAGCCCGTGTACTGGTGCGCCCACGACGAGACCGCCCTCGCCGAGGCGGAGATCGAGTATCAGGACGATCCGTGCACGACCGTGTTCGTGAAGTTCCCGATGCACGACGATCTCGGCAAGCTGCCGAACGTTGACCACAGCAAGCTCTTCTTCGTCATCTGGACGACGACGATCTGGACGCTGCCCGGCAACCTCGCCATCGCGCTCAACCCGCGCGAGCTGTATAACCTCGTGCAGGCCCCGAACGGCGAGGTGTATATCATGGCCGACGCCCTGACCGAGAAGGTCATGCACATCGGCGGCTTCGACAGCTATGAGGTGCTCGAGCAGCATCCGGGCGACTTCTTCGAGAACATGCTCGCCGACCATCCGTTCCTGCCCAAGACCTCGCGCCTGGTGCTGGCGGATTACGTCACCATGGATTCCGGCACGGGCTGCGTGCACACCGCGCCCGGCTTCGGCGCGGACGACTACCTGACCTGCAAGCGCTACGGCATGGACATGGTCGTGCCCGTGGACGATCAGGGCCGCCACACCGACTACGCCGGCAAGTACGCCGGCATGACCACGGAGGAATCCAACCCCGTCATCCTCGCGGACATGAAGGAAGCCGGCTCTCTGTTCGCATCCGAGGACATCGTGCACAGCTATCCGCACTGCTGGCGCTGCAAGCAGCCGATCATCTTCCGCGCCACGCCGCAGTGGTTCTGCTCCGTCGATTCGTTCAAGGAGGAGGCCGTCGCCGCGTGCGAGAACGTGCGCTGGCTTCCCGCCTGGGGCAAAGAGCGCATGGCCGCCATGATCCGCGAGCGCGCCGACTGGTGCATCTCCCGCCAGCGCCGCTGGGGTC
>ENA-UOJH01000547-UOJH01000547.1-human-gut-metagenome-genome-assembly--contig:-C148-NODE-547-length-34692-cov-141.759997_pt1 | contig 34692 bp, 29 predicted proteins | sample MGYA00242345_ERZ723892 | MGnify/ENA metagenome assembly ERZ723892 | reverse complement strand
TGCTGTATATTTCAATCGCGGATTAAGGTGCAAGGCTATCGCTGAATAGTTACCTGCGGGTTTTGAATAGTTAAATAGCATTAATTCCGTTAATTTGTTCACATTTTCACTCAATTGTTGGAAGAATATGCCAATCTGTGCCATAAAGCTTTTAACCGGAATAATTGTACATCTCGTTTTTTTGCTGTAAATTTGCACTATCCATGTGCGCAAAGCACACGACAATCTACGAAAAAACAGAAACATTCATATAAAACCTAAAAAACGAATCTATGAACAAGTATCCAAAAATTGGCATTCGCCCCACCATCGACGGTCGTCAGGGTGGCGTACGCGAGAGTCTTGAAGAGAAGACAATGAACCTTGCACGTTCGGTTGCAAAGCTTATCACAGAAAACTTACGCAACGGTGACGGCTCACCCGTGGAGTGTGTCATCGCCGACTCTACAATAGGACGCGTCGGAGAGAGCGCTGCCTGCGCCGAGAAGTTCGAGCGCGAGGGCGTCGGCTCTACCATCACCGTCACATCATGCTGGTGCTACGGCGCCGAGACTATGGACATGAACCCGCACTGGCCGAAGGCTGTATGGGGCTTCAACGGCACAGAGCGCCCGGGCGCAGTATATCTGGCTGCAGTGCTCGCTGCCCACGCACAGAAGGGTCTGCCCGCATTCGGCATCTACGGACACGACGTGCAGGACCTCGCCGACGACTCTATCCCGGCTGACGTAGCAGAAAAGATTCTGCGCTTCGCACGCGCCGCTCAGGCTGTGGCTACAATGCGCGGCAAGTCGTACCTCTCTATGGGTTCTGCCTGCATGGGTATCGCCGGTTCTATCGTCGACCCGAACTTCTTCCAGGAGTATCTCGGCATGCGCAACGAGAGCGTTGACCTCACCGAGATCATCCGCCGCATGACAGAAGGCATCTACGACCACGTAGAGTTTGAGAAGGCTATGGAGTGGACACGCGACAACTGCATGACCAACGAGGGCGAGGACATCGCTAACCGCCCCGAGAAGGCAAAGACACGCGAGCAGAAGGACCAGGACTGGGAGTTCATCGTGAAGATGATGATGATCATGAAGGACCTCATGCACGGCAACCCACGCCTCGCCGAGCTCGGCTACAAGGAAGAGGCTATCGGACACAACGCCATCGCAGGCGGCTTCCAGGGTCAGCGCCAGTGGACTGATTTCTACCCGAACGGCGACTATCCTGAAGCACTCATGAACACCTCGTTCGACTGGAACGGTCTGCGCGAGCCTATCACACTCGCTACCGAGAACGACGCAGGCAACGGCGTGGCTATGCTCTTCAACCACCTGCTCACGGGCAGAGCACAGATCTTCTCTGACGTGCGCACATACTGGAGCCCCGAGGCTGTGAAGCGCGTAACCGGCAAGGAGCTCACCGGAATGGCTGCTGGCGGCATCATCCACCTCATCAACTCGGGCGCTACAACACTCGACGGCTCTGGCGCAGCTACTGACGCAGAGGGCAAGCCGGTGATGAAGCACTTCTGGGAGATGACAGACAAGGACGTAGACGCTTGCCTCCAGGCTACCACATGGTATCCAGCTAACCGCGACTACTTCCGCGGCGGCGGCTTCTCTTCTAACTTCCTCACACGCGGCGGCATGCCCGTTACAATGGTTCGCCTGAACCTCGTGAAGGGACTCGGCCCGGTTCTGCAGCTCGCAGAGGGATGGACCGTAGACGTTGACCCCGAGATCCACGCTGTTCTCGACAAGCGCACCGACCCGACATGGCCTACAACATGGTTCGTTCCGCGCCTCACAGACAAGGCTCCGTTCAAGGACGTTTACTCTGTGATGAACAACTGGGGCGCTAACCACGGCGCAATCACTTACGGACACGTAGGCGCCGACCTCATCACACTCTGCTCTATGCTCCGCATTCCGGTTTGCATGCACAACGTGGAGGAGGAGAAGATCTTCCGCCCGGCTTCATGGAACGCATTCGGCATGGATAAGGAGGGCGCAGACTTCCGCGCTTGCAAGAACTACGGACCGATTTACAAATAAAACAAAAAGCCCCTCCCCAACCCTCCCCCGACGGGGAGGGAGAGAGAAGGGCAGAATACTAATATTTTAAATATCGCCTCATCAATCACCCTCCCCGATTGGGGAGGGAGGGAAGGGGCTCTAAATACAATGACAAGAAGATTCGTCCTCAACGAAGTATCTTACTTCGGCCCCGGCGCACGCAAGGAGTTACCTGGCGAAGTACGCCGTCTCGGTTTGCACAAAGCACTTGTTTGCACCGATAAAGACCTTATTAAGTTTGGTGTTGCACAAAAAGTGCTCGACGTGCTCGACGAGGCACAGATACCATACGAGGTGTTCAGCGAGATAAAGCAGAACCCGACCGTTAAGAACGTGAAGCTCGGTCTGGAAGCATTCGCCAAGTCGGGTGCCGACTTCCTGCTCGCCATCGGCGGCGGTTCGAGCATCGACACATCGAAGGCCATCGGCATCATCACCAACAACCCTGAGTTCGCAGACGTGGTTTCGCTCGAAGGCGTTGCCGACACCAAGCACAAGTCGGTGCCAATCATCGCTCTGCCTACAACAGCCGGCACAGCAGCCGAAGTGACCATCAACTACGTAATCACCGACGAGGAGAACGAGAAGAAGATGGTATGCGTCGATCCTAACGACATCCCCGCTATCGCCATCGTAGACGCAGAACTCATGTACACGCTGCCGCGCTCGCTCACCGCAGCTACCGGTCTCGACGCACTCACTCACGCCATCGAGGGCCTCATCACAAAGGGCGCTTGGGAGATGAGCGACATGTTCGAGATTAAGGCTATCGAGATGATCGCACGCCACCTTGAGACAGCCGTTAACGAGCCGTCTAACCCGGAGGCTCGCGACGGAATGGCTGTGGCACAGTACGTGGCTGGCATGGCGTTCTCTAACGTAGGCTTGGGCGCTGTACATGGTATGGCTCACCCGCTCGGCGCTATCTTCGACATTCCGCACGGCGTGGCTAACGCTCTGCTCCTGCCTATCGTGATGGAGTTCAACGCTCCTGCAGCACTCGACAAGTACGTCACAATCGCTAAGGCGATGAACGCATACAAGGAAGGCATGACTCGCGAAGAGGCTGCCGAGGCTGCCGTTGACGCAGTGCGCCAGCTCAGCATCCGCGTAGGCATTCCGCAGCACCTCGCAGAGCTCGGCATCAAGGAGACCGACCTGCCGCGCCTGACTAAGGCTGCCTTCGCCGACGTTTGCACACCGGGCAACCCGCGCGACATCACAGAAGAGGATATTCTCGAACTTTACAAGAAAGCATTTTAATTAATATAGTTTAGAATTGAAAGTTGAGAGTTGAGAGTTATGATATGTTTTGCTGTTTATATATTACAGTTGAAATTTACCCCAAAAAGGTAATCATACCTCTCAATTCTCAACGCTCAACTCTCAATTCTCAAGCTCTCAACTTTTTTAAAAGAAAAAAAACAATGATACAGGATTATCAGATACAGGAATTTCTGCGTCAGGCTCACCGCGTAGGCGATGCAGGCTTGACATTGTGCTCAAGTGGCAACATCTCATGGCGCATCGGCGACGAAGCGCTCGTTTCAGGCACAGGCTCATGGGTGCCGACACTTCCGAAAGAGAAGGTGGCTATCTGCCGCGTCAGCGACGGCGAAGTGCTCAACGGCGTGAAGCCTTCTATGGAGAGCGGCTTCCACCTCGGCGTGCTCCGCGAGCGCCCCGACTGCGACGTTGTGCTCCACTTCCAGTCGAAGTACGCAACCGTTGTGTCGTGCATGACAGAGACACCGAAGGACTTCAACGTAACAGCTGAGGTGCCGTGCCACGTTGGTCGCGAGATACCGGTTATACCTTACTTCCGTCCGGGCTCACCCGAGCTTGCAGAGGCTGTTAAGGCTGCGCTGAAGGACCACAACTCTGCTCTCATGCTGAAGCATGGTCAGGTGGTTTGCGGCAAGACCTTCGACGAAGTGTTCGAGCGCGCAATGTTCTTCGAGATGGCATGTCGCATCATCGTGCTCAGCGGCGGCAAGTACAACACGCTGACAAACGAGGAAATCGACGACCTTGAGAGCTACGTGTTGGGCAAGAAGGGATAAAAAAGATGGTGAGGTGATGAGATGGTGAGGTGTTGAGATTGGTGTGATGGTGACAATAGCAACATCTAATCTCAACATCTCAACATCTCAACATCTCAACACCTCAACATCTCAACACCTCACCACATCAACCTTATCAATATGACCTATTTAGCTATCGACTTCGGCGGCGGCTCAGGACGAGTCGTCGCCGGAACCATTACGGCGGAAGGCGGAAAGAAGCAGCTCACGATGCAGCTCGTACACCGCTTTCAGAACCGACAGGTGCGTCTTGGCGAGCATGTCTACTGGGACTTTCCGGCTCTCTTCGAGGACATGAAGACCGGACTGCGCAAGGCGACACAACTCGGACTGAAGGTGTCGGGAATCGCCGTGGACACATGGGGCGTAGACTTCGGACTCATCGACCGCAACGGCGACCTTGTGGGCAACCCCGTCTGCTATCGCGACGCCCGTACGCAGGGCATGGCTGACGAGTTCTTCGCCAACACCGACCGCACGGCTCACTATAGCGTGAACGGCACGCAGGTGATGGAGATTAACACGCTGTTCCAACTCCTGAGCCTCAAGAAAGCCAACTCGCCGCAGCTGCAGATTGCGGACAAGATGCTCTTCACGCCCGACCTCTTCTCCTACTTCCTCACCGGAGAAGCCAACACCGAGTACACAATAGCCTCAACATCCGAGATGCTCAACGCCACGACACGCGACTGGGACTGGGAACTCATAGACCGTCTCGAGCTGCCGCGCCACCTCTTCTGCCCTATCGTTATGCCGGGCACCGTGCGCGGAAAGCTGCGCAAGGACATCGCTGAGGAGACCGGACTGGGCGAAGTGGACGTCATAGCAGTCGGTTCGCACGACACGGCGAGTGCCGTAGCGGCGGTTCCGGCTAAGGACGACGAGTCGCCGGTGGCGTTCATCAGTTCCGGCACATGGTCGTTGCTGGGCGTAGAGCTCGACAAGCCGATACTCACCGAGGAAGCACGCCGCACAGAATTCACCAACGAGGGTGGCATAGGCGGCAAGATTACGTTCCTGCAGAACATCACCGGACTGTGGTTTCTGCAGCGTCTCATGACAGAATGGAAGGAAGAAGGCGACGAACAGCAGTATGACACGCTGCTCGCAGCTGCCGCAGAAGCGGAGATAAAGACCATTATACCGGTGGACGCAAAGGAGTTTCAGAATCCGAAGTCGATGCAGGCGGCTATCTGCGACTATTGCGCCGCGCACGGCCTCGAAGTGCCGCAGACAAAGGCTGCCACAACGCGCATCGTGCTGCAGTCGCTCGCAGCGAAGTATGCCGAGGCAACGGCACACCTCAACGCGATGCTGCCCACGCCGATAAAGAAACTGCACATCATCGGCGGCGGTTCGCAGAACAAGCTACTCAACCGTCTTACCGAAGAGGCTCTCGGCGTGCCCGTCGAGGCAGGACCAGTAGAGGCAACAGCCATAGGCAACATACTCTGTCAGGCACTCGCCAAGGGCGAAGTGGAATCGGTGGCAGAGATGCGTAAAATTGAAATATAAGCAAAGCAAATGAAACAATCTATTCTATCAAAGGACGGCGTGAGCTACGTCGTACCATTCATCCTCATCACGTCGTGCTTCGCCCTGTGGGGTTTCGCCAACGACATCACCAACCCTATGGTGAAGGCGTTTTCCAAAATCTTCCGCATGTCGGCTACCGACGGCGCACTTGTTCAGGTGGCGTTCTACGGCGGCTACTTCGCTATGGCGTTCCCCGCAGCCATGTTCATACGCCGCTACAGCTACAAGGCAGGCGTACTTGTCGGACTCGGACTTTATGCGCTCGGCGCGCTGCTGTTCTATCCGGCTAAGATGACGGGCGAATACTATCCGTTCCTTGTCGCTTACTTCATACTGACGTGCGGTCTGTCGTTCCTCGAGACATCGTCGAACCCCTACATCCTGTCTATGGGAACCGAGGAGACAGCAACACGCCGTCTGAACCTTGCACAGTCGTTCAACCCGATGGGCTCGCTGCTGGGCATGTTCGTGGCGATGAACTTCATCCAGGCGAAGCTCAGTCCGCTCGACACGGCGGCGCGCGCACAGCTCAACGACGCACAGTTTGAGGCGGTGAAGGAGAGCGACTTGAGCGTGCTCATCGGTCCGTACCTTGTCATCGGTATCGTTATCCTCGCCATGTTCATGCTCATTCTCTTCAAGAAGATGCCGCATAACGGCGACAAGAACCACGATATCAACTTCGTGCCGACGCTGCGCCGCATCTTCTCGCTGCCCCACTACAGAGAGGGCGTGATAGCACAGTTCTTCTACGTAGGCGTTCAGATCATGTGCTGGACCTTCATCATCCAGTACGGCACGCGCATACTGATGGCTGAGGGCATGACCGAGCAGGCTGCCGAGGTGATGTCGCAGCAGTACAACATCATCGCGATGATCATCTTCTGCTGTTCGCGTTTCATCTGCACATTCCTGCTTCGTTACGTCAACACCGGCCACCTGCTTATGACGCTCGCCATTGTGGGCGGCGCACTCGTCTGCGGCGTAATCTTCCTGCAGAACATCTACGGTCTGTACTGCCTGGTAGGCGTCAGCGCATGTATGTCGCTCATGTTCCCCACCATCTACGGCATAGCGCTTACGGGCTTGGGCGACGACGCCAAGTTCGGCGCTGCGGGTCTCATCATGTCAATCCTCGGCGGCAGCGTTCTGCCTCCGCTCCAGGCTTCGATAATCGACTGCGGCGAGCTCTTCGGCATGCCAGCCGTGAACGTTTCGTTCGTTCTGCCGTTCGTCTGCTTCGTCGTGATTGCCATCTACGGACAGCGCACGTACATGAGAAGCAAGAACAAGCTGAACGGATAACACAAGCAAACGATTGGACTTCGGGGTTTATTTTTGGTTCATCCGACATTTCGAGTAATACACAACCTAAGCTTTTCTCACCGTTCGCGTCCGCCGTCCAATCAGATTCCGTCCGCCGCCCGATCGGATTGCGTTCGCCGTCCAATCGGATTGCGTTCGGGTGACGATGACTTTTCATGAGATTTTACTGCGAAAATATAAAAACATGAGGGTCCTACTTGGTGCTGCGGAGGCCGGAGACCTCCGCTACTTGTTTGCTAAAAGCCGCTGGGCGAAAGGAAGTGCATCGTTTCGCCCGTGACGGGATGACGGAACGTGAGTTCGGCGGCGTGCAGGTACATACGGTCGGCGCGCTCGATGCCGTAGAGGGGATCGCCGAGAATAGGACAGGCAAGGCCTAAGGGATGGGCGCAATGCACGCGGAGCTGGTGCGTGCGACCGGTTTTAGGATACAGGTGGATAAGGGTTCGGCCCTTGTCCACCTTTTTTGTTGTGTACGCCACGGCAGTATTCGCATCCACTGCCCTCACCTCTACTATATTATATAATGTTAGTGCGGGCTTGCCGTGCTCCATGTCCACACGCTGGCGCGGACGGTCGTTGATGTCGGCGATGAGAGGCAGAGAGATGGCTTCCAAGCAGCCTGACGGCTGCGCGGAAGAGTTTTGAGTTTTGAGTTTTGAGTTTTGAGTTGGCACGCCGCTGAGCACAGCCTCGTAGCGCTTCATGGTCTCGCGACTGGCGAACTGACGCTGCAACTCTACATACGCCTCCTCGGTGCGGGCAAGCACAAGCAGTCCGCTCGTGTCCATGTCGAGGCGGTGGGCGGCTTTGAGGAATTTTGAGTTTTGAATTTTGAGTTTTGAATTGTCGGCTTCGCCGATTGTGAATTGCTCAGTTGTGAATTGAGAATTCGTGGGTAACTGTAGGTTGGCGAAGTATTCTTCTACGCTGATATTCGCCGAGTCAGAGGCTTCCGACTTCATGCTCTCCGCCTTTCCCGGCACCGACAGCATGCCCGCCGGCTTGTCAACCACCATTATATACTCGTCTGCGTACAACACGCGCGGCTCGGCGGTGTGCCGCTTCTGCGCGAGCGGATTGGGCGCCACGTCGAGTCCCTTGAGCATGTGCGTGAGTATGGGCAGACACTTCGAGCGGCAGGCAGGATAGTAGTGCAGATGGTGGCGGATCTCGGACGCAGGCGACTCGCCCCACCAGAACTCTGCCATGCAGACGGGGCGCAGATGGTGCAGGTAGGCGTATTGCAGGAGCTTCGGCGCACAGCAGTCGCCGGCTCCGGCTGGGGGCATGGAGTGCGTATACTCGCGGAATATGTCGATGAGGTCGCGCTCCTCGCCCTTGGCATTGAGCATGCGATAGGCAGAGAAGAGCCAGCGCTGCAGTTCGTCGCTCATCTGCTTGCGCTTGCGCTGAAGCGATTTTAAGAATGTTGAATGTTGAGTGTTGAGTGTTGATTCGGCTTGCTCCATAGCCTTGCGACGCCGGCGCAGTTCGGCCTTCATAAACTGACTCTCGCGTATCATCTCCGCCTGCTCCTCCTCGCTCAGCGGCTCGCCACTCTTGCGTCGTGCGTCGCGTCGTGCCTTCGCAGCGTCCACCTCAGCCTTGAACGCATCCACCTCAGCCTGCAAGCGCTTCTTCGTCTGCTCGTACTGCTCCACGCTCTGCAGATACTCTGCGTCGTGTTCGATGGCTGCAATCTCATGGTTGATGGCGCTTATCTCGCGCTCCGTGCGCTTGAAATGGCCGTCGGGCTGCTGCGCGTCGAACACGGGCGGCACGAAGTAAGGCCAGTCGTTCCTACCGCCAAGCAAACCCGAATAGGCGGCAAGGAAGCCGCGCTGCAATGCACCCGACTCGTCTTCATACTCCACAACGAGCACGCCGAACATCTTGCCGCAGCCCTTCTCCGTGCTCATCAGGTCGGCGTCGGCGATGTAGCGCTGCAGCTCCAGCGACGCAGCCTCAGCAAGCGGGTCTACGTCGTAGCAGAACGGATAGGTGAACTGGCGGGGTGAGGGAATGGAGACGTTGAGAGTGTGAAGCATTTTTGAGTTTTGAATTTTGAGTTTTGAGTTTTGAATTGATTGCAAAGTTATTGAATTTTACAAATTGTAGGGCATAACACATCGGTTTTTCGATAATTTTATCTACATTTGCATTATTGAATACCCAAGACTAAACATCTCAATTAAATATCCGAAAGGTAACAATTAAAAATTAAGAATTAAAAATTAATAATTACAGCAATGAGTACACTCAAAAAAGACTTCGCCTCTAAACTTCTCGAAGTAAAGGCCATCAAGCTTCAGCCCAACGATCCGTTCACATGGGCATCAGGTTGGAAATCTCCGTTCTACTGCGACAACCGCAAGACTCTCTCGTTCCCTTGGTTGCGCTCGTACGTTAAGCTCGAACTCGTTCACACCATCCTCGAGCACTTCCCCGAGGCAGAGGCTGTGGCAGGCGTAGCTACCGGCGCTATCGCTCAGGGCGCGCTGGTTGCCGACGAGCTCAACTTCCCGTACGTCTACGTGCGCTCTAAGGCTAAGGACCACGGCATGCAGAACCTCATCGAGGGCGAACTGCCAGCAGGTGCTAAGGTGGTTGTTGTAGAGGACCTCATCTCTACCGGCGGCAGCTCGCTGAAGGCTGTTGCAGCTCTGCGCGAGGCAGGCTACCAGGTAGTGGGCATGGTGGCTTCTTACACCTACGGCTTCCCGATTGCAGCTCAGGCTTTTGCCGAGGCTGACGTACGCCTCGAAACTCTCACCGACTACGACCACGTCGTAGAGCAGGCTCTTGAGACTGGTTACATCAAGAACGAGGACGTAGAGCTGCTGCACGAGTGGCGCAAAGACCCGGCTAACTGGAAGAAGTAATTTCGAAGAAAAAACACATGACAACATTCGAAAGTACAATACGACAGATCAACTATCCGCAGCAGAATGTCTACAACAAGCTCAGCGACCTCAGCAACCTGCAGGCTCTGAAGGAGCGCTACGAGCTGATGAAGGACACTATGCCCGAGGAGGCGCGCCAGCAGGCGGAGAAGATTAAGGATATGACGTTCGACTCCGACTCGCTCTCTGTCAACGTGCCGCCGGTAGGATCAATCCGCCTGCGCATCGTAGACCGCGACGAGCCGAAGTGCATCAAGTTCGAGAGCGAGCAAAGCCCTATCCCGTTCAACTTCTGGATTCAGCTGCTGCCCGTCACCTCCACAACATCGAAGATGAAGCTCACCATCAAGGCTGAGCTCAACATGTTCATCAAGCAGATGGTGAAGAAACCGCTGCAGGAGGGCATCGAGAAGATTGCCGACGTGCTGCAGATGATACAGTATTAAGCCGAATCAGGAGGTATCTAAGGGGGTGCACTTGTCTCAAGTGCACCTCATGCTTTGTTGGTGCACTTCTTGCTCTGGCAAGCGGCAAAGCCGAGCGGAGACAAGTGCACCCCCTTTGAGTAAAAATCCGTGCAATAATACCAATTGCTTTTTATAACGAACACGAATAACTCGAATATCACGAATGCAAGGTTTATCCATTCGTGATATTCGCGCTGTTCGTGTTCGTTTTTTATTACACCCATATTGATAGTTGAGACAAGTGCACCCCCTTTAAAAAAAACTGCACCAGCTTGTCACAAAACCGCGCGTCGCACGTTATATATATGTAACAAGCAACCGACAAACCCAGAACGCACCCCCGACACGACAATGGAAAACAACGTACTGACAATATTCACGCGCATACGTCAACGACTGCACACCACGGCGCGCAGCATAGCCGGTGAGGACAACGCTGACGATGTGCTGCAGGACGCGTTCTGCAAGCTGTGGACGCTGAAGAACATGCCGCCCGACCAACAGCAGACGGAGCGCATGGCCGCCACAATAGTGAAGAACGTGAGCATCGACTATCTGCGCTCAGCCCACCGCAGCGCACAGTCAACCAACGTCTGCGGCGCCACCGACGACGCAAAGGAGCAGGACATGCGCGAACGCTTCGACGCAGTGAAGCGAATAGTGGAGATGCAGCTCAGCGACACGCAGCGGCGCGTGCTCTGGATGCGCGACTACGAGGGATACTCGTTCGCCGAGATTGCCGCCGCCGTAGACATGACGGAGGAGAACGTAAGACAGACGCTTTCGAGAGCGCGAAAACAGATTCGTGAAACTTATAAAAACATAAACTGATGGCAAAGAACGATATACACAGTCTGATAGAGGGCTATTTCGACGCCACGCTGAGCGAGCAGGAGGAGGCAAAGCTGAAGCAGATGCTTGCCGAAACCGACGACGACTCCGACGACATTCGCGAGGCGAAGGCTACAATGGGCTTGTTCGCCACCGAGAGATACTTCACCGAAAAGGCGCCCGCAACGAAGAAGCCGCGCACGGGATGGCGCCGACTGAAGTACGCAGCCGTGTTCGCATTGGGCGTGCTGCTCGACCTGTTTTTGGACATCGACAACCCATACAATACAAAACGCTGAAACAGCCTCGTCTGATTAAAACTATAACATCCATTCTGATAAAAAAACAACAACACGCTATGGAAACAAACGAGTATAGAAACGAGACAACAATGGCTATGGGCGTGCTGCTCTGCCTGTGGTTAAAGCTCGACGCACTGCTTGAGTACGGCATGCAGCATGTGTCGCCCTTTCTCATCGCCACTTGCGCCGTGCTCCTGCTCGCCGTAGCGGGCAGAGCGCTGTGGCTCGCCCTTGCCGACCGTCGCCGTCTGTGTGCCATTGTGCACAGTTTGCTGAAATCCGACTTCTTCGATGCCGCAACCGCACTGGCTTTCCTCATGCCGCTGCTGAGCATCGAGGCATACAGCGAGTGGTTCGCCTATGCTGCATGGGTGCTTGGCGATGTCGTGCTGATTGGCGCAATGGTGCAGTTGCGCAGACAATCAGCATCTGCAGCCAAGCAACCTCTCTAACAGCATCACCTTCCCTCCTAATAATATCAACCTCCCTCCAAACAATATCGACACCCTCCAAACAGTATCGACACCCTCCAAACAATATCAACCCGATAATAATCTTCAAAAACATACAGTTATGACAACAAACAAAGTGACAGCAGAAAAGACCTGCGAGTTTCTTCTCTATTTCGTGCTTCTGATGGTGTATTCCGGCGTGTTCTATCTGCTCGGCTTCGACATTACTGGCGAGAGCAGCGACTGGCATATCATCCTCTATTTCCTCGTGCTCAACATCGTCACCACGCCCACCACAAGTCTCATCATGGCGCAATGGAACAAGCGCAAGCAGTGAACGGATAACTCTGCTTGCAAGAATTAAAAACGGATTAAGCGGATTAAACGGATTCTCATTGCTTGAGTAAAAATCCGTTTAATCCGCTTAATCCGTTGTTTTGTTTACGCACCCTAACAATCTGTGTATTTCTGGGTGCACTTCTTGCTACGTTGGTGCACTTGAGACAAGTGCACCCCCTAAAGATTACTGCATGTAGAGCTTGAGCGTTGTAGTTTCGTCTCCAACCTCCACGGTCTGTGTCTGCATCTCGCCCTTGCCGTTCATGAACTTCACGATGTACTGCTGGTTCTTCTCCACATTGAACGTAAGCACATCGTTCATGTCCTGCGTAGCGCCCGTGCTGCGACCACCGTAGAGCTGCTTGTCGCCCTTGAACACATCGAGGTTGGTAGCCACGCGGTCGCCCGAATTCTCGGCATGATCCTTGTCCTTGAACACCATCACGCGCAGAGCCACGTGCTTGTCGTCGGCAGGTGTGGCAGAGAGCTGCGCACGGTAGAGGCTGGTGTAGCGGTCGGTGACGTTCTCGGCGTGAACATAGCGAATGTTGTCGTCCCAAACCAACGGGAAGTAGTAGCCTGTAGGCTTGAACGAAGCCGCATAGATAGCCTTTCTCACGTCCTCCTTTATCGCCTTGCCCGCATCGGTGAGGAACCACGACTGGTCGAGGTCGTCGGAAGGATAATACTCGGTGAAGCGCCACTGACCGTCAATCCACACCTCGTTCCAGTTATGATTGCCGCGGTCGTCGTGCCAAGCCGGAGTGCCCGCCACGCGCGACGGAATGCCTACGGCGCGGAACGCATCGGTAAGCAGGATAGATAGACCCGAGCACGAAGCCATGTGCTGACGCATCGACTCGTAAGGAGCCTGGTCGGGCTTCTCGCGCTTCGTGTTGTAGTCGACGAGCAGCTCGTCGCGCACGTTCTTGTTCACCGAGTCGATAGCCTCGCGCATCGTCTTGCACGGAGCCACGTACTTCTTGAAGCGCTCGTAGAAGTCCTTGCGCCAGTTCTCGCGCGCCTCGTTCAGATTCACGTAAGCCACCACGTCGTTCAGGAACACGCTGTCGGGCACGGTCTTTGCCCATGGAAACTCGGCGCGAGCCTTATAAGCGTACTCAACGTTCTCAAGAAGGAAGTCGGCTGAGAGCGACTTCGCGTCTCTCTCGGGCATGTACGAAATGAGGAACGCCACGCCCTCGCGCTGACTTGTTGGCGCTTCCTTCAGCGCCTTCTTCAGTTCCTTCGCATTGGCGCCGGCTGTAGCCATCGTCTGGTCTATCAGCTTGTTATACTTAGCTGGCACACCGGCATATCTGCCGCTCATGCAGGCCGACAGGCCGAACGCCATAAGCAGGAGCATATTCTTTATCTTCATAATCTCTTTGTTTTTATTACATTATTTATATATAGTAAGCGCCGCATCCGTTTACAGATAGCAGCGCCGTCGTTTATAGATGGCGCTGCCGATGCTGACTGCGATTGCTTAGTAGGCGCTGCCCTGCATCATTCGCGCGAAGAAGTCGAAGTTCTCCTTCACCACCTTGCGACCTTCCTCCTCACCGCCGAAGCAGTTGATGCGAGCCTCGGGCAGCATGTCGTGAGCGTTGAGGTAGCGCAGCATGTCGCCCGGCAGCATGAAGATGTTGCCGAAGGTGTGCACCTTGGCGTACTCGGCATCGTAGAGCGGGTTGCGCGGGTCGCAGATGAGTCGCGCCACGTTGGGGAAGTAGACCACGTTGAAGTCAGACTCGCGCACGAACACGGTGAAGTCCACCTCGTCCTGCGGCAGCGTGAGCTGCGACACGGCACGCTTCGACAGTCCTACTCTCTCGATGAGGAACAGGCGCAGCATGTCGGCGTTGTTGAAGTAGAACAACGGCGAACCGCTGTTCTGCTCTATCAGCTTGCTGCGCTTTTCGAGACAGAGCGTGGTGTTATGCTTGCGCTGAGCCTTCTCGGCGTCGAAAGCCTCGGTGTTGTTCGACCATGAAGCCTGCGAACCGAGGTAGAACTCGCCGCCATACTCCACGAAGAACGCCATAGCCGACTTGCTGTCATAGCACTCCGTCTGCGGGTGAGACATGGTGAGGTCGGTCAGCGTGAACTTATCGCCGCGCAGCGACTCGAACGTCATGCTCTCGCCCTTCTTCGAGTCGACGATGCGATAGAAGTCGAACGGCAGGTAGCGCTGCGAAGCAATCTTGTCGGCAGCCTCAGCGTTGCCGTTGTTGCGCACGATGCGAGCCAGCCAGTCCTGCGGACGCATAGCCAGCGGCTGCAGACGACTCTCGAACATAGCGATGCTCTCAGCCACGTTCATGGCGATAGGCGGCGGACAGTTGAGCGACTGCGAGAGGCGCTGTGCCTGTTGGCGTATGAGCATCGGCGCATTCTCGTTGCACGACGCATAGCAAGCGTAGAAAGACCACTTCATGAGGTCGAGCTGCGCGTAGAAGTTCTCAGCGAACTCAGCCTTCTCGAAGAACTCCTTCAGCTCCTCGTTCACAGGCATATCCTCGAAGCGCTTGTCCATCAGCGAGCACGCCGTGCGTGCAGCCGCCTCAAGCGCCGGAGTGTCTGGCGACACCACAGCCGACGGCTCGGTGCGTGTCATGAGCAGCCAGATGAGGAAGCGTATGTCCTCAACGTTCGGCTCGTTGCGATAATAGTTCTGCATGTCTACGTCGTAGAACGGCAACTGACGTCCGTACAGTTCCTGGAAGGTGTCGGTAAGGGCGTTCCAGATGCCCAGATCCGAAATCATATCCTCGTAATACATCGTGAGCACGATAGCGAGCTCACGCAGATTGTCGCCTTTGAATTCTTGAATGTTCAGTTTCTCCATAAGCTCTGCCAGGTCTGAGGCAAAGCGTGCGTATGCAGCATCGGTCGTTCCCTTCAAGAAAAGCGGGTGACGACGCGCGATGTCCATAGCCGGAATGCGAATTTTTGTCATATTATTTGGTTTTAAGTTATTTTTTTCTTTCTTTTTTAGGGCAGCGCTTAAGCCTTTCTAAGCCTCTTTAAGCCTTCCTAAGCCTTAACCAACTAAGGCGAACTAAGCCTTTCCAAGCCTCTTTAAGCCTTCCTAAGCCTTTGCCAACTAAGCCGAGCTAAGGCCCTTTAGGCCTTCTAAGCCGTTGTTGGCTAAGCCCTCCCCGACGGGGAGGGTTGGGAGGGGCTACCCAAACAGCTCCCTCAGCACTGCGAGCGATTTCATCTCGGGGAAGTCGGGCAGGTGCAGCCTATAGTAAGCCAGCAGCACATCTACGCAGCGATTGCGTTCCTCGCGCGTGAGGCGCAGCAGGCGCATCGTTGCATAGTTGAGGCGCAGCAGCAGACCAATCTTCTCAGCCTCGTGCGGAGGCAGGAAGTCGGCGTGCGGAGGCGCCGCATAGACAAAACAACCCTCGCGCATGTCGAAGCAGCAACCGCCGGCATAGTCCTCCACGTTAGGATAGAAGCCGATGAAGCGCGTGAGGTGCAACATATATATAATGTGGAAATTGGCGAAACTGCCCTCACAGGCGTCAAGCCATCGCACGCTGTTCTCCACGAAAGCATACAGCGCAGGGTCAGCCTGCTCCGATCGCGTTACGTAAATGGTGAACTCAGCCACGAACAGGGCTATCGAGAGTTTCGCCATATCGAACGGCAGAGAGCGGAACGGAAACGCCACAGCAGCCGAACGCAACTTGTGCAGACGCTGCGTAGCGCGGTAGTCGAACTCGATGTCGAGAATGGTGAGCGGCTGGAAATACTGCTTCTTAATGCCGCCGCGCCCCTGACGCGGAATACGCTGTATGAAAGAGAGGCGTCCGCGCCCCTCGGTATACATGTCAACAATCATCTGCGACTCGCCGTATTTCAATGAGTTAAGCACTATTGCGCGCGTTTTTTCCAACATTTTCTGATTGTTTTAGTCTATTTAAGGGCAAAATTAATGAAAAAAGCACGATTTAAAGAAAAAAGAACAAAGAAAATTTGGTGGGTTTAAAATAAAGCAGTACCTTTGCATCCGCAAAAATGCAAGTAGTGTTGGTCCCTTCGTCTATCGGTTAGGACGAGAGATTTTCATTCTCTAAAGAGGAGTTCGACTCTCCTAGGGACTACAATAAAAAAATAAAAAACTGAAAAAACAAGATGGCAAACCACAAATCATCACTTAAGAGAATCCGTCAGGACAAGGTTAAGGCTTTGCACAACAGATACTACGCAAAGACTATGCGTAATGCAGTTCGCAAGCTGCGCGCAATGACGGACAAGGAAGAGGCTGTAAAGCTCTATCCTTCTGTTCAGAAAATGCTGGACAAGTTGGCAAAGACTAACATTATCCACAAGAACAAAGCTGCAAACTTGAAGTCAAGTTTGTGTCTGCATATCAGCAAGCTCGGCTAAGAGTGTGCTGACAGAGCCCCATACAAGGTCATACTTCTAACGAAGTGTGACCTTTTTTTTGTTTACGTCCGCAAGCACACCGCAAGCAACTGAAAAACAAGCAGAAACTAATTGGTTTCGGCGCACATTTTTAAGTATTAATATTTCCGTAAGTCACGGAAAATTAGTACTTTTGTAGTCCAAACATAGATAATCGAAAATGGCAGAAATACAAAACACCGAGAACAATTACTCGGCAAGTAACATACAAGTTCTTGAAGGACTTGAGGCCGTGCGCAAGCGCCCGGCAATGTACATCGGCGACATCAGCGAAAAGGGTCTGCACCACCTCGTGAACGAGACCGTTGACAACTCCATCGACGAGGCAATGGCAGGCTACTGCACCGACATCGAGGTGACAATCAACGAAGACGAATCGATAACCGTTCAGGACAACGGTCGTGGCATCCCGGTAGACATGCACGCCAAGCTGCACAAGTCGGCTCTGGAGGTCGTAATGACCGTGCTCCACGCCGGCGGCAAGTTCGACAAGGGATCATACAAAGTCAGCGGCGGTCTGCACGGCGTGGGCGTGAGCTGCGTCAACGCGCTCTCAACACGCATGAAGTCGCAGGTGTTCCGCGACGGAAAGATATATCAGCAGGAGTACGAGAAGGGCAAGCCGCTCTACCCCGTGAAGGTAGTAGGCGAGACCGACCTGCGCGGCACACGCCAGCAGTTCTGGCCCGACCCCACCATATTCACCACCACCCACTACCAGTGGGACATCATAGCACGCCGCATGCGCGAGCTTGCGTTCCTCAACGCTGGCATCCGCATCACCCTGCGCGATATGCGCCCGGACGAAGAGGGCAAGACACGCGAGGAAGTGTTCCACGCTAAGGACGGACTCAAGGAGTTCGTGCGCTACGTCGACCGCCACCGCACTCATCTCTTCGACGACGTAATCTATCTCAAGACCGAGAAGCAGGGCATACCTATCGAAGTGGCTGTGATGTACAACACCGACTACTCGGAGAACATCCACTCGTACGTAAACAACATCAACACCATAGAGGGCGGCACACACCTCACCGGTTTCCGCGCAGCTCTCACACGCACGCTGAAGGCTTACGCCGACAACGACCCGGCTATCTCTAAGCAGATAGAGAAGGCGAAGATAGAAATCGCAGGCGAGGACTTCCGCGAGGGCCTCACAGCCGTAATCTCTATCAAGGTGGCAGAGCCGCAGTTCGAGGGTCAGACAAAGACCAAGCTCGGCAACAGCGAGGTGGCAGGCGCCGTTCAGCAGGCTGTAGGCGAGGCGCTCTCCAACTATCTTGAGGAGAACCCGAAGGAGGCAAAGATGATTTGCGACAAGGTGATTCTCGCTGCTACGGCACGTATCGCGGCACGCAAGGCTCGCGAGAGCGTGCAGCGCAAGAACCCGATGACCGGCGGCGGACTTCCCGGCAAGCTCGCCGACTGCTCTAACCGCGACCCGAAGAAGTGCGAGATATTCCTCGTCGAGGGTGACTCTGCGGGCGGCTCGGCAAAGCAGGGACGCGACCGCTACACACAGGCTATCCTGCCGTTGCGCGGCAAGATTCTGAACGTGGAGAAGGTGATGTGGCACAAGGTGTTCGAGTCGGAGTCGGTAATGAACATCATCCAGAGCATCGGCGTACGCTTCGGCGTAGAGGGTGAGGACGACAAGGAGGCGAACATCGACAAGCTGCGCTACGACAAGATTATCATCATGACCGATGCCGACGTCGATGGCTCGCACATCGACACACTCATCATGACACTCTTCTACCGCTTCATGCCGAAGATTATTCAGGAGGGACACCTCTACATAGCCAACCCGCCGCTCTACCTCTGCACCTACAAGAACAAGGTGAAGGAGTACTGCTACACCGAGCAGCAGCGTCAGGCTTTCCTCGACAAGTACGCAGGTGGCGTAGACGACGGCAAGTCGATACACACACAGCGCTACAAAGGTCTCGGCGAGATGAACGCAGAACAGCTTTGGGAGACCACAATGGACCCGAAGACTCGTCTGCTGCGCCAGGTGACTATCGAAAACGCTGCTGAGGCAGACGAAATATTCTCGATGCTCATGGGCGACGACGTAGAACCGCGCCGCAAGTTCATCGAGGAACACGCAACATACGCTAACATTGACGCTTAAACACGTTAAGACACATAAAGGCTTGTACCATGAATCTTCAAGGAGTTTCGGGTACAAGCCTTTCCTTTTGTACAACAAGCAGCAGAGGTCTACGGTCTCTGCCACACCCAACAAGACATATAAATGCTCCGCTTAATAAATATCCTCATACTCTTCATCGCTTCAGCCGCCACAGCCGCAGCCTCAACAGCAACGGCAGGCGACTTCGACTGCCGTTGGATGTCGCACCCGACGCCCGACGACACGTCGCACGTATGGTTCAGCCGCACCATTGTGACAAGCGAGAAAGATATGCCGCGCGCAGCCTATATACGTGTAGCCACGACGGGTCGCTTCGTGCTCTACGTGAATGGGCGCAACGTGTCGACGGCGCTCTTCACGCCCGACCGACAGAAGGGCGACACCGCCGTAGCAGCGATAGCCTACGACGTGCAGCGCTTTCTGCGCACCGACACCAACACGATAGCCCTGCTCTACTGCCCTTCGATGCGCACCCGCCGCCAGGTGAGCGTCTGCTTCTACGGCATCGCCGCCGACAGTTCGCGCTTCGCCGTAAGCGGAACCGACCGACCCTGCTTCGCCCTCAACGGCAACGCCGGCTGGCTCTGCCGGCATGCCGACACGTGGCAAACGCACGACGGCGGCGAAGCGATGAACCGCAATCTCTATCCGTACCGATGGACGGATGCCAACCAGCCGTTGGCGCTGTGGCAGGCTGTGGAAGAAACCTCAACATCTCAACCCCTCAACACAACACCACCCCAACATATCTCAACATCTCAACACCTCAACACAACAACACCACATATCTCAACATCTCAACACCTCAACACCATCAACACCCTTTCCTCCGAAGACATCTGCGGCTACTCTCCGCTTCGCATCAATCCGCTCGTAGACAACGCCGCCCGCATCAGCCGCATATACACACCGCTCCTCACCGAGCAGAGCGAAGACACGCTCACGGTGCATCTCGTGCCCAACCGACGCCACCTCATACGCGTCACCCTGCGAGGCTGTCGCCGCGGCGAGCGCATTCGCATCGGCAATCTGCAGTACGTCTGCACGGGCGAGATGGACGAGCAAGCCTTCACGCGCTTCTCGCCCACCGACCAGAACACCGTAACCATCAGCGGCGACCGCCACTTCTGCTGCGAACAAGTGCAGGAAGTGGAGAGCATCTGCCTGTAGACAGACGCACCTTTACGCGTTCGTCGCTGCCGGAAGCACGATTACCGCGTAGCAAAAATCGCATTACCGCATATCGGCAACATCATTCCCGCGCATCGGTAACACCGTTACCAGCAGGCGGTAACAACCCTTGTTTTAAGCTTCATTCCAACAAAGCGCAATATAATAAAACATAATTTTCCATATATAATAAGGTGTATATAGAAAAATATGCTTACTTTTGCGCCCAAATTAAAGATACAGATATAAAATGCAAGAAAACTTAGTTATCGTCGAGAGCCCTGCAAAGGCAAAGACAATTGAGAAATTCTTGGGCGACGACTTTAAGGTGATGTCGTCATACGGTCATATCCGCGACCTGAAGAAGAAAGAACTCAGCATAGACAAAGAAACGCTGCAACCAGCCTACGTCATACCGAAGGACAAGGAAGAACTTGTGAAGCGCCTGCGCGAAAACGCTAAGAAAGCCGACAAGGTGTGGCTCGCATCCGATGAGGACCGCGAAGGAGAAGCCATCTCATGGCACCTTTGCGAAGTGCTCGGACTGGACGAGGCGTCTACCAACCGCATCGTATTCCACGAAATCACGAAGCCGGCGATTCTCGCCGCTATCGAGAACCCGCGCCATCTGGACATGAACCTCGTGAACGCCCAGCAGGCACGCCGCGTGCTCGACCGTATCGTGGGCTTCAAGCTCTCGCCCGTGCTGTGGCGCAAGGTGAAGCCGGCGCTTTCAGCCGGACGCGTGCAGTCGGTAGCCGTGCGCCTCATCGTAGAGCGCGAACGCGAGATTCAGCAGTTCAAGAGCGAGCCCTACTACCGCATCAACGCCATCTTCGCCATCACTAACGCCGACGAATCGCAGTCGGAGGTGAAGACCGAGCTCGACAAGCGCTTCACGACACACGACGACGCAATCGCATTCCTCGAGAAGTGCAAGGACGCCGAGTTCAGCGTAGCCAACGTTACGAAGAAGCCGCTGAAGCGTATGCCCGCTCCGCCGTTCACCACCTCTACGCTGCAGCAGGAAGCAGCCCGCAAGCTGGGCTTCTCGGTGTCGCAGACCATGATGGTGGCGCAGCGCCTGTACGAAAGCGGTCTCATCACATACATGCGTACCGACAGCGTCAACCTCTCAAGCCTGTGCATCGGCGCAGCCAAGGAGGAGATCATCAAGCTCTACGGCGAGGAATACAGCTCGCCGCGCAACTTCCACACCCACTCGAAGGGAGCGCAGGAGGCTCACGAGGCTATCCGCCCGACATACATGGCGAACACATCCATCGAGGGAACAGCGCAGGAGCGCCGACTCTACGACCTTATCTGGAAGCGCACAGCAGCAAGCCAGATGGCGGAGGCGCAGATTGAGAAGACTACCGTGAACATTGCATCGTCGAACTTCGACGAGCGCTTCATCGCCAACGGCGAAGTAGTGAAGTTCGACGGCTTCATCAAGGTATACCGCGAGTCGACAGACGAAGACGCAGAGCAGCAGGACGAGTTCGCTCACAACCTGCCGCCAATCAAGGAGGGCGACGTGCTCACACGCCGCGAGATTTCGTCAACAGAACGCTACTCGCAAGGCCCCACACGCTACACCGAAGCAAGCCTCGTACACAAGCTGGAGGAACTCGGCATAGGCCGTCCGTCTACATACGCACCGACAATCTCCACAATACAGCAGCGCGAATACGTTGTGAAAGGCGACAAGAAGGGCGAGGAGCGTCCGTACGTGATAGACACCCTGCGCGGTCTGAAGATTACGCCGACACGCAAGGTGGAGCTTACCGGCAACGAGAAGGGCAAGCTGCTGCCTACCGACATAGGCATCGTGGTGAACGACTTCCTTATGGAGAACTTCCCTGCCATCATGGACTACAACTTCACGGCAAAGGTAGAGCAGCAGTTCGACCAGATCGCCGACGGCAAGGAGGAGTGGACAGACATGATGAAGCACTTCGACCAGGAGTTTGAGCCGACTGTAGACAAGGTGATGAACGCACGCTCGGAGCATAAGGCAGGCGAGCGTCAGCTGGGCGTCGACCCCGTAAGCGGACACCCTGTGTTCGTGAAGATAGGCCGCTACGGTCCGGTGGTTCAGATCGGAACAGCCGACGACGACGAGAAGCCGCGCTTCGCACAGATGCCTGCCGACAAGAGCATGGAGACAATAACGCTGGAGGAGGCGCTCGAACTGTTCAAGCTGCCACGCACCATCGGCGAATACGAGGGCAAGACCGTCACCATAGGCGCAGGCCGCTTCGGTCCGTACGTGCTGCACAACAAGAAGTACGTGTCGCTGCCTAAGAACGAAGACCCGATGACCGTAACGCTCGACACAGCCATCGCGCTCATCGAGGAGAAGCGCAAGGCGGAGGAGCAGCGCCATCTGAAGAAGTTCGACGAAGACCCGAAGCTCGAAGTGCTCAACGGACGCTACGGCCCGTACATAGCCTACGACGGAGCCAACTACCGCATACCGCGCGACCTGCACGAGAAGGCTGCCGAACTCACATACGAGCAGTGCATGGACATCATAAAGAACCCGCCGGCGCCGAAGAAGCGCACCGCTACCAAGAAGAAGTAGAAGAATGACACGAATCATCCTCATCGGCTATATGGGAGCCGGCAAGACAACCATCGGAAAGGCTCTCGCCAAGGAGCTCGGCGTGACGTTCTACGACCTCGACTGGTATATCGAGACACGCATGCGCCGCACCATAAAGCAGATATTCGACGAGAAGGGCGAAGACGGATTCCGCCGCATCGAGCACAACATGCTGCACGAAGTGGCGGAGTTCGAGAACGTCGTCATCTCGTGCGGCGGCGGCACGCCATGCTTCTACGACAATATCGACTACATGAACTCGCAGGCGCAGGTGGTCTACCTCAAGGCGTCGCCCGAAGTGCTCTACGAACATCTGCAGATGGGACGCCGCGTGCGCCCGCTGCTGCTCGGCAAGTCGCCCGACGAGGTGAGGACATTCATCGTCGAACAGCTCGCCAAGCGCGAGGAGTTCTATACTAAAGCAAATTATACATTAAACGTCGACTTGCTCGACAATTTCACGAAAATACAAACAACAATAGAAAACCTGAGAAAAATACTCAAGAGATGAAGAAATGGACCATTGACGATTCACGCGAGCTCTACAACATCAACGGTTGGGGCACGTCTTACTTCGGTGTAAACGACAAGGGCGACATGTACGTGACGCCATGCAAAGACAACGTACAGATTGACCTGCGCGACGTGATGGACGAACTGCAGCTGCGCGACGTTACGCCGCCGGTGCTGCTGCGCTTCCCCGACATTCTTGACAACCGCATCGAGAAGACTTCGAGCTGCTTCAAGAAGGCGGCTGAGGAGTACAACTACAAGGGCGAGAACTTCATCGTCTATCCTATCAAAGTGAACCAGATGCAGCCCGTCGTAGAGGAGATTATCTCGCACGGACGCAAGTTCAACCTCGGACTGGAGTGCGGCTCAAAGCCCGAGCTGCACGCCGTGATAGCCGTACAGTGCCAGAGCGACTCTATCATCGTCTGCAACGGCTACAAGGACCAGAGCTACATCGAGCTGGCGCTGCTGGCGCAGAAGATGGGCAAGCGCATATTCATCGTCGTTGAGAAGATGAACGAGATTGGACTCATCGCCGCTGCCGCAAAGAAGCTCGGCGTACGCCCAAATATCGGCATACGCATCAAGCTCGCCTCGTCGGGCTCGGGCAAGTGGCAGGAGAGCGGCGGCGACGCCTCGAAGTTCGGTCTGCGCTCGTCGGAGCTGCTGCAGGCTTTGCAGACGCTCGACGAGAAGGGTCTGCACGACTGCGTGCGCCTCATCCACTTCCACATCGGCTCGCAGATTACAAAGATACGCCGCATACAGACAGCCCTGCGCGAGGCTGCAAACTTCTACGTGCAGCTGCACAAGCTGGGCTATAACATCGACTTCGTCGACTGCGGCGGCGGACTCGGCGTCGACTACGACGGCACACGCTCGTCGAGCTCGGAGAGTTCGGTCAACTACTCTATCCAGGAGTACGTAAACGACTGCGTCTACACCTTCGTCGACGCGTCGGACAAGAACGAAATACCGCACCCGAACCTCATCACCGAGAGCGGACGCTCGCTGTCGGCTCACCACTCGGTGCTCATCATCGACGTGCTCGAGACAACATCGCTGCCGCAGATGCGCGAAGAGTTCGAACCTACAGAGAACGACCATCAGCTCGTGAAGGACCTCTACGAGATATGGGATAACCTCGTCCCACGCACGATGCTCGAGAACTGGCACGACGCCGAACAGATACGCGACGAGGCGCTCGACCTCTTCTCGCACGGCATCGTCGACCTGCGCACACGCGCCGAGATAGAGAGCATGTACTGGAGCATCTGCCGCGAGGTGAACAGCATGGCTAAGAGCATGAAGCACATGCCCGACGAGCTGCGCGGACTCGACAAGATACTTGCCGACAAGTATTTCTGCAACTTCTCGCTCTTCCAGTCGCTGCCCGACGCTTGGGCTATCGACCAGCTCTTCCCTATCGTGCCCATTCAGCGACTCGACGAGCGCCCTACACGCAACGCTACGCTGCAGGACATCACCTGCGACTCGGACGGCAAGATTGCCAACTTCGTTACCAACCGACAGGCGTCGCACGTGCTGCCCGTACACACTATAAAGAAGAACGAGGAGTACTATCTGGGCGTGTTCCTCGTGGGTGCTTACCAGGAGATATTGGGCGACATGCACAATCTCTTCGGCGACACCAACGCCGTGCACATCTCGGTGAAGGACAACACCTACCACATCGACCAGATATTCGACGGCGAGACCGTTGAGGAGGTGCTCGACTACGTGCAGTATAACCCGAAGAAACTCGTGCGCCAGCTCGAGATTTGGGTGACGAAGAGCGTCAAGGCGGGCAAAATCTCGCTCGAAGAAGGCAAGGAGTTCCTCAGCAACTATCGCTCAGGTCTCTACGGCTACACTTATCTGGAGTAGAAATAACAAATAGCACAAATATATGGACAGAACAGAATGTAAAGAACAATTGTCTCCTGTGTTGTTTTGGGATGTAGATATATCACAAACCGACATGGACAAGTACCCTTCGTTCTTTGTACAAAGAGTGTTGGAATACGGTAAATGGAGCGATTGGAACATATTGGTAAACTACTACGGAAAAGAAAAGATCGTAAACATCTGTATGAATTTACGGTCTTTAGACCCCGTCTGCCTATCCTATATTTGTGCTATTTCAAATACTAAAAAGGAGGACTATAGATGTTATCGTATTGCACAGTCGAACCCAACACACTGGAACTCTTAAAAGCGTTAATGCAAGAACCTGACTTCTCTAAAATGAGATTGGTAGGCGGAACCGCTTTAGCTTTACAGTATGGTCATCGCAAATCAATAGACTTGGACTTCTTTGGAGACTTGGAATGTGAACAGGAAGATACATTTGCAATACTCTCTAAGTATGGTAAAGTTGAGACAATCAAAGAAACGAAGACAATCAGAATATATGCCGTTAATGGAATAAAGGTTGACTTCGTGAACTATAGCTGCTATCCGTGGATAGATACCCCAGTTTCAGAAGACGGCATACGACTGGCTTCTACAAAAGACATCGCAGCAATGAAAATAAACGCCATTGAAGGACGAGGAACACGAAAGGATTTTGTGGATGTTTATTTCCTTCTAAAGCACTACACATTGCCAGAACTCCTTGATTTCTACAAAGACAAATACCCCGATCACAGCTTCTTCAGAGCCCTTATGAGCCTGACTTATTTTGAGGATGCAGAGATGCAACCGATGCCCAAGATGTTGTGCGACGAATCATGGGAAAATATGAAGAAGACAATAATCGAAGAGGTTAGAAAAATATAAGGAAAATCATCCGCGCCGAACGGCGCAGACATACATAACGACCGATACGAACATACGCAACGACCGACGCGGATGTACGTATCGGTCGTTGCGTATCTGTAAGTCTCAAGCACGGGGCGCTTATTCGCCTAAAGCTGCGAGCGCATCCTCTACAATCTGAGCGTCGAGCAGACGGTTGTCGGAGAGCAACTGCTCTACGTCGAAGCGGTCGTAGAGACCTTTCTTCACGCCGCATACGAGCACTTTCATATCGGAAGTGCCGTAGTAGGCGGCGATGCGCTCGCCGAATCCGCCGTCCTTGCAGCCGTCTTCGAGCGTCACCACAAGCTGATGGTCGGGCTTCAGCGCATCGAGCGTAGCGGCGTCAACGTCGTTAAGGTAGCGCGGATTGATGAGCGTTGCGTCGATGCCCTTCTCGGCAAGCAGACCGACGACGCTCTCGCCCTTCTGATAGAACGAACCAGCGGCGACTACAGCCACCTTCGAGCCTCTGTGCGCCACCTTGTACTGCGGCTCGCAAGCGTACTCGGCATCAACCTGCTCAGTAGTGTGCACCACTTCGCCCGTCGGAACACGCAGCGCAACGGGCGTCTTCTCCTGCTTTATAGCCCAACGGAGCATGGCGAAATACTCCTCACAGGTAGTGGGCGCAAGATAGACAAGACCGGGGATGCCGCAGAGCATCGGTATGTCGAACAGGCAGATGTGCGTGATGTCGTTCATGGAGCGCACACCGCCGCCCACAACGTTGATGACAGCCGGATTGGCATTGATGCAGAGGTCCTGCGCAATCTGGTCGTACGTGCGCTGGATGAAGGTGCTGTAGACGGTCCACACGGGATGCAGTCCGCCCTTCGCCATGCCCGATATCATTGCTACAGCCTGCTCCTCGGCTATGCCCATGTCTATATGCTGCGAACCTGCCTCTTTGCGCTTTGCAGCTGTGAATCCGCCGGCTGTAGGCGTGCCTGCCGTGACAGCAATGAGCGTCGGGTCGAGCTTCATCTCACGCAGCATCCAGTCGCTGAACAGCACGGCGTAGTCTTCCGCAGGCACTACGTCTGGCATAGAGCCGTCGGCATTGCGCACGGGGCGCGAGCCGTCGTCGAGATTGAATGGCAGTCCCCAATGCCACGCCTCCTTGTCCTGCACGGCGGGCGCATAGCCGTGACCTTTCTCCGTGTGTATGTGCACCACGGTGGGGCGGTCGGTGTCCTTCACGCTGCAGAACACGTCGATGAGCTTCGCTATGTCGTTGCCCTGCTCAAGATACTTGTAGTCGAAGCCCCACGCCTTGAACCAGTTGTGCTCGCATGTGCCGTTGCTCTCGCGTAGCGCACGCAGATTCTTGTATATTCCGCCGTGGTTCTCGGCGATAGACATCTCGTTGTCGTTCACCACGATGATGATGCCTGTGCCCAGCTCCGACGCCTCGTCGAGACCCTCGAACGCCTCACCGCCCGAGAGCGAGCCGTCGCCGATGACGGCTATGATGTTCTCGTGCGTGCCCTTCACGTCGCGCGCCTTCTGCAGACCGGTGGCAAGGCTAATGGATGTGGAGGTATGACCCACCTCGAAGTTGTCGTACTCGGGGCATTCAGCCGGCGACGAGTAGCCCGAAATGGCGTTCATATCGTCGACATCGCCGAGGAAACCTGCGGCGCGACCTGTAAGCACCTTGTGCGGGTAGCACTGGTGGCTGACGTCGAACACGAACTTGTCCACCGGCGCATTGAACACGTAGTGCAGAGCCACGGTCGCCTCAACGAAGCCGAGGTTCGGACCTACGTGTCCGCCGTGCTTGCTCACGCGATTGAGCACCGCCGCACGTGTCTCGTCTGCCACAATGTTAAGCGCCTCTATGTCCAGCCCTTTCAAGTCGGCTGGCGACTTAATCTTTTCTATGTACATGCTTGTTTTATCTTTTATGTTTTACGTTTTTCAGATTGCAAAGTTACGCAAAATGTTCCGTACGGCGCATACCGCCAATACGGCAGAACTTACCGATATTGCGTTTATTCAACCCTACATGCGTTTCCCTCAACGGCAAAGAACTCGTTTCTTGAGAACAACAAAGGGCAATATCAAGCCATCCTGTTGATGTTTTGATATTGCCCTTCGTAGTGCTATATTTGTAGTTTTATAAGTATATGCCACTTACAGCATTGTTTACATTCAGCCTGCAAACGACAGAGGGTTCGGTCTTTAGAACTTGATGGTGCGCACAACCTCCTCTTCAGGCTGCTGCTTCACCTGTTTGCGCTCGTCAGATACACGGTGTTGCAGCTCCTTCACCTGCTGCGATGTGCGCTTATATGTCGGAGTGTTCTCAACGGCGAGTATAACCTCCTCGTTGTCGAGGTCCTCAGGCCGGAAGCGGAAGATGTGCGGACGGCTCTTGTACACCGTAGTACCGTTGTCACCGGGGTAGTACTTACCAATACGTATGCCTTGTTCTATCTCCGTTTCTGTCGCCTTGTCATCAGCCTCCTTAACAATCTTCTTGATGTGCGAGTCCATTCCGTCGACGTCTCTGATGCCGAAGCCCGTAGCGAGGATCGTTACCTTCACCTTGTTGCCGAGATCGGGGTCGAGACCGATACCCCACTTGATTTCGAAGTCGGAGCCGAACTGCTCCATGAAGTCGTTCACCTCGTTCATCTCCTCCATCATGAGGCCGCCGGCTGACTGGTTATCCTTGTCGCTGCCATTCGAGAAGTTGATGCTGAGAAGAATCTTCTTCGAGTTGAAGATGTCGTTGTCGTTGAGAAGCGGCGAATTGAGTGCGTCCTGTATAGCCAGTTTCACACGACCGTCGCCCTCGCCGTAGCCGGTAGACATGATAGCCACACCGCCGTCCTTGAGCACGGTCTTAACGTCGTTGAAGTCGAGGTTGATGAGTCCGTGATTGGTGATGATTTCGGCGATTGACTTCGCTGCCACGCTGAGCGTGTCATCAGCCTTTCCGAACGCGTCGAGCACGGTGAGCTCGGGATAAATCTTGCGCAGACGCTCGTTGTTGATAACGAGGAGCGCGTCTACGTGCTTCGCCATCTCGTCTACGCCGTCGAGAGCCTGGTTGATCTTCTTCTTGCCCTCGAAGCGGAACGGGATTGTGACGATGCCTACCGTGAGGATGTCGAGTTCCTTCGACACGCGGGCGATAACCGGCGCTGCTCCAGTACCTGTTCCGCCGCCCATTCCGGCGGTGATGAAGGTCATCTTCGTGCCGTCGCTGAGCATCGACTTGATGTCGTTGATGCTCTCCTCGGCAGCCTGACGCGCCTTCTCTGGCTTGTTGCCGGCTCCGAGTCCTTCCTTGCCGAGCTGCAGCTTCATGGGCACGGGCGAATCGTTGAGCGCCTGCATATCTGTGTTGCAGAGCACGAACGACACGTCGTGTATGCCCTCGCGGTACATGTGGTTGACGGCGTTGCCGCCGCCTCCACCTACACCAATCACCTTAATAATAGTATTCTCTTTTTCAGGTGCACCGAAGTCCACCATCGGGTTGATATTGTCTGACATAGTAATAATCGTGTTAAGGGTTATTCATTGACATCGGGTTCGAAGATAGAGCTTCCGAACTTCTTGAGCGAGCCGAAGAAGCGGCTGAACTTTGTGGGCTTATGTGGCTCCGGAGCCTTCTCTTCCTCTTCTTCCTCTGCATTGGCGGCGGGCTGTGCTGTGGTCTGCGCTGCAGGCTGTGTGCCTGTGCCTGTTGTTGCCAGCGTCGGGTCGAGAGTGACTGTGTTCTCTGAGCCCGGCTCCACTTCTTCGTCGAAGAGCGACCCGCTGATGGCGCGTCCGGCGCAGTTCATGTCGCCCTTTGCGAGCAGACCGAGGATGGTGTTCGTGGTGCCGTCCTCAGAGAGAATCACGTCGGAGTCCTTCTTGTTGATGTTGAGTGTGGTAGACTTCGCGATGCGCACCTTCTCCACGTCGAACACTTCGTGGAAGAGCTTCTCTACGTTCTTCATGTTGCTGCCGCCGCCGGTGAGCACGATGCCGCCGAGCAGCTTGTCGGCGAACTCGTGTGGCACGAGATACTTCACGTTCTCTACTATCTCGAGCATGCGCGCCTCAACCACCTGGATGAACATGCGGCTGGGTATCGTTCTGCCGTCGCCGATGGGTAGAGTTGCGTCGGCGTCTATATCTTTCTCGTTGGTCAGAGCCGAGGCGTGCTTCAGCTTCATCGCCTCTGCGTTTATCTCGTCTATCTGCAACGACTCGAGGTCTTTGGTCACGTTAGATCCGCCGAGCGGAAGCACGGCGATATGGCGCAGCTTGTTGCGGTAGTAGACCGATACGGTTGTGGTGTCAGCGCCGAGGTCTACGAGCACGCATCCTGCGCGCTTCTCGGCGTCGGTGAGCACGCAGTCGGCCATCGTGAGCGGGGCGAGATACATCTCAGCCACCTTTATGCCTGAGTTGTCGAGACTCTTATTGAGGTTGCGGTAGAACGAGCGGCGCCACAGCACGTTGAGGAAGTTGCCCTCAAGATGTCTTGCCTGGATGCCTACGGGGTCATCCTCGTAGTGTCCGTCCACATTGTATTCTTGTGTTATGGCGTCGAGAATCTCGCAGTCTTTGTATTCCATGCTGCGGTTGGTGTCCATGAGTTCGTTCACCATATCCTGCGACACGATGCAGTCGAGCGGCAGTTCCTTCACGATGGAGTTCTTGACGCTGTGTATGCTCTGGCCTCCGATGCCTACATACACCTGTTCTATTTCGGTTTTGAGAGTATTCTTGAGTTTGCTTACAATGTTGCTCAGTCCCTGTGCGGTACGTTCAATATTATATGCTACGCCCTTGCGTATGTACGAGGCGGAGTCTTCTTTAGCGACAGCAAGAATAGAGATGCTGCCATCGGGGTTTTTCCTTCCGGCAATTCCGGTCATCTTTGACGACCCGAGCTCAATAGCTACTATAAAATCCTTTGCCATACGTTTTTTATCTTGTTGAGTGTTAATTATCTTTTGTTACTTGATTCCGAATTTTATGCTTTGCCGGCTTTCGACTTCTTTGCCTTCTCGGGCTTTTCGGTCTTCTTCTCGGTCTTCTTCACAGACTTGTCCGACTTCTTTTCTGTCTTCTTCTCGGTTTTTTCCAACTTCTTTTCAGATTTCGTTTCCGATTTCTTCTTTGTCCGGTCGGTGTTTGAGGCGTTGTCGGTCTTTTTCTCCGTGTCTGCGGTCGGAGTTGTCGTAGTCTCGTTCTGCGGTTGTGTTGTTTCGGCGGCTGGTTGCGCGGGGGCTACGGGCTGTACTGGAGCTGCAGCCTGATGCTTTGCCGACTTCTTTCGGCAGATGATTTGGTTGTCGAACTCGATGTCTATGTACGAGTATTTGTTCCAGCCTACTTCTGAGAGTCCGTACTTGTAGAACTTCAGCAGTCGGGTCATCTTCACTTCCATGAACTTGCGTATGAGCGTGTAATGGTCTGTGCGTCGGTTGCCGTCGGGCAGTCGTCCGAGGTGTACGATGTGGTCGCCTACGCGCGGCACGATTTCGACGCTGTGGTTAGGCAGCACGTTTATCTGCTCTATGAGGTTCTTCCACACGTCGTTTGCCATTATCACGCGTCCCAAGGGTGAGAGGAAGTTGGTGGCGTACCAGCGGTTGATTGCTCCTGTTGCGATGATGAGGTCGCTCACGTAATGGGTTGTGGGCATTACGCGGTCGTTGTCGTCTACGTAGTAGTCGTCGCCGTTGTCGGCCTTGATTCTTATCACGGGCATGCGCTGGGTCACGCTGATGTATACGTGTCCGCCTTCTGTCTTGTAGCAGTCGGCTGTCTGCACGAAGGGGCTCGCCTTGAGCATTTCTTCTATTCGGCGCGCGTCTACCTTGCATATTTCCTTGCCCATAGGGTAGACGCCGCCTTTCTGTAGTCTGTCTTTTATTATCTTCGCATCGATGAATCCGCTTGTGGCGTTGTCGGCGATGTCGATGTTCACCTTATTGCACAGCGTATGGTTTCCGCCTTTCTTGTCGAATGAGCAGAACGCGAACGCCAGGTATACGGCTATCAGTACATCGCTTAGGATGAAGAAGATTTTGCTTGGAGACAGTTTCACTTCTTGTTTTCTATTATTTTTGTTATTTGTGGCATGTAGTTGTCGAGGTCGCCTGCGCCGAGTATGACGAGCACGTCGAAGTCGCGCTGCTTAACGAGGTCGAGCACGTCGTCCTTGCGTATGATGCTCTTCTCGATGCCTGGTCGGAGATTGTCGTAGATGAGCTGCGATGTGACGCCTTCAATGGGTTGCTCGCGTGCGGGGTAGATCTCTGTGAGTATCACCTCGTCGAGCTGGCTGAGCGCATCGGCGAAGTCGCGGTAGAAGTCGCGTGTGCGAGTGTAGAGGTGGGGCTGGAATATGGCTGTGATATGGCGGCCCTTGTAGAGTTCGCGTATGCTCTTTGCGCTCTGGTATATCTCCTTGGGGTGGTGTGCGTAGTCGGAGAGCAGAACGTGTCGGCTGTCGTTTATCTTGAAGTCGAAGCGTCGGTCTACGCCGCGGTATGTCTTCATGCCGTACTTGAGTTCTTCGGCTGTGCATCCGGCGAGCTGTGCCATTGCCATTGCTGCGATGCCGTTGTCGATGTTGATTGGCACGGGCTGTCCGAGTTCTACGTCCTTTACGTTCTCGATGGGCGAAACGAAGTCGAAGGTGATTGTTCCGTTGTCGATGCGTATGTTCCCGGCGTGGAAGTCGCCCTCGGTGCGGCTGTACTCGTATACCTTCACTCCGGGCTGCACGTCGGCGTGCATCTCGAGTCCGCGGTGAATGATGAGTGCGCCGCCGGGCTGTATGAGTGTGGTGTAGTGGCGGAAGCTTTCGAGGTAGGCTTCTTTAGTGCCGTAGATGTCGAGGTGGTCGGGGTCGGTGGCGGTGATGACGCTCATCCATGGGCGGAGCCAATGGAAGGAGCGGTCGAACTCGTCGGCTTCTATCACTACGTAGTCGCTTTCTGCGGAGATGATGTAGTTGGTGCTGTAGTTCTTTGATATTCCGCCGAGGAATGCGTTGCAGTCGATGTGGCCCTGGTGCATGATGTGTGCGCACATTGTAGAGGTCGATGTCTTGCCGTGTGTGCCGGCTACGCAGAGTCCCTTGTGTGTGCGTGTTAGTGTGCCGAGCACCTGTGCGCGCTTTTCCACGGTGAATCCGTTTGCGCGGAAGTATTGCAGCTCTTTGTGTTCGGCTGGTATTGCGGGTGTGTATATCACGAGGCACTGTTTCGGGTCGCGGCAGGCGTGCGGTATCTCGTCTACGTTCTCCTCGTAGTGGAGGAGTGCGCCTTCGCGTTCGAGTTGCTTTGTGAGTTCTGAGGGTGTCTTGTCGTAGCCTGCCACTACCACGCCCTTGCGTATGAAGTAGCGTGCGATGGCGCTCATGCCGATGCCGCCTGCGCCTACGAAATAAACGGCTTTGATATCTTTGAGTTCCATTTCTGTTTCTTTATTTTTTGTTGGCGAGCTTGAGCACTTCGTCGGCAATGACGTCGGCAGAGTTGTGCTTGCCAAGTTTCTTTATGTTGGCTGTGAGCTGCGCGAGCTGCTCGGGGTCGTTCACGGTGTCGACGGCGAGCTGCAGCAGCGTTGCGGGTGCGTCGGCATCCTTCACGTAGAGGGCTGCGTCCTTGTTGACGAGGGCGAGAGCGTTCTTCGTCTGGTGGTCTTCTGCCACATTGGGCGAGGGCACGAGTATGACGGGCTTGCCTATCAGACAGAACTCGCTGACTGAGCTTGCGCCGGCGCGGCTTATCACGAGGTCGGCAGCTTTGTACGCCGCTCCCATGTCGCCGATGAAGTCCATCACCTTAAGCATGGGCAGGGGCTTGTGTGCCTTGAGCTGCTCGGCTACGGCTGCGCTGTAGTATTTGCCGGTCTGCCAGATGAACTGTACGCCGCTTTTCTCTACGAGGTCGAGGTGCTGCAGCACGCTTTCGTTCACGGTGCGCGCTCCGAGGCTGCCGCCTACGAGAAGGATGGTCTTCTTAGCGGGGTCGAGACCGAAGCTGCGCAGGGCGTCTTCGCGCGAGATGGTGGTCTCGATGAGGTTCTGGCGCACGGGGTTGCCGGTGTTTATTATCTTCTCTGCGGGGAAGAAGCGCTCCATGCCGTCGTATGCCACGCATATCGTGCGCGCTTTTGCAGCAAGGTGCTTGTTGGTTACGCCGGCGTATGAGTTCTGCTCCTGTATGAGCGTGGGGATGCCCATCGAGCTGGCTGCGTCGAGCGTGGCTGCGCTGGCGTATCCGCCTACGCCTACTACTACGTCGGGCGCGAACTCGCGGATTGTCTTGCGCACCATTCGCTTGCTGCGCAGGAAGTCGAGCGCAACACCGATGTTACGGGGCGACCAAAGCGGGCGGATGAATCCTCTCACCGGTAGTCCTACTATCTCGTAGCCTGCGTCGGGCACACGCTGCATCTCCATACGTCCGAGGGCTCCAACGAAGAGTATCTTCGCGTTGGGGCACTTCGATTTAATTGCATTGGCTATTGATACGGCTGGGAAGATATGGCCTCCGGTGCCGCCGCCACTAACAATGACTCTTAATTCCTGTTCCATTTGCTCACATTTCTTTCAACTTACAAAATTAATCATTTTTTCTGATAATGTAGATTATTGTGCTTTTTTTATTATTGCTGTCCGCTAAAACTTTTCATACAAAATAAATTAGGGCTGACACTT
>ENA-UOJH01000539-UOJH01000539.1-human-gut-metagenome-genome-assembly--contig:-C148-NODE-539-length-34944-cov-182.621113_pt1 | contig 34944 bp, 26 predicted proteins | sample MGYA00242345_ERZ723892 | MGnify/ENA metagenome assembly ERZ723892 | reverse complement strand
AACTGTGTTAAACTACTTTTATTGTAGCTTGACACAGTTTAGTTTACACTCTCGGGTGCTGCAGTTTTTATATCTATATGTTTTTTATTAACTGCTTAATAACTAGTAATATATTCGTTTTGTCTAGGTTTTGCAAACGTTAATTTCAAAGGTATATCAAATCGAGGCTCTTTATTATGCCTAGATTTTATACTTTTGCAGCGTTTTAATATTAATCGAAAATCATATGAAGATAAAAAATCACTTTTTGTGTATGATGGCTATAGCATCTCTCCTGGTCAGCTGCAATAGCCATCCGAAGTTTGAAACATCGGTAGATGCTGTAGAAGGTTGCAAGAAGGAGCTTGCAGCCTTGAAGGGAGAAAAGGAAATGTCGATAGAACAACTTACAAAAGCCACCTCGTCTTGGCTGGAAACACAAGACTCGGCTTATAGCGTTTTCTCACGTGACACTTCCATTAATTTACGAAGTCCGGTGGCTTTGGCATTTTTTGTGGTCTCGGACTCTATCCGTGGAGAGTTGAAGCGATTGGCTTTTTCGCAATCTCGAAGTTTAAACGATGTGATGTATCTCAAACTCAATACCGCCACATCCAGCGAGAAAATCGAAAAAGCCGATGCCTACAAAGAGGCTATCTCCTTTTTCGAGCGTTTGGACAAACAGGATGTTTTTCCAACCCTCAAAGAAACCCTTCGTGCCTATTATTATCTTTTAAGCAAAGCTAAGCCATTCCGAACGGAAGAGCAACTGATTGAGTTTATATCTAAGGAAGACAAATGTTTCCGCTCTCTGATGACGCATTTGAGCGAGGTTTCCAATGAGCACCTTCAGCAACTTACTGACGCTACCTCAAAGGTATATGATGGTTTATATGATTCTGTCGGCAACAAAGCTGATGATGTGAACGACCGTACCATGCTGTTCCTCACCATGCGCTTCAACCGTAGAATTATCCAGAATGCAGCAGCATGCAAAGAAGATATTGAAAGCGGCAAGAAACTCGATAGAACACAGAGAGCCAATTACCGATGGATGCTCATTCAGCCTTTCATGGCTATAGATGATTATTCCACATCTGCTCTTACAAAAGAGCAGAAAAAGGAACTTCTCGAAATATCCAAATATATTCCTTCTCTTCTGTCTAAACTGGATTTGCAGAAGCAATCCAAAGAAGAGGAAGATAAATTTACTGAAGTTCTCTCCCAATATTTCTTGAAATCATATTTATCAACAACTTTATAGTACATATTATGAATATATTAGTAGATTACAACCAGCTTGAAAACGAAGTTTTGAAAGATTCTATCTCAGATTTCCTCTCAGAAATGAGAGAAAATCTACCAGAGGTGTTCAACTCTTTAGAGATGAAAACAGTGTTGCACGGCAATTATGCAGAGGTTTATTTCCAACTCTGTTCACAAACCATGATAGAGGAACTGACAGATGACCTGGCAAGGAAGCTCGGATGCCATGTTCTATATGCCGTGAAGGAAGGTGAAGGCAAGGATTACAAGGTAGTCGCTTATTCTATGCCTGTTGAGAACAGGATGTATATCATCTATATCTCTTCCTGGCAGTATGGTGTGGTGGATTCCATGACCGTTCATTTCTATGACAGCATGGAAAACATGTACAGGCAGATTACCAAGGAGTATACTTCTGCTCCAAAGCAGTGCTTTATCCTGGAGAAAGAGAAGTTCTCTGAGGTACTAAGAAATTTCTATTAAAAGTCGGGTGTTATGTTTGTATTATCATTAAAAGTAATTTTGGCATTTGCATTAACTGCCATTCCGTTTGCTTATCATGTCTGGGTTCAACCAAACCAGAACAAATCACCTCTTCTGAGAAATCTGTCAACAGCAGTGATGGCATGTTTGCCAAAGATTCTTGGAGTGGTGAAGAAAGCAAGATCCTTTCTTTCGTGGTACTACGACAAGATGAAAACCAGTATAAGCGCAAGAAAATTTTTTTACACTGGCTTTGGTGATGGTTCTTCTGGCTGTTCAGTATGTAGATTACGAAACAACCCTCTATGCAGTTAGAACAAATCACTTGATTGGAGAATGCTCTTCATTTTGGGAAATGAATAAAGCTGAGGGAATCAGTTGTCTTTGGAGTGTGTGGGAGAAAAATCTGTTTTTTCTCCCATCGCAAACTCCCTACAATATAATAACAATAAATCTGTTATGTACCTTTCTGCTTTTCAACTATCGTATAGCTGAGAATGTTCTTACTTGTTTGAATCAGAAGAAAGTTATATTTTCATTGTCGGCAGCAGTTTCTGTTGCTCTCATCCTGATAGATGGAAGGCTCCTGATAGGTTCCGAATGCATATACATCCTTTTGGGCGCAGGAGCCATTTTCCCAAAGTTCGTAGGACATGGACAGGATGGCTCAAAAGAATCTCTCAGACACATTGTAAGGGAGCTTCGAGAATGGAAAGAGATTTCCCGAAAGGCTGCTTAGCTTTTGCTACAGCCTTGTCATTGAATTAGTTAAAAAAATAGATTGTAAATATAGAATCATTTATATGATACTTGAAAATAAAAAAACAAGAGACATTGGTGATGCAAAAATCGTTCAAAAGTCCATGAATGGAACAACGAAATCAGCCGAAAGGAAATACTCAATATATATTCCTTTTGAGCTAATGGACTTTTTAGGCAATGATCTTATGATAGTGAGTCCAAAGCGTTTTTCGAAAATCAAGGCTTTCCGGTATTTGCTATCCCGGCATATTGATGGCCTTGAAAATGGAGAACTGAAACGCAACTACATTTCTCAACTTAGCAAAGACTGGAAATGGACTCGTCAGACAGTAGTCTCATTTTTAAGATCTCTCCAAGAGATGAATGTAATCGATATCAAACTCATTCTTCGGGCTAAAATGGTCTCTATCAATCCGACCATTGTAGTTGCTAATCTTAGCAAAGAAGAACTAGACAAGATGGCTCAGGTATCGCATACTCAACTTTCCTCAGCCTCGTCACATATCTCTTCCAGAGAAACAAAGTAAATCAACAAATAGAAATAGTAATAATCGCAAAGTAAGGTTCTTTTACAAACGCGCTTGCGCATGAGAGGGATATTTTTCACGTCTTTAGTAGCCTAATACTAAGTTCCGTCCGGAACTTATAAATCCCCCAAAAACGATAAGTAAATCGTTTTGACATTCGTGCGGCAAGCCGTGGGGTATTAGGCTCAGGGAATACTTCCCTAAGAACCCTTCTTAAAAAAATCAGCAACATGAGTGGACCAAAAAATGTTATAGATATGAGACCTGGAAAAGGTTTCACTACATCACAGAGTAATGAGCATCTAAGACGGATGGCTGACAAAGAATCTGCAAAGAAAGCTCAATGGAATTATGATCCTTCGAGAGAACGTCTCAACTTTGAAATAGGGAAGGGTGGAGTAGTAAAAGAGGTTGATAAGACAAAATCACTTCCACAAAGAATTAAGGAGAATCTGGAAGCACGTGGAATTAAAGATCCCAACATTCCTTTAATCAATCAAGGGAAGGATCCGTATTACCGCACCGTTGCAAACTTCATTTTGGGTGGCAACCGAGAAGTAATGAGAAATCTTGCTTTTGGAAATCAGAAGGTGGATTGGGAACATGGAGCTGACAATTCTGGCTTGAAGAGAATGCCGGAAATTGAAGCATGGGCAAAAGATGCTTATGCCTTCATGTGTAAAAAATATGGAGAACAAAATATAGCAGCTTTTGTTGTTCATCTGGACGAAACGAATCCACATTGCCATTGTACAGTCCTGCCGATAACAAAGAAAAATAAGTTTTCCTTTTTCGGTGTTTTTTTGAAAGGGAATAATACAAAGGATGCACTTTCAGAATATATGGATAGCCTTCATACCGAATATGCGGAGGAGGTTGGATTGAAGTATGGTATGGAAAGAGGGGATAGCATCAAGGAGACAGGAGCCGTTCATCGTACCACAGAAGAGTATCGCAGGAAACTCTGGAAGGATGCCCAGGAGAAGGAAGAAGAGGTTCGAGAAAACACCAAAACCATCGAACAGCAAAATTCAACGATTACCAATCAGCGTGGAATTATTGCATCACTCAGCAGGGAAATCAAGCATTCTGCAGCCCGTCTGAAGGCATTGGCTACGATGATCAAGAATCTTGAAACTCATAAGGCTGACCTTGAATATGAGGTTGAAAAACTTAATAAAGACCTTACTACAGGAAAGATTTCTAAGGAAGAAGCAGACCGCAAGCTGTCACAAATCAATGCCGAAATCAAGAAGACGGAAGAGAAAATACTTGACAAGACTGATAAACTGAAAATTGCAGAAAGCAAACTCCATGATGCAGAACAGCGCAAGGCAGAATTGGAAGCGAAAGCCCATGAAGCCGAAGAAAAGAGAAGTTCAGAAGAGCAGAAGACTGCTTTGGCTATTGAAAAAACGGCAAGGGCAGAAGATAGATATCAGGAGATTAGAGCCAAATACAAGGAAGTCGCTCCGGCTGTAAATGTTCAAGTAATTCATGAAATGGAAACCCTAGGATACCATTCCGCGGCTTTTGACATGAAGAACAGACTATCCAAATATAACGCTCTAAAAGACTCACTTTCGTATGAACAGAGAGAGTTTTTGGATAAGATGATGGACGATATTTTTGATGGTTCTGTTATTGTTAGTATGGCAGAAAATGCAGCTTCGATTTGTTCAATCGCAGCTTCATTGTACTTGGGATATCTTGATAATGCTACAAGAATAGCACAAAGCAGTGGCGGTGGAGGAGGACCTGGAACTGGATGGGGAAAGCGTGATGATGAGGATGATTTTGCCTTCAGAAGAAGGTGCTTCGGGATGGCAATGAAAATGATGAGATCTGGACATCAGCAACGCCGAAAACGTTAGTTAATGCTACTATTATAGGTGGAGCCAAGAAGTCCCAAAATACTTCTTGAAAAGATAGGGAAATATGCACTTTCTATAATAGAAAAACATGGAATAAATGTATGATAGTTGCTCATTTTGAATGTAATTGTGCATAAAAGTTGCATTTTAATTGGTAAAAAATGTCGGTTTATATATTATTAATAATATAAATTCTTAAATTTGCCACGTTTTTTGTAATTTTACACCCAAAAAAGTTAAATCAAAGCAATATTTTGCTTATAAAATGAGAAAATATGAAATGTATTAAAGTTAGAATAGACCAATTGGGAAGAATCCGGGATTCTGAAATCCTGGTATCTCCTCTTATGGTGTTTTCTGGAGAATCTGGATTGGGTAAAAGTTACTTGGCTTTATTGTGCCATTACTTTTTCGAATTGTTGATTAATACCAGCAGACTTAATCATTTCTTTGTAGATAACAATATTGATTTTAATATTCTATCTAAGGATTTTAAAGATGTTGGTACTGCTCTGGAAATAAAAAAACAGGATTTGGAAGCATGGATGGCAAAGGATGCTATTCTTTATCTCCGCTATATGTTGGGATATGATGGAATTTCTGGTCAGATAGAGATAACACTTCCTGAAAGTGTTCCTGATACAATGGCTTTTACCTATAAAAATGAGCTAACAGGTTTAGTTGATAAAGAGGAGATTTATACAATATTGTCTCTGGGAAATCTGAGATTCAGAATCCAGGAAAAAACACAATTTGATGAGTCTCCATTTGCTTTCCTGTTGCGTTTTGTATTGATTGATTACATCTTTGGCAATTACCAAAAGTTGGATAGTACATTCGTTTTGCCACCATCACGTGGTCCTATCTTGACAGAACAAATCATACCTACTACAGGTATGTATTCCGAGTTCCTTAACGATATGGCTGGACTCAATCGTATAAAACCAAGACCTGATACAGCATCAGAAATAGTCTTGAAGTTGTTTAGAACGATTTTGGAAGGAGAAGTAGACAAAGAAGAAACAACTTACATTTATACTACAAATGACGCTTCAATGCCTGTGTCTGCAGCAGCAGCTTCTATTCGTGAAATAGCTCCACTGCAAATTTTGGCAAAGAAACAGGATGTTAGCAGATGTGCAATCTTAGTGGAAGAACCTGAAGCTCATCTTCATCCACTCAAGCAACGTATGATGGCTGATATTATCGGTGCTCTTAGTCATAATGGGGCTATAATGCAAATAACTACTCATAGTGATTATTTCCTAAGGAGATTGAACGAGTTGATAATGTTTGCAAAAGCAAAAAAGACTACGGATGATCCAGATAAGCTTAGAACTCTTTCAGAGAAAGTGAATATTGTTGAGGATATGTCAATAGATGAGTCTATTATAGGCGCTTATTTGTTGCGAAAGCAAGCTGATAACACGTCAATAGCTGTAAAGCAAGACATAAGTAATGGTATTCCATTTGCTGCATTTAGAGATGCGATTTTGGACAACATGAATTATCAAGATATTTTAGGAGATTATTTACAAGATGTCACTGAGTAAAACATTTACAACAATATTCGATAAAGCCATAAGTAATGGGCATGCTCATGAATATAATAACAAATGGGTCGTTGAAGAACATGGACAAAGTGCTACAATGACCCATTTGGAAGTGACTGCCGATGGTAAGTTTTTGGGATTTGACCAGAGCTTGGTTAAAGGGGTAAAAGACACTACTTCCAAGATGTCTTCTAAATTGGACGATAAAGATTGTGATGGTATCGCTTTTCTAAATGACAATTCTAAGAAGGAACACCTTGTGTTTGCAGAATTAAAATCGGGCTTTGATGTTCAAAAAATCACAGGTGCTTTCCATCAGATTACAATGTCGTTTATCAAAATGCATGCTTGGCTATCACTATGCAAGGATTACAACTTAAGTGAAATAAAAGTTCACTTTATTACAGCCTGTAAGTGTTGCAAGGATAAAAATCAAGAAGATAGTGTCAGACTTCGTATTTCTCAAGCCCAACAACTTGGCAAAGACACGTTTGAAACTAAGTTCTTGAAACCATTACTGGATAACCATAATATCAAAGTTAAGTTATCAAGTTTTGGTGATATTCAGAAACTTCCATTCCATGATTGTATATCAGAAAAGGAAGTCAATATGTATCTACAGTTGACAGAGAATTTTCCTGATTCACAAACATCTCTTGCAATTTCTTAAAATAGTTATAACGTAAAACAGACCGACATGAACTCTTGTTCACATCGGTCTGTTTTTGTCACAGCCACCTACTTCTTTTATGCGTTTTTATCACAAGTGGTGTATAAGGAAATCCTTCTTGGGTCATTTTCAAACCCTCGCTATCAAATTGAGTAATTTGAATCTCCGTATCATCCTTGATGAGTTCACTTTCATAATAGCATGCCAATACTGAAAAATAAGTGAAGTCGTCTGTTCTTCTGCATATCTTGTACCATTGATCAGGCTCACTTTTCTCTATCAGATACGTATTCTTGATAACACAGAGGTTATCATCTGCCACAATTTCCCATTGTCTTAATGGTCTGTTCATAAGTCCAGGAATGTTTCTCACATAGCACCAGTCGTCTTCCCTTAAGATGTTCAGATAGCCACGTTTGAACAGGACAGGTCTTGTATAATGTTTCCTATATGTCACAGGGTCAACCCAATAGCTTTCATTAACCTGTGCATCCTCCACATGCCAAATGCCGTCTTTCTCGATTGTTATCTTATCTTTTGCTGTTCCAAGATGTTTCTTGATAGGATAGAGATTATCAACAGGATAATATTCATAATGTTTATATGAATTCTTAAGCTTTTCTAAGCTCTCCTTCCTTTCTTCTTTGTCTCTTTGGGCAAACTCAGCCAACGCCTCACGAGAATCCACTTTCTCCAGTTGGCTGCCGATGTTCTTCTGCACATAATATTGTTCATCCTCATTAATATACAGTCGCGTGTTGCCTTCTCCTTCTTTATACAGATACACCTTATTCGTCTCGTGCCATGGAATAAACCTATGCTTCCAACTCAGTCCTGTTCCAACTTGCAGTTCTAAGGTCTTCACCGTCAGATAGGTCTTTTCATCAATATACTTCGATAGGATGCGAGGGTACAGCTTTTTGCCATCCTCTGTACTGAAGTCGATGCCCATCAGCTTCACACTTTGGGGCTTATTGGCAAACCACAACCTGTTCTGCAAGTCAATCCATTCCTTCCTACCTACTTTCTTTCTTATGTAGCAATAGGCAAAGCCATCGTTGGTCACTTCTATCTTCTTGTATTGGCATTCCAATATCATTTTGCCATCCTTATCCTTGATGCCTTTCAGTCCTTTTTCGTCTTCTACAATCTGATAGCCATAGGTGTCCATGATCATCTGCTGTTGGCGCTCATGGTTGATAATTTTCATCATTTCCTCATCACCATCCATCAGCACATCCATCCTACAGTTGTGACTATTGACTTGCATACACACCTCTTGCAGAATGTCCTCCAGAGAAGTACGTCCTTCAAACATTCTCTGCCAATCTCTGTCCACAGATGGCAATCCAAACCGTTTATATAGTCCTACATTGTCCAGTATCACGCAGTATTCTTTACCTTCTGCCACTCGCAGTCCACGTCCCACCATCTGCATATACTTAGCCAATGACAGTGTAGGCCTCGCCAACTGTATGAACTCCACATCAGGACAGTCGAAGCCCTCCGAGAATAAATCCACACTTACCAGTACCTCAATCTCATCGGAAGTATTTGAAGCGGAATTTAGGGAAGAGGAGAGCGAGGAAGATTTGAATCTTTCAATAAGTTCTTGTCGTTCAGCAAGCGGTGTCTTGCTCGAAATCGCCACAGCCTTGATGCCATTCTCCCGATAGAACTCCGCAATATGCTCAGCATGTTGAATACTGATAGCATAGACGATACCTTTCTTTCCAGGCACATACTCCTTGATAGTAAGGCATAGTCTTTCGAGTGATGGCTTCACATCCATCACCTCGTTCAGTTCCTTTTGCTGATAGTCACCATCAGCACCTCGTTTCTGCAACGAGTCTATCAGTAGCTGGTCAGCACTGTCTGGCTTGATGGAATAGTAGTCATACAGGCTCAACCGTCCTTCGGCAATAAACTTCTCCATGCTCCATGAACACAGCAGGGTATCAAACAAATCCGTGAATCCTTTGCCATTCAATCGATAGGGCGTAGCTGTTAGTCCCAACTTCTTCGCCTTCGGATAGGCATTCATCACCTCAGCGTATGTCTCCGCCAAAGCATGGTGCGCCTCGTCTATCACTATAAGCCCCGGCTTCTCTTCCGTCTCTCCATAGTGTCTCGACAGCCATTGTATCGATGTCACTTTGATGGAGGTGGATTTTAGGGAAGAGAAGAATCTTTCCAAGGTGTCCTTGATTTGTGAAACGAGTTCACGACGATGGGCTACCACCCACACTTCCTCTTTCAAGAACAAACCTACGAGGGCGGCAAGCAGATACGTCTTTCCCGTTCCAGTCGGCATTTGCACCATGACAGCATCATGATGCTTGAATGCTTCTTGCACTCTCTTCACCATGTCCTCCTGATAATCAAAAAGCTTTATCTTCTTCATTTCAGATTGATTGTCTGTGTTTTTCCCGTGATACCTGTTACCACGGCGATTCCATTGTTACGAATCTCCACCTTCTCATATTTGGCATCAACAATCACTTTTCCTTTTAATGTCATAACGCCCCAATGTTGGGGTATCTGTTCAAAGGCGCAATAAGCACCGACAGGTTGCGCTATACTATGGTAGAGAGGTGGCACGATAACTTTACCATCTACCTTCACGCCCCATTTCTTTCCTGCTTGATACAATTCTACATGCCCTGCCTCCGATTTCTCTTGCATCAGCAATAACTCCTGTTCCTCTTGCTTTTTCCTATGCTGCATTTCTCGCTCAAAGACCTGTTTGCCAAGCCGAGGCATCGCAACCATCAAATTCTCGCTTTCTGTTTTGGGTTGATTGCAACCTATATAGGTCTTTTTCAAGCTGGAGTCAACGAAGTAATAATCCTCATGACTATCCATGACCACTATGCCACTGTCGTATAGGTCGGCACACAGCCAATATACATGAGTATGGTCGCCACGTAAAAAACAAACCTTTTCACTGTTTTCTTTATGCATTCGCATAGAGCCGCCATCCTCCTCTTTATATATCCATTCCTGACAACCACTGGCTGTAGAGCGTTGAAAGTTGTAGATTAAATAATATCCATAATTCCATAGGTCATATTGGGAAGGGCGAAAAGGTAAAGCAAAGTACTCGTAGGTACGAGATCTGAATAGACCATTATATTCGACGAACTCCCATTTATTGATGGTGATTACCTCGGGAGCATCTTTCGCATGAATGTCCTCGTCTATGACAACTCTCGCCAAGAGATCGTAGTAACATACAGTCTTTCTGCGAGGTCGATAGGATAAGATATTACCTTGCAAGAACTTCATGTCATAATAGTTGCCTGGTTCTATCACCTGTTCGCCTTGTCGGTTCACTACCGTCATCTTTCCATCAGGCAGCTTGATGATGGCAAACTCCCCTTTGCTATCTACAAACTCACGATACTGTATCGTTTGGAGCAATTCTTCATGGCTCATCACCATCATCATTTCTGAGTCTGGATGAATCAGAATATCGTCTTGCTTCTCGTTCATCAGGAAAAACTCTCTATCCTTCGGAGTCTCCTTTCTCTTGCCAATTTTCAGCTTTCCCTCGAACATAGCATTCCAGTTCCATACTTGCGAAGGCAACCCGAACACCCGATATAGTCCCACATTATCTATAATTACGCAGTTCTTCTTTCCCTTAGCCACTCGCAATCCACGTCCCACCATCTGCAGATACTTGGCAAGCGACAGCGTAGGTCGAGCCAACTGTACAAACTCCACATCCGGACAGTCAAATCCCTCCGAGAAGATATCCACATTCACCAGCACCTGGATGTCACCTTTCTTGAAGGCTTCAATGTTTTGCTGTCTTTCTACTGCAGGTGTCTTCGAGTCTATGGCTATGGCTTTCACGCCATGTTCCTGATACAGTTTTGTGATTTTCTGAGCATGAGAAATATTGATAGCATACACGATGCCCTTTCTGTCTTTACCAAATTCTTCCAAACTCCGATAGAGCCTTTCGATGCTCGGCTTTTTATTCAGCAACATATCCATTTCCTTGTTCTGGTAGTCACCATCAGCCCCTCGCTTCTGCAAGGAGTCGATGAGCCGTTGCGTCACACCATCCGATTTGATGCTCACAAAATCGTATGTTGCCAATCTTCCCTTGCTGATAAACTCAGGAACACTCCACGACTGCACCAAGACATCAAACAGATCTGTAAAACCCTTACCGTTCAATCGGCAAGGTGTAGCCGTCAGTCCTAAGAACTTAGCTTTCGGGAATCTCTCCCACATCTCCTTATAGGTCTTGGCAAGGGCATGGTGCGCCTCGTCAATCACTATCATTCCCGGTTCTTCCTCTATCTCGTCATAGTGCTTCGACAACCATTGTATCGACACAGCCTTGACGGATGACAATAGGGTAGAGGTGTTTGATGCGGAATAAGAATGGAACTTTCTTACGGTTTCGTCTATCTGCGACACCAGCTCTCTTCTATGGGCTACAATCCATACTTTCTCCATAGGATTGTTGCTCACGAAAGAGTCTATGACTGCTGTTAACAGGTATGTCTTACCTGTTCCCGTTGGCATTTGTGCCATCACGGACCGATGAAGGCGCAACGCCTTCTCAATCCGTTCCTTCATATCCTCTTGGTAATCAAATAGCTTGATTTCCTTCATTAACAATTTCAAAGAACCAATAATAATGTTATACCAATTTCATAAATCCGATATACATCAAGGCATCAGCGATGCTCTGCTGTACAGGATTTTCCTTATCAGAAGCCCATGAATATTTCGCTTGGATTTTGCGAAGTTCCTCACGCTTCTCTATATATTGCTTCTCCAGTTGGTTCAGAATCTGCTTGGAAGCTTGTGACATAGGAATCTTGCCAGCCTCTTTGTCCATTACTTCCTGCAACTTGATGTTACATTCCGTCAAACTCTCCAATACTTTGCGATATTCCATCATACCGGGAATATCACCAATCTGACTTTCCGTAGTATCTCTCAGTATTGTCCTTACGCAATCAGGCATAAATAACTTCCAAGTATTGCCATCCTCGTATGTCACCACTAAATGAACTTTCTGCATCATAAGATGCTTCTCGCCATTTCTTGGCACTTCAACACACTCGTCAAATTTCAGATTGATGAGTTGAGCAATTAATTTTTGCTCATCCATCGGCAATTGGTTGACCGTATAGAAAGGATCATGCTGAAACAATGTAGCAAGTCCTTCAGCCATTTCTCCTTTACGATAGGATGATGGCAAACTCACATTTATCAACCTTGCATGTTCTTGAATCACTTTCTTCGTATCGTACTCAATCATCATCGCCAAGTTGAGTTTATCTCTAAATGGCAAATTTTTCAGTATAACCATAGTATATGTTCTAAATCAAAATAATCAGTTTCTCAGCAATCGCATCAAAGCAGGACGGTTGCCGTAATTGTATTCTACCTTCTCCACAAAATCCAAGATAAGTTTCTTGGAAACTTCACAACAAGTGTACATACCCTTGATGTCATCCACGATATAGCCATAGCTCTTCGATTTTGCATAACTCAAATGCTTACGCAAATCATCAATAACATGTTTGGTATAAATAGCTTGGTCTTCCTCGCTCATATAATGCGCATACTTTTTGAAGAGTGCCACTCGGCTGAACGACATTCTGTTGTCCATCAGAATCTTCAAGAGGCACTTATACTTCTTTTCCTCAACAATCATGTCGCACACTTCGATGCAATCATCATCCGTGATATGTGGAATATCCCCGAAGAGTTTCACAACAAACTCATCCCAATCCTCCTTGGCTACCAACTCTTTCAACTTCTCGAAGTAAGGTCGCTTGTCCACCAAGAACTGACGGAACAATCTGCGGTATTCTTCAATAACACTAGCCTTGTCATTACGCTTTTCCAAAATTTCAATCTTTTGCAGATGCCAAGGTTCAGTGGTATTGTATCCATCATCACCATACATAGCAATCGTTTTGTCTATCTCTTTCAAGGCATCATTCTCCAATCCCTTTTCAAGAAGTTCATTGATTTTGAAGGAGCAGACATCAGGTACATACTTGTATTCCTCCAAGATAGCACCCTCTTCATTCTCTCTACCGTGAGTCCGCAGATACTCTATCTTCTTGATGAGCAACTTGCCCAACTCCTCGAATCTGAATAGCGAACTCAACTGGTCAAAGTTTTCGTCATTCACCAATCTTTTGTATTCGTGGGTATGATGCTTTATCTGCTTGTCAAGGTCTGCAAGGTATGTATCCGCATCCGCCAATCGGAAGTTGATAGCCTCACGGATATGGTCAAAGAAGCACAGGCAATAATCATCGTATGCCTCCATCTTCTCAATCTCAGCCATCTCTTTCTGCGCCACAGCAACAGATTCAATAGGAGTAGCCTCGTCTCTCAGTACTTGTGCCAGTTCTTTCTCCACTTGATAAGTAAAGAAATCATCTCCATCACATTCTTGGTTGTTATACACTTCCAAGCGGCTGTATTCTTCTGCCACGAAGCGCAGAAAGTCCAAGCCACTTCTCACAGCTTTCCCTTTCTCCTTGGCATCTACCAAGGACTTGAATTGTTTGTATTTTGCGTAGGATTGTATCATTATTGTATATTTTTTATTACAGACTGCTTATTTGATGTGGGATAATCCGTTATAAAAACAGGCAACTAAGCCCACCGAAAAGTAGCTCAAAAAATGGGAGAGGAGCCGGTTGTTTGGTTCCATTTTTTAATCTAAAATGTATTTTAACATACTACAAACGCTTATTATTCACCGCGAATTCAAAAAACAAATCAATCAACTTCCTTTTTCTTTTCCAACCATTTATCGACCATTTCTTGGTAATCAATCTTATCTTCTACCAACCAATTCTTGATAATTTCAGGGTTATTGCTGTTTGGGAGTGGTTTAGCTGTGTTCATTCTTGCCACAACAGGAGTTCTTACGCAATCGCCCATAATGATTACATGTTGCTGCGGAAGAGTTGGTAACTGACTCAAAATCTCAGAATTTGCTGACGAAACAAGTTTACGTATATACACTTGGTCGTCGGGATTTTGAATTCGATGTACTATAAAACTGTTGCATTGTGACAAAACTGTTTTTGATAGTTCAGAAGGACGCTGACTTGAAATCAGTAACGAAAGTCCATACTTTCTACCCTCACGAGCTATTCTCTCAAAAACTTTTCTTGATATGGATTCTCTATCCTTTTTATTTATCTCTGGTATATAGTTCTGTGCTTCTTCCAACGCAATAACGACAGGCATACTTCCACGCTTATCCTTGTCAAATCTTGAAAGGAATTCCAAAATGATTCTTCCTATAAGACCCGTAATGGTTTCAAGTACTTGGAACGGAAGAAGCGACATATCTATGATTGTTATTTGGCTATGCATATTATCGCCCTCACTATTACCATAATAATCATCGTATATTGTGTTTTTCCCATCTTCCTTTGTATATACCTCACAGAAATCGCCAAGTATATATGCTAAGAATCTGACCAACACATTCTCTATTTCATTTGGATTATCCAGCAATAGAGGTTGTGCCAATCTAATGTCATCTACAAATGATTGCATTCTCAATTTCAAGGTCGAAACATACTCATTCAATTTGTCTTGTGATGCTGCGGATTCCTTGATTGCCATATCGAAACAGACAGATATCAACTCGTTGAAATCATAAAATAAAGGCGTATCTATGTTTCTGTTTTCACAAGTAACATTCTCTACAACACTTTCTTTATATCCCTCTATTTCGGTATTTATTTTTTCAAGAGCAGAAGCTAAAATATCTGTATCAACATTACCATTTATATAGCCATTTTTGTTCAGTGACAACTTATTTTTCTCTTTGGTTATTTTCTAGGGTGTCCAGTTCTGTGTTCCAGTTTTTAGTATCAAAAACAATGTAATAACCATCTAAGTCATTGATAATCATTCGCTAAATAAACTATAATCTTGTGCGAATCTACATCAGACTTTTTGATAGTTAAATTTGTCTTATATTTTGTGCTTAATTTACTGATTTACAGTGTGCTAAGTTACTAAAACATAATCAAAAACGAGAACATGGAACTGGACACCCTAGTTATTTTCTCGAGTTCGTCACAAATAACAGATAAGTCAAATTCCACGATATCCTCATCTTTAAGTTTTTTAAAACTATTAAAGACAGACTCCGATTCTTCAAATATGGCTTTGTTGGTTTTCCAATCTTGTGCCTCTATGCTTATTAAAAATTGAGATAGTTTGTTGATGTATATATTGGGAATGTATCTGCCAGTTTGAGCAGCTACACGACTTTTTGCCAACCCCAATGCCCTTTTCAATACAGGACCTTGTGTGCCAGAAGTAGGTTCAAACAAATAGTCCATATCATCATAGTTCATAAACCAATATGGAACTTTCAATCCTTCGTCGTTTATCCAGAATGGATTAACTTTATATCTACTATCAATATCAAAGGCATTCTTGTATTCGCCATTTGTGTCAAATATCACAATGTGGGCATTCTTCAAATGTTGATCATTATACTGAAATTTGAAAAGACTCTGCAATATTGCAGTCAAAGTGCAAGACTTTCCGGAACCTGTATTTCCTAATATGGCGACATGCTTCCCGAACATACGGTCAGGATTTATTTTTACTTGAAAATCAGGAAAAGCTGGCGAACTACCTATAGGCAAATAAAAATCTTCTTTGAAATCTATTTTCTCAGCATTTTCCTTTTGGTCAAAAATGATGTTTAGATCATTACGTGTTACATACCATACAGGATTGTCCAATATCGGATAGTTGTACACACCTTGAATGTAATTGTCTCTATATATCGTTCCAACCATAGTAGCCGACAAATACCGATTTGATTCCGTCAAGAATATAGCACCTGAAGACTTTGTTAAGTCGGTTTCTTCCTTCGTCATTACGCGATTCACCATTGCCACGATACGTTCTGCTCCTACGGGTATGATGATGTAAGAGTTTATGCGTGCTACTGGATAAATCTCTTCATATCCGCTTTTATACAGACTCTTCAAATCATCATCCAAGCGGACATAGACAGACAGGCTATCTACAGTAACAACCCTACCTATGCTTCTTTCATTTGTCATATTAGTTAGTTTTTGATAAGAGAGCATTCAATGTATCTGCCACACTATCGCTTGATGAGGTGTCAAGAAAGTCAGGCATTAATGTATCTGCAAGTGTCAGGAAGTCTCCCAAGAAATCACCTTCCAGAATAATGATTCTTGGATCGTTCAAATCCTTCAGTCTTTTAATTTCTTTCGATCCTCTCGTTCCATTAAAATCCACTATAATAAGAGTAAACGAAGGATTGGACAGTGCCTGATAAATAATATCATTAAAATGCTCGTCACAGAATGAGTAACCCACAGTGAAGAGAACCGATTGTGGTTGTGATGTGCAATAAGCGAAGTGTCGGAACAGTTCGGAATAAGGCAAGTCTAGTGTATAGCTTTTCTTTACTGCTGTCGGATAAACCATCAGGTTTCCAAAGCTAAAATCACCACCCTCATTTGCTTTACGCTTAATCAAATCTATCGGCATCTCCTCTATTCCATAAATGTTGCTGGAAGAATGATTATTGTCAGCAACCCAACTAATAGAGCCATGAAGCTTAAAGTAGCGAACTACTTTTTCTATCCTTTGCACTTTTCCTGCGGTAGTGCTACCAGGATAGAATATGTCATAATTGAATGTTTCAGGTTTAAAGTAGCGATGATGAAATCCTGAAAATCCATCAATATATTTTATACCAAGATTGTCGAAGGCATACTCAAACGCCAAGTCATAGTTACTTGTAAATATATTGGCTCTTTGAAGGTTTAAAGGGCGTTGCATTAACGACTTCAGGAATTTTTCATGAAAGATATACTTATCTGTTGCAAAAGCCTCCTTGAATCCTTTCTTTTCAATACGCTCCAAATCCCTCTGACTAGTTTCACGTTTATGAACATCACATATATTAAAAAGAGATGCTTTCAGAGAATTTATAAGCTTGTGTACACGTTCATAACCTTCCTTATCATTCTCTGCATTTTTCTGATAAGAAATAGCTGTTAAGTAGTTAAGCAACAGCTCAAACATTACACATATTTCTCCATACTGCTTCTCTGGGGCATCCTTTTCACCATCTTTTGCTTCTACTTTTTTATAGTCACGTATGTAGGTGCCATCATATATTACATCCCATCCTCTTTCATCTTTGAACTTCTCATCTTTCTTTGCGGCGTTTGCATCTTTCAAGGATTTTTGTAATTGCGTTATGTACTTTTTAAAGTCTTCTTGCAATTCTTTATCAACAGAGTTCATAATATCCTCCTCTGCTTGCTTTGGAATGTTCTGAATACTAGCAGCACCAAGATGAATAGAAGAACCTGTTCCAAATAGGAAATTTACACTATCAAGTTGCAGATAGTTCTTTATCAACTCTCTTACCTTTCCAACAACCTTGTGCAGGTTATCATCAGATAACTCTCCGTCATTAACTTCCTCTTCTGTCAATATGCCAGCCCATTGAGGTAGACGGTCAATATTACCGATATATATGTGATTGATTTCAGTGTTCATATCTCTTTTTTTGTACCTTATTACTTTTGTAAGCAATCACTTTAGGTACGTTAAGTCCTAAAATGAATGCTTTTATATTATCTTTTAAGAAAAATCATTTGAATTTATGCCCAAGCAGTAACAGTAGCCAACAGATTATCGGTTATCTACGACAGAATAATTCCACATACGATTACACTTTTTCAGTATCTTTCCAGAATACATGAAGAATGCCTTCTTCTTGTCATCAGAGAGCTTGTCGTATTCATCTTTAGAAATCTCAACTTTTTGATACTTGCCATTTATATCCTTTTCATATTCGGCAACATTTATTCTTGGCTTTACACATATCCTTTCAAGAGAATCAGCAGACTTGAATGGTATCCAGTTTATAGTAATGCCATCAGATAATGGTATGTTCATAAACATGTCTTCGTAGATATAGGTAGAACGTACTTCGCACTCTTTCTTTTCCTTTGTTACCCATTTACATCCATCATAATCGCATACTTTGTATTTCTTGATCAACATGGATGCCCTATAATGCTTTTCCTCGTTCTCAAACGTAATATCTATGCCAGCCACATGACAGTTCAACGACCCTAACGGATAATAATCAAGTTGCTTGTTTTCATGATCATGTATGATACATCATGGGGTCTTTAAGCTCATCATCACCCTCCTCATGGTAATAGAATTCTATTTCAAGAGGATAAATCCGCCTGACTCCATTGATTTCGAAGCATGCGCCAAGTAATATATTCTCAGCCACATTCATGAACTGAGCTGCAAGATTTGTGAGTTTCTCGTTTTCACCTTGCTTTTCTCTCACTCCCTGAAAGTTTTTGAGCACTAAGAATAAATCGTTAGTTATCATTATCTTTCCAGTATGGAATATAATGTTTATTTTTTCAAAACCCCTATAGCCACTAAAATATCATGCTTTAGCTTACTCAATGGACGGTCTAGGAAATGCGAGTTTTCCATTTCTGCCCCAAAGAGCATGCTATATACATCAGAACGGCTCAGTTTGCGTTTGCTCGCTTTTAGCACATCATCAAATAACTGCTTCAAGTAGCCTGCAGGATAAGCATCCTTGAAATTCATCAAGTCACGAACTTCCAATTCTCCATGCATAGCATATATTTCCTGCAAATTCATGTCCTTAACCGTTCGTTCTTCTTTGCTTCCAGGTGGCGTATCTATAGCAACAGTCCATTCTGGCGGTGTGCCAGTTGTCAGTGTTGCCCTAAATGTTATATCTGGATGCCCTGTCTCATGAACGTACGGATGCGTATGTGTTGAAAGGTCAAATTTACTACTGCCCTTTACTGAGCTATTGCAGATAGTGCAACTTGGTATCAAATTACACAAGCTTAACGACATCAAAGGATTACTTCCTTTGTCAAACCAATGGTCAAAAGCAGGTCTAGCAAGCCTCTCATTCTTATTTTTTCCAGTTCCTTTCTCTATGGTAAAGGCATATTGTCTATTGCAATACACACAGGTATTGCTATCAATCTGTTTTGACAGCCAATAAGCCTCCGACTTACTTGAAGAATTGAAAACCCTTTCGTAACCAAAGATCAAAAGCAGATCTTTATCGCTTGGTCTATTTGCTGCATTGGGTATTGCATTAAGCTTTGCAACCAGTTCATCATTGAGCTTTTTCAAAGCTTTAGGTTCACTAACCAACAATTTTCTCAGCACATCTTTATTGGGAGATGTTGTGTTCCATCTCGGCAACAGAATATCTTTAGCTTCTCTAGACAACTCTCTCAATGTCCCGTCGATTGTCACTCCATTCTTTACCCTTTTTACCAAATCATCAAGATACCTATCAGCATATTCTTTCTTCAATACAGAAGACGGTATTCTTAGTTTCAAAAGAGTTCTAACACCTTTTTGACTCATAACTTACATCTTATCCAATTCATTCAACTGTCTCAATAAGTCTTCCCTTTTAAGTTGCTTCTGCTCTTCGGAAAGTGAAGGGAATGTACGGGTAAACTCATCCATCAACACATGGTAAACCACAGGCTCGTCTATTAGCATGATGCGTTCTTTTATGCTTTCAGAAGAAAAGTCCTGGCAATAGTAATCATAGCTAAAACTCTTTCTATTCTTGTCATTTGTGTCAGGGTATAAATAACGGTTCAGGAAAGCATAAGCTTCTTCATCTCCAATAAAAGGACATTCCTTTGTGTTGTCTGCATCCTTTGCCCATTGGTGAATTTTCATGCAAGCCATCAGATGTGCTACTTCCCATTGAGCAAACAAACCCATGGCTCCGCCTTCCAAGAAAAAGCTGTCTTTCAGCATATCATAAACATTGGCACCAAACGATCGCAGTCCATCAACAGGTTCCGTCTCGTCTTTTTTAAGTGCCAGTACATTTGTCCTTGGAATATCCGATAAGACGTATGGGGAATGTGTGACAATGATGAGATGGATGCTTTTGATGTTCTCCAATGCTATTTCTTTTAGACCATTCAAAAAGTAATAGATGAATTGTTGCTGCAACTGTGGATGATAATACAACTCTATTTCTTCCAACACGATGCATACATTATTATATTGCACTCGGTTGGCTGCACTTTGATCTTTGTGGGCAGAATCAATATTGTCCAAATGATAAAGTATTGAACTGATGGTGAATATCTGTTGCTTCTCTCCAGAACTTAATGTCTCAAAATCAATTTTCACTTGTTCGTTATCTTTCTCACAGAGATTGATTTTTATTGAGAAGAACGGAGGAGGAACTATAGCTTGCAACCGCAACTGTACCAAGAGTGATGTCTTCGTCTCTTCATGTGACAATTTTGTAGCCTCCCACCATTTATTTCCTAATTGCTTAAATCCGATAGTATTCTTTAGCTCATTGTCATTCCTATTGATATATACACTCTCGCCCAAATCATACACATCAAACATCAGATAGCCAAGCGTCTGATATATCTTGCGTGTTATATGAGAATGGTCTTTAGACAACGCATTTACCAATTCTCCTAAAGTGTCGCTATTATATACATCTGTCATCATACATGCTGCATCATAGAAATCCCTGTGCTCCTTGTATTGGTACGACACTTTCAATGTCTTATACACCAGGTATTCTATCGCCTCGTTATAATAAGACCTTTTTTTGTAGATGGAAATGTTTCTTCCTATTGCTTTGCTCCATTTTGCCACAATGTCGTTCTTCAATGCAGTATAGCCTTTTTCTGTCAAATTCTTGAAATACAGTTTTCTCTTGACACGGTCTATGCCATATTTGTTTTCTGGATCGTATGAATAGGTCAGACTCTCTACCAACAGATGGTCGTTGATGGTGCGCAAATCCTCTTGAAGCGCATAAAGCCGCACCAATCGTTCGATGGCAAGTTCACGCTCATTGTTTATGTCTATATTGCCTTCACGTCTGAAAGGTGTTATCACCAAAGGTGTGCGATACGCATCATTCTTATGGAACAGTCCATGAAGCCAGCATTTATCTTCGGTATTATATTTATCAGTCTTTCCATCTCCCAACACCAAGGCTTCTTTCTCATTACTATTACATTCGCTCTCAAAGTCCAATGTGTTGTAAGCGTAAATTGACTGATTGGAAATGAGAGTATAGAAGAAACACTGATAGAGCTTTTTCAATTCTTCATCTCCAATGGAAGTATGCAATCCGTAAAGTACCTCGCATGTCTCACTTTTATCATTATCAAAGATTTTTTCCGGTTCTGTAAAGTGCTTACCTTCTTTATCTTCAACATTTTTGTTGAACTTAAAGAGTTTGACGCTACAGTTTTTCACCTTCAGTTGGTACGCATAGCCTTCCAGAGTATACCACATATCTCCATCCACTCCATCAACAAAATGAAGATGGTCGGAAGCTTTGCCACTATTTTGCAATTCTCCTATGGTTGCTGCTGCAAAGTTATTGATGAGTCTCATCATAAATTCAACGATACTGCTTTTTCCTGAACCGTTTTGGCCAACAATCGCACTGATTTGAATATGTGGTATACCATTTACACCTTCTGAGTAGAAGTCATCATACAACGTGTTGAGTATCTGTTGTTCCTTCTTCATCTCTATTGATGCCTCGTTGATTTTATATCCTTGCAGGAAATAGTAAATCTGCATAGGGGACATCTTGCGCTTGCCAGTACTTTGTTCGCTATTGCATCTGATACCTAAGATAGCGAAAGAAGTGTCTTTACGGCTCAATGTGTTGGTAAAGAACCACTTCATGGCGTTTTCTGCAATAGGATTTTTCACAAACTCAGTTCCAAACACATTAGCTATTTCTTTCATGATGTTCTTTATTTTTAAGCAGATGTTCATATATGATTATGATGTTTTTATTAGTTGGCTGCAAACCTCTTTATGATATTCTAACTATTCTTAAATGATTTGAACAAAAAATCATCAAATATTTACATTCATGAAGAGAATGAAAAAAAGTCGCCTGACTGTCATTGCAGAAGGTGCAACTCGTTACAGCGAGAAGAGAAGCAATATGCTAACATGGTTCCAATATGGTAGGTTGGCTCTTAAGATTTATCTTTGGTGTTTGGACAACAAAGAACTTCTTAGTGAGATATTCCATTCCATAATAGATTTTGTATTTGAATAAATGTTGTATGAAGTAGCGGCAAAATACATTTGTCGCTACTTTTTAAAGAGGTTTTTAAAAAACGGGCTACTACCCCCAAATCCCCTAAAACAAACTCATTATAGGGTAGGGGAGCAGTTTCCCAAAATTCATCACTCATTTCAAACTCTCTTGATACCAGTCGAAGAGTTCCTAGGCATTGCAGCATACCCTCCAATCACCCCATAACATACCAGCGGTATGAGAAATGCAATCGCCATACTCCCCGTAGTATCCGCAATATGCCCCATGATTACAGGAGCAACCGCTCCACCCACTATCGTCATGATAAGCAACGAAGAAGCAAGTTTGGTCTTTGTACCCGCATCCCTCAATGCCAGCGAGAAGATAGTCGGAAACATGATGCTTTCTCCCAGATACAGGGCGAAGAACGCAATGAGAGATAAAGTTCCGTTACATACCACCACAATCAATGTGGCAACAAAGGTGAGGATGGCACAGACCAGCAGCACCAGCCTTGGCTGGATATAATTCATGATGACACCACCAGCCAGTCGGCCGATAAAGAACAGCCCCATTCCGCCAAAGGCGAGATACAGACTGGCAGTCTGCTTCTCTATATGAATACTCTCCTCAGCATAGTTGATGAAGAAACTGTTCACACCCGTCTGGGCTGCCACATAAAGAAACAAGGTCAGCATACCGAACCCGAATGCCATCACTCGCATCGGCTTCTCCTCCACCTTCTCGTTCGTATCCGCCTCATGCGCTCTCCTTGGGTCCGGCAACTTGATTCTTGACAGAACCAGCGCCACAGAAAGCACGAAGATACCCACCAGGGCATAAGGAATGGCGATGTTGACACCCGAGAACAGAAGTTGACCGCCAACCAGCGGTCCTACAATCCATCCGATACCATTGAGCGACTGCGACAGGTTGATTCTGCTCTCCGCCTTGTCAGGATGTCCCAGTACCGTAGTATAAGGATTCGCACTCGTTTCCAGACAGGTCAGTCCGCATCCTATCACAAACAGCGACAGAACGAAGAAGTAGAAACTGTTGATCCTGCTTCCCGGTATGAACATCAGAGCACCGATACCGAAGAGAACCAGTCCTGTTATCACTCCCCTCCTGTAGCCCCACTTCCGGATAATCCATCCGGCAGGCAACGCCATCAGAAAGTAGGCACCATAGACAGCAGCCTGCGTCAGGGCCGACATTGCCTTGCTGATATGGAACGACTCCTGGAAATGCGGATTCAGCACCTCCAGGATGCCATGGGCAAATCCCCACATGAAGAAGAGACTGCTGATGATGAGGAAGGGCACCAGATAGTTATGCCCTTCGTATCTGAAGATGGATGGCTTCGTCATGATTCTCTGCAAATTTAAGACTGTCCTTTACTACCAGTGCCAGATAACCGCCGCCACCGGCTCCCGGCATCTTCCATGCCAGAACCTCCTCCATGCTGCTGTAGCGGTCAATCATCGGCTGCACACTTGCCTCCGGTTCTATCACACCGTTGATAGACGGATTCACCATACCCGGGAACATCGCAATCTGGGCCTCGAAAGATGCCCTGTATGCTGCAGCAAAGGCATCGAGGTCGTGCGCCAGAATCGCCTTCCAGCAGGCATCAGCTGCATCAGCCAGCGCCTTCACCTTCTCAGGCGTGATATCCTTACCTTCCACCACACTGCATCCCGGCCGTCTCGGTTCCATCGGAATCATCACCAGGTGGTCTTCCAGGAAACGGAGAGTCATCTCATCCTGCGTACTCTCAATCTTCTCCGGCCAGAAATTGTTGTCGTAATAATGACGTACCAGACCGGGTACACAGATACCGATAGAATCCTGGGCACCAGAGATGATACCATCGTGACGCTCCGGATTGTTCTCGAAACAGAATACCAGTCGGGCGAGCATCTCCGGTTCCATCTTCGGCAACTTCACCGGCCATATCTTCTGAATCATCTTACGGGTAGAGGTAGACAGACCGCAGCGGTCGCGCACCTCAAAGGTTGGTTCCAGCGAGATGGTAATCGCCCATCCCGGATGATAGTGACTCACATAAGGCTGGTCAATCCAAGTACCAGCCAGATCCAGACGGGTAGGAATCCCCGCCTCCTGTGCCGAATTGTCAGATACATTCGACAACGCCTTCTTCAAGTCAGAAGAAGACCGTGCCTTCAAACCCGCATGAGGCGTACGCTGGAGTTCGACATATTCGATGCCCCTTTCCTTACAGATCCTACGTTTCTCATCAGACCCACCTTCAGCGTTCACCACAAACACATCCGGTTTCACCTTATCAAGAGTTGGCAGGAAGTCAATCACTCCGCTTCCCTCATTGATATACGCATCCTTCACCGCCTTGATATTCTTGACCATGAATAGCCTTTCCTCCTGTGGAAACATTGGCTTGCGATGCTTATACTCCAGATAAGTAGCATCCGATCCGATACCCACATACAGGTCACCATACCGTGATGCCTGCTGGAAAAACTCCACATGACCAGAATGTAGCAGGTCATAGCAACCGCTTACAAAAACTTTCTTCTTCATTTGTTGTTTATCACCAATTATAGAGTCTCCGAAATCAGAATAGGGGAGATGTGAATGAGGAGTTTCCTCTAAGTTGTCTATTCTTTCTTTTCTTTTTTCCATTAGTAATAGTTTGTGTTGTAAATATGTGATTTGTTTATCTTATTTGTGTCGTAACCGCCAGAAGAAGTGCCATGTTCTGAAGATTGGCTCGCATAGAGCCTCTGCAGGATAATATCGCATGAGCCTTATATCCCTATACACCCTTTGGAGATTATGTCCCAGCTTTGATCTCCCAAATCGATTCCTTTCATCATGCTTTCCGAAGTTCCCGGCTTCCAGCACTTCATTCAACACAAACCTACCATACTTCTCATTCGGAGGAACGATAAGCCGAGAGGCAGGCATGCCGAACACCTCCTGCATGATATACATAATGGCACCGGCAAACATCCACAATCCCAATTCCTTCAATTCCTTCTGTACTCTATCCCTAATCAATGATAAATCATCACTAATCAATACATAGTAGTAATCAAGAAGCTGCCTCAACCCAATCCCCTCATTCATCAGATGAGCATAGATATGAGTCAACTGGAAGATGAGATTGAATTCCACTGTCGGAATCGCAATCTCCCCTTGCTCTCCCAACATCACCCGATACGAGAACTGCTCCTCCTTCACCCTCTCATAATATTTTTGAAGCTTTCTGTCATGCCAGAAGCACAACAGGAAGCTAGGGCGATAATGCACTTCAACTTCCACACCCTTATACGATGGGAATTCGATGTGGTGATAGCACGCCTTTTCATGAGACGAGATAGAGTGGACAAATGAGATGACCCGTTTATCACCACCTTCCACCCAGATATCAATATCGCCAGGAGTCCGGGAATAAGGATTCGGATACATCAACGCATTTCCTTGTCCTTTCAAGATACAGGTTCTGAATCCCTTCTTCCGGAACCAGTCAGAAACCTGGATGGCAGCATCGTTCAACCTTACATTCGCCTTCTCCAACATCTGGCTTTCCGCCATCCATTGGAGCAGCAACTCCTTCTTCATCCCCACATATTCTGCAGGCAACTTCTTGATACCATCAAAAAGAACACCCACCAGGCATTGCTTCTGGGCAATAGCATATAGTTCCTTCCAATCCGCCTCCTTCAAGGAAGAAGGTATTTCCTTAGCAGAGCCAATGCAGAATCTTAGGAAATCAAAGAAAATCTGAAGTTGCTTTGATACAACCATCATTTCTTCAACCCTTGATACACTCCTCCTACTTCATCAGCAATCTGATTCCAATCATACTTGCTCATGTCGTAATTCACATGCTGCAATGGAGCCTCGATAATCTTTCCGAGTTTTTCAGAAAGTTCATCCACGTTGCCACAATGGAAGTAATCATCCTTTGGCAATCCAACCTCCAGATTCGCAGGAATATCGCTCACTACCACCTTTACCCCATAGCTCATCGCCTCCAACAGGGCAATCGGCAAACCTTCGTGCGAAGATGGAAGACAATAGCAGCGGCAATTCGTCAACAGTGAATGAAGCTTTCTGCCCTTGATAAAGCCAGTAAGCACCACACCATTCTCCCTTGCCATCTGCTTCAATCCCAATGAGTACTCATCCTCGAAGTCTGTATCACCAGCCAGCACCAGCTTGTAGCCCTGCTCTATTAACTTTTTATTCTTAACTATCAACTGTCTATACGCTTCCACCAGATGATGCAGGTTCTTCTCAGGCACAAATCTGCACATTCCTAGGATATACTTGCCTTTCTCTATCCCCAGTTCCTTGAAATATTCTGGATAGTCGCAGATTTCAGGCTCAGAAACACCATTATATATAAGGTGTACATTCTTCGTCCTACCATATTTGCGGGCAATGAGATTCTTGATGACATTCGAGATCACGATGACATCATCGGCAAACATGCAGCCCAACCGTTCACCCATCTTCAGGATAGTCTTGGCTGCAAATCCCCACTTGTCCCTGTCATAGTCAGGACCATGATGCGTAAACACCACCTTCATGCCCATCAATTTGGCGTATGGCACCAACAGTGCAGGACCGATGGCATGGATATGCAAAACATCTGCGTCCAACTTCTTTGCCTCATTGATGGCACGGAAAGTATGGATGATGGCCTCGAAACTCTTCTTCTTAGGAGAAGGAATCGTTACCAGTTTCACACCTTTCCATTCATGTAAGTCATCCTTCACATAGTTCGAGCGACGGATCAACGTTACATCATAACCACGCTCCACCATTCTAGGGAACAATTCCTCACAATGCGTCTCCACGCCACCCATGATATTCGGGATACCACGAGTACCTGTTACAACTATTTTCATAAAAACTAGAGATTTTCAAAATAAAAGTATTACCTTTGCAGGCATGAATAAGATTTCAAACTATATCAAAGAAGCCATACAGTACTTCGGCATCATCTTGGTGTCGATGCTCTCCGCACTGTGGCTTCTTATCAATCATAAGAGAATCAAGTGATTACTTGATTTCAATATTTCTATCTGTTTCCTTCTTGGTTGCCTCATAACCCTGGCTAGCCACGTCAGCGTTCACGATGTCCTCGCCACGCTTGCCCTTCAAAGCCTCCTTTGAATCGGCAGACAGACCGTTGTTTACCACAGCATTCATATCGCAGGTAGAAAGCTTGTCAAGCTGTTCCTTGGTCACCTTACCATCACGATACTCGCAGCAAATAGGGTTCTCATACATAGAGTACTTCATACCGAGCAGGCTCTTCAGCTTGTGCTTAGCCACCCACAGGGCAGGAGTCTTGATGTACTTGTGCATCGCAGGAGAAACAGAACCGATCATCCAGCAGTTTCTGTCGCAATGTCTAACCTTCTTACGAACCTGCTCTGCCTCTGGAGAACTCCAAAGCTCATCCCAAGTCTGGCGGTTCAGGTTACCCATCACCTCCTTGTCCTTAGTACCATTACATGGCATTACATCACCGTATGGGTCGATGAAGAAGGTATCGAAACTCATATCGCAAGGCAAGAGACGCTTCTGACCATAGATATAGTTGATGAGTCCATGGTTGAAGTAAGCACGGAACCACTTCTTAGGAGAGTTAGACTTCAACAGTTCGTTCACCAGATTCTCGAAGTTCTTAGCCACCATCGGACGGTCGTGGATGATGTTCTTAGCCTCAACGAAATAGAAAGAGTTATGGAGCGATGCGGTAGCAAACTCCATACCCATCTTGTTGCTCAATTCATAGAGAGGCACGAGGTCTGGAGCATTCTTATCCTGAACGGTCATACCGAAGCCAACATCCTTCAGTCCCATCTCACAGAGCTTCTTCAAGGTAGTATAGCCACGGTTGAAACCATTGTTCAATCCCCGGATCTCATTGTTGGTCTTCTCCAAGCCCTCAATAGAGATACGGATACCAATCTGAGGGAACTCCTTCGCCAGGTCGATGATACGGTCGGTGAAGAAGCCGTTGGTTGAGATCACGATACGGTCGCTCTTCTTATAAAGCTCACGTACGATGTCCTTCAAGTCCGTACGGATAAAAGGCTCACCACCCGTGATGTTAGTAAAGTACATCTTAGGTAGTTTCTTGATAGTCTCAATAGAGATTTCCTCCTCAGGCTTAGAAGGAGCCTTGTAACGATTACACATTGAACAACGCGCATTGCAACGATAAGTTACAATGACAGTACCATTTAATTTCTTTTCTGACATAATAATATATTGTATATTTTTTATTGATTACTGATTATTTTTATGCTGTGCGGATTCTACACCTTTGTCGAATCCTACAAATACGTCATTAAAACCAGATTCCTCTTTGCTGAAAACAGGAATGTTTTCTATCTGTGTTTTTTCCGATAATGCGCCAGCTACATAATTTGTATAATGTTGTAAATCAGATAAAGCACAGACATCCAGTCCGTAGTTCTCACAATCTTCATGAATGTTTGTTAAGAAATTCATCACGTGCTGGTGAAAATCATTTTCATTATAATTCCTAACGATTACATTTACAAAGAGTATCAGTAGCTCCTTGTAAATAGCAGGGTCTGCCAATCTGAAATTCTCAAAAATATAACTGAGTATTTCACTGACATCACCACCATTGTCTTTCAATACAAAGAAAGCATTGATGCCCTCCACCTGAACTTCTTGTTTTTTGCTGAACAACGAGCTTTTAATGGCACCAATGATGTCACCTCCGATGTTTCGTTGTTGATGCATAAGAGCTTTTACTTTCATCGGTAGGCATCTGTATCCTTTTGACCGAAGCCAATCTATCTGTTTTTCTATTTTCTCCGCCTCATTGACATTCCAAGCGTCAAATGCAGTATTAAGAAACAAACTTTGGTATGTCTTGACTATTTGTTGAGTGAAACGTCTCATTCCACCAAAAAAATCCTGTCTGTCATCTTTTTCAAAGCTTGCTTTATTCTGCTCTATCATCTCACAACAATGAAGCAGAACGACCCTCTTTTGTTCATCAGACAAATACTTTCTTAGAACATTGATTTTTTCAATAACACTATGCCATTGGCTGAAAGTTTCTGATGTATTGGTGAATAGATAGTTCGTTTCGCAGAAAGACTGAACCTCGTCATCCAATCTGTTTTGGAAAGTATCGTGCTCTTCATCGTTCACGTCCACATACGAATATGTATAGATTGCTTCCAAGATGGCATTCTGTCCATTTCTCATTTCCCTCACTGCTTTGGAAATCTTGCACTTGTCCCCATCAGTCAGATCTGTCCGATTCCATAGAACTTCCAATGAAATCATTGACTGGAGAACATCCTCTTTCTTGTTGCTGCTCAATCCGTCAATAATTCTCTTCTTCATGTCATTGGTGATAGCGAAGTTCAGCATGTATCGGTCGGGGAAGGTATATCCATCTCTACTGTAGTGTGTCGCTGCCGTTTTTTCTGTCAACAACAACACCCAAATGACTTTCAAATTCTCATTATCCAAACAGTCATAAGCGCATTTCAGTATTTTGTTCACAAATATAGGTTGCCATTTCAACGCAGCCTTTGCAAAGTTCAGCACCCTGTCTTGGCTAACTTTTGTGCAAAGCCTACCCAATACAGTTGGTAAAATATTCAGCACTTTGTTATTTATCCAACTCCTTCCTTGAATGTCTGCTTTTTCAAACAGGGCGATGTAAGTGTCATATAACTCATTTGCTTTCTCCTCAGTAATTAGGGAGAGTTGTTCTCTGCCAAAGACAGTTTCCACAATCTTGCTGTTTGCAGAAATCATCATCATGTTCCAGGCCATGTCCCATGAGTAATCAAACATTTTCAGAATGCAGTACTTGGTGAAATTTTGGTTCATCAAGAACAAAGACATGCCTAACCTTTCTTTTAGCATCCACCATTTGCAAGGATATAGATAATCCGCTACAAAACCAGATGAACCAAAATTCCAGCTATTATTATAATCGCCGATTTCAAATAGATGTTCTCTTATAAATCCATGTACAGGTTTCTCTTCGTATGCCTTTCCGCTAATCTTTTCCGTCAATTCCTCCAAAGTCTCACCTATGGCAAATTTCTCTATGTTACCAGAATCCGTATCCATGTCAGCATCGGTATATTCTACTTTTCTGTCACACCATTTCATGGTCTTCAATATATATGTCAAGCATGATTTAGCATATATATCCTCGCGGTTCTGCAACAAGGATTTGCAAATAACATTCTTACATTTTGTCAACAACTGATAAGCTTCAAGTTCTTCACCAATGTAATAGAGCAAGTTTGCTTTCTGAATGCAGTTTTGGTAATCACCTATATCTACAGTCCATTTCGTCAAGACCTCTTTCAATTTCTGATTGTCATATTTGCTCAGGTAAAACAATGCTTTTTGATAGTAAACGTATCTTGACGAAACGACATTCTTGTCTTCCAACAAATCATCACAGAGCTTGATAAATTGCTTATCTTTTCCATTATTGCGAAAATTCTCCAATAGCGACAAAAACAAATCCGACATGAGTTTCTTGTCCTCTCCAGAAAAAGCAGTAAGGCGTTTTGCTAAATCTTCAATGCCACCAATAAACCAATCAAGATTCTTTGGAGTTGCAGAGATATCCAGTCTCCAGTTTAACTCATAAAGAAGATGAAGTTTTGTGGCGTCATCTGTAATACGCTTAAAGTAGTGCTCTAAGAATACGGCATCTTCGCCAACTGATTCCATGTCTTCCTCATGTGCTTTCGGTAGAAGAAGCCAACCTGGATACGTCTCACGTGCTACCTGCATTTCCTTGATTTTCTCTGCTATATATTCCTTGAATTTAGCATCGGGCAGATCTTTGTCTCTCAAATGGTCAAACCTCACTTTACCATTCCATTGGGACGGTAACTCTCTCAGATAATTCAAGAAAAAATCGTATGCCGAGTAGTAATCGTCAACACCTCCAACCTCAGCTAAGTTGATGATATCTATCCCTAACTTTGACAGCAAGGCTTTCTCTGCATCATGGAATCCCTTTCTGTAAGTGATGAGATAGGTAGGGCATATTTGTTGTTGCCCGATGACATCTTTCAGCCATCCTATCCAAGCTCTGAAATTTGGATCTTCTCCAGAGAATCCTATCAAGCACACCAGACTTTCCAAGAAGCACTGCTTTGCAGTGTTCACCATCTCTGGGCGTTCTGTCGGATAACGCCTGTAGTCTTCCTGCGTCATGATATACGGACGGATATTTGGGAAACTACCATGCAGTTTGATGATGCGAGGCGATGGCTGATAGAGTAGCGTTTCCTTGTTCGTCACCAGTTTGAACCCATTGATTACTTGCCCGGCTGCACGTTCTATCAAGGTGTCATAGTTGGTGGTCAGGATGTCCTTCCAAGGCAACTGCACCAACAAACGATGCAATCTGCCCGGTTGGATAAGTTGGTCAGGCAAGGCTTCTTCCAAGATATTGTCAAGTTCATTATGACCAAACTGCGCATCAACCAAGGATGACAACCTTACAACATCATTGGCATCATTCTTCTTGTCTTCCTCATTATTGGGGTACAACTTGTCTAAGAACACCTCCCGAAGCTGTGCCCATGTCTTCATGCTCACATTGTTGGGGATTTCTGCATTCATGCTGAATCCAGCACCAACAAAGGCTGTCACACTATGCGTACCCATATAGAGCTTTATTTGCTCCAACTTGGATGCAATAGAGGATGGTATTTGATATTGCTTATCCATAATTTTGAAATTTAAATGTTCAATTATGAATAGTGTTTATTGCTTATAGATGTTGATGAGCTTGTCATAATAGGTTTCGGCATCATAGCGATGTTGTGCATCCGATGCTATTTGTTGATAATCAAGCTTCGAGTTCCACATCTTCTCAATCTTCAATCTTAGGTCAGCGATATTGCCTCTACTGAAAGTATAATCCGTGAGTTCGGGTATGCCACCGATATTGGCTCCCAATACAGGCGTTCCCAAGCATTGGGCCTCGATAACTGACAAAGGATTGTTCTCATACCATTCCGAAGGAATCACCGAGAAGCGAGCCTTACCCACAAGTTGTTTGATGTCATCCCACTGCTTGAAACCGACGAATTCGATATTGGTGTGGGCAACTGATTTCAGTTCATCCATCAGAGGACCGCCACCGATAATCACCAATTTATAAGGTAATTGGTTGGCTGCCTCTATCAATGTTTTTGCACCTTTCTCGTGGCTCAATCGCCCGATAAAGCAATAGTAATCTTCTTTTTTCGGAAGGACAACAGGATCTGTGTTATCCATGCCATCAGTGGGAGCATATTTGCACTTCTCCACGTCAATGAAATTGCAAAGCGTGCGCATCTTCGATTTCGAGAATCCACCTTGCACCATCTTGTCTGCCATAAACTGGCTTGGACAGATAAACACATCCGTGCAAGCCTCCAACCGCTCACGATTCCAAGTTACCGCTTCTTTATATCCGATGAACGAAGCTAACTTCGATCCTTTCATGCACTTGTTGTCCAAACAAGCCTTCTTGTCGCCCTTGAAACAAGTCTCACAGATGGTATTTCCATTCTTCAGACAGTCATATCTAGGACAGAGCAACTTATAGTCGTGCAGTGTCCACACCACCTTGATGCCCCACTGATGCGCCAACTCTGCCATCACCGGTGACAGCTGCGTATGCACATTGTTGAGATGCACCACGTCCGGCTTGAAGTCATCAAGCAGTTTTTTAAACGTGCTTTTTACCTCATGCGCCCCAAACGGACGGGTAAAAGCCATCAATTTGCTCATATTCTTTGGAAAGTATTTCTTCCAAGGCGTATCCAAATTCTCCGGATAATCCATAGCGAATACCGCCACCTCATGCCCATGGGCCTTCAGCAGCTTTTCCAAATTGAGCATATAAATACAATCACCGCCACGGCGGTAATAAAACTTGTTTGATAATAATATTTTCATGATTTTAAAGTCGTATAAAATTTATCTACATAGTTCCATATTTTATCTATAACAATTGAAACTATTAATGACACCGCCACCAGCAATACATAATCTACAATAGCATTATTACTCACCATCAGCATCTCCTTCTGAAAGTAGTAATAACAGAAGAAAGAGTGGATTAACCACATGTTCATAGAATGTTTGCCAAAGAACAAGAACACTTGGTTAGCCCGACCTATTTTTCTAAAGATTACCACGAAGAGGTAAATGCACAAGGGGGTCATCACAATGGTCGTTTCCGTAATGCCAAATTTTGAGCGAACAACGAACGCCATCCCCGTAAGCACCAAGCATATCACCAAGCATAAAGACTCTTTAGCCACAACAGCTCGAAATCTCTCATACAGCGAATACTTGCAGAAAAGCAAACCTAAAAAGAACGATGGGAAATAGTAGCAGAAGTAATAGATGTGTGAACTTGCCCCCCCCGAATTGAGGTTGACAATCCCTGACAATCCACGGAGCAAGACCGATAAACCAACTATCAGATAAGGAAAATATTTCTTTTGATTAGCCATCAGCATGACTGGCAAGACCAGCAAAAGTTCAATATATGTGCCAAGAAACCACCATTCCTGATTATAGCTAAATTTTAAGCAAAACAGATTAGCCAGAAACTCTTGTACGGCAAACGGCTTGGAAAGATACAGGAATCCGATAGGCACAAAAATCAGGAACACCTGCCAAAAGCGCTTATATACTTTCCAAACCCTATGCCAAACCCTAATGGTGTCCTTCTTCTCAAAAGAATAATACAAGCCATAACCACTGATAAACATGAAGATAGATACGCAAATTTTGCCTGCGGCACCCAACTGAACTTCAAAATTTGACAAAGGCAGAGCTGGGATTTTTTCAGGGAATCCCCATATATGATGCATTATCATCATCAGCACAGCCATACCCTTCACCATGTTGGAATAGTCTTTTGTCAAGACTGTCTCACATTTCATTTTCATGTCCGTATCTTTAATCTATTTGTTTAAGTTTCCCATCTATCATCATACCATAGAATGTAGGCTTGCCATCAACTTCCTTAACGAAACTCTGTTTCCAAGTCAACTTATAAAGCACGGTATCCTTACAGATTTTCTTCCATAACTCTTCATTGTATGGCAGTCCCAGAACCTTATACAACTCATCACAATATTTATTATTAGGCTTAATCTGCTCAAAAGCTTCAGCAACCCTTTTCACATGTTTCTGTGATAATACGATGGCATAATCAGTTAGCAGATAGTCAACCAGTCTGTCGTAATGTTTCCAATAATTATAGAGGAAATCTCTAACTACTGCATAGACATAGCGATGTTTATAATCACAACCTAACGAATAGTTTGCAAAATACCCACTAGCAATAGAACAATGCAAGTAATCAGGGCGTTTGATAGACCAAAGAGGCATTTTCATATAATCCTCAAAGCTAGAGCCCGTGCAGAAGAATGTTGAGTCAATCCAAATTCCACCATAACGAGCCAAAAGATTCAAACGCAACAAATCAGAATAGATAGTTCTTGAGATAATACCTTTCTTACGTTTATCCTCTAACCAATCAGGAAATTGCACATAATTCTTATAATCCTCAAATCCGCAACCTATAGGGTTTAGTGGGATTTTGCTTGCAAAGCGA
>ENA-UOJH01000531-UOJH01000531.1-human-gut-metagenome-genome-assembly--contig:-C148-NODE-531-length-35220-cov-11.175914_pt1 | contig 35220 bp, 34 predicted proteins | sample MGYA00242345_ERZ723892 | MGnify/ENA metagenome assembly ERZ723892 | reverse complement strand
TTAATTTATATTAATGAATAATTTTTTCTTGATTTTTAATAGTTAGTCTCCTTTTTTTAAACATCAATATTTTAATATTTTTTAAGAATAATTGAAATACTTATAAATGGAAAATATAGCAATAGAAATCAGACTTCCCTTTTCATTTTATATATAAATATATAAACACATTGAATCTTAAATTTTTAAATACTAAAATAGCACATATGATTAAACAGTTTTCTAGATTTTTAAAGCCTTATAAGTTTGAGTTTATTGGGGCAATTATTTTAATTATTATTGAATGTGGTTTAGAAGTTACTCTTCCTTTTTTAATGAATGTTTTAGTCAAAAACGGAATCACAGAAAATGCCGACTTAACTTATTCAATGAACTTGCCTTATATCCTTACAATTGGAGGAATAATGATTGCTATTGCACTTTTAGCATTTATTATTGGCATATTCGGAGCAAAATTAAGTGCGAAATCTTGTAGGGGATTTGGATACGAAATAAGAAAAGAAGAATATCAAAAGATTCAAAAATATTCATTTAAAAATCTTGATAGTTTTAGAGCATCAAGTTTAATTACAAGATTAACAAATGATGTTCAAATTTTAAGTGATACACTTTGTATTTCACTTCGTCCAGCATTAAGATCACCAATAATGATGATTTTTTCATTAACGTTCGCTTTAATTATTTCGCCTAAATTATCAATTGTATTTTTTGTTGCTTTAGTATTTTTAGCCTCAATGATATTTACGATTGTCCATATTGTTAAGCCTCATTTTTTAGCAATCCAAAAATTAGTCGATAATATAAATAGAATTACTCAAGAAAGCATTATGGCAATTAAAACTATCAAAGCTTATTACAAAAAAGATTTTGAAATTGCTAAATTTGAAGAAGCAAATGCTAAATTAAAGGGCGAGGCAAGAAAAACAATTTCAATAAATGCTCTTGCAATGCCAGCTGGTCAAATAGCTAACTATGCAACTATTATTTTTGTTCTTCTTTTTGGTGGAATTATGTATATGAGTTATGATCATGCAATTATGCTAGAAGATATTCAAACTTTTTTAACTTATGTTATGCAACTTTTAGCTACCATCATGATGCTTTCGAATGTATTTATGGCAATTAATAGATCAACAGCTTCACTTTATAGAGTTAATGAGGTACTCTCTGCAACTAATGAAATTAAAGATTTAGAAGATTCAAAACTCACAATAAGGAAAGGAGACGTTGCTTTTAAAGATGTCTTCTTTAAATATAACGCTGATGCTAAAGAATATGTTTTAAAAGATTTAAATTTCTCTATTAATGCAGGCGAATTCGTTGGAATTATTGGCCAAACCGGAAGTTCAAAATCTTCTCTTGTCTCATTAATTGATAGATTTTATGATGTCACTAAGGGTGAAATTCTAATTGATAAACATTCGATTAAAGATTATTCCTTAGAGCATTTAAGAGAAAGCATTTCAATTTCATTTCAATCACCACTTCTTTTTAAAGGGACAGTTTTAGAAAATCTAAAACGGAGCAATAAAAATGCAACAATGGATGAGATTATAAAGGCATGTAAAATTGCTGAATGTTACGATTTTATTGTAAATAACTTGGCTAATGGATTTGACACGATGATTTCTCAAGGTGGTACTAGTGTTAGCGGTGGTCAAAGGCAAAGACTTTGCATTGCTAGAGCAATTCTGAAAAATCCAAAAATTCTAATTTTAGATGACTCATTCAGTGCATTAGATAAAATCACTGAAGCTAAAGTCAAAGATAATTTAAGAAATAAATTACCTAGCATGACAAAAATTGTTATCTCACAAAAAATCAGTTCGATTAAAGATGCTGATAAAATCATTGTTCTAGATAATGGAAATATCACTCACATTGGAACACATGAAGAGCTCCTTAATACTGACGGCATATATAAAGATATAAATACTCTTCAAGAAATTGGAGGTGATGACGATGAATAAGAAAAATAAATCTACAAGTATTTTTAAAACTTTATCAAGATTGCTTAAGTATTTTGGCAAAAAGAAATACATATTATTTATTGTCATGTGTTTAGTCATCTACACTTCTTTTGCTGGAATTTATGGAACATATCAATTAGGAATCATTATCGATGGTGCAATAAAAAGTGAGGATTATCCAGCTCTTGTTAGAAGCGTTTCAATTCTTGGTGTGATTTATCTTTTTGGTGCTTTATGTGACTTATCATATACCCAAATTATGACAAGACTTTCACAAGATGTTTTATATAATTTAAGAAAAGATTTATGTAAACACACTCAAGATTTACCACTTTCATACTTCGACAAGCACAATCATGGTGAAATAATGTCTTATTTTACTAATGATGTTGATACTTTAATAAATGCTTTAAATGATAGTTTTGCAAACATTATATTTTCTGTTTGTAACATTATTGGAACCATTACGATATTATTTTGCATTAATGTGTATTTAGCTTTAATCATTATTTGTTTTATGTTCTTAATAAGCTTCTTCATTTATCGGAACACTAAAAAATGTCGTAAATATTTCGTAAAGCAACAAGCAGAAATTGCTAATATTAATGCTAAAGTTGAAGAAGATATTAATGGTGTTAGAGTAATAAAAGCTTTCAACCATGAAAATGAAAGCTTTGAAGCTTTTGATAAAGTAAATAAAGACTGGCTCGAAGCCTCAACAAAGAGTTTCTTTCATACTCAGCTTAATGTTCCTGTTATTGTTACTTTATCTTATATTGAATTTGCTGTTGCTTGTACAGTTGGTGCAATTTTCCTTGTAAACGGATGGATTGGTGGAATTGGAACGCTTACAACTTACATCGTTTCAGTTAGACAATCAGTTAACCCATTTAACTTCTTCACTCAACACTTAAATAACATCTTAACAGCACTTGCTGGCTCAGAAAGAATATTTAATTTCTTAGATGAAAAAGAAGAAAGTGATGAAGGAAAAGTAAAATTAATCAAACTTGAAGATTCAAATTCAACTGATTTCAAAGATCGTTATGCTTGGCTTGTACCTGAAAAAGATGATAAATATAAGCAAATTCCTTTATCGGGATCTATTGTATTTGAAAATGTTACATTTGGTTATAACAAAGAAAAAACCATTCTTAATGATATTTCATTTTATGCTAAACCTGGTCAAAAAATTGCTTTTGTTGGTTCAACTGGCGCAGGTAAAACAACGATAATTTCTTTAATAAATAGATTTTACAATATTAGCAGTGGAAATATTTATTATGATGGAATCAATATTAAAGATATTTCCCTTGAATCATTAAGACACTCAATGTCAACAGTCACTCAAGATACGCATTTATTCACGGGAACAATAAAAGAAAACATTCGTTATTCAAGAATGCATTCAACCGATGAAGAAGTTTATAATGCAGCAAAAATAGCTAACGCTGATTCATTTATAAAAATGCTTCCTCAAGGCTATGATACGATGCTTTATGATAATGGACACAATCTAAGTGAAGGACAAAGACAGCTCATTGCTTTAGCTCGTGCAGCATTAAGTCAGCCTCCACTTCTTATTCTTGATGAAGCAACAAGTAATATTGATACTAGAAGTGAAAAACTTGTTCAAAAATCAATGGATAATTTAATGCATAATAAAACAGTTCTTGTAATTGCGCATAGATTATCAACTGTAAAAAATAGTGAAGCTATTCTCTATCTTGAAAACGGCAAGATTATTGAAAGAGGAACAAACGAAGAGCTTCTTAAATTAAAAGGAAAATATTATTCCTTATATAAAGGAAAAACTGAATTATTCTAAGTAAATATCCACCAGCCTAGCTGGTGGCTTTTCATTTTCGGGCACTTAAGCCCTCATATTACTCGCCGCCACTACCACGTGGCGAAGGTAACGCGTCAACGCCGCTTATTACACTAGCCTTTAATACAACTATCTACCCGTTTAACGGGTCATCTGGAAATTCAATTGCTAATTGCATTTGTTCTGCGTCTTCTTTCAATTGATTTCTAATATATTCTTTCTGTGTTTTTCCCAACTGTATCAACACAGAATCCTCTACACCAAAATTGTCTGTTTCTATATTTGAACTTCATATTTCCCCACTTTTGATATATCATCAATCTTGATTTGCCTTTTAAAAATCCAACAAAGCCCGAAACAGACATTTTTGGTGGAATTTCCACAAGCATGTTAACGTGGTCTGGACATATTTCAGCTTCTACGATTGTTACGTTTTTAAATTCACATAACTTTCTCAATATCTTACCGATATCTACCATTTTTTGATTGAAGAAAACCTTTCTTCTGTATTTTGGAGCAAACACTATGTGATACTTACAATTCCAACATGTGTGTGCTAAACTTAAATTGTCAATTGACATAAAACTCCTTTCAATATGTAACGTTGGCGCGTTATCTATATTGTAAGGTTTTTTTATTTCAAGCAAAACTGTAAGTTCTTTTGAACCCCCAGACTATCTGGGGGTTTTACTCGCTTCGCTCAGACAAAAAATAGAGACGTTTCAATCGTCTCTATTTTCATATTCAATTATAATGTTCCGAAGATTCTATCTCCTGCATCACCTAATCCAGGAATAATGTAACCTTTATCATTTAATTTTATATCTTCACTTGCGATATAAATATCAACATCTGGATGAGCTTCCATTACTTTTTTAATTCCTTCAGGTGCACCAACTAAGTTTAATAAACGGATATTGTGATATCCTCTCTTTTTAATTGCGTTAATTGCATCAATTGCACTTCCACCAGTTGCGAGCATTGGATCGCAAATTAATACTAATGGATTATCAACTTTAGGAAGTTTACAGAAATATTCAACTGGTTTTAATGTTGTTTCATCTCTATACATACCAATATGGCCAATTCTTGCTGTTGGTAACATGTTGATAACACCATTACTCATACCAATTCCTGCTCTTAAGATTGGCACAACAATAATGTTGTAATTCAATTTTAATTTGTCGATTTCACATCCTGTTGGAGTTTTAATCTTTTCTCCAGTCGGAACTGTTTTTAAGTCTTTAAAAACTTCGAGAGTCATTAAGCTTGAAATTTCATCAAGTAAAGTTCTGAAATCTTTTGAGCATGTGTTTTCATCTCTCATAATATTTAATTTAACTGTAATTAATGGATTGTCTACAATATGAAGCATGTTTTTTCTCCTTTCGCTTTTATTTATTTCCATCGTTTTCGTTACTACTAGTATTCTCTTTTTTAATTCTTTCTTCTTTTGTTCGTGGCGTTTCATCACTTTTTGCAGGATTCACGTCAGGAAGTTGGTTATCTATATACATTCTTGCTTTAACGTTATCAGCAATTTTCTTAATTTTTTTAGTAATAGGAGATGCACTTTCTTTAATATTTTCAATAAAGGCTCGTGCTCTTATATCTTTTTCAGATTTATGAAGTTTATTTTGAGCTAATTTAAATTTTTCAAAATCAACAACAACTTTAATCTTTTTAGCCTGTCCTGAAAGTTTATAAGATAAAACGCAAGAATTATAAAAATCAACAAATAGTAAAGCGTAATAAGCACCTAATAAAAATGTAATTCCCCAGATATGATTTGTTAAGAAAACTACCATATCGCAGAACAATGGATGTAATAATAGGAAGTATAAGGCACCACCTACAAGCCATAAAGCACTGAATAACGGACAAATAATTCCTTGAATATTGCCTTTTAATTTCGAGTAATCCCAAAGTTTAATATTCATTCCTTTAACAAAAATAATACCTGCTAAATATTCAATTAAAGTTAATGCTACGCCAATTAATAATACGCTTATAATTGCGACAGCATAGAATGGCAAAGTTCCACTTGTAGTGATTTCACCTTTATAAAAGTCTGGGATTGTGTTTGGATCGCACATATATTTCATACATATTGAAGAAAGAAAATATAGTGCGCAAACTCCAAATCCATATAAAGGAAGACATGGTCCTTTTAAAAATCCAGGATTAGTCCATCTCTTCATAGAAAAAAAGCGCCTAAAGAATACTTCACCAACATATCCAATAGCGCTTCCAATTATGAATAAATATAAATAAGAAAGAAATATTCCAAATGGACTGTATGCATTAATTTCAATAAATTCAGTTAAATTTAGAATCTTCATATCTCAAGAATTATATTACATAATGTTTTATTTTAGTAGCAAATATTTTGTTTTTAGAAATTTCGTTGGTTATCGTTTCTATTTATTGAAGAATTTTGCTATTAAACCAAATTCACAATACATATAAGCTCTGTAAATTGCTAAGAACAACTTATAGTCATCCCTAAGTTGAGGTTTAGGATTTTTATAATTCAAATGTTCGATGCATATTAAATTTACATCTAAGAAAGAACTTTCGGAATCTAGGTGATCTCTTAAATATTGTTCTTCATAAACATTTAATCTAGTACAAACTTTATTAAGATAAGCTCTTCTACTCTCAAAATATGTAGAAATAAACATTGTTACATAATAGAGTAGGTCTTTTGTTTCTTTATCATTTAACTTAACATTATTTGTGGTAAAGTTTTTATTTATTTCATTCATAAAGAGGACTATTTTTTCAATTAAACGATAATTTGATTTACTAAGATCGACAATTGCATCGTCAACATATTTTTCATATATTCCAAATTTTTTATTTAAGATATTCTTGTCGAATAATTCAGCTTTATAAATCCTATCAAATATTTTTTCTTTATATTGATTAAATAAATAAAGTTCACTTGTTCCAAAATCAAGTAAATTACTTACAACTATAATTTTACAACCGCAACCAATTAAACTAGTTAAATAACTCAAAAAAGCATCATAATCACTAGAAGCATAACGCTCTAAGTCATCAAGGATAATAACCTTATTAGGTTTTAGCTTATTAATCTTTAATAAATATTCAATTGTTTTTTCTGTATTTGTTTCTTCATTAAAAGGATTAATAACATTAGGAACTATTGAAGATACATTTGTTGCATCCTTATGTACTTTCATATAAAGGTTAGTATTAATTTCATCTATATTCTTCATTCCATGAAGCGACACATAATAAAATTTAATATTTTTGTTTTTATTACATTTTATAAATTCATTTAATAAATATGTTTTTCCACTTCCCCAAGGACCATCTAATTGAATAATGTTGTAATCACTATAAATAAAATCATTTAGATTTTTAAGAACGTTTTCTCTGTTCATATTTTCTTACCTTCTTCTATAATATTTTAATACTAATTCTACATAAATTCATAGAAAGTAGATATCTAGTAAATAATTAGTATATTTTTAGTAGTAAATTAGTTGCTACTTCTCATTTATTAGTTGAATTAAAAGCGTTTTTAATATAAGATATTCATCACTTGGGGCTTTAGCTCAGCTGGGAGAGCGCTTCCATGGCATGGAAGAGGTCACCGGTTCGATCCCGGCAAGCTCCACCATAGTGAATTTATAAGTTGGCTTCGGTCAACTTTTTTGATTTTTAAAAACACGCATCAATCAATATTGAGACAGTTCTCTTTCATCATCGAATTCAATAAAGATCAATAAATAACTTTTATTAAAAGTTTGTAAAATCATTCGAAAAGCCTGAACAAAATTGTCGAAGTTTATTTTCTCATTATTATTAGTTTAACAGCGCTAAATTAGTATTTGATAGAATATTAAAGACTTATTATTTTTAAAAAGTTAAAATAAAAAAGGAGGAATAATCCTTATTAATAATTGCAAGGTATTTTTAAAATGATAAGACATAATTTTTTATTAGTACATTTATTAATTGCATTTTCACTTGTAGGTTGTACAAACAATCTACATGCATCCGCTTTTGTAGAATCAGGTTTTTTGTATGATAGTGATAATTTGTGACCCAACCCCGTGGATTTCAACGGCTATTAAAGCCGATAAAACTCAAGAAAAAAGCGTAACTTTAATAGTATCAGTAGGTTATTTGAATGGCTTCATTGAAATGTGGGATAATTGTCCTTTAAATCCAGGATATGGAATTTTCACTCTTCAAAGAATTATAACAAGCAAAAACGAAACCATCATCTCAACTAAAAATTTTCTTTTGCAAGATTTCAATGATGAAAGCAAATATTCAATATATTACAAGAAATTCAGCAACAAAAATGACAATTTATATTTTTTGGAATTCAATTTTAAACTTTTCGATTCGTTCAGCTTGGACGAAATCTCAACTAATCAAGGAAGAATTTTTTATACAATCTGTCTAACCGATAGCAACAAAACTATTAGTGGAGATTTTTTCACAGGAATTGGAATTGGTTCTTTATATTTCAAAAAAATAGATAATCAAATAATGTTTTCTTTATATAAAAGTGTTTTTATCTAAATATTCTACAGAGGTTTTATGCTAACAATTTTTTTATTTCTATTTTCTTAATCTTTTAAAATTTGCGTTCCTAAATAAGAACGATGTTACGATAATTGCATTTTTTAAAGGTTTAATTTAAAAGATTAGTTTCAAAGAATTTTAGTGTAAAATATATCAATGCAAAAGAAGGATATTATGAATAAATTTTTTATTATTAGACATGGCGAAACAGAATGGAATAAAAAAGGAATATGCCAAGGAATTATAAATAACCATCTTGATGAAAAAGGTTTTGAAGATGCTTATAAAATAGCTTATAAGTTGAAAGAAACAGGAATTAAGTTTGATGTTTTTATCGCTACTCCTTTAGTAAGAACCATCGAGACTATGTCAATTATCAAATATATATTAAACGACACTTCTCCTATTAATATAAATAAAGGAATAATCGAAAGAAATTTTGGGGGGCTCGAAGGTCAAGACGTTGACCTAGTAACAAAAGAAATTGAAAAGAAAACATATAACGATAATAAAGGATTTGAATCTGATGATGTCCTTATAGAAAGAATTAAAAATGCATATAACAAAATTAATTCTGAATATGAAAATAAAAACATATTAATTGTTTCGCATTCACATGCAATCAAAGCACTTCTTTCATCAATAGATACTAATAAATATAGCTTCTTCACAAAATATCCAAATCTAAATACTTGCCTCATAGAAAACAAAGACAATAAGTTCGAAGTTAAAGAGTTATATTTTTTAAATTTAGAAAAGAATTAGAATCTTTTTGCTTTTCAGGTTTCAAGCAATCAAAGAAGCAAATAAAAAGGACGATATCTTTCAATCATCCTCTAAAATATAAAATGGTGATCTCGATCAGATTCGAACTGACGGCCTATTGCTTAGGAGGCAATCGCTCTATCCAACTGAGCTACGAGACCAACATGTAAATTATATTATTTTTACATGAAATCAAAAAGTGATAATTGGTTACTCTCGTTAAGCTTATCAAGAACGCCAAGTTCTTTAAGATCTTTTAAGTTTGTCTTACTTATTTTGCCTCTTTGTAATAAATCATCTTGTGATATAAATGGTTTTTCTGCTCTTGCTTTGCATAATGTTTCAGCACTAACTACACCAAATCCATCGATTACTTTAAATGGAGGAATTAATGCATTCTTTTCTTTGTCGACTTTAAAAGAACTTGCATCACTTCTTTCGATATCAAGATTTTCAAATTTAAAACCTCTTTCAGCCATCTCTAATGCAACTTGAAGCGTTTTTTCAATTTCTTCTTCTTTATTAGATAATTTTAATTCAGGATTATTTGATTTTCTTCTTTCAGCGTATTCTTCTAATTTATCGTGAATCGAATCAATACCACCAACCATTGCTCTGATATCATATTGTTCGCATCTTAATGTAAAGAATGTTGCATAAAATTCTAGTGGATAATAAACCTTATAATATCCAACTCTAAGAGCCATCATAACGTATGCGCAAGCGTGTCCTTTAGGGAAAAGATATTTAATCTTTTTACAACTTTCAATATAGTAATCAGGTACATCATGTTCTTTCATTAAAGTGATTTGCTCATCAGAAAGTTTTTTACCTTTTCTAACAATTTCCATTATGACGAAGGCTTCATGTCCTTCTATGCCTTTACTCATAAGATAACCCATAATATCATCTCTACATCCAATAACGCCTCTAAGGTCAGCAATGTGATTTTCAACTAAATCTTGAGCATTATTTGTCCAAACGTTTGTACCATGAGAAAGACCTGAAATAATTAAAAGGTCACTAAATGATTTAGGCGTAGTTTCTCTAAGCATTTGTCTAACGAAGTTCGTACCAAATTCAGGTAAACCAATAGCTCCATTATCAACAGGCATATATTTATGTTGTAAATTAAGTGCTTCATCACTTGAGAAAAGAGAAAGTACTTTCTTATCATTAAATGGTAAAGTTCTACAATCAATACCAGTTAAATCGCTCATCATTTTTAAAGCTTGTGGGTCAACGTGACCAAGCATATCAAGTTTTAAAATAGTATCGTGAATAGAATGGAAATCGAAGTGAGTTGTTTTCCAAGCAGCTTCAACGTCGCCAGCAGGGAATTGAACAGGAGTAAAGTCATAAACGTCATAATCACGAGGAATAACAACAATGCCACCTGGGTGTTGTCCAGTTGTTCTCTTAACTTCTTGGCAGCCAAAAGCTAAACAAGCCATTTGATTTCCTTTGACTGTATTAGGGTCAATTCCTAATGATTCAAAATATTTTCTTGCATAACCAAAAGCTGTTTTAAATTGAACTGTTGAAATCGTACCAGCTCTATAAACTTTATCTTCACCAAGTAATGTTTTTGTAAAACCATGTGCTGTTGCTTGGAAATCAGTAGGGAAGTTTAAATCAATATCAGGAACTTTTTCTGCTTTAAACCCTAGGAATGTTTGGAAAGGAATATTTTGTCCATCTCCATGCATTATTGTTCCACAATCAGGACACTTCTTTTCAGGTAAATCATATCCACTACTTATACCATCGATGTGAGTAAAAATTACTTTATGGCAATGAGGGCAAACATAATGAGGAGGCAAAGCGTTAACTTCAGTAATGCCTGACATTGTAGCTGCAAAACTGCTACCAACACTTCCTCTACTTCCAACAAGATATCCAGCATCATTACTCATTCTTACAAGTTTATGAGCAATATAATAAATAACTGAATAGCCATTAGAAATAATACCATCGAGTTCAGTTTCAAGTCTGTTTCTAATAAAGATTTTTGCTTCATCATCAGTGTTAAAAATATCGCCATATGTTTCTTTAGCTGTTTTATAGCAAAGATCTCTTAATAAATTTTCACAGTTATCAATTGTTGGTGTAAAAAGTTTATCAGGAATAGGAACAATCGTTTCACACATATCAGCGATTTTATTTGTATTATCAATGACATATTCTTCAGCAGTTTTTTCGCCAAGCCACATAAAAGCATCCATCATTTCTTTTGTAGATCTATAGTGTTGGTCTGGGTTTTCAAAGAAAATATGTCTTTCAGTTTGATCTTTTTTTCTTCTATATGGGAAAAGTGGGTGATTTACACCACCAACACCTTGGTTAGCAATATAAACATCACGATAAATTTTGTCTTCTGGATCTCTATAATGAGCATCGCCTGTTGCTACAATAATTTTTCCAGCTTCTTTAGCAACAGCGATAATATCTTTAACATATTGAACAAGTAATTCTTGTGTAGGAATTTCTCCCATATTTACTAAATATGAGTAGTTTTCAAGAGGTTGAATTTCAACATAGTCATATTGTTTAACACACTCTCTTAAAGCTTCCATGCTTCTATTAGTTGAAGAATAGAAAAGTTCACTATTAAAGCAAGCACTTCCAACTAATAAATTTTGTCTATATTTTTCGAGTACACTCTTAGGAACAAAAGGGATATTTCCCATATATTCAACGTGAGAAATAGAAATGATTTTATAAAGGTCTTTTAATCCTGCACGATTTTTGCATAATACAGTTGTGTGTCTTCCACCTCTATAATGTTTGTACATCTTTTTGTCAATTGGAAGTTCGGCTAAATCTTTATGAAGTAAATTATCATTATCTTTTAAAAGTCTTCCAAGTAAAATCATCCAACAATCGCTTAAAACTTTAGCATCGTAGTCAGCTCTATGTGCGCTCTCTTCATCGTAATAAACATCAAGTCTAGAGCATAAACTTCCTAACGAATGTGAATTACTTTCAGGATAAACATATCTAGATAAAGCTAAAGTATCAATAGCAGGAACATTTAAAGGTCCAAAATCATTATCAATCATAGCTTGATTAAGCATGTTATAGTCGAATTCAATGTTATGAGAAACAATAATTGAATCTTTAATAAAATTCAAAATTTCAGGTAAAACCTCTTTAATAACAGGTTTATCTGCTAGCATTTCATTACTGATATTAGTTTTTTCAACAATGAAATCTCTTAATTTCATTTCAGGATTAATTAAAATATCGAGTCTATCAATAACCATTCCGTTTTTGATTTTAACTGCACCAAATTCAGTAATTCTATCGTATTTAATACTTAAACCTGAAGACTCAAGGTCGAAGCAAACATAAGTTTCACCATCAAGTTTAATATCACTTGGATTTTTACTAACTCTTAAAAAATCATCAATAACATAAAGTTCACTACCATAAAGCATTTTAAGGCCATATTTTTTAGCAGCAGCTTGTGCTTCTGGGAATGATTGAACGACACCATGATCTGTGCAAGCAATCGCAGTGTGTCCCATATTTTTAGCTAATTTACAATAATCACCAATTGAAGTAATTCCATCCATTTCACTCATTCTTGTGTGCAAATGAAGTTCAACTCTTTTTCTTGGATATTCATCTTTTCTTAATTCATCTTCAGGAAGTAAATCATAATAGTGACACATTACAAAAGCATCTTTTTTGAATTTATCAATTCCTACTTTTCCTCTAATACGAATATTTTTACCAGGTTTTAAATCGCCTTCAAATTTTTCTTTCAACAATATTTTTTCATTTGAAATAATCGTAACAGAAACACCTTGGTGGCTCTTTTTATCACCTATTCCAATACGAGCAATTTTTCCACCTTTTCTAGTATCTTTTATATCCACTTCAAAAATAAAACCATTAATATCAACACTTCCACTATTTATATCAATATCTTTAATTTCAGTGAAAACATAACCACCTTTTTTAAAGATTCCAACTTGTGATCTTTCGATAACCATTTTTTCATAGTTCTTTTTCATATCGACAAGCGCATCGTCTTGAGCAGCTGCATCAATTTTTATATTTTCTTCTTTAATTTCGTTCATTGAAACCACAGGTTCTTTTTTCTCTTCAACCACTTTAGGTTTATTAGTTTCAGCATGAATTCCATATGAATAATTAATAAATCTAAATAAAGAAGATAAATCAGACAATATATTTTTAACAGCATCCAATTGTTCTTTTGCAACATTAATACAAATTTCTGCGTTTTCGATTGATTCTTCTTTATTTAAAAGAACATCGACACCAGCTTTACTTTTGATAAAGTCTTTAGCAATAGAATATGCATCATTTAAATTGATTTCACTTACATATTCAAAATTATAGTCAACTGGATAAGTTACTTTTGTAATTTTATACATGAACTCATCAAGGTTTTCGTATTTCCATGGTGTTTCTTTTTCAATGCAAAAAATAAAACCATTATTGATTAAATTGCTTTTTTTAATAATAGTAAAATCTATATCAAAATCTTGAATATCATTTATATCAATTGATTCAAGAAATCTTTGCATCCTAGGTGTCATATTAGAACATTCCAATTATATCTTTAATAAATATTACAATCATGAAAGCAAAAAGTAACCCTAAGCCAATATAAGACATGATAGTTTTAACTTTTGCTGGAATTTGCCATTCTTTGTAGTTTTCATTAGCATTCTTACCAATAGTTAAATTAGCTTCTTTATTAATTGTTACATCACTTTCTGAATTAGATTCTATAGCTTTTTCAGTTGAATTTCCTTTTTCTTTTCTTTTTTTATTGCGATAAATAGACTTTTTAATTCCGTTAACTGAGCCTTCGACAAGTTCAACTAAAATTTGCCATCCATCTAATCCTGGGAATGGTAATAAATTAAACAATGCTAAATTAACACTAATCATTCCCCATGTTTGAAGATAAAAATAGAATGGGTTATTTTCTAAGATTGATGTTGTTTGAGAAAAAATAGCAAGCGGGCCACCGACTTGATCCCAGCCTTGTCCAATGAACATTTTTCCTAAAGCTTCTGAAATTAAAGTCGTTGATGTTACCCAGTTTTTTCCAGCAACGCTAAATGACTTCCATCCAAGCCAATATGAATATTTATAGAAGGAAATATTTACTGGTGCAAATCTTTCACTTTCAGATTTTAAATTTAATGTACCATCATAAGCAATTGCTTTTCCTTCTTCATCCTTAGTATATGTTGGTTGATAATTTTCTTTTAAAGTTGAGTCAGTTGCGTGAACATAATTTAAAGGGATATTGAAAACATCACCATTTTTGTAATTATAATTAACAGCTTTTCCAGTTTCATTAATTTTAGGAGCATATAATTTGCCACCTAAATTGCTTTCTAAGTCAGCTTGATATAAGAAAATATTTTTACTGATATCAGTATCATTAACTCCACCTGCTAAACTATAAGATATTGTAGCAATATAAGGAATTTTCTTTTCTGTATCTTTTTCTTCATAGAATAAATCGCTCGAAATTACATTAAGAACATAAGGATTATTAGCATCTAAATCTTTATCATATAATCTAAATCTTTTTGTACCATTGTCATCATAATATGCGATTGCTTTTGCGATGAATTGGTCATTATTACCTAATTTATTATTTACATCCAAAGAAACAAAACTTGCATCGTCTTTTACATCATACCAAGCATTTGCTTGAATTTGAGGAAAGCAAGATGCACAAATTAAAAAAATAACAAAAGCAAGGATAAAATTCATAATGATTCCAGCGCTCATTATGATTATTCTTTTATATCTTTTGACTCCAGCAAGTGTTCTTTCAAAAGGAACATTAACTCCTTCAGGTAATGCTTCAGCATCCTCATCTCCAAGCATTGAAACATATCCACCTAGTGGGAGTACGCCAACAGAAAATGTTGTTTCACCTTTTTTTCTTTTGATTTTAATGATTTTAGGTCCGAATCCTATAGAAAAATCTTGGCAATAAACTTTAAAACTTTTAGCAGCTATAAAATGGCCAAATTCATGAATTGTAACTAAAACACCTAAAGCTATTAAAAATAAGAAGATTGAAAGTACAGTATTCCAAGAAAATCCAGTTAATATTAATGGTTTAATCATAATCTTTTTCCTCAATTATATGTTGAGTAAGTTCCCTTACTTCTTTATCTGTTTTTAAGATATCAGATATAGTTATATCCTTTATATAAGGATAAACTTTCATAATTTTATCAATAATACGTTTTATATCAACATAATTAATTTTATTACTTAAAAATGAATTAACGCAGACTTCATTTGCTGCATTTAAAATAACACCAAAGTTCCCTTTTTGTTTTATAACGTCTTGAGCATATTTAATTAAAGGGAATTTTTCATAATCCATTTTATAGAATTGATAATTATTAAATGTGTTTACTTCAACATCATCAAACTTATCACGCTTTATAGGCTTTCCTTCAAATAAAGCATATTCAATTGGAATTCTCATATCGCTAGGTCCAACTTGAAGAAAAACATCACCATTTTCATATTCAACCATGCTATGAACATGACTTTTTCGGTCAACAAGAACATCAATCCTATCAAAATCTAAATGAAATAATTCATGTGCTTCAATAATCTCAAAAGATTTATTCATCATTGTCGCACTATCGATAGTAATTTTATTTCCCATTTTCCACGTAGGATGTTTCAAAGCATCTTCTGGTTTAATTTTTATAAAATCCTTCTTGGGTAAAAAGAAGAAAGGTCCACCACTAGCAGTAATGATAATTTTCTTTATGTCACTATTCCTATTAAATAAGCATTTAGAAATCGCTACATGTTCACTATCAATAGGATACATCTTTGTTTTATATTCTTTTAATAATGAATTAATAATTTCTCCACCAGCAACTAAGGTTTCCTTATTTGCAAGCAAGAGAGTTTTATTATTTTTGATTATTTCAATAGAAGGCAAGAACCCAACAAATCCAATTAAAGCATTTATTACCATGTCTGAATTTGAGTTTTTAATTATTTCAATAAGCCCTTTATCTCCATAATAAAAAGTAATTTTAGGATATTTTTGCTTAAAAAAATTGTAATCTTTTTCTAATTTTAAAGTAATATACTTAAGATTTGCATGGTTTTTAATAATTTCATCCAATTTTTCTGTTCTTTCACCAATAGAAATTCCAACCAAATCAAAATTACTTTTATATTTATCAATAACTTGGATTGATTGCGAACCTATTGATCCACTTCCACCAAGCAATAGGATTCTTTTCATATTTTAAATCATGATATTCCGGCCTTTTGCCATTACTTCAATAAACAATGCTAGCATTATAGAAACAATAAGAATTGAATCAAGTCTATCTAAGATTCCGCCATGACTTTTCAATACTGTTCCAAAGTCTTTAATTTGATAGCTTCTTTTTATTGCTGAGAATATTAAATCTCCTAAAACAGAAAATAAAGGCATTAAAATGGATAAAATTAAAACATTATACCAATGTTCATTATCTAGTACTCCTTTAAGCAAAGGCAATCCACAAGCATCAAGTACTAATCCTAATGTTAAACTTACAACAAGTGAGATAACTATTCCACCAGCAAATCCTTCCCAAGTTTTCTTTGGAGAAATCCTTGGCGACATTTTATGTTTTCCAAATAATACACCTATAAAATAAGCACCAACATCATTTAAACATGTTCCTGCTAACATATAAAAAATCAAGCCAATTGATTGCACATATTTAAAAGCTGCTGGGGCTGTTGAATAAGTATATGCAACATCAATTCCTAAATTTTTAGAATAAGTAAATGGAGCATAGCGTAAAAACAGTATTGATTGGAAGCCAATTGAAACAATGAAAAGCATTGTTACCAAATAAAACGCATCATGAATTGTAAAATTTTTATCTACTAAAACATTAGCAAATAAAAATAATACTGAAATAAAAAAGGTTGTTAAACTTATTTGAGGACCAGTAAACGAAGTGCTCAAATCAAAATAAAAATTTTCAGGACTTAACATCCAGGCACTAATATTGTTTTTTAAAATAATCCAAAAAATTAATGCTACCATCATAAAGAAGGCAAAAATATTAATAGATAAATTAAAGCGCTTCTCAATTGATTGTGGAGCTTTAATAATTTCATGGCAAGAAATTACGCTCGCCACAAGAATTAATGCAGCAAAAACGTAGTCTCCAAGTATTACGCAAGGAACTACTATTAAAACTAAAACAATTCCGACAAGAATTCTACTCTTCATCGACGCTTTTGTTTCAACATTTAGATTATTCATATAGTGCTCACGCTTGTTTAAAACGTGAGAACTAGTTTTTTTCTCTTCTTTATCTTTTTCTTTTTTTATATCCATTTTAGATAGCCATTATTTCAGCTTCTTTAGCTTTTACAGTTTCGTCAACTTTCTTAATAAATGAATCAGTTAATTTTTGAATTGCTTCTTCTTCTTTCTTACGTGAATCTTCTGTATACGAATCATCTTTCTTGATTAAATCCATAGCATCTCTACGGATATTTCTGATGGCAATCTTATTTTCTTCACCATAAGCTTTTGCTTTTTTAGCGAGTTCTTTTCTTCTGTCTTCTGTTAAAGGTGGCATATTTAATCTAATTTGTTTGCCATCAACAATTGGATTTATTCCAATTTCGCTTGCGTTAATAGCAGCAACAATTGATTTTAAATCGCCTGCATCATAAGGCATAATTAAAAGTTGTCTTGGTTCAGGCACTTTAATTGCAGCAATATCTTTTACTAACATTTTGTCGCCGTAATAATCGCAATATAAATTGTCTAATAAAGCAGAACTTGCTCTACCTGTTCTTAAAGTATTTAAGTTTCCTTCTAATGATTCGACTGTTTTAGTCATTTTTAATTCAATTTCATCTAAAATATCCATATTTTACTCCTTAATAATTGTTCCTATTTTATCATCTTTTAAAACTCTTAAGAAATTAGCTTTATCTTCCATCGAAAATACTCTTGTTACTATCTTAGTATTTTTAAGCATTTCCATTGCACCTCTATCCATGACTTTTAAGTCTCTATCAAGGGCTTCAGTATATGTTAATTTCTTTAAAAGTTTTGCTTCCTTATTTGTTCGAGGGTCTGAATCATAAACACCATCGACACCATTTTTTCCTGCTAGAATTGCATCGGCTTGAATTTGGATTGATCTTTTTGCAGCGCATGAATCAGTTGTGATTCTAGGTTTACCTAAACCAGCTGAAAATAAGCAGACATACCCTTCATCAAGTGCTTTATTAGCTTCGGATTCATCAAATTTCAAAGTAACATCTTCAACTTTTAACGCGCTAAATATCTTACTTTTAATATTTATTTTTTCGAGAACACTAGCTAATGCTTTGCAGTTAATAACTGTTCCAACCATTCCCATATAATCTCCATCAATAGGATTTATGCCAGCTTCTTCTGCAATTCTTCCTCTAAAAATATTTCCGGCGCCAATAACGACACCAACATCAACATTTAATTCTTTTATTTCTTTGATTGTAGCAGCAACTTCATCAAGTTTTTTTGCGCTCAAAATTAATCTTGATTCATCATCTTGAAGTGCTTCGCCACTTATCTTTAAAATTACTCTTTTATACATAGGTTTTTCCATATTTATTATTATAGCAAAAAAGCGCCACTTAGTAGCGCTTTTTTAATAGTTTTGTAAGTATAATTAGTTGTTTGCTTGTTTTGCAACTTCTTCAGCGAAATTATCTTGTCTCTTTTCAATACCTTCACCAACTTGGTAACGGACAAATTTGACAATTTCGTTTCCTTTTTCTTTTAAAACTTGTGAAACTTTCTTTCCTGGTTCAAGTAAGAATTCTTGATCATCTAAAACAGATTCAGAGAAGAATTTATTAACTTTGCCTTCGATAATTTTAACTAAAGCAACTTCTGGTTTTGAAGCTAATTTTGGATCATTTTTACATGCTTCAAGTTGAATTTTCTTTTCGTTTTCAACTAATTCAGCAGGAATGTCGCTCATATGAATGTATTTTGGGTTGTTAGCAGCAATGTGCATTGCTAATCCTTTAGCAAGTTCTTCATCAGCTTTCTTTAAAAGAACTAAAACACCAATTTTACCACCCATATGGATGTATGAACCGATACCTTCTTCACCTTCTTTATTGAAGATATCAAATCTTCTTAAGCTTAATTTTTCACCAAGTTTAACTGTTGCATTTGTAAATAATGTTTTTGTACCTTCAACAGCATCTTCAACTGTTTTACAATCGTTTTTAAGAACAGTTTTACAGCATTCTCCAACTAATTCTTTGAATGGATCTGATTTAGCAACGAAGTCTGTTTCACAGTTAACTTCAACGATTGAAGCACGTCCACATTCTGAGCAAACATGAACAAGTACAAGTCCTTCAGCAGCGATTCTATCACTTTTTTTAGCTTGTTTCGCGATACCTTTTTCTCTTAACCAGTCACATGCTTTATCAACATCATCATTGCATGCAGTTAATGCATTTTTACAATCCATGATGCCAGCGCCAGTTCTATCTCTTAAAACTTTAATTAATTCAACGTTTGCCATTTTTATCTCCTTTTTTAAAAATTATTCAGCTTTCTCTTCTTTTTTAACAACTTTTTTAGCTGTTTTGTTAGCTACACTTGCTTCTTGTTGAGCAGCGTTTTGTTTAGCAAGGAAACTTTCTCTTCTTGCTCTTTCTTTTTCCATTCTTTCTCTTTGCATTTCTCTTCTTGCAGCTAATTTTAAAGCGTTTTCTCTATCTGCTAATCTAATAGCATCTTTCATAGTAACTTCTTCGCCTTCATCTTTAGTATAAGCGATTTCTGTTAATCCACCTTTAGCTTCAACAACAGCATCATTTAAAACACCAATGATTAATTTGATTGATTTACTTGAATCATCATTTCCTGGAATGACATAGTTAATTCCATCTGGTTCACAGTTTGTTCCACAGATTGCAAAGACTGGAATTCCTAATTTATTAGCTTCTTTAACAGCATTGTATTCTTTTGTAGGATCAACAACGATTAAAGCATTTGGTACTTTTCTCATTTCTTTGATACCTTCAAGGTTCTTAGCAAGTTTTTCTTTTTCTTTTCTTAAAGCGATGACTTCTTTCTTAGGTAATTTATCCCATGAACCATCTTCTTCAGCACTTTCTAAGTCTTTTAATTTTCTAATTCTTGTGTAAATTGTCTTGAAGTTTGTTAATGTACCACCTAACCATCTATTGATAATATAGAATGATCCGCTTCTTTCAGCTTCTTCTTTGACGATTTCTTTAGCACTATCTTTAGTTCCAACTACTAAAACTTTTCCACCTTCTAAAACGATTGAAACAAGTTTCTTATAAGCTTCTTCTAATCCTTCTTTTGATTTGTTTAAATCAACGATATGGATACCGTTTCTAGCACAATAAATGTATTTTCCCATTTTTGGGTTCCATTTTCTTGTTTGGTGTCCGTAGTGAACTCCTGCTTCTAATAATTTCTTTAATGTAACGATACTTGCGTTTTCGTCATGGACGATATTTTCCATAACATTGTTTTCAGCTTCATTATTTTCTGTGCCGAGCTCAGCAACTTTCTTTTCTTCTGCCATTTTTATGGTCTCCTTTATTTGTTCAGCCTCCATTACTTCTAGCAACCTCCCTAGAATTTCTTCTAGACTAGGAAATTGAATCCATAATGTGTGTAATCTTTTGGAACGCCCAAAAGTCTCCCTACTATACCATAATTAAGGATATAAAATCAATGGAAATTAAAAGCACTTTTTATAGGTTTCTTTAAGCATTTCTATGTTAACATGAGTATACACTTGTGTAGTTGATAAAGACTCATGCCCGAGTATTTCTTGAACTATTCTTATATCACATCCTTTGCTTATCATATATGTAGCAAAAGTATGTCTTAAAACATGAGGATGCAGATTAATTCCAACATCAAAACCAGTCTTTTTTACGATTGATTTCATAATAAATTCAAGTCCTCTAGATGTAAGCTTTTCGCCTTTAGAGCTCAAAAAGAATACATTTTCGCTTGGTTTAGCTTGTTCCGCTCGTAGCCCTTCTTGATATTCAATCATTGATTTTCTTGCTCTTTTTGTAAAAGGAACAATTCTTTCTTTATTTCCTTTTCCGATTATTCTTAAATATCTTTCATCAAAATTAATTTTATCAAAAGTAAGATTAATAACTTCAGAGCATCTAAGTCCACTGCAAAACATAAGTTCCAAAATTGCTTGGTCTCTAGGCATCATTTTATCTGTTCTCTCATAATTCTTATTGAGCAAATCGAACATTTGATTAGCATAAAGAATTTCAGGATTTTTAGTCCTAATTTTTGGAGTACTTATCATTTCAGTCGGATTATATGGAATTTTGTTAGTATCAGAAAGAAACTTATAAAACTTCTTTATTGAACACAAAATTCTTGCAACACTTCTTGAAGAAAAGTTTTTATTATAATGAGTTTTTGTATCAAGCATTTTACTCATATAATTTCTAACATTGTTTTTATCTATTTCGAGAAAGTTAACACCTTCGTTTTTTAAATATTCTAAGAATAAATTAATATCTAAAGAATAAGATTTAACAGTATTGTCTGATAAATTTAATTCGTATTTTAAATATTCTTTAAATTGTTCAAGCTCTTGCATTAAAAAATTTGTTGTTTCAAGTCATTGATTGCTTTCATAGACCTTTCAATAACTTTTTCCTTATCATCTTTTCCTTTATAAACTATGCCAAAATTAGCATTCATAGGTTGGAAATTATTAATTCCAGTATGAGAAATGTACCTTACTAGCGAGCCTAATACACTATAAAAAGATAGTGGCTTAATCTCTATATTCTTTATTTTTGCATATAAATATATAGCCGCCAAAAGTCCTGTGGCTGCGCTTTCTACATATCCTTCAACTCCAGATAATTGACCAGCGATATAAATATTTTTATTAGATTTCATTTCTAAAAAGTCAGTTAAAATCTTTGGAGCATAAATATATGAATTTCTATGCATTAATCCATATCGAACAAATTTTGCATTTTCTAATCCAGGAATTAAAGAAAATACTCTCTTTTGTTCTGGATAAGTTAGATTAGTTTGAAAACCAACCATGTTATATAAATTTCCAATTAAATCATCTTGCCTTAATTGGACAACGGCATAAAATTCTTTTCCATCGTGTTCAAGGCCTTTAGGTTTTAAAGGTCCATATCTCAAAGTATCTTCCCCTCTTGAAGCAATAATTTCAACAGGTAAACACCCTTCAAAATACATTCTATCAAAATCATGTAATGGAGCTTTTTTTGCATTTAAAAGTTCATTATAAAAATGAAGATATTCATCCTTTGTCATAGGACAATTTATATAACTGTCATCATCTTGATCATAGCGAGATTTAATAAAGACTTTATTAAAATCAATTGAACTTTTTTCAATTATTGGTGCACTTGCATCATAAAAACCATAAGATTTTTCTTTAGAAATTTCTTGGATTTTATTTAATATTTTTTCATCACTTAATGGGCCTGTACAAACAATTGTATATGCATCAGAATCAAAATCAGTCACTTCATCATAATGAATGATGATGTTTTTATTATTTTTAATTTTATTTGTTATATATTGAGCAAAAATAGTTCTATCTACCGCTAGACTATCACCGCTAGGAACAGCAGAAACCTCACTAGCTTCCATCATTAAAGAACCTAATTGCTTAATTTCTTCTTTTAAAAGACCACATGCATTATCTAACTTTTTGTTTTTTAAAGAATTAGAACAAACAAGTTCTCCAAATAAGTCAGTATGATGTGCAGGTGAAGACACTTTAGGTCTTTTTTCGTATAAATTGACAACGAAACCGTGATTAGCTAAAAAATTAGCAGCTTCTGATCCAGCTAGACCAGCGCCAATAATATTAATTTTCTTTTGTTCCATCTTTTTTATATGGTTCTACGTGAGTGCATTTTGGATAATTTGAACATCCGTAGAAAAGACCTTTTTTACTTCTTCTTAAAATAAGTTTTGCGCCACATTCAGGGCAAATTCTAGTTTCTTCATTATCAGGATTATCTATATTTTCAATATATCTACAATTAGGGAAGTTTGAACATCCAATAAATAATTGGCCAGTTCTTGATTTTCTGTATACTAAAGGCTTACCACATTGAGGGCACATTCTACCAACTTCTTTAGGTTGTTCTTTTTCTTCTTTTTTAATATATGTACATGTTGGATAATTAGCACAGCCAACAAAGTCACCATGCTTTCCATGTCTAATAACAAGATCTCCACCACAAAGAGGACATTTTTCACCAGTAGTTTTTAATGGCTCTTTATAAATAATATCTTTTACAGTGTTGTAATGTTCAATAAATGGATAGTAGAAATCTTCAATAACTTTTAGTTCGTTAAGTGTTCCATCACTAATTTTATCCAAATTAGTTTCCATTTCAGCTGTATATTCAGTGTTCATCAAATCTTTAAAATATTTAGATAAAACATCACTTGTTAAAATTCCTTGTTCAGTTGGAGTTAAAACACCTTTTGTATTTGTTACATATTTTCTAGCGATTAAAGTTTGAATTGTTGAAGAATATGTTGAAGGTCTTCCAATTCCTTTATCTTCCATAAGTTTAACGATTTTAGCTTCAGAATATCTTACTGGTGGCTTTGTAAAATGTTGTTCGTGTTTTGTATTAATGAGTTCAAATTCCTCACCAATATCAAAAGTAGGAAGAATATTAGTATCATTATCATCGTATTTTAAAATATCATAGCCAGGGAAAAGAACACGTAACCCTTTTAATTCAAATTCAAGATGTGAATTATCAAAAGTTACAGTTGTAATTTCTTCAACTTTATCTTCCATTAAAGAACCTAAAGCACGGTTATAAATTAATTTATAAAGTTTATATTGATGATCAGTTAAATATTTTTTAGCAATTTTAGGTGTGATATTAAGATCAGTAGGTCTAATAGCTTCGTGAGCATCTTGTGCTAATTTAACGTCCTTGATTTCTTTTTTGCCTTTGTAATAATTCTCGCCATAATTTTTAATGATATAGTCCTTTGCAGAATTAATAAAAGTATCACTAAGTTTAGTACTATCAGTTCTGATATATGTAATTAAACCAACTAAATCACCATCAACTTCAATACCTTCATAGAGTTGTTGAGCAAGCATTGTTGTTTCTTTAGTTTTGAATCCGTACTTTGTAAAAGCATCTTGTTGTAATGTTGAAGTTCTGAAAGCATCTTTGCTTGATAAATTTTTCTTTGCAGTTTTTACATCATTAACTTTTACGTTTTCTTTTGTCCATTCAAAAACCTTTAATGCTTCTGCTTCATTAGACATTTTTGCAGTCTGACCATCAATTTTTGTTAATTTTAAAAGATATTCTTTATCTTTTTGAATATAAGAATCGACTGTCCAATATTCTTCGGGCACAAAAACTTTAATTTCTTTTTCATGTTCAACTATCATTTTTAAAGTGACGCTTTGAACTCTACCAGCACTTTTACTTCTAAGTTTGCTTTGCATCAAACTAGAAAGTTTAAATCCCAAAATCCTATCTATAATTCTTCTTGCCTCTTGGGAATGAACTAAATTCATATCTATAGTACGTGGATTTTCGATTGCTTCACTTATACTATTTTTAGTGATTTCATGAAATTCTAATCTTTTTGTAGTTTCGATAGGTAGTTCTAAAACGCTTGCTAAATGCCAAGCGATAGCTTCTCCTTCTCTATCAGGATCGGTTGCAAGAATTACTTCATCGCATTTCTTTTTTAATGTTTGCAATTTCTTAACAACATCTTTTTTGTCCTTATCGACAACATATTTTGGTTGGAATCCATTGTCTATATCTACCCCTAAACCACCTTTTCCTGAGATGGCTAGGTCTCTAATGTGTCCAACACTTGCTTCTACTACATAATCTTCACCTAAATAATGGCCAATCGTTTTACTCTTTGTAGGTGACTCAACAATAACTAACTTCATATTTACCTCGTTCAATAAATATATATATGAGGTAAACATTTGTCAAAAGGAAAAAAACACCCTTTTTCCTTTAAATATATAATATTTAAGATTTTTTACTAAAATAATAATTTTTGAAGAAATTATAATTTTCATCGTTAATTGGAACGATTACCATTTCCATTTTTCTTGGTTCTTTTATGTCTTCACGTGTCTTAATTTTAAAAACAACGATATTATTATCATCGCACTCGATTCTACTAGCAGATTCTAAATCTTTATCTTCAAGTTTGTCTTTAATTATTTTATATATAAGCATTATCATTTCTCCATAACATCTAAAATATCTTCAGCACTTTCAATTAAATAAGCACCTTCTTTAATTATTTGATTGCAAAAACTCTTTTTATTAAGTGAATAAGGAATTGCTCCTATACTTATGCCTTTTTGCAATGCATAATTAACTGTTGTTGAAGTTCCACTACGGTCATATGCTTCTGCGACAAGTAAAAATGAAGCCAAAGTCGCAATTAATCTATTTCTAAAAATGAAATTCTCTCTTTTTGGTTCATCTTTTTCTGGATATTCGCTTATTATAAGTCCACCATTTTTGATTATATTTTCATATAATTCTTTATTTGATTGAGGATAACAATAATCTATTCCGCTTCCTAAAACTGCAATTGTTTTTAGTCCATTGTCAAGTGCAGCTTGATGTGCTACTGAATCAATTCCTTTTGCCATTCCACTAACTATAATTTTGTCTTTAGGCAATCCTTTTATGATTTTTCTAGTTACTTCTTTCCCATATTCGCTAGAATCTCTACTTCCGATAATTCCGATAAATTTCCTCGGATCCTTTTTTAATAAATTTATATCTCCTTTATAAAAAAGTACGATAGGTGGATTGTAACAACATTTTTTATAAGATTCAGGATAAATGTCATCATCCACAATTGTTATGTATTTAGAATCTAACTTATTTAGCGTTTCTTCCATATACGAGTCAGCAAACGCTTCGCGACTTCTAATAGCATTAAGCATTTTAGTGTAGTCGCCACGATATTTATAAGCTAAGATTCCTAGTAATTGTTTTGCCTTAACTAACATAAACAAAACCTCCTTTCATATAAGTACGACAGGAGGTTTTTTATTTTTTTTAAAAAAAGATGTTAAATTATTTTATTTTTATTAAACTTTTTATCGGTTCAAAGGTTTTACGGTGAAAGCCTTCAACAATTCCAAATTCTTTAATTGCTTCAATGTGTTTTTTTGTTCCGTATCCTTTATGTGATTTAAAACCATACTCAGGATATTTTTTATCATATTCATAAAGAATATGATCTCTTGTAACTTTTGCAATTATACTTGCGGCTGCTATGCATTCACATTTTGCATCGCCTTTAATTAAAGGAATAAGTTCTACATTAAATCCATCAAGTTTCATTGCATCAGTTAAGATTAAATCAAAATTAGATTTTAAATTATTGATTGCTTCTTTCATTGCAATTTTAGTTGCTTCATAAATATTAACTTCATCGATAATTTCAGGTGAAACAATTCCAACTCCATAAGAAATGCAATTTTCTAAGATTTCTTTATATGCAATTTCACGTTTCTTTTCAGTTAATTTTTTTGAGTCATTGATATGCTCGTTTTTATAGCCTGGTTTTAAGACGCATGCTGCAGCAACAACTGGCCCACATAAAGGACCTCTTCCTGCTTCATCAACTCCGACAATTAATTTAATTTTATCTGAATAAAATTGATCCTCATAATTTAACATAATCTTCCACCCTATCTAGTGTGTATGGCGCAACTTTACTTTCTTTAAAATCTTTTAAGAGTCTTTTGATTGCTGCATCTCTATCTAACTCACCACGTGATTTTAAAAGTCCATATCGAATAGCAATAATTTCATAAATTCTTTCTTCATTTTCGGTATCAAGTGGTTGATTTAAATATTGTTCAAATTCTTTTTTATAGTAAGTTAATAAAAACATAACTGCAAATTCAGCTAAATCATCATTTGGTAAAATTTCTTCTCTAACCGAGCCAATTAAAGCTAAATTAATTGCTGTTTTTTTATCATCATATTTAGGAGCTAAAATCCCTGGAGTATCCATTATAAATAAGGAAGAAGAAATCTTAATCCATGATACTGTTTTTGTTACGCCAGCTTTATTCGCTGCTTGAACTTGTTTCTTCTTTAAGAAGTTATTAATAATTGTTGATTTTCCAACGTTTGGAACGCCAACAATTATTCCTTTAAATAAAGGATTTACAATTCCTCTTTTTTTAGCTTTTTCTCTTTTTTCCTTTAATAATATATCAAGTTCATTAGCAACACTTTTTATAATATTAATTTTAGAATTAACTTCGATTGCTCTCATTCCATCTTTTGTAAGGAATTTAGCCCATTTATGTGTTTGTTCTTTATCAGCTAAATCTATTTTATTTAGAATAAATAATCTTGGTTTATTATCAAAAAGTCTTAAAAAGAAATTATTGATTGTTGAATATGGAGCACGACTGTCTAAAACAATAATAACAAAATCTGCCATTTTAGCTTTCTCAATTAAAGCATTACTGGCTTGCTTCATGTGTCCTGGATACCAGTGGATATTCGTTTTGCTTAATTCATCGCTATTCATGTAGTCTTCCTCCTACTAACAATTAAGAATATTTTATACCAAACTAATGTGTTTATTTAACTATAAGAATTATTTTTAAAATAAAAGAGGCATCTAAGACGCCTCCTTATAGTCACTAAATAAATATTTTGGAAAAAACTATTTAAGAACTTGTTTAATTCTTGCAGCTTTTCCTCTTCTTTCACGAAGATAGAAGATTTTACTTCTTCTTACTCTACCAACCTTTAAGACTTCAATGCTAGCAACGTTTGGTGAATGAACAGGGAATACTCTTTCAACACCGATTTTGTCTGACATCTTACGGACAATGAATGTTTCTGCAACGCCAGATCCTCTTCTTGCAAGTACAACGCCTTCAAAAGCTTGTAATCTTGACTTTCCGTTTTCAACGATTCTAACACTAACTCTAACAGTATCACCAGCTTTAAAGTGTGGGATGTCTGTTCTTAATTGGGTACTAGCAACTTCTTTTACTAAATTTGTATTCATTTTGCTTTCCTCCTTCTTTTTCGTTCTCCTGACGTTCTTGTAAAGTGACATTTATATTGGACCGTCCGTAGCATCTTTTAAAAATGCTTAAATATAATATCAAAAAACTAGCATGAAAGTCAAAAAATATTTTTATAAATATTTGATAGATGTCAAGTAAAAGTACTTGACACTTAAACTTAGATTATTTATCATATGTAGCGTTAAAGGAGAAATTAATTATGGCAGTTAAAATTAGATTAGCTAGAAAAGGTAGACACGAATTACCATTCTATAGAATTGTCGTTGCAGACTCAAGATATGCACGTGATGGAAGATATCTCGACCAAATCGGTACATATGATCCTTCAAAAGGTGTTGCTAATGCAGCAATCAACGAAGAAGTCGCTTTAAAATGGTTAAATACAGGTGCTCAATATAGCGATACAATCAAAGCTATTTTTACAGCAAAAGGTTTAATTCAAAAATCAAAAGCTGAAAAAGCAAGTAACGCAGTTAAAAAAGCTAGTGTAGCTTATACAAAAAACAACAAAGAAGGTAAATAGTAATGGATTATTCAGCTTTAATTCATACAGTCGTTGATCCATTTATTAAAAATCCAAGTGCTTTACTTATTAGAGAAGTTAACACTGAAGATCAAAAATGCGATTTAACTTTACTTGTTTGTGCTGAAAGTTCTGATATCGCTCGCTTAATCGGTAAAAAAGGATGCGTCGCATTCGCAATTAGAGACATCGTTTCTATTGCTGGTAAGCTTGAAAATAAAAAGGTTCACATTAAATTTGAATCTTTTGATGAAGAAAAAAAGGACGGAGAATAATCTCCTTCCTTTTTTATGTTTAATTGATTATGGAAAAATATTTAAAAGTAGGAACTATATTAAAAACAATTGGTCTTAAAGGAGACGTTAAAGTCTTTTCGACTACTTCTTTTAAAGATATTAGATATAAAAAAGGAAATGTACTTTTTGTACTTATTAATGGTGAATATAAATCACTAACAATCGAATCTCATTCATTTAAAGGTGGCAATTTTGATCAAATAAAATTTAAAGAAATCAACTCAATTGAGGAAGCAGAGAAACTTCTTTCACATGATTTTTTTGCTTTAAAAGATGAAAGTATTTTATTTGAAAATGAATTCTTTTATGAAGATTTAATTGGATTAGAAGTTTATGATTCTGATTCAAACAAGCTTGGAACTGTTGCTTCTGTTGAAGAATTTCCAGCTCAAATAACGCTTAAAATTTCTAAAAAGCCTGCAAAAGGTGAATTTTTTGTACCTTTTAATGATTTTTTTATTAAAAACGTAGATTTAAAAAATAAAAAAATAACTATTAATGTTATAGAAGGATTAATCGATTAATGGTATTTAAAATACTTACATTATTTCCTGAAATGTTTGATTCTTTTTTTAGTAGTTCTATTTTAAAAAGAGCTATTGCTAAAGGACTTATTGAAATTAAAGTTATCAATATTAGAGATTATACTCTAGATAAATATAATAGAACTGACACTCCTCCTATTGGTGGTGGAGCTGGTTTAATTATGAAATGTCAACCTATAATTGACGCCTTAAAAGCAAATTCTACTCCTTCTACTCATAAAATTATTATGTCCCCTCGTGGATATAAATATGATCAAAAAAAGGCAGTTGAGTTATCAAAAAGTTATAATGAAATACTTATTTTATGTGGTCACTATGAAGGTATTGATGAAAGAGTTTACGATTATTTTGATGAATCAATTTCACTAGGTGATTTCATTCTTACAGGTGGTGAACCTGCTGCTATTTCTATTGTAGATAGCGTTTCAAGATTAATTGATGGCGTTATAACTAAAGAAAGTATTGATGAAGAAAGTTTTGAAAATGGTCTATTAGAATATCCTCAATATACTGAACCATATAATTATGATGGCAAAGAAGTTCCAGATATTCTTTATTCAGGAAATCATGAAGCAATTAAAAAATGGCGAAAAAAAGAAGCCATAAAGCTTACAAAAAAATATAGAGAAGACTTATATAATTCATATAATTTCAGTAAACAAGATAAGAAATTGCTTCAAGAAATTGATGAAGGTGTTACTCCTAAACGGGAGGAAGATGCCTTAATTAAAGGCCATAAATTTATAAAAAAATAGATTTAGTTTTACCTAAATCTATTTTTCATTTGTTTCATCTTATTGATGTCCATTTTGCCATTAGCGCCACGCATTTCTTTCATCATCATTTTCATTTGTTCATACTTTTTAATGACTTTATTAATGTCAGCGTTTGTTTTTCCTGAGCCTTTTGCAATACGAACTTTACGGCTATTTTTTAAAATTTCAGGATGTGCTCTTTCTTCATAAGTCATTGAATTAATAATAACTTCAAAGTTTTTCATTTCTTTTTGGGCTGCATCTAATTGTTCTTCGCTTACTTTAGGCATGCCTGGAATAAGTTTCATAAGTCCTCCAAGGCTTCCTAATTTTTGAACTTGTTTCATTTGTTTAAGCATATCATCAAGAGTAAATTCGCCCTTCATGATCTTATTAACATCTTTTTTAGCTTCTTTTTCATCGATATTTTGTTGGACTTTGTCAATTAAAGTTAAAACATCCCCCATTCCAAGAATTCTTTCAGCCATTCTATCTGGATAGAAGACATCTAATTCATTGATTTTTTCACCAACACCGATAAATTTAATTGGGACTCCAGTAACATGAGCAATGCTTAATGCAGCACCACCTCTTGAATCGCCATCCATTTTAGACATAATAGCGCCAGTTAAACCAAGTGTTTCATTAAATACTTTAGCAACGTTAACACTATCTTGGCCAGCCATTGCATCAGTTAAAAGAAGAATTTCATCTGGTTTAATATCATTTTTAATACGTTTTAATTCATTCATTAAAACTTCATCAATTTGAAGACGACCAGCAGTATCAATGATTAAAACATCATAGTGATCGTTATACGCTTTTTCTTTTGCAATTGTTGCAATTTTAACTGGATCTTCCTTAGTTCCCATATTAACTAAGTCAACATTAATAGATTTAGCTAATTGGTCTAATTGATCAACAGCAGCAGGTCTATAAACATCACAAGCAGCTAAAAGAACCTTTTTATTTTCTTTATTTTTCATTAAGTAAGCAAGTTTAGCAGCTGTTGTAGTTTTACCACTTCCTTGTAAGCCAACAAGTAAAATAATTGTTGGTTTATTCTTGTTATAAGTTAATTTAGAATCAGAACCACCAAGCAAACTTACAAGTTCATCTCTTACTATTTTAATAACCATTTCACTAGGATTTAATTTATCAAAAACTTGTTCACCTAATGCTTTTTCTTTTACGCTATTAACGAATTCTTTTACAACTTTATAATTAACATCAGCTTCAAGAAGTGCAATTCTAACTTCTTTAAGCATTTCATCCATATTTTTATCAGTTAATTTCGATTCACCTTTAATCTTTTTAAGTGCTCTAGTGAATTTCTCTTGTAAAGCCTCAAATGCCATATAATTCTCCAATAATTTCTTCTTTTTCTTTTTCTGAAACATTCGTTTCATCAAGTAGTTTTACAATTTTACGATATTTATCGTGTAATTTTAATTTTTCTTCGTATTGTTTTAATTTAATAATTGAATGATCAATCGTATCAAGAACAGCACTTCTTGATATTTTTAATTCATCGCTTAATTCTTTTAAAGACAAATTATAAGAAAAATATTTTTCCATAATATCTCTTTGTTTATCTGTTAAAAGGTTTTTATATAAATCAAATAATTCGTTTATATAGTTAAATTCATTAATATCAAGCATCTTTAATTAAGCCACTGCACAATCCATATAAGTATTTGTCTAAATCAAATTCTTCAAGATCATCCATTCCTTCACCAAGTCCAATAAATCTAACAGGTATGCCAAGTTCTTCTCTAATCGCTAAAATAATTCCACCTTTACTAGTTCCATCCATTTTAGTAATGACAATGCCAGTAATATTAATTAATTCTTTAAAAGCAGCTGCTTGTAAGACACCGTTTTGTCCAGTTGTTGCATCAATAACTAAGAAACATTCAGGTTCATGATTGATAAGTTTTTTTGTGACTGTATAAATCTTTTTAAGTTCATCCATTAAATTTTTCTTATTTTGAAGTCTACCTGCTGTATCAACAATAATTAAATCAACGTCTTTAGCAAGTCCTTCTTTTATGCCTTTATAAGCAACGCTAGCAGGATCTTCTGCATCATTTCCAGTAACAATTGGCATGTTTAGTCTATCAGCCCAGACTTTTAATTGTTCTTTAGCACCAGCTCTAAATGTATCAGCAGCAACTAATAAAACTTTTTTATTTTGCTTAATGTATCTATTAGCTAATTTAGCAATTGTAGTTGTTTTTCCAACTCCATTAACGCCTGTCATAAGTAAAACTTCTGGTTTTTTATCAAAAGAAAGTTCGTTTTTAATATCTCCACCTTCTTTTAAATAATTAAGGAACATTTTATCAACGAGCATTTCATTGATTTCTTTTGGATTAGAAATATTTTCTTTTTTTGATGATGCTAATAATTCTTCGATTGTATTTAAAGTAAAACTAATGCCACAATCAGCTTCAATTAAGATTTCTTCAAGTTCATCAAAATAATCAGAATTCACTGATTTATATTTTTTTGTAAGTTCATCTAATTTATTTGAAAAATTCTTACGTGATTTTTCTAATCCTTTATCATATTTTTCTAAAGTTTTAGTATCTTTTATTGATTCTTCGTTTTGAACTTCTTGACTAGCATTTTTCTTGCCAAATTTTTCTTTTAAAAACTTAAATAATCCCATAATTAAAGTACTGCCTTTTTGCTTAAAGCTTCTTTAGCTGCATTTTGTTCAGCTTGTTTTTTGCTCTTTCCTTCTCCTCTTCCTAAAACAAGCCCATTGAACTTAACTTCAACAAAGAAAGTTTTATTGTGTGGAGGTCCTTTTTCATCTATTACTTTATAAATTACTGATTCGCGGTATTCAGCTTGCATAGCTTCTTGAAGAATACTCTTATAATCTTTTAAATCAGTTAATTCAAAGTTTTTAACATCATCACCATAAATGTTTCTTATAAATCTTGTGGTAAATTTAATACCTTGATCAAGATATATAGCACCAATCACAGCTTCAAAAATATCTTCAAGAATTGAATTATGTTTTGTTGCTTCTTCAACTGTCAATGAATGTCCTGCTCTAATAAATTCAGTATAATTCTCTCTTCTAGCAAGGTTTGCTAAATATTCCGTTTGAACTAGAAAGCTTTTAGCTTTTGTTAAATCGCCTTCTCTCATTTCAGGATGAGTTTTAAAAAGTGTACCTGCAATAACAAAACCTAAAACGCTATCTCCAATAAACTCCAGTCTTTCATAGTCATGGTGATGTGTTTTTGCATCACTATTAAATGAAGAATGAGTAAAAGCCATCTCATATAATTCTTTATTACGTGGCTTAATATTATATTTTAAGAAAAAATCATTCAGATTTTTCATTGTTTAAGCCTTTCTTTATTTTTTCTATAACATTAACATCAGCAAGCATATAAGCATTCTTTAAAGCACTTAAAAACGATCTTACATCGCTGCTTCCATGCGCTTTAATGACAATTCCATTAACACCCATAAGCATTGCTCCACCAACATTTTTATAATCCATTTTTTCTTTAATTTCATTTACACCGCTTTTTGCAAATAAATATCCAATCATTGTTAAAATATTCTTTTTAAAGCCATCTTTTAACATTTTTGACATTGCTTTTGCTGTTCCTTCAACAGTTTTTAAGAAAATATTGCCAGAATAGCCATCTGTAACAAGGACATCAACACCACCAAAAAGTGGATCTCTGCCTTCGATATTCCCTTTAAAATTAATTTCTTTGCATTCTTTTAAAAGTGGGTACGCTTCTTTATTTAAAGGAGAACCTTTTTCTTCTTCTGTTCCGTTTGATAGCAAAAATACTTCTGGATTGTCTTTTTTATATAAAATTGAGTAATAAATTTTGCCCATAATAGCAAATTGAACAAGTTCTTCTTTTGTATTTGAACTGTTTGCACCTAAATCGCAAACAACAAATTTCTTATTTTTATCAATTGTTGGGAATGAAGTAATTAAACAAGGTCTAGTTATTCCTTCTAATCTTTTAATTTTAAAAATTGAAGCACTTAATAAAGCGCCTGTGCTTCCTGCTGAAATAATAGCGTCACAGTTATTATCTAAATACGCTTTAATTGCAACCATCAAACTACTTGTTTTATCCTTTAATGCAGTTAAAGGGTCAACATCCATTTTTAAAACTGTATCACTATGTAAAATATGTACATTTTTAAATGAAGAAAAATCAGTTAATTTTGTTTCGTCTCCAACTAAAAATAATTCGACATCATCGTGTAATTTTATAAATTCTTTTGTAGCGTCGATAGTAGCATCAAGGCCATTATCTCCACCCATCATATCAATAACAAATTTCATAATTATTACTCCAAAATTCTTATAAATTATACCATAGTACAAACTTATCAAAAAGTACGAAAACCAAATAACCTATTTCACACTTCTTAAAGGCTTATATAATAGATTAATTTGTTTTTAAGAGTAAATTAAAAGCGTGATTTGAATCACGCGGGAGTTTGACAGTTAGATAATCAAAAAAACTAAAAATGCAACAAATCCGTCGACTTATATATCTAAAGATATATGGTCGATTTTTTATTTTACAGTTTTTAATTTATTTTGTTGTATTTTGTTGTATTTTATGATATAATGATCTGGAGGGTAAAACTATGAGACTAAGCATTTCAAAATCCAAAAACTGTACAAGTTACTACGTTGCAGATTCACGTAGAGAAGGCAAAAAAATAATTACAAAGTGTCGCTAGCCTAAATATTTAATGACGATTTTGTCAAATTAAATGATGATATGT
>ENA-UOJH01000514-UOJH01000514.1-human-gut-metagenome-genome-assembly--contig:-C148-NODE-514-length-35649-cov-14.015368_pt1 | contig 35649 bp, 36 predicted proteins | sample MGYA00242345_ERZ723892 | MGnify/ENA metagenome assembly ERZ723892 | reverse complement strand
AAAGTACTTGGGGGGAGGCCCCCTGGGAGGATAGGAAGCCGCTGATTAAAGAAAAAAGCACTAGCTTATGCTAGTGCTTTTTTGTGATTCGTGGTTCGTGGGGAAGAGCGGCTTCCTATCCGACCAGGGTTCCCTGGGATAAGCAGGGAACCGGTTTTGAAGGAGTTTTGCGACGCGCAAAACCGTGTGAGTCGCTTATGCCGAATCTCGTGACCTGATGATGTGAAGGTATACAGCCAGACAGAGATGTCCTGGATTCGGCAGGAGACGTGGGACGACCGCCAGTGCTTTTTTGTGGCTCGTGATTCGTGGTTTGTGATTCGTGGTTCGTTGGACTCTGGATTCGTAGGGGCGCCCACGTGGGGCGTCCGTTCGGAATGATGATGTACACGCCATACATGACCGGTGATGCATGAAAACACGCATAGATAGCAGCTTACATTATGCTCGGGCTTGCCACGTGCAAGCCCCTACGAATTTCCAGTGCTTTTTTTGATGTGGGACGACTGCCAACCTTTTTGCGTGTGTATATTATTTTTTCACATAACGGATTGACTTTTCTTATTGTGAAATATATAATAAATACAAAGAATAAAAGCAAGGACAAAGATGTCTTAGGAATGAACATTATGCCCTTGCTCTTTTTTTACTTTTTTGTCAAATTTAAATGAAAGGATGGATGGTTATGCTTTCACGGACCTTGTTGGGAATGAGATGGGGTGACTTATCGGAAGATACGCGCCAGATGTTATTGGACCGCGCCGATATCGACGGTTTTAATGGTGCTGATGGAGACCGTTATAGTCGAGGAACGCTCCATTTCCGCAATACGCTCATGGGAATCCAGGCTTCAGTGGAAACAGACCGTTTTTCCGGTGATATGGGAAATAACGGCATTTTCATTGACGATGATGCTGTTATTTCCCGTATTTAATATTATTTGAATAAGAACACCTTGCATAAGCCGATGATGATAAAGGCTGCAATAATGATGACACTAATAACCCGAGTCTTGGTAAAGATTTTCGGGTTATTTTGTATGTTTTTAGGTGGGACTGGTGGCGGTACTTCCTGTTTCGTACCGCAAATCGGACACATGAGGACGCCGTCGCGCAGTTCCGTACCGCATTTGGGACAAATCATAAGCTCAACTCCTGTTCTTCTTTTATGTATACTATAGAAGGCTGTACCCGCTGTGTCAAGAAGTTATCCTTTTGTGATGAAAAGATGCGTATAAAACCTTGTGTATTTGGCGAAAATAGCATACAATTTTACTTATCTGCTGTTTTTTTATTACCAGAGAAAAGGAGATACGCCTTGAAGAAAAAAATTGGTTTGAGTTCCCAAATTTTAATCGGCTTGGCCCTCGGGGCCTTGGTCGGTTATTTGTTTCCAGATTTCGGCGATAAGCTGAAACCCTTCGGTGATGCCTTCCTGCGCATGATCAAGATGATCGTTGTACCCCTCATTTTCAGTACCCTGGTCATGGGCATTGCCGGTACAGGCGATTTTAAAAAGCTTGGCCGCTTAGGCGGCAAGGCCATTATTTGGTTCGAGTTCGCTACGACCATCGCCTTGGCCATCGGCCTGTTGTTCATGAATATTGCCGAACCCGGTGTTGGCGTCACCTTATCGGCTTCGGCAGCTAATTCTTCCAATGCCGCAGCTGCTAGCCAGCACAGTGTCGACCTCGTCGACTATGCCGTTCACATCATCCCGACCAATATTGTCGATGCCATGGCTCGGCAGGATATGTTACAGATTATCTTTTTTGCCTGCTTTTTTGGCGTCGCCGTCGCCCATATTGGCGGAAAAGGTGAGACCATCGTCGATATTTGCCAAAGCGTGGCCGAAGCCATGTTTAAAGTGACGGGCTACGTCATGCACTTTGCGCCTATTGGCGTCTTTGCCATGATTGCCTATACCGTCGGCAGTTATGGTATTGCCATGCTCATCCCTTTGGGCAAGCTCATCTTGTCCGTTGCCGGCGCTACGGCCTTGTTCATCTGTGTCGTAGCCCTCATTGCCAGTGCTTTTACAGGTATCAATTTCTTCCACGTCATCCGGGCTTTAAAGGACATTCTCTTCCTGGCTTTCTCGACGGCCAGCAGCGAAGCGGCCCTGCCTGGCGCCATGAAACGCCTGGAAGAATTAGGCGTCCCCAAGACTATCGTCACCTTCGTCATGCCTACAGGCTATTCTTTCAACCTCGACGGCTCGACGCTGTACAGCTCGGCCGGCATCTTATTCATTGCCCAGCTCTACGGCATCCAGATGCCTATTGAGCAGCAGCTGCTGGTCATGGTCACGCTCATGCTGTCCACCAAGGGCATTGCCGGCGTTCCCGGTGCAGGCATCATCGTCGTCGCGGCAACGGCTGCGGCCTTTAATTTGCCGACAGAAGGCGTGGCTATCCTCCTCGGTATTGACCGACTCCTGGATATGATCCGCACTATTTGTAACGTCTGCGGCAACTGCATGGCTACGGTCGTCGTCGCCTGTTGGGAAAAGGAATTGAACAAGGTCACGTTCAATGAAAAATACCGTACTTTCTTAGGCGGGAAAAATAACTGATTATTCGCCAAACTAGACTAAATCTGTTATAATAATAGGGTAAATAAGTGCTCCGTAAGGGTTGCCTGACGGAAAACTTCATTCATGAAGCAGCCGTGCTCTTCTGCAAAGATTTGACTGCGCAGACGAGGCGAAAGCACTATTATCCGAAAAGGGACTGTCGCACGGAGGCTTTTGCCATTATGCGAGGTCCTTTTTTCTTTAGGAGGTATGAGTATGGAAACAAGAGTCGCTTTAATCGGTATCATTGTAGGGAACCGCCAGGAGTCGGCTAAATTGAACGAAATCCTGCATGAATATGGCCAATACATCGTCGGCCGTATGGGCGTTCCTTATAAAGATAAAGATATCAACGTCATCAGCCTTATTGTCGATGCGCCGCAGGACATCATCAGTGCGCTGTCGGGTAAATTGGGTATGCTCCCCGACGTCAGCACCAAGACGATTTATCCGCCCATGCCGCAGTAGGAGGCGCGTATGCTGAAAATTGCGATTTACGGCAAAGGTGGTATCGGAAAATCGACGATGACCAGTAACTTAGCGGCAGCCTTTGCTTATTTAGGTAAGAAAGTCATTCAGATCGGTTGCGATCCCAAGGCTGATTCGACATTCAACCTCCTCGGTGGCCATCCTGTCCAGCCGGTCATGAATTATCTGCGGGAACACGATGAAGATCCGGAATGTATCGAGGATATTTCCCGCATCGGCTATGGCGGCGTCCTCTGTATCGAAACGGGAGGCCCGACGCCGGGCTTGGGCTGTGCCGGCCGGGGCATTATCGCCACTTTTTCGCTCCTCGAAGACTTGGGCCTCTTTGAAAAATATGATCCTGATGTCGTACTGTATGATGTTTTAGGTGATGTCGTCTGCGGCGGCTTTGCGGCGCCGATCCGCGAAGGCTATGCCGAACAGGTCCTCATCGTTACATCTGGTGAAAAAATGGCCCTCTATGCAGCCAACAATATCAATACAGCTGTGGCGAACTTTGCTGACCGCAGCTATGCTAAGGTCCGGGGCATTCTCCTCAATCGCCGCAATGTTCCTGACGAAGAAGCCAAGGTCCGGGCCTTTGCCGAAAAGGCCCATCTTTCCATCGTCGGCGACATTCCCCGCAGTGACGATATCAATCGTTATGAAGATCTGGGGAAGACCGTCATCGAAGGCAATCCAGACCTGCCTATTAGCCGTATCTTCCTCGATTTAGCTCAAAGATTATTACAAGACAAGGAATGATTATGACAGAACGAAAACCTTATGCTATTACCGTGCAGGACTTAGTAGAACGCGGCCGCGACGACATCCCGGCTGAACTCATTACGTCGACGCACCTCATTTATAATTCGCCGGCTGCCCTGGCTTTCAACTCGCCTGGGGCCCAGGGCTTTGGCGTCAAACGGGCTGGCCTGTCCATTCCTGGATCGGTTATGCTCCTCGTCGGTCCGGGCTGCTGCGGCCGCAATACGACCATTCTCAGTGAGCTCGGTGGTTACAGTGACCGCTTCTTCTTCTACATTATGGATGAAACGGACATCGTGACGGGCCGCCATCTGAAGAAAATCCCTCAGGCCGTTTGTGAAGTCGTCGACAGCCTGGCTGAAAAGCCGTCGGTCGTCATGATTTGCATGACCTGTGTCGACGCCTTGCTGGGGACCGATATGGAACGGGTTTGCCGCAAAGCCGAAAGGGAAGCAGGCCTGCCCGTCGTACCTTGCTATATGTATGCGCTGACACGGGAAGGCCGCAAGCCTCCGATGGTAGATGTCCGCCGGGCCATTTATTCGCTACTGGAAAAACAGCCGCGCCGCCGCCGGACAGTCAACCTCCTGGGCTATTTCGCGCCCTTGCAGGATGACTGCGAACTGTACGATATCTTGAGAGGCATCGGCTTTAATCAAATCAACGAGATTTCCCGCTGTCCCGACTTTGATGCCTATAAAGCCATGTCCCAGGCCAACGTCAATTTCATCCTCAACCCGGAAGCGCGCTTGGCCGCTCAAGATATGGAAAAGCGCTTGGGGATTCCCAGCATCGAATTGACTCGTCTTTACCAGGTCGCTCAGATCCATAAACAGTATCAGGCCCTGGCCCAGGTACTGGGGACGGCTATTGATGACAGTCCCTGGCACGAACGGGCCCAGGCCGTCGTCCAGTCTGTGCGGGAAAAATACAGCGGCACGACGGTGGCTATTGGCGAGATGCAGAACGGCAATGCCTTTGAAATGGCCTTAGCCTTGACCCGTTATGGCTTCATGATCAAAGAAATCTATGCCAACTTGGGACCTGACGATTTCGTCTACCTCCGCCATCTGGCTGCTTTGAGCCCGGATACGGAAGTCTACTCGAACTTATCTCCGTCTATGCTCTATTATCGGGGACAAGACCATCCTGTCGACGTCACTATCGGCAAGGATGCTGCATATTATCATGAACAGGCTGCTCATCTCTTCTGGGATGAAGATATCCAGCCCTTCGGCTATGCCGGAGTCATTTCTCTGTTACAACGGCTGGAGCAGGCCTTGTTGGAAAGGAAACATCCATGAAAGGTTTATGGAAATATATTTCGCCTTTTGCACCGGACGACTCTGGTGCGGCTGCCGTCCTCTACGGATTGAACGGTATCGTCGTTATTTGCGATGCCGGCGGCTGTGCCGGTAATATCTGCGGTTTCGATGAACCGCGTTGGTTCAGCGGCAAAAAGAGTGCCGTTTTCAGTGCCGGCCTGCGCGATATGGACGCCATCCTCGGCCGCGACGACCGCTTGGTCGACAAGCTCTGTGATGCGGCCAAGACGATTGATGCAGATTTTGCGGCCATTGTCGGGACACCGGTTCCGTCGGTTATTGGCACGGACTATAAAGCCTTGAAGCACATGGCCGAAAAGAGGCTGTCCATTCCGGTCATCACTGTCGATACGACGGGGATGGATTACTACGACAAGGGCATTGAAAAAGCTTACGATGCCTTGTTCCCGGTCTTGGCAGACCCGGCGCAGCAGGCTGAAGCCGATACGGTTGGCGTCCTCGGCGCCGTACCGCTGGAACTGATGCACCCCGGCGATATCGAATGGATCAGCCAGTCCCTAGTGGAAGACGGCTGGCAGCAAATCCTCTTATTCGATGAAATCGATGATTACCGCAAGGCCGGCAAGGCTTCCCTCAATCTCGTCGTGTCGCCGGCCGGCTTGAAAGCGGCTCAATACTTGAAAGAAACTTTCGGGACACCCTATGAGCTCCACTACTTCGGCCTCGACGCCGTCGTCCATTTCGATGACAACCTCTTTGCCGGCAAGAACGTCCTCATCATCCATCAGCAAGTGGCCGCTTCGGCGATGGTCGCTATGGCTGAAGAAGCCGGTGCCGCTTACGTGACGACGGCTTCGTGGTTCATGAGGCTCTCTGACCAGCCAGGGACAGACTGCGTCCAGCTCTGTGAAGAAGATGACCTGCGCCGTCTGGCCGATAATGACCAGTTCGACGTCATCCTCGGCGATGCCTATTTCCGCCGAGCTTTGCCGAACTTCCACGGCCAATACGTCGACTTTCCGCATTTCGCCGTATCCGGGAGGGGATAAGATGCATACGGAACGGATTTGTGTCTTTGGTATTGTCCAAGGAGTTGGCTTCCGGCCTTTTGTCAGCCGCATCGCGGCGGTTCATGCCATTCGCGGAACCGTGTGCAATAAGGGTTCCTATGTGGAAATACTAGCTCAAGGGGCCCCATCGGCACTGACGGCTTTTCACGACGATTTGGAGGGCAAGGCTCCTGAACGGTCGGCTATTTTGAAAGTCGTCACGACGACTGAAGACAGGTCGCCGTATGAGACCTTTTCCATTGTCGAGAGCGCCAGGGAAAAGGGCGATATCTTCGTGTCGCCAGACATCGCTATCTGTGATACCTGCAAAAAGGAGCTCTTCGATAAGACGAATCGCCGCTACCTCCACCCCTTCATCAACTGCACGGCCTGCGGCCCGCGTCTGACCATCCTCGATGCCATGCCTTATGACCGCGAGCGGACGAGTATGGGCGAATTCCCGATGTGCCCACAGTGCGAATATGAATATACCCATGCTGAAACGCGGCGTTACGATGCTCAGCCTGTCTGCTGCAACGACTGCGGCCCGGAAGTCTATCTTCTGGACCAGCCCGAGCGGCGCCGCCAGGCCATCATTGCCGCTAGACAGGCGATTATTGATGGGAAAATCATAGCCGTCAAAGGTATCGGCGGCTTCCACCTCTGCTGTGATGCCCGCAATGAACAGACTGTCCAAGCCCTGCGGCAGCGCAAGCGGCGGCCTGTGAAGCCCTTTGCCGTCATGATGAAGGACCTCGACGCCGTGCGTCAACAGTGTGTCCTTCCCGACGGGGTTGAAAAAGTCCTCGACGGTCATCAAAAGCCCATCGTCTTACTGCCTAAGAAAAGCGGTCAGACCTTGGCGCCGTCCATTGCACCGGGCAACCCCTCTATCGGCGTCATGCTGCCTTATACGCCGCTCCATCTCCTGCTCTTTATGTATGATGACGGCCTCTCCGTACCGGATGCGCTGGTCATGACCAGCGCCAATGAGTCCGGTGCGCCTATCTGTCATGACGATGAAGAAGCGCGGCAGGAATTATCCGGCCTCTGTGACCTCATATTGAGCCACAATCGCCGCATCCGCCTGCGGGCTGATGATTCGGTCATGGATTGGTATGACGGCAAGCCCTATATGATACGCCGCTCTCGTGGCTATGCACCACTGCCCTTTTTCTATGGCAAGGGAACAGGAAAGGATGTCCTGGCCATAGGCGGGGAATTGAAAAACTGTTTCTGCATCGGCCGGAATAACCTGTTCTATCCGTCGCCGTACATCGGCGATATGGCCGATATACGCACGGTCGAAGCCCTGCGCCAGTCCATACGGCGTATTACGACGCTCCTTGAAGCGGAGCCGTCCGTCGTTGCCTGCGACCTGCACCCGCGCTATAATACGACGGCTGTAGCCCATGAACTGGGCCTGCCCGTCGTTCCCGTCCAGCACCATTATGCCCACATCTTGTCCTGTATGGCTGAAAATGGTTATGAACAGCCCGTTATCGGCGTTGCCTTCGATGGCACTGGGTATGGGACAGATGGGACGATTTGGGGCGGCGAGGTCCTGGTCAGCGATGCCCATGGTTTTCAGCGGGCCGCGTCGATTCAGCCTTTCTGGCAGCGCGGCGGCGACGTGTCGGCTCGCGAGGGATGGCGCATTGCCGTCAGTCTCATCGATGGCTTGCAGCAGGATCGGAGCCAGGCTGCGGCCACAATCGACGCCTTGCACCTTTGCAGTGAAGCCGAACGGCAGGCCCAGTTCTTCTTGGCCGACCAACAGATTAACAGTGTCTTGTCGACCAGCGCCGGCCGCCTCTTCGATGGCGTCAGTGCGATTCTCGGCATTTACCGGTCTTCGACCTTTGAAGGTCAGGCGTCGATGGCCTTGCAGTTTGCAGCGGAGGCTTGGGAAAGGACTCAGCCTCAGCCACCTGTGCAACCTATGGCGCCGCTCCACCATAAGGACCGATTGATCCTGCCGACAGGGGCTCTGGTCCAGCGTATCCTGGAAGGGCGTCTGGCTGGTGGCCATACGGGGCAGTTGGCCTATGGCTTCCATCGGGATTTGGCGGCTATGATTGCCGGCGCCTGCCTGGCTGTCCGCGAGGAAACGGGCTTGACGACAGTGGCCCTGAGCGGCGGCGTCTTCCAGAACCGCCTGCTCCTGGGCCTTTGCGACCAGGCCCTGCAGTCGTTGGACTTCACGGTCCTGAAGCACAGCACCGTCCCGCCCAACGACGGCGGCATCGCCTTAGGACAGGCCATTTATGCCGCGTATATGTAGGGGCGCCCACGTGGGGCGCCCGCCCGGAATTAATGATGTACACGTCATACATGTTCGATGATATAAAAGGAGGAATTATCATGTGTGTAGGATTACCGGCACGTGTTATGAAAATACAAAATGGAATGGCCCTCGTCGATGCTTCCGGAGCCAAACGGGAAGTATCGGCAGCCCTTATTGATGAACTGGATCCTGGCGATTACGTCATGGTCCACGCCGGCATGGCTATTGCCAAGATTACCGACAATGATGCTGACGAAACTGACGATATCCTGGAGGAACTGGAATGATGGCAGAAGCGACGAAGCGGACGGCTTTGGATATCATCCGCAGTTATGACGGGCCTAAAATCCGCATTATGGAAGTCTGCGGGACCCATACACATGAAATTTTCCGCCAAGGCATCCGCCAGATCCTGCCGCCCCAGGTCGATGTTATTTCCGGTCCTGGATGCCCAGTCTGCGTCACCCCGGTCGGTTATATGGACCAGGCCATCTGGCTGGCCTTGGAAAAAGGCGTCACTATCTGCACTTTCGGCGACCTCGTCCGCGTTCCCGGCAGTACGATGAGCCTGGCCGACGCCCGTAGCGAAGGGGCCCATGTAGAAATCGTCTATTCGCCTCTCGATGCTTATGACTATGCCAAGACGCATCCGGACGAAGACGTTGTCTTTTTATCTGTCGGCTTTGAAACGACGACACCACCGTCGTGCTTGGCTGTCAAACAGGCCGTAGCTGACGGGGTGACGAATTTTTCCCTGCTCACGGCCAATAAGACCATGCCCATGGCCTATGAGGCCATGAAGGACAGTGCTGACGCCTTCCTCTATCCCGGCCACGTCGACGCCATCATGGGGACAAGTGCTGGCGAAGCCATGCTGAAAGAAGGCGTATCCGGCGTCGTCGCCGGCTTTACGGCTAAAGAACTGCTCACGGCTTTTGCCGTCATTTTGGTCAAGTTCCCTCAAGGGAAGCCTTTCTTCAAGAATTGCTATCCCCGCGTCGTCAAAGCCGAAGGCAGCCCGGCGGCTCAGGCACTTATGAAAGAAGTCATGGAACCGTGCGATTCGGAATGGCGCGGGTTAGGCGTCATCCCCCAGTCGGGGCAGCAGTTGAGGCCAGCCTTTGCCACTTGTGACGCCCGCAAGAAATACGACGTCCCCCTTATGGACGGGCGCGCCAACCCGGCCTGCCGCTGTGGCGACATTTTGAAAGGCCAGTGCAAGCCACCCCAGTGCCCGCTCTTCGGCAAGGTCTGCACGCCGGAACATCCTGTAGGAGCCTGCATGGTTTCCCATGAAGGGGCTTGCTCGGCTTATTATTTATATGGAGGCAATTTACATGAGTGATGTCATTACCTTAGCCCACGGTGCCGGCGGTAAACAGACTGCCGAACTCATCGACCGTGTCTTTAAAGCACATTTTTCCAATCCTCAGTTCACCGGTGACGACGCTGCTGTTCTGCCCATCGGCGGGGCCAATTTGGCCTTTACGACGGACGGCTTCATCGTCTCGCCGCCGGAATTTCCAGGCGGCAATATCGGCAAACTGAGTATCTGTGGGACCGTTAACGACTTGTCCTGCATGGGCGCCAAGCCCTTATATCTGTCGTGTGCCTTTGTCATCGAAGAAGGCTTTCCCCTGGCTAAAGTCGAAGAATACGCCGCGGCTATGGCCAAAACGGCTGCTGAAGCCGGCGTACGCATCGTCGCCGGCGATACGAAAGTTGCCGGGAAAGGTCAGGTCGACCACCTGTTCATCACGACGACGGGTATCGGTCAAATCGTCGACGGCGTCCATACATCGGGGACGCTGGCCCAGCCTGGGGACGCAGTCATCGTCAGCGGCGACGTTGGCCGCCACGGCTGCACGATTCTACTGGCCCGTAACCAGTTCGGCATCGATGCCGATGTGACCAGTGACTGCGCGCCTTTGTGGGGAACTGTCGAAGCCATGTTGGATACGACTAAGGACATCCACGTCATCCGCGATGCGACTCGCGGCGGCGTCGGCACGGTCCTCTATGAAATAGCCGGCCAGAGCCATGTCGGCATCCATTTGGACAGCCAGGCTATCCCTGTCGACCCGGCCGTCCGCGGTGTTTGCGGCATGCTCGGCCTGGAACCGCTATACTTAGCTTGTGAAGGCCGCTTGGTCATCTTTGCGCCGAAAGGCGTTGCCGGCGATATCGTCGCCACCTTGCGTCAAGGCAACTATTCGAAAGATGCGGCCATCATCGGCGAAGTTACAGCGGATCAGCCGGGCCGGGTCATCATGCGCACGGAAATTGGAGCGGAAACGTTGCTGCCGCCGCCAGGCGGTGAATTGCTGCCGCGTATCTGCTGAGGAGGAGGGAGAGCATGATTTACGAAAATGAAATCCACCCGCCCCAGGTGCCGCAGTACCATGTTACGCCGGACGGTGCTGAAATCGCCATCGGCCAGGCATCGTTTCCCAAGCCGTTCCATATCGGCTTGCAATATGCTTCGCCAGCCCGGGGTCATTGGACCATCGCCCATTCGCCCATGCTCATCCCTGGCTGCCACGAAGTCTATGTCTGCTGCGCCTGCTGCCTTCACGGCGTTGTCTTGTCGGCTGATGAAGTCCCGGACGGGGCTGGCCGCTTCTCTATGGTCACCTTGACCAATGAAAACCTGATCAAAGGCAATTTGGAAGAGATGATGATTAACGGCATTTCTCATATCATCGATGATTTGCCAGAACGGCCGAAGTGCGTCGAAGGCTTTACTAGCTGTATGCAGCACTTCTTGCACATTGATCTGCGCGTCGTCTACGATACGCTGCGTCAGAAATATCCCGATATCGATTTCATTGACGGCTATATGATCCCAACGCTGCAGCGGCGCTTTACGCCGGATATTCTCGGCCGGCGCCAACTCATGCGGGCTGTCCAGCCCCAGCCTCGGCAGAAGGCGGTGAACTATGTCGTCAATTATTACCCCGTCGATGAAGATAATGAATTGACGGCTATGCTCCGCCGGGGAGGCTATGGCATCCACGATTTTGCCGCCTGTAAGACCTATGAAGAATACAAGGCCCTAGGTGAATCGGTAGGGAATATCTACTTCCTGGAAAATGCTGCTCCTGCCGCAAAGGATATGGAAAAGCGCCTGGATCAGAAGGCCCTGTACCTGCCTTATGCTTATGACTATGGAACACTGCGCCGCAACCTGCAAGAAGCAGCTGATGTCCTGGGTCTGACGATGCCCGATTGTGACGCTTATGAACAGGCTGTCGAAGAAAAAGTAAAGGTTCTGAAAGGACGCGTCGGCCATACGCACATTGCCATCGACTATACGGCGACGCCGCGTCCCTTGGGATTGGCAAAATTCCTCTTGACCCACGGATTTAACGTCTACGCCGTCTATCTCGATGCCATTTCGCCCGATGAAAAAGATACCTTCCAGTTCCTGCAGGCTCACTATCCGGCGCTGTCCCTGCGTTCGACGATGCATTTCAAACGCCGTCTCCTGCCGCGCGACGACAGCCGGAAGTATGGGAAAGTTTTGGCCATCGGCCAGATGGCAGCGTATTTCACGGATACGAAGTATTTTGTCAATCTCATCGAGAACAGCGGCCTCTATGGCTATGTCGGCTTGATCAAGCTCCTCGATTGGATCGGCCAGGCAGACGAAGCTGAAAATCCCAAGATGCGGGATATCATTCAAATCAAAGCTTGGGGGTGTCACGGTTGAAACAAGCACAACGCGTCTTATCGACGTATGCTGTCGACATGTTCGGCATTGCGTCGTCGCTCTTTGAATTAGGCGGCCTCATCGTCATGCACGATGCATCAGGCTGCAATTCGACATATGATACGCACGACGAACCGCGGTGGTACGATACGCCGAGCATGGTCTATATTTCCGGCCTCAATGAAATCGATACCATCCAAGGCAATGACCAGCGCCTCGTCGACGATATTGCCGAAGCCGTGGAAGCGGCCCATCCCCGCTTCGTCGCTATTGGCGGCAGCCCCATGCCGAATGCCATCGGTACGGATTTCAAGGCCATCGAGCGCCTGGTTGCAGCCCGGACGGGCTTGCCGACGCTGGGCTTCCGGACCGACGGCATCCACAGCTATCTGCCCGGTGCCGGCGGCGCCTATGTTTGGTTGGCCAAAACCTTCGTCAAGGCGCCGGAAAAGGCCCCGCAAAGACCGGCGAAGCGGGTCAATCTCTTGGGATTGACGCCACTGGACTTTTCCGTCGTCGGCAATGCGACGACGTTGAAGCAGATCGTCACGGATGCTGGCTTTATCTTGCAGAGTTCGTGGTCCATGGGCGATACACTGGACCAGCTGGCGACGGCTGCCAATGCCGATGTCAACGTCGTCCTGTCGTCGACGGCCTTCTACTTGGCCCAGTATCTGCGGGATACGTACGGTATCCCTTATGTCGTCGGCCTTCCCATGGGTGAAAAGGGGACGGCAGACTGGCTGGAAGCTTTGCAGAATTGCAATTCGTCGTATCTCACGGGCTTTACAGGGCAGGAAAAATATATCAAAGCCCAGTATGCCCTAGCCGACCTCAACGCTTGGAAGACGGAACAGGCTTACGACGACACGCCGTGCGATGTCCTGGTCATTGGCGAACCGGTCTACCTCTTGTCGATGAAGGCCTTCCTCCAGCAGGAACTGGGCCTTTCCGCCGTCCGCTTGCTCTGCCCTTTGGCCGATGCGCCGCGGTGGCTCTTAGAACAGATGGAAGTGGCCAGTGTGGAAGACGTTATCCGCCGAGAATGCCGCAAAGCCCGCCGAGTCATTGCCGACCCGATTTATGCCCGGCTCTTGCCGGACGAAAAGGATAAATTCATTTCCATGCCTCATGAAGCCTATTCCGGCCGTCATTATCACGCCGATATGCCTATTTTCGTCGGGCCGTCCTTTACGGCATGGATGAAAGAAAAGCTGATGGAAGGAGAAGGATTATGAGAAAATTTGCAATTTATGGGAAAGGCGGCATCGGCAAGTCGACGACGACGGCTAACATCTCGGCGGCCTTGGCCATGATGGGGAAAAAAGTCGTCCAAGTCGGCTGTGATCCCAAAGCCGATTCGACGTTGAACCTCTTACATGGCGAACCGGTCATGCCGGTTATGGATTACTATCGGAAATATACGGAAGGACCGGACTTCGAGCACATCGGCAAAAAAGGCTTCGGCGGCGTCTTCTGCATCGAAACGGGCGGGCCTACGCCGGGCCTGGGCTGTGCTGGCCGGGGTATCATTGCTACTTTTGACCTCATGGATGAACAGGAAGTCTTCCAAAAGCTTCAGCCTGACGTCGTCTTGTACGATGTCTTAGGTGATGTCGTCTGCGGCGGTTTCTCTGCGCCTATCCGCGATGGTTATGCCGATGAAATCTTTATTGTCACGTCCGGTGAAAAGATGGCCCTTTATGCAGCGGCTAATATCATCAAGGCCGTTGAGAACTTCAAGAGCCGCGGCTATGCCCAGGTCAAAGGCCTTATCCTCAACCGCCGCAATGTCGAAGACGAATACGAACTGGTCAAGGCCTTTGCCGACGAACAAGGCTTGCCTATCGTAGCCGATATTCCCAGGAGCAAAGATATACAATATTATGAAAATAAAGGCATGACCGTCGTTGAAGGAAATCCGGACCTGCCGGTCAGCCAGATTTATCAGGATTTGGCCCGGAAATTGCTCCAGGCCTAGGAAGGGGCGATGTTATGGGAATGAATGATACGCCGTCAGGCGAACGGGTCCATATCGGCTTCTTTGGCCGCCGCAATGCCGGGAAATCGAGCGTCGTCAACGCCGTGACCGGCCAGAATCTGTCCATCGTATCGGCGACGAAAGGAACGACGACGGACCCAGTCTACAAGGCCATGGAACTCCTGCCCTTAGGACCAGTGGTCATCATCGACACGCCGGGCTTCGACGACGTCGGGGCCTTGGGGGAAGAACGGGTGCGCCGGACGAAACAGGTCCTCAACAAGACGGATATAGCTGTCGTCATCATCGACGCCGCTGAAGGCCGGTCGCCTGCCGACGATGAAGTCCTGGCCCTCATCCGTGACAAGAATCTGCCTTACCTCGTCGTCTATAATAAAGCGGACTTGCTGAACCAGACCAGTAAGGTACAGGACCATGAAATCTACGTCAGCGCTTTGAAGGGAAAAGGCATTTACGAATTGAAAGAATGCCTGGGCCGCCTGAAACCCGTCGAGACAGCATTGCCTATTGTGAGCGACCTCATCCAGGGCGGCGACTTCGTCGTCCTCGTCGTCCCCATCGATACGGCAGCGCCGAAAGGGCGCCTTATCCTGCCGCAGCAGCAGACTATCCGGGAAATCATCGATAACGATAGCGCGGCCATCGTCGTCAAGGAATATGAACTGCGCCATACCCTGGAATGTCTGGGCCAGAAGCCGGTCCTGGTCATTACAGACAGTCAGGTCTTTGCTAAAGTGTCGGCCGACACGCCTATAGACGTGCGCCTGACGTCGTTCTCCATCCTCATGGCCCGACATAAGGGCTTGCTGGAAACGGCCGTCCGCGGCGTCACGGCCATAGAAAAACTGCAAGATGGCGATACGGTCCTCATTGCCGAAGGCTGTACCCATCATCGCCAGTGCGATGACATCGGCACGGTTAAGATTCCCCGCTGGCTTCGCAATTATACGCATAAGGATATCCGCATCGAAACGGCCAGCGGCCGCGATTTTCCGGAAGACTTGTCGCCGTATGCCTTGGTCATCCACTGCGGCGGTTGTATGCTCAACGGCAGGGAAGTCCAATACCGCATGAAGTGCGCCGCTGACCAGGCCGTGCCCATTACCAACTACGGCATCGCCATTGCCTACATGCAGGGAATCTTGAAACGCAGCCTCAGCGTCTTCCCGTACTTGCAGTCGCTGGTTTAAAAAATAGCTTGTAGTATGGAGTTTGTAGAATATGGTAGGCGACTTGGGAGGGATTCGGATGAAAAAAACGCGTATCGAACGCGATGCGCTCGGTGAAATGGAGTTGCCTGAAGGGACGCTGTACGGTATCAATACGGCCAGGGCTTTGGAAAATTTCCCTTTAGGTCATAAGCGGACAGCGATGGACCTCATTTATGCCATGGTGACTGTCAAGAAAGCCGCTGCCCTGACCTATGCCCGCTTCGGTGTCCGTGAAGACGGGATTTATCAGGCCATCACCGCGGCTTGTGACGCTATCTTAGCCGGTCAGTATGACGATGCTTTTGTAACTGAAGCCCTCCAAGGCGGCGCCGGTACGTCGACGAATATGAACGTCAATGAAGTCATTGCCAATGCAGCCTTGCTGAAACTGGGGAAACGGCCCGGACAGTACGACGTCATCCATCCCTTGGACGACGTCAACCGCGGCCAGTCGACAAATGACGTCTATCCGACGGCTCTGCGGATTGCCGCTATCTGTAAGCTGCGAGAGTTGAGTCAAGCTTGCGCCAATTTGCAGGAAGCTTTCCAGCATAAAGAACAGGCCTATGAAAAGATGTATAAATTGGGCCGGACGGAACTCATGGATGCCGTCCCTATGACGGTAGGCGAAGAATTTGGTGCTTATGCCCAAGCCTTGTCCCGCGACCGCTGGCGTTTGTATAAAATTGAGGAACGCTTGCGCATGGTCAACCTCGGCGGCACGGCTATCGGTACGTCTGATACGGCGTCGCGGCAGTACCGCTATGAAGTCATTGAGGAATTGCGCCGTTTGACGGGCATCGGCCTGGCTGCGGCAGAATACCCTGTCGACCTGACCCAGAACAACGATGTCTTCGTTGAAGTGTCGGGCCTGCTCAAGGCCCTGGCCGTCAACTTGATGAAAATTGCCAATGATTTGCGCCTCATGAATTCCGGCCCTCACGGCGGCATCGGTGAAATCCGTCTGCCTGCCCGTCAGCAGGGCAGTTCCATCATGCCAGGCAAGGTCAATCCGGTCATCCCAGAAATGGTCATGCAGTGTGCTATGAAGGTCATGGCAGACGACAGTGCCATCGCCATGGCCGCAGGCCACGGAGAATTTGAACTCAATGCCTTTGAACCGCTCATCGCCGACTGTCTCCTGGAAAGCCTGCAGCTCTTGATCCGGTCAGTGCGCCTTTTCCGGACGGCTTGTGTCGAAGGCTTGGAAGTACGGGAAGACCGATGCCAACAACATTTGAAGGCGTCCGCTGCCTTCGGGGCGGCCTATATCGGTGCATTAGGCTATGATACGGTGAGCCGCGTCATCAAGGACCATGAACCTGATGAAGCGCGGCGCATTTTAGAGGCTATGGTGAAACAGTAAGCCATGAATGGAAAGAGGGACCTTATGTCGAATTTATCCTTGAAACTCGAACAAAAAGCGAAAATACTGCAGGTCCAGCGATTGACTATTCAGATGCTGGCCCTCCATGGCCAGGATTTGGCCGATTTCTTGCAGGAACAAGTGACGGCCAATCCCTTGTTGGACATCCGCTATCACGATGTCCGTCCGGCTGGGGATAAGGGCGATAAGGCCATCGACAATCTCCGCAGCCACAGTGCTTCACTGGAAGCCTGGCTCATGGCACAACTCCGCGTCCAACCCCTGTCCCAACCGCAGCTGCTGGCAGCGGGCTTGGTCATCGGCTCCCTCGACGATAAGGGCTTTTTCCAGGGAGACCTGGCTTCCTTGGGTACGATGTATCATCTCGGCTTGGAAGACATGAAAAAAGGGCTGGAACTCGTCCAGTCCTTTGACCCGCCGGGCATTGCCGCCCGGAACTTGCGTGAAGCCTTGATTATCCAGACCCGGCGGGCCCGCAAGGCGCCTCTCCAGGCGGAAGCTCTGTTAGAAAAGCATTATGAAGCCTTTCTCCAGGGAAAATGGCAGAAAATCCAGTCCTCCCTGGGGTTGTCAGATAGGGAATTGCGGGATATCCGGGATTTTTTAAAGAGCCTGTCACTCCAGCCGGCCAGCCAGATTGTCCAGGAAGAAGTCTATATCCGGCCCGATATAGAAATTTACTGCGATGCCAAAGGCCGGCTGGCCCAGCGGGCCCTCGAGGACATACCGGACGTTTATTTCCGCGACGATTTATATGACCAGTACGCCGCCCAAGGCGACAAGGAGACCTTGGCCTATATCCGCAAAGCCCGTCGCAATTTCAATGACATGGCGTCAGCCTTGGCTTACCGTCATCATTCTATCGAACAGGTCGTGGACTGTCTCATGGACCGTCAGAAAGACTATTTCTTGCACCGTCGGCCTTTGCGGCCCCTGCGCCAGAAGGATATCGCTGCCGACACCCAGCTCAGTACGGCGACGGTCAGCCGCGTCTGCCGCCACCGCTATGTCCTGTTTGAAGGGCGGATATATCCGCTCCAATCTTTTTTAGCGACGGCTTATCCTTCCGATACCGAAGGCAGTGTGTCCGATAAGGTCGTCATGGAGAAAATCGCCGCCCTCATCGCCAGTGAAGACAAAAGCCATCCTTATTCGGACCAGGACCTGTCTGAGTGCCTGGCTTTGTCGGACCGGATTTCCGTGGCCCGGCGGACAGTAACCAAACTCCGGCAGAAGCTGAATATCCCCAACAGCCGTATCCGCCGGTTGTAGGCGAGGCGTTATCAGTGCATCTTGTTGAAAATCGTCTGGCGTGATACGTTAAGCAATTTGGCGATATCCTTCTGGCTATAGCCTTTTTCTTGCAATTCTTTGATGAGAATCTGGTGGATCGTCTTTTCCAGGCCTTTCATATTCAACTGGAGCGAAGCCGTATCCAGAAGTGCTTCCTTCCGGGTTTCATCAGGGATATCGAATAAGGCATCGTAGTCATCGTCCAGGATATCGTCAAAAATATAATACCGCAAAGCGACGCTGTGCAGTTCGCGGATATTGCCCCACCAGTCATGCTGGATGAGGGATTTTTTTAATGACCTTTTGAGGGGCTGTCTGCGATGGGTGAAGCTTTCCAGAAAGTGAGCAAAGAGATAGAGAATGTCGTCAGGCCGTTCGTTCAGCGGCGGCAGGACCAGGCGCAAGGTATTGATGCGGAAAAACAGGTCGCGCCGGAAGGTGCCGGCTTGGACAGCAGCGATGATGTCGGCATTGCTGGCCGAGATGATGCGGATATCCAAGGGGATGACGTAGTCCGAACCGAGGCGCATGACCTGTTTCGTTTCCAAGACGCGCAAGAGCTTCGACTGGATGCTCGGAGCCATACTGTTGATTTCATCGAGGAAAATCGTCCCGTTGTGGGCCATTTCAAAGAGGCCGGCCTTGCCTTCTTTGCGGGCGCCTGTAAAGGACCCGCCGACATAGCCGAAGAGCTCGCTTTCCAAGAGGTCCGTCGGCAAGGCGGCGCAGTTGATGGCTACGAATGGGCCGTGACGGCGGTCGCTGGCGTTGTGGATGCTTTGGGCAAAGAGTTCCTTGCCCGTGCCGCTCTCGCCTTGGATGAGGATGGGCGCGTTGTATCTAGCCATGACCATAGCCTGGTGGATGACATTTTTCATGGCATCGTCGACGGTCTTGATGTCCTCAAAATGGTGAGCCGCCGTCATACCCGTCTTGGAGAGTTTATAGCGGATATTTTTTTCCAGGCGTTGCAATTCTGTGACGTCTCGGATGGTCAGGATGTAATGGGACGTGCTGTCCATGAGGAAAAAGTCGGAATTGGCAATGAGTGTGTACGGCGGCCGCTGGAGAATCGTTTCGTGGAAAGATGGACTCGACCCTTCGGTCCAATCTGGAAAAATATCACGCATGTTTTTCGTCGTCACTGGGATTCCCAGGAAGGACGCGGCTCGTTCATTGATGTGAGAAATGGCACCGCCAGTGGAATAGAGGATGATGCCGTCTGTGACGTGGGATAAGATGGACGACATCATGGATAATTGCTTATGGTCCTTCTTTTGGAAGACCAAGAGTTCCTGGGCGTAAAGCAAGACCGATAGCATCGTCGATTCGCTGGGCCTGATGGAATAAATCGGCATGGGACTAGGGGCGGCAATCTGGGGCAGTAGGGTACAGCCGACGATGGCCGTATCCGGGGTAACTGGAATCTGATGGACCCGTTCTAACAACTCTAAATGCGTCTTATCCAGACTGTAACGGCGATAGAAGACGATTTTTTTACGCAGTTCTTGAGGGCAGGCGTCCTTATTGAACATGAAATTTTCATTGAGAAGCAAATGGATTTTCTTATATCTTGGTGCAATAGCGCGCAGTGTATATAGAGCATCGTTCGTTGAACTGAACAGGCAGAGAATCGGCACGCTGTCGATGGCCTTGGTCAATATTTGATGAGCGCCGCTGTTGGTGATGATGACCTTAGCTCCTTGGCGGATGAGATTGCGGGCCTGGTCGATGAGGTGGGGAAAATCGATGATTTCCACTTTGATATGGAACTGGTGCTGGGCTAATTTCTCTCTATAAGTCTGGATGATAGTGGTGACAGACTGCTTCATCAGTTCATCAGCCACTAAAAAGGCAATGTTATCCATGAGTATTCCTCCTTGAGCTCTCCTTCCATCATAACGGAATAAAGAAAAATGTAAAGAGCGTAAAGAGAATTTAACATAAAAGGACGGCGAGTGGCCAGCTCCTGCCTAGCTACCGGCTAGATTACGCCATTTTGTTATTGGCACGGATATTGCATATAAATTAGTGAAGAAACCATTACAAATACAGCGATATGGAGGAGGTATGACCATGAAAAAGTTATTGACCGGCGATGAAGCCATTGCCAGAGGTTTATATGAAGCAGGTGTGTCCTTTGCTTCGGCTTATCCTGGGACGCCGAGTACGGAAATCCTGGAGAATGTTGCGAAATATGATGACCTGTATGCCGAATGGGCTCCTAATGAAAAAGTAGCCATGGAAGCGGCTATCGGTGCCTCTATGGCCGGCGTCCGCTCTTTTGCGGCTATGAAGATGGTCGGCGTCAATGTCGCTGCCGATCCGCTGTTTACTTTTAGCTATTTATCCATCAACGGCGGTTTTGCCTTCGTGTCGGCCGATGATCCGGGGATGCATTCATCCCAGAATGAACAGGACAACCGGAATTATGCCAAGTTCGCTAAAATCGCCATGTTCGAGCCGTCGGATTCGCAGGAATGTATCGACATGACCAAGGAAGCTTATAAAGTCAGCGAAACGTATGATGTCCCGGTCATGATCCGCATGACGACCCGCGTCTGCCATTCCAAGAGTCTCGTCGAAGAAAAGGACCGCCAGGAAGTGGCGCCTGTCCTATATCAGAAACAGCGGGACAAAATGGATGCCGTACCGGCTATTTCCAAGAGACGCCGCTATGTCATCGAAGAACGGGAAGAAAAATTGAAGGGCTATTCCGAAATCTGTCCTTTCAATGAAATCGAGATGAACGATACGAAAATTGGCATCATCGCAGCCGGTGCGGCCTATCTGTATGCCAAGGAAGCATTAGGCGATGAGGCATCGTATTTGAAGCTGGGCTTTACGTATCCCTTGCCGATGAAGAAAATCAAAGCCTTTGCCGACGCTGTGGATGAACTCTACGTCATTGAAGAACTGGATCCGTTTATGGAAGAACAGATACGCCAAGCCGGGATTCCCTGCCACGGCAAGGACGTCATTCCCAAAATCGATGAACTGAACCCCCATATCGTATCGGCCGGCGTCCTCAAGAAACAGCAGCACGGCGTAGAAGTCCCTGATTCCTGTTTCGTTCCCAGACCGCCTGCTCTCTGCGCCGGCTGTCCTCACCGCGGCTTCTTCTATGAACTGGGCAAGCGGAAGGATACCGTCATGATTGGCGATATTGGCTGCTATGCCTTAGGCGGGTCGGCGCCGCTCAATGCCAAGGACCTGGCCGTCTGTATGGGCAGCTCTTTTTCTGTCGCTCACGGCTTCAGCCATGGACTCCAGCTCAGTGACCAGAAGAAGCGGGTTGTCGCCTGCATGGGTGATTCGACGTTCTTCCATACAGGCATCAATTCCCTGACCGATGTAGCCTATAACGGCTCCAATGCCATCTGCGTCATCTTGGACAATCGCATTACCGGCATGACTGGCCATCAGGATAATCCCGGGACAGGCTATAACATCAAAGGAGAACCGGCAACGTGTATCGACATCGAAACGGTCGTCAAAGCCTTAGGAATCAAAAACGTCCGCACCGTCAATCCTCTGGACCTGAAGGCCATGAAAGAAACATTGGACTGGGCGTTGGCTATCGAAGATGAACCGTCGGTCATCATCACCAAATGGCCCTGTGTCCTCAAGAAATACTCGAAAGAAGATAAAGCGCAGTTCGACCTCGACAAGACACCGTGCGTCGTCGATACGGATAGCTGCATTGGCTGTAAGAAATGCCTCTCCACAGGCTGCCCGGCTCTGCGCTATGACAGTGAAAATAAGAAGTCCAGCATCGACCAGGCTGACTGTGTCGGCTGTACAGTCTGTATGCAGGTCTGCCCGGTTCAGGCCATTTCCAGAAAGGGGGATAAATAATATGTCAGATGTAAAGAGTGTACTCTTCGTCGGTGTCGGCGGCCAGGGTACGATATTAGCCAGCAAAATCCTCACCATCGGCTTCATCGAACACGGGTACGATGTCAAGATGTCTGAAGTCCATGGCATGAGCCAGCGCGGCGGCAGTGTCAGCACACAGGTCCGGTTTGGGAAAAAAGTCTATTCGCCCATCATCGGCGAAGGCTCGGCAGACGTTCTCGTCTCCTTTGAAGAAATGGAAGCCGCCCGCTATGCCCGCTTCTTGAAGACAGACGGCAAGATGGTTGTCAATACGGCGCAGATCCCGTCGCTGCCCGTCCTTTCCGGAGACTGCCCGTATCCCCAGGGGATCGTGGAAGAATTGAAGAAACACGTCCCCGTCAGGGACCTCGATGCGACCCAGATTGCTACCGACCTGGGCAATCCCAGGAGTGCCAACATCGTCCTTCTGGGCGCCCTCATCGAAGTCCTTGGCCTCCATGATATCGATTGGAAGAGCATCATTGCCAAAACAGTGAAACCAGTCTTTGTCGACATCAACTTGAAAGCCTTTGACGCCGGTATGGAAGCGGCCAGACAGTGAGGTGACCGGTCATGGACGTATATCAGGAATATAGAAATAAATGCTGTACAGCCAATCAAGCTGTGCAGGTCGTCAAGGATGGCGATTGGGTCGATTATGGTATGAGCTGCGCCTATCCGACGGCCCTGGACAAGGCCTTGGCTCGGCGCCAAGGTGAATTGAAGGACATCAAGGTCCGCAATGCCATTTCCTGTCATGCTGTCGCTATTTTGGAAGCTGACCCGGAAAATGAGACCTTTACGTATAATCTCTGGCATTGTTCCGGCATTGACCGAAAGTATCTCGATGCTGGCCGGGCCTACCATGAGCCGATGCTATTTCGCGACTGCGGCTCCTATTATAAGCGGGGCTTTGCGCCAGTCAATGTAGCCATGATTACCGTAGCGCCCATGGACAGGCACGGGAATTTTTCCTTTGGCCTAACCAATGGCTGCACCCAGGAGATGCTCGATGCGGCGGAAACGATCATCGTTGAAGTCAACCCCAACATGCCCGTCGTCTTTGGCATGGGCAGCGACCACATCCACGTCTCGAAAGTCGATACCATCGTCGAAAGTGAAGAACCGATTAGCCTGGCGCCGAACCGGGAACCGAGTGCTATTGACCAGCAGATTGCCGAGAATATTTTCCCTTACTTGCACGACGGCATTACCTTGCAACTCGGTATCGGCGGTATGCCCAATGCCTTAGGCAGCCTCATTGCCGGATCGGACTTGAAAGACTTAGGTATGCATACAGAGCTCATGAGTGACGGCTATCTCGATCTGTACCAGTCAGGGAAGATTACTAACGACAAAAAGCCTTTCCAGCGGGGGAAAGGCGTCTTCTCCATTTGTATGGGCTCGAAAGAACTCTATGAATTTTTGGACCATAACCAGGATATCCTGTCGGCACCTATGCATTATGTCAACAATCCAGAAACAATCCGCCAGCTCGATGATTTCATTTCCATCAACAGCTGTATTGCCGTCGACCTCTATGGCCAGGTCTGCTCGGAATCGGCAGGGACACGGCAAATCAGCGGGACTGGCGGTCAGCTGGACTTCGTGACTGGTGCCTATGCAGCCGACCACGGCAAAGCCTTTTTGGCCATGCCGTCGAGCTGGGTCGATAAGCAGGGCATCCGTCATTCCAATATTCTGCCCAAGTTCACGGCCGGCGACATCATTACGACGCCGCGGACCCAGGCGCCGTACATGGTCACCGAATACGGCGTAGCCAACCTGTCCGGTCTGGCTACTTGGCAAAGGGCCGAAGCGCTGATTAACATCGCCCATCCCGATATGCGCGAAGCCCTGATTCAAGCTGCCGAAGCCCAGCACATCTGGCGGCGGAGCAACAAATGCTAGAAAGTGTCAGGATAATAAATATATATCTTTACGAATTTTGGCCAGCGATTGCAAGTCCTGGCTGAATCCATAGATACTGAACAGGACATAGATGATTTTTCGCTGCTGCTTATGCCAATCGACATAGGCAGCTTTTTTTCGAGGTTTTCGAGAACGTTTAATCCGACAGGCCCTTTCCAGAACTTACATTCTCCAAGGACTAAGAGCTTATCCATTTCAGATAAACCGACGACGTCGATTTCATGGCTTCCATCCCACCAACGGCCGATTTTTTCTAACAGGCCTGGTAATTTTCCCGAAGCAGACAGATCCCATAGGGTTTCCTGGCAAATCGACTCGTAGACGAAGCTGACCTGGCGGTCGATGAAATTTTGCTGTAATCGTGATAAGACTAAGTCCGTATGGCCCATTTTGATATAGCTGATATAGGGATAAATGAACTGGAACCAGAAGCGGATAAAGTGATCCCGTATCTGGTAAAGACCTCGTTTGCTTTTTTCCGGATGGGCTTCGGTGACAGGGACTTCCCTGGCTAAAATATCTAAATCAATGAGGACGTTCAGGTAGCGAGGTAAGTTACTCTGTTTTTGTTGTAAAACAGCTGCGATTTTCGAAATTTTATGATTCCCGTCGGCGATGACCCGAAGTATTGAAAAATAGTTGCCGATTGCGGATACTTCCTTTTGCAGGAGGAAGTTCGGTTCGTCAAATAGAAAGGCCGAAGGGTTCAACAGATTGTTTTCCAACGAGGTCCGTAAGTCGTGGGTCGTGCTAAATGCTTCGATATATTTTGGGATGCCTCCCGTAATGCTGTAGCGTTCGATGAGTTCGTCTTGGGGAAGGGGCGAATTGAAAAATTCATGGTAGTAAGAAAAGGCTATAGGACGTAGTTTCAGCTGTGTTGTTCTCCGGCCATAGAGCGGGCTGTCATAGCGCAAGGTCTGTGACATCATCATGGATACTAAGGAGCCGCATAAGATGACCATGATATTGGACTGACTGAGCAAGGTGTCCCAGATACGCTGGAATACAGAGAGAAAAACCGGATTATTCTTGCCGATATATTGAAATTCGTCTATGACCAGGACGATTCGCTGATGAGCTGCTTCTTGGGCTAAGGCTTTGAAGATAGGTTCCCAGCGGAGGATGGCAGCTGATTGCAACAGCTCGTCATCTAAAAAATCGGCGGCTATTTGTTGAAAGGCCTGGCGGTTCATGGTTTCCGATTCTTCTGTTGCTAAAAAATATAAGGCCCTCTTCGTTTTGATGAATTTCTTGAGCAAGGCTGTTTTACCGACACGGCGGCGCCCATAGACGATGACGAGTGACGCTTCGTTCCGGTTAAATTATTTTTCTAGTGTATCCAGTTCCTTTTTACGATCGACGAATTTTATAAAAAGCCTCCTTCTAACAAAAAATATATTTAATCCTTCTGTCGGAAAGAGATGTGCGGCAAGGGAATCTGCGCTAAGATGACGGCGGCGAAGACGAGGACGCAGCCTGTCAGTTCTTTGGCCGTCATGACTTCTCCCAGGATGAGCCAGCCTGCCAGGGCGGCGAAGACCGATTCCAGGCTCATGATGAGGGTCGCCGTCGTCGGTTCGGTATATTTCTGGCCGACGATCTGCAAGGTGTAGGCGACACCGCTGGACAGGCCGCCGGCGTAGAGTAGGGGCCATTTGGCAGCCCACAGGGCGGACCAGTTGGGCTGTTCGAAGAGGACCGTCAGGGTGCCGGAAAAGAGGAAGGCCGTGGCGAACTGGACCCAGGACAACTTGATGCTGTTGGCTTTTTTCAAGAGAAAATGGTCGATGACCAGGATGTGCAGAGCGAAGAAGACGGCACAGCAGAGGACCAAGAAGTCGCCGAAAGAAACTTGGAAATCGCCGTTGATGCATAAGAGGTAAAAGCCGGCAATGGCCAGGGCGACGCAGATTACGATGATCCGCGAGACCTTGTGGCCCATGAAGCGGCCCAGGAGGGGGACGAGAATGATATACAGGGCCGTGATGAAACCGGCTTTCCCGGCCGTCGTCATGGAGATGCCGACCTGCTGCAGCGTATCGGCAGCGCCCAGGACCAGGCCGCACCAGGCCCCGCCTATGAGGGTGATGCAGTCGGGCTTCAGCTGCTGGAGAATCGGCGGATACGTCCCATCTGCCCTTTTATCGGTAAAGAGCAGGATGACCGGGATGAGGACGACGATGGCGATGACATCGCGGGCGGCGCTGAAGGTAAAAGGACCGATATAGTCCATGCCGACGCTCTGAGCGACAAAGGCCGCCCCCCAGATGAGGGCCGTAATGAGCAGCAGTATCGTGCCCTTTGCTTGTGATTGATACATGAGATAAACCTTCCTTTATTGTGGATTCGTCAAAGTGACAATAGTATAATTGTATCATAAAACAAAAGATTTTTTAGACGTTCTACCTCCAGATTTTGTAATATTTTTCACAAAATGTCGTTGCAGTTGTCGCAGGAAAGTTTTATACTATATGTAAGGTTATCTCATACTACTATTGCAAAGTCATGAAGGAGGAGACTTTAGAATGTACAAAATTTCACAAATTCCTGAAGAGTATAAGAAAAAATTGATTACGGCTGAACAGGCTGCAGCCCTCGTCCAAGATGGCGACCGCGTTTCTTACGGCCTCGGCTGCGCTGCTCCGTATGATATCGATATCGAAATCGGTAAGCGGGCTAAGGACCTGCATGGCGTCGAAATCGTTGCTACGACTGTCGTCAAAGATGAACCGTATGCAGCTTATCTGAATAGTGATTCGAACGAACAAATCCGCTTCGCAACGGCTCATATGAACGGGTTTGAACGCAAGATGTCCAAAGCCGGCCGCTGCTGGTTCATTCCGATTCTCTTCAACGAATTGCCGAAGTATTGGGAAAACATTGATAAACTCATCATCCAGGTTCATCCCATGGACCAGTGGGGCAACTTCAACCTCGGGCCTCAGGCATCGGATCTTCGCGGTTTGATCCGTGCTGCTAAGACGATCATCCTCGAAGTCAACCAGAACATGCCGAAAGCACTGGGCTATGAAACGGAATTGAACCTCTGCGACGTCGACTATGTCGTCGAAGGCTCGAATCATCCTATGCCGCAGATCCCCAACCGGGCAGGCACGGAAGTCGATGATAAAATCGCCGATTACATCATCCCTATGATCGAAGACGGCAGTACGCTCCAGCTCGGCATCGGCGGTATCCCGTCGGCTGTCGGCCACAAACTGGCTGAATCGGATGTCAAAGATTTGAGCGGTCATACGGAAATGCTCGTCGATTCCTATGTCGACCTCTATGAAGCCGGCAAGATTACGGGCAATAAGAACCGCGATAAAGGTAAAATTATTTATGCTTTTGCCGGCGGTACACAGCGCCTCTATGATTTCATCAACGACAACCAGATCGTCTTCAATGCGCCGGTAAGCTACGTCAACAACGTCGGCGTCGTTGCCAGCATCGATAAATTCATCTCCATCAACGGGTGCATCGACCTCGACCTCTATGGCCAGGTCAACGCTGAAACGGCTGGCTATCAGCAGATTAGCGGCACCGGCGGCCAGCTCGACTTCGCCCAGGGCGCTTTCGCATCCAACGGCGGCAAGAGTTTCATCTGCGTCCATTCGACGCGTAAATTCAAGGACGGCCATGTCGAATCTCTGATCAAACCGACCCTCCCGGCTGGCACGGTTATCACGACGCCGCGTTCGGCTGTCCACTACATCGTCACCGAATACGGTACAGCCCTGCTGAAAGGAAAATCGACGTGGGAACGCGCCGAAGCCTTGATCAACATCGCTCATCCGGACTTCCGTGAAGAACTCATCAAAGATGCAGAAAAGATGGGTATCTGGACCAAGACCAGCAAGATTTCTATGTAAATAATAGGTTGTAGTCCGTAGGGGGTTGCACGTAGCAAGCCCGCCCTACAACGCAAAAAGAGGCTGTCTTCATGCGACAGCCTCTTTTTCTATGCTCCAGCTAAACTGGTGATTTTTTCCAGCATGTTTTGGTAAATCTTGATTTTGCTTTCCAGTTCCTGACCGCTGCAAGGCTGGCAGTATGACGCCTTTGTCATGCTGTCGAAGTAGTCCAGGACCATCTTATCCAACTCTTTGTCGACGATGATGTAGAACGGGTCGGCCTGGCTGTTCATGGCCAGGGTATTCTTTTTGAAGAAGCTCATGCGGTAGTTGGAATAAAAGGACAGGTTGGCTTCTTTGTAGGACAGGAAGTCCGGCGACAAGTGCATAGTCCCCAAGGTGATGCCCTGGCTCTGGGTCAGCGTCCGGGCGATGACCTTCAAATGTTCAATCCGTTCGCTTGGCGTCAAGGTATACTGGACGTCGGTCAGGTCGATGTGGCCCGTTTCCAGATAGCGCATGAAGGAGGGCGTCGGCACGATGAGCGATACACGGGCTTTGGCGATGATTTCTTCCCAGGTAATGCGTAGCCGTTCGATATTGCTGGCCCGGTCAGCTGGCGATTTGGCGATGAGCCGGTCGAATACTTCCTGCGGCAGGAGGTATTCGATGCCGTTGGTCAGGAAAAAGCAGAACCGCGACGTTTCATAGAAGGACGTGCGGTAGCCGTAGTCGTCGTTCCAAGGGCCTGGATATGCGTGAGGAGTTTCGGTGTATGGTGGACGCCAAAGCGCTCGTAAATGTCGTGGACGACGGCTGGGTCGTCGATGTAGGAACACATCATCATGCCCCGGTGGCTCTAGAGAATACTGAATGACGAACTGGTCCTTGAGGATGATCAGATTGGCATCGCTCAAGGCGGAGAAGTCGTAAAAGGTGAATTCCGCATCCATGAAGCGGTTGAGGACGGCGTAGAGCCGGGCTACGTATTCCGGATGGCGGCGTATCTTCCATTTGTCCAGGCCGATGCGGATGCGCAGGCCCTTGTAAGAAGAGCCGGTACGTCGAGATAAGACCAGAAGCCGTCGTCATAGAAATCAAAAAATTCTCCATAAATGACTAATTCTTCCTTGCCCGTCAGGGTAGGGATTTTTTTTCGGAACAAATCTTTTAAGAAGTGGGCTGCTTTCTGATGGCTCGTGACAATGCGGACAGGCCAGGACTTCTTGCTTTTCTCAGTGCGTCCGCTTTGGAGCGACGTGCGGTATGCCCGGCTTAGATAGTCGCTGATAGCGAAGGTCAGGTCTTCTGTCGTGTCGGGAAAAGAAAAATAGCGGCAATAATCTTCGCGGCAATCGAGTTTTTCAATCGTTTCAGCAAAGAGTGCAGCCGCATCTTCATTGACGCGTTCTATAGCCCGTGACGATGGCAGCTTGGCTCCGTTGATCCACTTACTGATATAGGATACATCGTAACCGATGCGTTCTGCCAGGGTCACAGATTTTGTTTTCGTGAATTTCATGAATTTCTTCAATGCAATCGGGTAGGTTTCTACGATCATGTATCATTCCCCCTCTATATGGCAGCTTTTTTATTCATTCCTCCAGAAATAAGGCTGCTTTTATTATTGCAACACAGAATTTATCGATAAAAAATAAGGTGAATTCATGAAAATTTCAAGTTTTCCTGTTTTTTTCAACCTGTCTGGAGACTATACTAAGGCCATGCTTGAGGACATCAAGCGAAGAAAGAATCTAAGCATCATGATCCTAGGAGGTGGACGGACGTGAGACCCTTTGTTTTTCCTTTTTCGCAGCACATCGGTGCCCCATCGGTCCCGGTGGTTCAGCCTGGAGACAGGGTACAGCGTGGCCAATGCATCGCTGAGGCTGGGGAAGGATTAGGAAGCCCGATATATACGAGTGTATCCGGGATGGTCCTGGAAGTGACGGGGGGCCGTCGTCCGGGAAGTCCTAGGGACGCTCCTCGATGTCGGCAGCCTGCCGTCGAAAGCCGGAGCCGTCATCATCAATGTGGAAACGCTCCAGCGCATGGCCGCAGCCGTCGATGCTAAGAAACCGCTCATCGACAAAGACTTGACCGTAGCGGGCAAGTTGAATGGCCCGGAAGTCCAGATTTTCCATGATATGCCCTTGGGCATGGCTGTCAGCGATGTCTTGGAACGGGCCGGCGGCTTGGGAAAGGAATATGGCGAGCTCATCATGGGAGGCCCGTTCATGGGCAAGCGGACGACGCTGGATGCGCCTATCGTCAAGACGACAGGCGGCATCATTGCGGCAGAAACGTTCCTGCCAGGACCTGAAAAAATAGGTCTTCTCGTCTGTGCCTGCGGCGCCGATGAAAAGCGGCTCCGGGAAATGGCCGCCTCTATGGGGGCTGTCGTCGCTGGCGTCGCCTTCTGCAAATAGGCCCACGAAGTCAAGCCGGGCGTCCGCAAGCGACGAAAGTCGAAGGCGAACTCGGTGAAGGCGTCACTAAAGTGGCTGACGGCGTCGTATTCATGCTCACTGGCGTCGATGAATATGGCGTCCAGATTCACGAATTCGGATCGTCTGAAGGGTTCCTCGATGAAAAGATGTATTTTGGCCATCCTGGCTGTGCCGATGAAGGGGACATCATCATCCGCTGCCATGCCGTCATCAAACGGCTTACCGGTATGACCCGTCCGGGACCTTTTGCCGCTCATAAATGCGAAGACTACATCATTCAGGCCGTCCGCAACGAATTGAAGAAATACGACGGTGAAGTCGTCCGTGAAGAAGTTTGCGAAGACCTGCGCCGGAAAGGCAATCCCCGCGTCGTCTTGGTCAAGGAAATCATGGGCTAAGGGGCTATGCATGACAATGTTCTCTGCCCGAATGAACCGTGCGGCGTCATGGGCGGCCAGAAAAACGTCGACCTCGGCAACGTGCCCATCGTCTTGACGCCGAACCAGGTCTGCGACGATTCCATCCACGCTTTGACCTGCATTGGACCGGCTACGAAAGAAATGACCCGCCACTATATCCGCGAACCCTTGGTCGAAGGCCTGGCTAAGGATGATGAACTGGACCTCATCGGCGTCGTCTTCGTCGGGTCCCCTCAGGTCAATGACGAAAAGCTCTGGGTTTCGGACCGCTTGGGTTCGCTTTTGGAAAGCCTGGACATCGACGGCTGCATCATTACGACGGAAGGTTTTGGCAACAACCATATCGACTTCATCCAGCATATCGGCCAGGCTGGCAAGCGGGGTATCCCCGTCGTGGGCGTGGGCGTGGGCGTTTCCTTCTGCGCCTACCAGGGACAGCTCGTCGTTGGCAATCCTTATGCCGATGCCATGGTCGAAGAAAATATGGACCAAGGCGGTTTTGAAAACGACGTCGCCGGCTGCTCGTGCGTCACGAAAGAAGTAGCAGCCCGGGCTATCCAGATGCTCAAGAATAAGATGGCCGGCGTCCCCATTGCGGCAGCACCGAAAAAATGGGATAACGCCGTCATAAACGCTAGCAATAAACTCCTCGGTCTCCCGGAAACAGTTCTCCTCGATAAAGGGACGCTCCATTGATGGCAAAACTCGACTATCAGATCAACCCGGTACTCATGGAAGGGACTGTGACCAAGGCGGGTGCTGACGACGTGGCGCTCAACCTGCGGGGGAGACTCGGTGTGATCCACGCAGCACCGTCTTTGTTCCTTCATCAGCCTCGGGAAGGCCGGAAATTCCGATTTTATTTTAGTTATATGCAAATCGTAAAGGCCCCGCTCGATTACGATTATGCGCCGCTCCAGACAGACCGGGAATTCACACCGGTCTTGGCCGGCGGCGTCCTCAGCGAAGTCAATGATACGGCCATCAAAGCCGACTGCCTCGGCGGTTTGTCTACCATTGCCGTACCGCGGCGTTGGGTCTTTACCGATGTGGCCCTAAAAGAGGGAGAATATACTGAATTTTACATCAGCCCCATGGCGGCTGTAGATGAACTATAGGCGGGGTAGTTATGAATTTAACGACTGTAGAAGGGATGCGCTCGGAAATCTTCGTTCCCCTTCGATACGCCATCGTCGAACCTGATGGTTACGCACGGCGGCTTCGATAACTCCGATATCAATAAGGACGTCAACGCTATGTTCCCCATCGACCGCCTGCACGAATTGGTTGCTGAAGGCTTCATCGGATCCCTTCCGAAAGAAACGTATACTTTCATGGGCGACGGCAACGTCGAAAAATTCCGCAACGAAACGGGTCCGGAAATCGCCAAGAAGCTGAAAGCCCAGGGCGTCGATGTCGTCCTTTGCACCGGTGGCTGCGGGACCTGCCACCGTTCGGCAACCATCGTCACTCGCTGCTGCGAAGCTGAAGGCATGAGCTGCTGCGTCATCGCCGCCTTACCGCCTATTGCCCGTCAGCAAGGAGCTCCGCGCATTACAGCGCCGCACGTACCTATCGGATCCAATACCGGCGAACCGAATAATATCCCCATGCAGACGGCCATCCTCAAGGAATCCCTGGAATGGGTCCGCGATTGCCCGAGTTATAATGGTCTGAAAGTTCTTCCCTATGAATATCGCCATAATATGCAATAAAAATATAATGAAGTTAAATGCTGTATGTGAATAAAATGATAGCATAATAAAACAGCAATTAAAATTATTAAAAAACAAAAAGATAATTTTAAAATAAACAACGGCGTTTATCTCGATGAGAGATGGACGCCGTCGCTCGTTTTAAGGAGTGAAAGGGGAGATTCGATGTGGCATGCTAATTAGGAACGCTTGATGGAAAAATTGCGGGGCGACGAAAAAATCCTGGTCATCGATTCGCATACCGTGGGAGAACCGACGCGCATCGTCGTCAATGGATTTCCTCATGCACCAGGCAAAACGATGATGGAAAAGAAACAGTACATCGCCAAACACTACGATACGTACCGTCAGGCAATCTTACTAGAGCCCCGGGGCCATACAAATATGTTCGGTGCCATCCTTATGACGCCAGTCCACAAAGAAGCTGACGTCGGCGTTATATTCATGGACAGCGGCGGCTACCTGAACATGTGCGGTCACGGCTCCATCGGCGTGGCGACGGTACTAGTCAATGAACAGATGATACCCGTCCATGAGCCCTATACGGATATCTGCCTCGATGCGCCGTCAGGCCTCATCAAGGCCCACGTCAAAGTCGAGGCCGGCCGGGCCGTGGAAGTGACTATTACTAACGTGCCCTGTTTCTTGTATCGGACAGGAGTTACGGTTCCTGTCAATGGTGTAGGCCACGTCGCCTTAGACATCGCCTTTTGCGGAAGTTTTTTTGCTCTTGTCGACGCCGATGCCTTGGGGATGCGTTTAGAACCCGAAAATATCCGGACGATCATCGATACGGGGATGAACATTCTCCGGGCCGTCAACGACCAGGAAATGGTAGCTCATCCCGAACTGGACATTCACAGCGTCGATTTAGTTGAATTTTACGGCCAGGCCGACCGGCCCGAAGCGACCATGAAGAACGCTGTCGTCTTCGGCAATTATCAGATCGATCGCAGCCCTTGCGGGACTGGCACTAGTGCCAAAGTGGCGTCGTTATACTTGCGGGGGAAATTGAAGAAAAATGAACTTTTCGTTTATGAAGTATTATGGGAACCTTGTTCAAAGCCCGCATCGTAGATGATGCAGAAGTCGGCGGCATGGTTGCGGCTATCCCACAGATTACGGGCAGTGCCTATATTACGGGTATCAACTGCCTGGTCCTTGATGAGACGGACCCGTTCCGCCATGGCTTTCCGGACTATGTTGCCGGCACTGGGCAACCAGTTCATCATTACCGTAAAGGATACGTCTATCCTGACCGTCATCGGTGTCGCCGAAATGACCTATCAAGCCGGCCAGTACGCGTCGTCGAACTTTGAATTCGTCGAAAGCTATACGGTCCTGACCGTGTTCTATTTAGTCTTGATTTCGCTGCTGACAGTCGCTGTCAATATTTGCGAACAGAAGATGGGAGCTGATGTAAAATGATGAGAATTGAACATTTGAAGAAACAGTATGGTGATAACCTGGTCCTAAATGATATCAGCCTGTCCCTAGATGATGAAGTTACCTGTATCCTCGGACCCTCCGGTGCCGGGAAGAGCACTTTCTTGCGCTGTCTGAATCTGTTAGAATCGCCGACTGGAGGCGACATCAAATATAATGGCCAGAGCATCCTTCAGCCTGGCTACGACATCCGTAAGATGCGCGAAGAAGTGACCATGGTCTTCCAGCATTTCAACCTCTTTCCCCTGCGCAACGTCGTCGGCAACGTCATGCTGGCCCTGCTGATGTTCTGCAAGCAGGCTGGGTTCATCGAATGGCTGGGAACTGGGAATACCGCCGTCGGCCTGACAGGCAGCAAGCTGATGCTGGCCATCGTCCTGAATGGCATTTTCGGTGCCTTGATGACCCTGGGCTGCGGCCTCTACGCGCCGTGTATGGTCATGGTATTCATGCTAGGACTCAATCCCTTCGTCGCCTTTCCCATCATGATGGGGGCTGTTGCGGCCTTGATGCCTGTAGCCGGCAGGGCCTTTATTAAAGCCGGTAGTTATGAATGGAAAATCAGCCTGTGCTTTACCCTTTCCGGCATTGTCGCCGTCCTGATTGCGACCAACTTCGTCCTCAACATGGACGTCCATTTATTGGCCTGGGGCATCATCGTCGTCGTTTTATACACGAGTATATCCTATGTTCGTAAGGGCCTGAAAAAGCAGGTTCCTGAAGCAGAGGCTTCGGGCCTGGCCTCTAAAAAAGCCTTGTAAAACGCCTTTTGCGATTGACAAATAGCGCATCCCATTGCATAGTATAATCATCATTAAATTATGAAGGGCAAAGGGGAGGTCTTATGGACGGGAGCAAACTTTGTTATATCTATTTCATTCTAAGTCAGGCCATCTGGGGCGTACTGCCGGCCTTCTGGCTGCTGTTGCGGCAGCTGCCGCCGCTGTACACGCTGGCCTCGCGCATTGTCTGGGCGTCGGTCTTCTGCTTTTTCCTCATCATACAGAAAAAGCTCCTGCCCGACCTGAAAGGGGTCCGGCAGGAGCGCTGGCAATGGCCGTATATTGCTGGGGCCTGTATCTTCATTACCCTGAACTGGGGGTCTTATATTTACGCGACGACACAGGGCTTCATTCTCCAGGCCAGCCTGGCCTATTTCATCAATCCTATCGTCCTCGTCTTTTTCGGCGGCCTTCTCTTCCATGAACGGCTGCGGCCTATCCAGAAACTGTCCGTCGTCGTCGCCGGAGCCGGCCTGGTCCTGGCCTTCTGTCTGTACGGTGTCGTTCCCTGGTTGTCGTTTCTCATCTGCCTGACCTGGGCGACGTACAGCATGTTGAAAAAGAAAGTCCGTCTGGATAGCCAGGTTTCGGTCTTCATTGAATCCTTTTCCATGGTGCCCTTATCCCTGCTTTTCATCGCCTTTAGCGAAGGGCATGGCCTGGGTGCCATAGGAACCTTCCAGGGTTGGCAATGGCTGCTCCTGCCGGCGACGGGCGTCGTCACCGCCGTTCCTATGATGCTCTTTTCGGCCGGTGTCAAAGGGGTCCCCATAACGACGGGCGGTATGCTCATGTACCTCTCGCCGAGCATCACCTTGGTCATCGGACTTTTGAGCGGTGAAACTATCACGCCGCCCTTGCGCCTGACCTTCTGCTTCGCCTGGGTAGCCGTCGCCCTCTACATGTACGGCCTTTACCAGACAATCAAGGGGCTTCGTGAAAGTGAATGCCATTAAGCACACCCCTGTTCCAGAATTACGCTGTAGGGGTTCGTGGCGAGCCCGTTCCGGGATATGTGTGATTTCACGACTAGTTTGCTAAGAGAATTGTTCAAATACCCAGCGGGTCGCCCACGTGTGTTATGTGCAATAACATAGTTTACATAAATAGGGGTCTTCCCCCTACTGAAAAA
>ENA-UOJH01000512-UOJH01000512.1-human-gut-metagenome-genome-assembly--contig:-C148-NODE-512-length-35701-cov-9.284772_pt1 | contig 35701 bp, 33 predicted proteins | sample MGYA00242345_ERZ723892 | MGnify/ENA metagenome assembly ERZ723892 | reverse complement strand
ATTTCTTGTTCCTTCAGGAAAAATAACCCAATCAATATTTTTATTTTCGCTCATTTCTTTTTGAACTTTCATAAAAACTTTAAGTTGCTGCTTTAAGTCTGCTCTATCTAAAAATTCTCCAGATAAAGCTTTAACAATTTTTCCAACAAATGGCATTTTTAATGATTCTTTTTTTGCAACAAAAGTTAAAGGTCTTTTGCTTAAAGCAATAAAAAGAACTGGATCAATAAAACTTAAATGATTAGCAACAAAAAGTCTGCTTCCTTCCTTATCATTTTTATAGAATTCATCTAATGAATATTCGTCATAAGAAACTTTAAAAGCTAATAAAATTTTTCTAAGCAATTTTTGCACTCTATTAAAGCGCAAATTTATATCATATTTTTCTGGGTGTCTACTATATTTTAATATCCAGCTAAAGTAGCTATAAATTAACATAGGTCCGCATTTTAAAATTACTCTTAAGTATTTAAACATAACTATTTCTCTTTTTTTACAAATATATTTCCTTGATATGGTAATAAATTTACATTCATCACATAAACATCACTATTATTTAAATGTCCAGATCCTGAAACATCTAATAAATAATAGCTATTTAAGCTGATAGGCACGACAGTATTTGTTGGATTTATTGCAACAAAGAATTTATATGTGCTATCAAGCGATAATTGTACACCAAACGCACCATTATTCAAATTTATGAATTCGTTGCTCTTAGATAGAACTTCTGATTTCTTAAATTTAAAGAATTTTGGTGAATTAGCTTTTCTTCCTTCAATTAAAGACTTTAAATACATTGCGTGTTCAAATCTTTTATCTAAAACCGAATAATCAAATTTATTAAATTCATCACCTGCATTATATGTATTATCTCTCATCTTTTTGGATAATCCTATTTCTTGTCCAGCATGTATAAAAGGTATACCTAAAGCAGCAAAAACTCCAAAATTACATAAATCTAAAATGTGTAATTTTTCTTCTTCACTTGCTCCTTCTTTTTCTCTAGAAATCTTATCAAATAAAGTACAATTATCATGGCATTCAAGATAATTTACAGATTGATTTATTGAAGAAAATCTAGGTTCATAACAATAAGAAACGCTACTTCCTAAAAAGCAAAATTTAAAGCCTTCAAGGAAAGAAACATTCCCTAAAAGATATCCTGGGTAACTATTATTTTTGATATCATTATTTCCACGAACAACGTCTCTAAATGTATCATTAAAGAAAGCGATTCCTGGAGTTTTAAATGAATTATAAATAGTACATTTTTTACTTCCTGGAAGGTTAGTATTCATATCCCATCCTTCTCCATAAATCATTGCATCCTTTTTAATTTCTTTACATTTTTTCTCAGCTAAAAGCATCGTGTCTATGTCGATTAAGCCCATTAAATCAAATCTATATCCATCAATTCCAAATTCTTTCATCCAATAAACTAATGAATCAATGATTAATTTTCGAACCATCTTTCGTTCAGAATCTAAGTCGTTTCCGCATCCACTTCCATTACATAAAGTACCGTTTTTATTTTTTCTAAAATAATAATTTGGAACAATTTTCTCAAAAGTAGAGACTTCATATGAATAAACATGGTTAAAAACAACATCCATATTGATTTTTATGCCGTTTTTATGAAGTGCAGCAACCATTTTCTTTAATTCAATAATTCTTGAATATGGATCATTAGGATTTAATGAGTAACTTCCTTCAGGCACGAAATATTGTTGAGGATCGTAGCCCCAATTGTATGATTTATCAGGATTCAATTCGCCAACAGTTTTATAATCATAAATAGGTAAAAGTTGAGCGTGTGTAATGCCTAAATATTTTAAATAATCAAGGCCACAAGGATTTCCACCTTTTGTCTTTCTATTTTCTTCAGTAAGTCCTAAAAATTTGCCTTTATTTTCAATATCAGTTGTTGAATCGATTGTAAAATCTCTTACATGAAATTCATAAATAATCGCTTCATCATTGTTATCAATTGTTCTAGGAACATCATTATAAAGTTCAATTTTTGTTTTATTAAAATCTATAACACAACTATCTCTTCCATTTGCGCTACTTGCTTTAGCATAAGGATCAGTTGTTATAAAATTTTGTCCACTATTTGTAACGGAATATCTATAAAAAGCGCCATCATAATCGCCTTCCAAAGTGATTTCATAAACACCTTTTTCACCTCTTCTCATCTTATAAGTTTTGAAGTTATCATTTAAATTCTTTTTTATAAAAAGAGAGACTTTACTTGCAAGAGGTGCCCAAACTTTAAATATAGTTTTTTCATGTGAATAGCTTGCGCCTAAATCATCACCATCATAATAAAATTCATCATCAAACCCAGGGAAACCAGTTACTTCATTTACGTTTAATGGGCAAACTCCAAAATTACGGCAAGCAATTTGATATGAATTGCCTAAAATTATTTTTTCTTTTGTTTTACATTCATACAAAACAAGTCCATTAAGATAATGTTGTTTTATAATATCAAGTTTAACAATTTGATCACTATTTATTATGAGATTAAATGGAGAAGCATCTTCTTTATTAACCTCAGAAAAAATTGCAATTCTAATTGTATTGTAATCAACTAAATTTGCTCCGAAAAATGTATCAATCATGTAATACTACTCCTACGCAATAATCCATTTCATGGCTAAGTGATGCGTTATATTTTTCACCATTAAATTCAACGTGAATCGCCCCACTTTTTTCTTTAACAATAACGATAGTTTTTAAATCAAAATCTAAAACGCCATGTTTGATGGATTTCAAAAAGGCTTCCTTAACACAAAAACGACTTGCTAAATATTCGTCCTTTTTGACTGAACTATTATACTCGATAAGTTCATTTTGTGACAAAATCTTTTTTGCAAGTGCGTCTTTATCTTTAAATCTTGGTATGTAAGTTAAATCTATGCCAACATTCATTTCTATCTACTAAATTTTGTATAATCCATGGTTGATTGTTCAATGGAACCAGTATCACTTCCGTTTTCTCTTTCTGGACCAGGATTAAATCTTATAACTTTTCTTCCTTTAGAATTATTAGGTTCATTAGCATCGCTAACATATCCATCTTGAACAAGCATTTCAAACATTTTACTAGCTCTTGGATAGCCTAAGCCAAATTCTCTTTGAATCTTAGACATTGAAGTATATTCTTGTGTGCAAACCCACTTCTTAATTTCTTCATATTTTTCATCATATGCTCTTTCTTTTTGATCTTCCAAATCATCTGAACTAGCAATGCATTTGCTTCTTTCTTCGAGATTCAAGAATCTATCATCATAAGAAACATCATTGTTTTCTTTTAAGAAGTCGACAACAGTTTTAATTTCTTTATTGTCAACAAAACAACCTTGGCAACGAATAAAGCTTACTTTAGAGATTAAGCTACAGCTAACAAGCATATCGCCTTTTCCTAAAAGTTTTTCAGCGCCACCTTCACCTAAAATAGTGACTGAGTCAGTTGAACTTGCAACTGATAGAGCGACTCTAACAGGTAAATTAGCTTTAATTGTACCCGTAATAACATTTGTTGTTGGACGTTGTGTAGCAATAATCATATGAATACCTGATGCTCTTGCTTTTTGACCAATTCTGACAATTGGTTCAGCACACTTTCTATTAGTATCCATTAGGTCAGCAAATTCATCACAAACTAAGACAATATAAGGAAGTTTTTCTCTTCCATTTTGAAGAGCTTCAGCATTATATTGTTGAATATTACTAACACCAAGTTCTTCAAACATTTGATATCTATTTTCCATTTCATCAACAAGTTTTAATAATGCAACATAAGCCTTTGGTGGTTCGCTAATTGGTGGGCAAAGTAAATGTGGCATTTCTTTATATTTAGAAAATTCAACTTTTTTAGGGTCAATCATAATCATTTTTAAGCTATCACAGCTATTTCTCATGATTAACGAAAGAATAACGCTATGCATGAAGATTGATTTACCACTACCAGTAGTACCACAAACGAGTAAATGAGGGAAATCCTTAAAATCAGCTTGAATAAAATTGCCACTAATATCTTTTCCAAAAGGAATATATAAGTTTGTTTTTTCATTAGATTCAGGAAGAGCTTCAAAGCAATCTTTAAAGTTCACCATACTTATCTTTTTATTTGCGATTTCAATACCACTTGTAGTTTTTCCAGGAACAATCGGAACAAATCTACAATCTGTTCCACCAAGCTTAATTGATAAATCGAGTACGATGCTTTGAATCTCTTTAACAGATGCACTCTTTTCAGTTTCAAGTTCATATCTTGTAACACTAGGTCCAATTGTATAAGAAACAACTTTTGCTCTTACCTTAAAGTCATCCAAGATTGAATTGATATTAATCATTGTGTGTTGAGCATTAATTTCATTTTCTTTATCGGATTCTTTGGAATCTCTTATTGCTAATAAATTAGTTGAAGGATAGACAAATTTCTTCTTTGTTTTAGTTTTAATTTTAATTTGATTTTCATAATTTGTCTTTTGAGGTTGAACAGGTTCTGGAATAACTTGAGTTTGATGAACAGGCATTTCAACTTTAGGTTCAGCATAGGTTTTGTTCTCTTGTTCAACTTGTGGTTCATTTCTATAAATTTCTTGGTTTTCAGTTTTAAAATCACCAAAATCATTATTATCATTAATTAAATTGTCTTCATTAAGTTCTTCATATGTTTGTACACTTTCGACTTTAGGTTGATCATATTTTTCAACAACTTTGTCAATATCAGGAATATCTTCTTGTTCCTCTTCGAGCTTAAATGTTTTTTGTGTAACTTCACTTAATGAACTTCCACTTTGATATTGTTTGTTTAATTCATTGATACTTAAATTATTGGTATTAAAATTAATGTTATTATTTTCTTTTACAATATCATTGTTTTCTTCTTGCGATTCGATTGAAACTTTTGTGTTATCATCAGCAACATTTTCTTTTTGTGATTCAACCTCTTCATTTATATTAGGATTAAATGTTACTTTTACCAAGCCATCTGTTGAACTGACGTTTGATGGAATAGTATTAATTTTGTTTTCAAAATGAGAAAAATCATTATTTAAATTATTGATGTCATTCATATTAGGTTTTGCAAATGAACTTTCCACCTTTTTAGTAGTTGTTTCTTTGCTCTTTTTAACTTCTTGCTCTTCAGCTGGTATATCATTTACTTTCACATCTTTTGCAACTTCAAAAGATTGATCATTTTCAGCAATTTTTCTACCGAAAACTTGATTCTTGTAGTCAATTAAAGCTTTAAATGATCTAATCGTCACTTTTCCAAGTGCTAAAATTGAACCTAAGCATAATAAAACAGAACCAATAACATATGATCCAATGTAAGTCATTCCGCTATTAATAATGCTTACAAGTGACATGCCAATTACGCCACCATTTTTGAATGATTCTACATTAGGAAAACTTGAGACAACATAGTCATTAAAATATTTCTCAAAATTATCAAATGTTAGATAATTTCCATTACTATAACTCATTGAATTTGTAATAATTATGATCGCACCAGTAAGTGCAAGAATAATCCCAAAAATAGCTAAATTAAGTGTCACTTTCGCTTTCTTCTTTGTAGAGAAAATTAATCGTAAACCACACAAAAAGCCTACAAAATACATAAAATAGGCAATAATCGAACCAACAAGGAAGGATATACACCAATTAATAAATTTCGCTAAATAAATGAAGCCATCATTAGTTTGAGCAGTTGATAAGGCACCAAAAATAGATATAAGACAAACGAACACACCAAATGCAACTTTGGAATAATTATATGGGATTTTACTTGCTAAATTTTCAATGAATTTTTTCATATTTAAATTATAGGCAATAAGAAAATAAAATGATAGTTTTTTAGGCTCTTTTTTAATACTTTTTTCCTAAAAATTTGCCTTTTTTCAAAAACCTATACATTTTGCAATTTTTAAAATTTTTGCAGGTTTTCGTTAGTGATTTCTATATAAAAACGCCTGAAAATTTCATTTTTGTCCAAATGTAGCGGTTTTTGAGGTAATAAAAAGTGGCTTTTTAAGCCACTCATTATAAAATTTTGAATAAAATTAATCTAAAACGATAATTGTTGGTTTTACAACAGGATTTCTATTGCTGTTTCTTAGCAAGTATCTTCCTATTGTTTGAGTTATTTGTTCTTCAAGACGTTTTAATTCAAATGTCTTTGTTTCTTTAACCCATTTATTTACTAAATCCATAAATATACGAGTAATTTCTTTAAGCATAACATCTGCTTCTTTGTCTTTTAAGAATAAGAAGCCTCTCATTTGGACATCCGGTCCAGCTATAACTTCTCTTGTAGTTTTAGATACAGCACATCCAAGAACAGCAACACCATCTTCACTTAATCTACTTCTATCATTAATGATTTCATTAACAACATCGCCAACACCAATTCCATCAATCATGACATCGCCAACTGCGATAGCATCATCAGTATTGAAGTTAACTTTTGCCCCATTTTCATCAATGTTTAAAACATTTCCGTTATCAAGTAAGAAGATATTTGAGTGAGTTAAGCCAATTCTCATTTCAAATGCTAATTTTGCGTTAGCTAATAAATTGACATAATAACCTTCAATTGGGAAATAATATTTTGGCTTAAGTAATGAAAGAAGCATCTTCAAATCTTCTTCATAAGCGTGCATTTTGCCTAATTGTTTTCCAGTTAAATATGAAACATGGCATCCTGATTTATAAATTTCATCAATCGTTGAAGTTGCAATAACTTCGTTGTTATCGCTTGGTGGACAAGCCATAATGAATGTATCATTTTCACCAATTCTAACTTGCTTTTCTTCGTTTTCTTTATTAGCTAAAAGTGAAATTTTTTCATAAATTGCTTCGCCTTCATCAGATAATAAGATAACTAAATCTTGATCTTTATATCTAAGAATATCTTCTACTTCGACAATATTCTTTGATGAGAAATATGGTGTTTTTTCATGTTTCTTTAAAGCATAGATATCTTTTGTTGTTTTGTCATAAAGGCAAAGTTTTTTGTTAAATTCAGAACAAGCCTTAAAAATTTCATCAATATGATATAAGTTATCACTAGGAACAGCGACAAAAATTCTTCCTGGAGCGCTCTTAAATTGATGTACTAAATAGTTATAAATTTTATGTGATGGTGAGCAGTATCCTGATTTTGTTGAATTAACACTTTCTGCTAATAATAAACACGTTGGATTTTCTGCAATTTTACCAAGTGTATTTAAATCTAATTTGAAATATTTATCATGACCATATTCAACAATAAAATCACCGCTATATACGATATTTCCTAAACTTGTACGAATTGAGAAGCCAAATGTTGATGGCATTGATGCACAAGTTGAGAAGAAATCAAATTGATGTCCTGCAATTTTAAATGATGCAGGTAATGTAAAGAAATGGTAATCATATTGAATTGTAACTTGTCTTGAAGCTGTAAATTCATTCAAATATAAAGCTGTTAATTGAGTACAATAAATTGGTGCAGGTACATCTTTTAACATATAAGGAAGCGCACCAAAACTATTTTTCTTTCCTTTTGGAAGAATATAAGCTTTAACTCTATCCTTATTTTCTTTTAAATAAGAAAAATTCGAAATGATAAAGTCAATACCAGGAGTATTTTTTGTAGGATATTTAAATCCTCCTCCTATAACAAAAATATCATCATTAATTTCAATGACATATAAATCTTTTCCGTCTTCGTCGAGACCACCGAGGGCCATTACTTTTATTTTATCCATATTTTCTAACTTTCTTTCTTCATTATATTAAAATATCACTTGAGTTCAAGAGTTTTCAATAAATTATCTTCAATATCAAACAAAGAAATGGTCTCTTTATCTAAATCATAAATTAAATAAGATTTTTTTGTTCCACCTTTTGGAAGCGTCATGCTTCCTGGATTTAATACAAAGTAATCATTATGCTTTTCAAGCACCGAAATATGCGTATGGCCATACATAAATATATCGCCATCTGAATATTTATATGAATCTTCGTTAAATAAATCACCATGGGTTAAGAAGCAATTATGATTATTAAGTTTTAATTGAATTTGATCTTCGAATTTTATTCCTAAAACAAATTCATCTACCCTACTATCACAGTTTCCTCTAACAATAATTAATTTGTCTTTAATCTTTGCTAAGTTTGCACATACATCAATTGGATAATAATCAATAGGTGGAATATTTCTAGCTCCACTATAATTAACATCTCCTAAAAGAATAATGCTTTTAAACTTATATTTTGAATCTAGAGCTACTAGTTTTTCACTAGCAGTTCTAGAACCATGTAAATCACTTGCTATTAATACCTTCATCTTATTTTTTCTTGAAAATACTAAAGATTCCGTTTTTCTTTTCTTCAACGTTTTCTTCTTTTTGAGTTTCAACTACTGGCTCTTTTTTGAATTCTTTAAAGCCATCATTTTCTAATTCTGTCTTCTTGAAATCGTTGAATTTTTCATCTTTTACGTTGTCTTTTTTTAAATCTTGTTTTTTATAATTTGATTTTCCTTTATCTTGAAAATCTTTCTTGTGGAAGTCCTTTTTTTGTGGTTTTTCTTCGTAATTTGCAGGTTTTTCTTCAAATTCTCTATGTGATAATTTAATTTTGCCAAAATCATCAACATCGATAACTTTAACTTTTAAAACATCACCTACTTTATAAGAATCACTTGCGCTCTTTAAGTAACCCCAAGCTAATCTTGAAACGTGGCATAAGCCTTCTTTATCACCAAATAATTTAACGAATACACCATAGTCTTCAACACGTGTAACTGTTCCTTCAAATTCTTCTCCAACTTCAACTTCTCTAACGATACCCATAATGATATCTTTAGCTTTCATAATTGAATCTTTATCTGTGTGATAAATTGTAACTGAACCATCGTCTTCAATGTCAATCTTAACTTGATTACATTTATCGATGATATCGTTAATAACTTTTCCGCCACTTCCGATAACATCTTTAATTTTATCTTTATCAATTTTGAATGTTTCAAATTTAGGAGCATATTTAGAAAGTTCTTTTCTTGGTTCACTAATTGCTGTAGCCATAACTTCTCTAATTTTTGCTCTAGCGCCATGAGCTTGCATTAAAGCATCATGTAAAATTTCTCTTGTGACACCCTTAATTTTAATATCCATTTGTAATGCTGTAACACCAACTTCTGTACCAGCAACTTTGAAGTCCATATCACCAAAGTGATCTTCTAAACCTTGAATATCAGTTAAGATTGTATATGGGTGGTTTCCATCAAGAGGTCCTGATGTAATTAATCCCATAGCAATACCGCTAACCATACGTCTAATTGGGACGCCTGCAGCCATTAATGCCATACATGAAGCACAAATACTTGCTTGTGAAGAACTTCCGTTTGATTCGCAAACTTCAGCAACACATCTAATTGTGTATGGGAATTCTTCGTATGATGGTAAAACATAGCTTAATGCTCTTTCGCCTAAAGCGCCATGTCCAATTTCCCTTCTTCCTGGTGTTCCAGTTCTTCCAAGTTCACCAACTGAGAATGGTGGGAAGTTATAATGATGCATCCAACGTTTTGAATCTTCTGGTGATAATGATTCAAGAATTTGTTCGTCATCTTTAATTCCTAATGTACATGTGGAGATAACTTGAGTTTGTCCTCTAGTGAACATTGCACTTCCATGAACTCTAGGAAGTAAATCAACTTGAGCATCTAAAGATCTAATTTCATCAATTTTACGTCCATCAGGTCTAATTTTTTCGACAGTGATAAGTCTTCTGACTTCATCAGCGACCATGTTTTCTAAAATGTCGTTGACCATTAACATACTTAAATTATGATCTTTTTCATTTTTATATGATCTTGCATCATAATCATCAATAATTTCTTTTTTAAGAGCGTCAATTGCGTTTTGTCTCTCTAATTTATCAAAAATAGAAATTGCCTTGACCATTCTTTCAGAAATTCTATCATAAATGTCTTTTTTAATTACTGGATCTGGTGCATATAAGCTAACAACTCTCTTTTCTTTTCCGATTTCTTTTACAATACTTTCTTGGAATTCGCAGAGTTGTTTAATAGCTTCATGTCCAAACATAATAGCATCAAGCATTACATCTTCACTAAGTTCGTTTGCGCCAGCTTCAACCATGTTGATTGCTTCTTTATTACCAGCAACAGCAAGGTTTAAATCACTATTTTTTCTTTCTTCAACTGTTGGGTTAATAACAAATTGTCCATTAACTCTTCCAACATAAACACCAGCGATTGGTCCATCAAAAGGAATATCACTAATGCAAAGTGCTAATGAAGATCCAAACATAGCTGTCATTTCTGGTGTTGCGTCCAAATCAACACTCATAACGGTATTAATAATTTGTACTTCATTTCTGAAACCATCAGAGAACATAGGTCTGATTGGTCTATCAATTAATCTAGCTGTTAAAGTTGCATGTTCACCTGGTCTTCCTTCTCTTCTTAAAAATCCACCAGGAATTCTTCCAACAGCATATTGCTTTTCTTCATACGAAACTGTAAGTGGGAAGAAGTCTCCTTCTTTTGGTTCATCACTACAGCAAACTGTTGATAAAACAACAGTATCATTAAATCTTGTAAAAACAGCTCCGTCTGCTTGCTTAGCAATTTCTCCTGTTTCTACTACGAGTTTTTTTCCAAAAAACTCTGTCTCAAATACTTTTTTCATTCTTTCTTTCTTTCCTTAAAATAAACAAAATCATTTTAACACTTTAAAGAGCAAAGTTTCATCCAAAATGTAATTATTTTTTGTTAAAAATAATAAAAATAATAATTAACTATTTAGAGTTAGTTAAAATAAACTCTTCAAAATTGTTACAAGCTTTTTTAATCAAATTAAAAGCTTGTTTTAAAGGCTCACCATCACAAAGTGCATGTGAAACAGTTATATTTAATGTTAAAAAATATTTGTCATTCTCATTTACATAACTTCCCCAGAAAATTCTAGGAACACTTTGACTAGTTTTATTTCCTCCTGGAATTGGATGGGTCATTCCTTCAAAATCAAAATCCAATAAACAAGACATATAAAAATCATTGTAAAATTTATTTGCGTTATATTCATCTTTATTATTTTTAACTTTTTTGCCTTCTAAAATGGCTTTTCTATTTAATTTATAAAATTCATCATAATTAGTCGTGTATTTATGACCAACATTATTAAAACTTCCATCATCTGTTTTAACTGTAAAATTAGGATTAATAACTTTATAAAGTCTAATTTCATTATCAATATTTCTAAGTCTCATCTCTTTAATTTGATTTAAACATATTGTAATAATGTACAAAAAATTAGTGAAAAATGATGTTTTTGTTTTTGATGAATATTCTTTAACACTTGTAACATCAATTCTTACATTGAATCCAAATGTTGCATCAAAGAAACTATTAAAAAATTCAAATTGAGATTTTCTAATAGAATTTTCCATATCAATTACTTCATAAAGTTCATCCATAAATCCACTTCTCCTTATTAAATTACATATTGTGCGTTATATAAATCATAATAGAATCCATGTTTTTCAAGTAATTCTTCATGTTTTCCAGTTTCAATAATATGCCCATCTTTCATAACAATGATTAAATCGCTATTTATAATAGTTTGTAATCTATGAGCAATCATAAATGAAGTTTTGCCTTCAGTCATCTTATTAAAAGCTGTTGAAATTTTCATTTCAGTTCTTGTATCAATATTGCTTGTTGCTTCATCAAGTATCATAATTTGTGATTCTCTTAGCATAACTCTAGCAATACAAATTAATTGTTTTTCACCAACACTTAGTCCACTTGAATCACTAATAAGAGTATCAAAACCTTTTGGAAGTCTCATAATAAAGTTATAACAATTTGCTCTTTTTGATGCTTCAATAATTTCATCCATTGTTGCATCTTGCTTTCCATACATTATATTTTCTTTAACTGTTCCATTAAAAATCCAAGTGTCTTGTAGTACCATGCCAAATTTTGATCTAAATGAAGATTTCTTATAAAAAGAAGAAGATTTTCCATTTATATCAATTGAACCTGATGTTGGATCATAAAATCTGAGTAATAAATTAATCATTGTAGTTTTTCCACAACCTGTTGGGCCAACAATAGCAACTTTCATTCCTTGCTTAATTGGAAGTGAGAAATTTTCGATTAATTTACGATTAGGAACGTAAGAAAAATAAACATGATTGAAATCAATTTCTTTTACATCATCATTTAGAAGCAATGTTCCTTTATCAATATCTTTTTCCTGCTCAAGAATTTCGTTAACTCTTTTTAACGATGATAAACCTGATTGAATTTCTGTTATACATGAAGAAATTTCATTAAAAGGCTTAGCAAATTGATTTGAAAATTGAATAAAAACTAAAATTGAGCCAACTGTACAACTTGCACCTAAAATTACGTTTCCATCATTAAAACTAATAGCACATAAAGTTGCTGCAATCATTCCAACAATTGCGTAAGTAGAATTGTTAATTAAACGAGTTGTAGGATTTGTAAAACTGCTAAAAAATTGAGCATTTTGACCACATTCATATAATTTGTCATTAGTTTTTGAAAATACATCAAATGATTTCTTTTCATAATTGAAGGATTTTATAACATCAATATTATTAAAATCTTCTAATACGATACCACCGATTTCACCAACTACTTTCGCTTGGTTTTTAAAGAATCTATTTGATCTTTTTGCAACTATAAAGCTTAATAAAAATCCAATTGGAGTTAAAAACGTAACAATTAAAGCTAAAATCCAGTTATAAATAAACATGATAATTAATGTCGTAATTATTTGAATTATACCTTGATAAAATTGCTTAAATGCACTGATTAAAGATGTGTTTATATTATCAGTATCATTGATGCATCTTGAAACTAAATCACCATGAGGATGAGTATCAATATAGCTAATTGATGTTTCGTTCAAATTGATAAAGACATCATCTTTTAAATCTTTTGTAATTAGCTCAACAAAGTAATTTATTGAATAATCAAATAAAAATTCAAAGACTAAAACAACAAAAATTAAGCCAAGTGCAATAAATAAATATTCGAAAAATTTTGTATCATTTAAAGCTATTGAAGAGTTAATCGCTCTTACAATTTCATCAGTAGCTTTGCCAAATAATAAAGGCACAAAAGTCATTGAAATTACAAAAAGTAATGCAAAAATCAAAGAAAATGCTAAATAGAATGGATGTTTTTTAATATAAGAGAATAATCTTGCTAATGGTTTCATAATTTTACTTCCTAAATTGTGAGTCGTAAATTTCTTTATAAACCTTGGAATTTTTCATGAGTTCATCATGAGTTCCAACACTTTCGACTTCTCCGTGATACATAACAATAATTTGATCAGCGTTCATTAAACTCGTAACTCTTTGAGCAATAATAATTGTTGTTAAGTTTTCTATTTCTTTTATATTATGCTTAAGATTTTTTTCAGTTAAATAGTCTAATGCACTCGTTGAATCATCTAATATTAAAATTTCTCCATTTTTTAAAATAGAACGAGCAATTGATAATCTTTGCCTTTGACCTCCACTAAGATTTTTTCCGCCTTCTTCTAAAGGATGCTTTAAATAATCATCATATTTAGAAATAAATTCATAAGCGCATGCCTTTTTTAATGCTTCTTCAATTTCTAAATCTGTAGCATCGCTTTTTCCAATAAGCATATTTGAACGAATTGTTCCTTTAAAAATTGTTGCTTTTTGATTAACTAAACTGATTTCATTTCTTAAGGCATCAATATCATAATCTTTAATATCAGTTCCTTTATATAAAATATCTCCACCAGTCCTATCGAAGAATCTTAATAAAAGTTTTACTAAAGTAGTTTTTCCACTTCCAGTACCACCAATTATTCCTATAGTTTGGCCTTTTTTAATATCAAAATTGATATTTTTAACAACATCATTATCGCTTTCATCATATTTAAACGAAACATTTTTAAATTTAATTAAGTCTTCGCCATTATTAATCTTATGTGGTTCTACTTTTGGATCGTTTATAATTTCATTTTTAATATTTAAAATTGATTCAACACGTACTTTACTAGCAAAAGCTTTTGTAAAAATAACAACTAAATTAGAAACAACAATTAAAGCAAGTAAGATTTGATTTAAATATTGAACCAAAGAAGTTAATTCACCTTTTGTAAGGCCTGTTCCATTAATAATGGAGTCACTTGAAAAATAAATTACAAGAACGATAGCAACATCGATAACTAAATAAGTTAATGGACTAGTTAAAGCATTCAATAAATTTATCTTTTTCATTTCGTTAAAATATTTAGTACTACTATTTTTAAATTTATTAATTTCAACATTTTCATTATTAAAAGCTTTTACAACTCTTATTCCATTCAAAGAATCGTTAGTTGAAGTTACAATGTTATCTGTTTCTTTTTGAACCCTTAAAATTTGTTTACTTGAAAATTTAATAACAAAAAAGAGTATTAATGAAACAAGAACAATAACGCCTACAAATATAAACGCAATTTTATAATTAATAATAAATGCACAAATTAAAGATCCAATAATTAAGGAAGGTGCTCTAATTACAAGTCTAACAAGCATTGCAACACTTACTTGAAGTCTATTTACATCGTTAGTAATAATTGTTGTAAGATTTCCTTTCCCAACCATATCAATGTCTTTTAAAGATAAACCAACAATCTTTTCATAAAGAGCATTTCTTAATTTTGTTCCAAATCCTTGCGAAGCAACAGAAGCATAATATTGGCAAACAATTGTGGAGCAAAAGCTAACAAGAATTAAGCCAATAATTATTAATCCTGGGATATATATTTTTTCATAATGTCCAGTTGCTACTGCTTCATTTATACCTGTATCAATTATAAAACTCATTAAGAAAGGCATAATTAATTCAAAAACAACCTCAAACATTTTAAAAATAGGTCCAAGGATCATTTGCTTTTTATAATATTTTAAATATCCGTAAGCTTTTTCCATATATAAATAATAAATAAAATATCCTATAATTCAACGACTATAGGATATTTATTTTTCAAAAATTTAATTAACTATTTTCTTAAGCCAAGTTTTTGGATGAGAGCGATATATGCATCTCTATCTTGTTTTTCAAGGTAGTTTAATAAAGATTTTCTTTGGCCAACTAAGACAAGTAAACTTCTTCTTGCTGTATGATCTTTATCGTTTCCTTTTAAGTGAGCTGTAAGTTCAGCAATTCTCTTTGTTAATAAAGCGACTTGAACTTCAACAGATCCTGTGTCTTTTTCGTTTTTACCGAATTGTTTTACTAATTCAGCTTTTGTTTCTTTCTTTAATGCCATTTTTATTTCTCCTTATAAATAATATTCGCTCTAATCAAAGATATCGACGCAAGGAGATGGTCGTATAACTAAGATTAAAGTACTGCGTAATAATACCAACTTTTAAAGAAGATATCAAGAAAAATCCATTAATGATTTTGCTCTCATATTAAACAACAAGCCTTAAATTTATCCACCAATAAATTAATAGTCTCTTCTTCAACTTTATTTTTAGATTGTAATAGCCCAATCGAATGATTATTTACTAAAAAATTATACTTATAATCATCTTTTTTCTCCCACTTTTGAACAAAAAAATCATCTTTATCTATATAATCGCAAGATGAAATATCATAAAGCTGAAGAGTCATATAATCAAAAAATATTGAAAAAGATGGATTTGGGAAATCATAATCATATATTTTTTCGTTTATAATACGACTATTAATTCCGTTAGAATTTTTATTTTTAAAATATTAAAAAAATATTTAAAATTATGTATTTGGTAAATAATATTATATTTTTTTTTGTTTAAAAATAGTATATTAATTCCGTTAGAAATAAATCGATATTTAGTAGTGTAATTAGGAGAATCAACATTTATCAATAAAAACTTCTCCGAATTTTTAATGCCATATATTTTGTAAAACTCATCGGCCTCAGCATATGTATTAAATTCATAAACACCACAAATTAAAGGACCAGTAGAATGATTAGCGTTATCGTTAGGATTGCTAATGTTAGCACAACTACTATTAAATAAAATGACTATTAAAAATAAGCTGAATAAGAAATGTATTGTCCTTTTCATATTAAATCTCTTATAAACTTTATATCATGAATAAAAATTGATTTCAATTTATAAGATAATACAGAGAGCGTTTCATCACTCTGGGTAGCAAAATAAAAGAGAACTACTGTAAATAAAGAGTTCTCTATAAATTATTTAGCAATTAATATTAGTGATTATTATTTAGCTTTATATTTAAAATAATGTTCTGCGTTAACGATATCACTTTCAATCTTATTTTTAAGTTCTTCTAAAGAGCCAAATTGCTCTTCATCTCTTTCTTTTTTAAAGAATAAAATACCGATAGATTTCCCATATAAATCACCATCATAATCAATAACGAAAGTCTCAATTGTTGGTCTTTCTAATTTATCAACTGTAGGGTGAACACCAATATTTGTAACTGAAATATAAGTAGTATCATCAATTATTGTTTTTGTAAAATAAACACCATTACTTGGAATTACATAGTCAGTTGATGGTAATAAATTTGCTGTTGGGAAATTAATAATTTTTCCATTATTAAGTCCATGAATGACACCACCTTTAATTTTATAAGGTTTTCCTAAATATCTATCAGCTTCTTCTACATTTCCTTCTTTGATTAATTCTTTAATATTTGTTGATGAGACCTTATTTTCATTGTGATCAAGAACGTAATTTAAAACATAGACTTCATTAAAACGTGATTTTAAATAGGAGACGTCGCCTTTTGCACCATATCCAAATTTAAAATCAGCTCCACAAAATAGTTTTGCTGGGCTAAATGCTTTAAGATATGAATTTGTAAATTCTTCGTAAGTAAGATGTTTAAATTGATCAGTACAGACAATGATAAATAAATAATCTACACCAAGTTTTTCCATCTCTTTTTCTTTATCTGAAATGTCAATTAAAGAGCCTTCTATAGATTTTAGTGCTCTATCAAAGGAGAGGACACCAAGTGAGCCTTTTCTTGTGTTTGATTTTGCATAATTAATTAATTGTGCATGTCCAATGTGGACTCCATCAAAATATCCTAATACAAGACCTAAATTAGATATATCTCTTTTAATATCTTTAGGTGATTTAATAAATATAGTTTCCATAACGAGATAATTATATAAAATTTACATATTTAAAAACATAAAAACATGTTATTTTTGCTAAATTCTTTATTTATTTTACGTTTTAGTCATATTAAAATTAATCACGTTATGGATGCAATAAGAATTGTACTTGCTTGTATTAAAAATGCTGACAAGGATTTTAACTTAATTAATGACGGAGATCGAATTGCTATTGGTGTTAGTGGTGGCAAAGATTCAATGCTCCTTCTTTATTCTCTTGTTTTATATAGAAAATTTTCAAAAATTAAATTTGATATTATTCCTATTAATATTAATTTAGGATTTCCTGGATATGACTCAAAAGGGATGGAAGAATACTGTAAAAGTCTTGGACTTGAACTCGTTATTGCAGATGGCTCATCAGTTTATGAAATTTTATCAATTCAAAAAGAAAGACAACATAAATCGACTCTTCCTTGTTCAATCTGTTCAAAGATGAAAAAAGCAATAATTAATAAAAAAGCTAAAGAATTAAAATGCAATAAAGTTTCTTTTGCTCATCATAAAAATGACGCCATTGAAACCTTATTTTTAAATGAAATTTATGGAGGAAGAATGGCTACTTTTTCTCCTAAAATGACTTTAAGCAAAGAAAATATTACTTTTATTAGACCATTAATTTATGCAGATGAATCTGATATCAAAAGAGCTATAAAAGAAACAAATATCCCTGTTTTTAGTTCTCATTGCCCAAATGATAGACACACAAAAAGAGAAGATATCAAGCACGTCATTTCTAGAATAAATGAAGAGTTTCCAGCTTCACGAGATAATTTTTTAACAATGCTAATGAACAAAGAAAAAATGGATATTTTTTATGAATATAAATTATCTAAAATTAATAATAGAGATTTTTATTATAAAGAAATCAATGATATTTCTAATTTCTTATTAGAAAAGAAATTTATTAATTCTTCTGATAAAGTAAATCAAAAATCTAAACATATTCATTTATATAAAAAAGAAAAGCTCGTTGGAATTTTACTTTTAAGTAATGAAGAAAATAATTTCTATATTGAAAAGATTGGATTAAAGGAAAATTCATCTTTTATACCTTTTATTTTTACACTTTATAAAGATCTATTTTTAAAATTTAATCCACTACATCTTTATATAAAAGATTCAAAATATAAAAATGAAATGAAAGTTATGGAGTTTCAAAAAGTTCAAGGCAAAAGAATGTATGAAATTCAATTAAATCCAGTCAAACTCGAATTAAAATTAAAAAAGGAAGGGCTTATTTAGCTTCTTCCTTTTTATTTAAAGTATCAATTTCTTCTTTTTCCTTATTAAGTAATGATTCAAGACGTGCTTGTTTTTCATAGCTATCATCGAGAACAAACATAATTTCAGGTACTCTTCTAAAATTTAACTTTTTAGCAAGAGAACTTCTAACAAATCCTCTTGCTCTATTTAATGTTTCAATGCTATTTTTTGCATTATTTAAGAAAGATACATAAATCTTACAATAAGAATGATCACTGCTAACTTCGACGTCAGTGATAGTCATAAAGCCAACGTTTTCATTCTTAATTTCATAAGAAACGATATCTCTTACAGCTCTAGCAACTAAACTTTTTGTTTTTTCAATATCTTTATTACTTTTAGGCATTATTCTTTTTCTACCATCTCGTAACCTTCGATGATATCTCCTTCATGAACATCATTGAAATTCAAAATCTTAATACCACATTCATAGCCTTGCTTTACTTCTTTTGCATCATCTTTAAATCTCTTTAATGATTCAATCGATCCTTCATAAACAATTGTTCCATCTCTTAAGATTCTGCATTTTGAACTTGCTTTGATTGATCCATCAGTGACCATACATCCAGCAATTTCACCAACTTTAGAAACTTTGAAAACGTTTCTAACTTCAGCTTGACCAGTAACTTTTTCAACTTCTTCCTTCTTCATCTTACCTTTAATTGCATCTTCCATTTCTTCAGTTAATGCATAAATAATTCTATGAAGTCTAATTTCAACACGTTCTTCTTCAGCTTTTTTACGAATAACAGCTGATGGACGGACATTGAAGCCATAAATAATTGCTCCAGATGCACTTGCTAATAATATATCACTTTCAGTAATTGCACCAGCAGCAGCTCTAATAATATTGACTCTTACTTGATCGTTATTTAATTTTTCAAGTGAGCCTTTTACAGCTTCAGCACTACCTGTACTATCTGTTTTTAAAACAATATTAATTTGAGTTAATTGACCTTCGTTGATTTTTGTATATAAATCATCCAAAGAAGTAACTCCACTATTTTGTGCTCTTTCTTCTTGAACTTTCTTTAATCTACGTTTTTCAGCAATATCTTTTGCTTGTTTTTCAGTAGGGAAAGCCATGAATCTATCGCCAGCTAAAGGAACTTCACTTAATCCAATAACGCTAACTGGTGTGCTTGGACCAGCTTCTTTAACAACTTGCTTATATTCGTTGGTCATTCTTCTCATTTTTCCATAAGTTGTACCAACAACAACAAAGTCATTACTATATAAAGTACCATTTTGAACGATTAAACTTGCTTTTGGTCCTTCGCCTTTATCAAGTTCAGCTTCTAAAACTGTACCAATTGCATAACGTTTTGGGTTAGCTTTTAATTGAAGCATTTCAGCTTGTAATAAAATATCTTCTAATAAATTATTAATGCCAATTTTTTTCTTAGCACTAATTTCGCAAGTTAATACATCACCACCAAATTTTTCAGCGATAACATCGTGTTCCATAAGTTCATTAAGAACTCTATCTAGATTTGCTTGTGGTAAATCAGTTTTATTAATAGCAACAATGATTGGAACTTTAGCAGCTTTAGCGTGGTCTATAGCTTCAATAGTTTGAGGCATAACACCATCATCAGCCGCAACAACAAGAACAACAATATCAGTAACACTTGCTCCTCTACTACGCATTGCAGAGAAAGCTTCGTGCCCTGGAGTGTCAATAAATGTAATTTTTTTGCCATCAATTGTTTTTTGATAAGCACCAATTTCTTGAGAAATTCCACCAACTTCGCTATCAACAAGGTTTGAATTTCTAATAGCATCAATTAATGTAGTTTTGCCATGGTCAACGTGTCCCATAATTGTAACTACTGGTGGACGTTCTTTTAAGTCTTCTTCTTTATCTTCAATTTGCGCTTTTTCAAAATCTTCTTCGTTAATTATTTCTTCTTTTTTGAAATCATAACCAAACTCTAAGCAGATTTCTCCAATTGTTTCATCATCAAGATATTGATTGATTGTAACAAGCTTTTTTTGTAAAAATAACTTTTTAATAATGTCACTTGCATTAATATTTAATTCTTTAGCAAGTTCACCAACAGTAAGGGCCTTTGTGAATACAAAAACACCATTATTAATTTTGTTAAAAGAATTAGAGTTTGATTTCTTTGAAGGTATATTGCTCTCTCTTCTATCTTTGCTATCGTTTTTCTTATATTTCATTCATTCCCCTCCCTATTTCATTTTTAAAAACAATTTCATTCTTTCATAAAGTGAATCATCAATGCTTACTTCTAAAGACTTTTCTAAGCATTTTGTTTTCTTAGCTTTATCAATAGCTTCAATGGACTTGGAGATATAAGCTCCGCGTCCATTAGCTTTGCCTGTCATATCAAGAATAACTTCACCGCTAGGTGTTCTTACAACTCTAAAAAGGTCTTTTTTTGGAAAAACTTCATTAGTTGCTAAACATTTTCTAGTAGGAATATTCTTCATTATCTGTCCTCGTAATAGTTGTCGTCATCGTATTCGCTGTAATCTTCATCATCATAGGAGTCGATATCTTCATCTTCATTGTCAAGAGCTTCAAGTTCTTCATCAGTATAGATATCCATCTTTCTGATAGTTTTCTTTTCTTCTTTTGTATCGTTGCCCTTCTTTTCTTTCTTTTTCTTCTTGAAGTTTTGTTTACTATTTTGTTTTTCTTTCTTTTCTTCTTCAAGTGAAGCTTCTAAAGATTCAATAGTAGTTGTTGTCTTAACTTCGTGTAATTCAACAGGTTCTTCTTTCTTCTTTGGAGCTGGTTCTGCAGGTTTTTCTTCAGCAACTGTTTCTTGAACTTCTTCAACTGGAGTTTCAGTTTTTTCTTCTTCAACTGGAGTTTCTTCTTTAACTGATTCTTCAGCTTTAACTTCAGTTTCAGCTGGAGTTTCTTCTTGAGTAGGAACTTCTTCAACTGGAGTTTCAACAGGTGTTTCTTCAGCTACAGCAACTTCATCACCAACTTTATTGATCTTTGCTTTGAGTTCTTCTTGTCTAACTCTGAATTGTCTTCTTTCTTCTTCTCTAGCTTCGACTTCGTATTCATCTATTGTCTTATATTCAATGCTTTCTTCTTTAGCCTTTGTTTCGCTAATGACATTTACTTTATAGCCAGTAACTTGTCTAGCTAAAATTGCGTTGATGCCTTTATAACCGATAGCGCCGATTAAAGTTTCATCATCGCAAACTGCAAGAACTTCTTTCTTTTCTTCGTCGATGTTCATACCAAGAATCTTTCCTGGTCTTAATAATTCAGCGATAAATACACCTAAATTTGGTGAATATGTAATAATATCAATCTTTTCTTTTGAATCTTTTGCATTTCCAAGTTGAGAAACGATAGCTTGAATTCTGTTACCGTTTGTACCGATACATGCACCACTTGGATCAACGTTTGAATCATTTGAGTAAACACAAACCTTAGCTCTTTTACCAGCAATACGAGCAATTGCTTTAATAACAACAGTTCCATCTAAAATTTCATGAACTTCATTTTCAAAAAGTTGTCTTAAAAATCCTTCACAGCTTCTTGATGCTTTAATAAGTGATCCTTTTTTATCATCTTTATCTTTTCCAATGCCTTCAATATAAACTTTAATTGAATCGCCTGGAGCGTATCTTTCATCACCAATTAAATCTCTACTTGTTAATGTAACTGATGTTCTTCCTAAATTGACAATGACGTTACGAACATCACTCTTTTCAACTGTTCCTGTAACGATTGTTCCAATTTTACTTGCATAATTTTCAAGTAAAGCATCTTTTTCAGCTTTAGCAATTCTTTGTCTAAAATTAGACATAAATCTATTAACATCTCTATCTGTTAAAGTTGCAATGTCCAATTCTTCTTCATAGAAATCGCCTAATTTAAGTTTAGGATTTTTTTCTTTTGCATCTTCAAGAGAAATTTCAATATAATCATCTTGAATTTCATCTTCAGGAACAACTTTCCATTGTCTGAAACAGTTAACTTTTGCTTTATTTAAATCAACTTCAGCTCTAATTAAAGCATCTGGTAATTTAACAGCATCTTTATTTTTATTTGAACTACCTGATTTTGTTGGTTTCTTATCGAAACGATATTCATCTTCAATCTTTTTAGCGAAAGCGACTTTGAATGAATCAGCTAAAATTTGTTGTAAGTTTTCGTTTGAAATTCCTTTTTCATTGCCGAGTGAAGTAAAGCCTTCAATGAATTTTTTCTTATTAATTCCCATATTTTCTCCTAAAATTTAATGGCAAGTCTTGCCTTATCAATATCCTTTTTATTCAATTCACATTTTATGTCTCTAGTTTTATCTTTGTACGTCAGTAAAACTTGATCATCTTTTACTTCGACAAGGTCTCCTTCAAGAGTATTCTTTCCTTTATAAGGGTTTGCTAAATGCAAATTGACATATTTACCAACATATTTATCTAAACGATTAACATCTATTGGTTTTTCAATACCTAAGCTTGAAACATCAAGCGTATAAGCTGCTTCTGTGAAATCATGTTCATCAAGTAATTCACTAATAAGCGATGATACTTCAGTAATATTATCGATATTTATCGGTTCATCTCGGTCAACAACAATTTCAAGAATTTTCGTTCTTGGCATGTATTTAAAAGAATATAATTCATATCCTTCTTTTGCTAATGCCTCATTAATTAAACTTTTTACGGTTTCTAATTCTTCCATTAATAACCCCTTTTAAAAAAATAAGAATACCCGCAGGTACTCTAACGACAGATAAATTTCTTTATCGCTTAAATAATAGCGAAAAAAATATCTAGTTGTCAACTTAATCTTGATGTTTTATATATAATAAGGATAGGAAAGCAAAAAAATTTGCCTTAAATTTCTTTTAAATATAATTCAATTTGATTCACTAAACTATTTGGTGCACTTGTTCCGCTAATTAAAATTGCTTTTTTATATTTTTTAATGTCAGCTTTTTTCAATTCTTCAGCAGAATTTAAAAATAAAATCTTTTTGTCATGATGAAATTCATTAGCTAATTCATAAAGTTTTGTAGTGTTGCTACTTTTTTTATCACCAATAATAATGAATAAATCAGCATCACCACTATATGATTTAGTTTTTTCTTGTCTTAATCTAGCAGTGTTGCAAAGTTCATCAGTAAATATTGCTTCTGGCATGTTCTTTTTTATATCATCAAATATTTTTTTAAGTTCAACAAAAGATAAAGTTGTTTGATTTAATACAAGAGGTTCTTTTGTTTTTATTTGAGAATAATCAAAATCACCATCTTTTTTATCATATAAAAAGACATTTTTTCCATAAGAAAGACTTGTAATTGTTTCATGGTGATTTTTATCTCCAATGAAAATTATCTCTTTTTCTTTATTTTTTATAATATTTGATAAATTTTTCTTAATAATATCGCAAGTTAAATCAAAAAATTTCACTTCGTTTTTAGTTAAAACTTCTTCGTATTTTTTATCATGACCATGTGCACTAAAAACGACAATTTCGCCTTTTTGAAATCTATTTAACAATTCAATTGCATTTTCTTTTTTATAATCAACAACTTTAATTCCTTCGTTTTCAAGTTCTTTCATTACAAGGTCATTATGAATTAAAGGTCCAAATAAATAAATTTGATTATTTGAATAATCGTTTTTTATTTCTTTTAATCTTGCTAAAGCTTTTTTAACTCCATAGCAAAAGCCAATAGGTTCTAATCTATCTACCTTCATTTATTATTCCTTTAATTTCTTGATAAGCTGATTCAACATCAACTTTTTCTATAATTTCTTGTTCTAAAATGCTACCAGAATTAACAAATTCTAAAGGTATAGCTTTAATTATTACTTTTCCTTGATACAAAAATTTATTTAATGTTAGTAAAACATTTGAAGCAAATCCACTTTCAACGCCATATGGATCATAAATATAGATTTTTTTATAATTTAATAACATTTTTATTGAATTTAGATCATATCCTTTTATGAAAAGAGCATTAATAATCGTAACGTCGTCATCAACAAATCTATCATATAAATCTAAAATATGAGGTCCAAAAGTAACGACACATAAATTATCATTTCCTTTTTTTAATATTTTCCAATTGAAATCATTAATTTTCTCATTTTCATTATTTTTATAAAAAGAATTATCCATATAAAAAGATGTATAACGAATCGCAAATGGCTTGTCATAACTTTTCTGAAACTCAAAAAGATTTTTTGCATCAAATTCATCTTTTGGCATTGCGACACATAAATTAGGAACTGAGTACAAGAATCCATCATCATAAATTCCTTGATGAGTTTCTCCATCTCTTCCAATAAGACCACATCTATCAATAAGCAATGTAACTTTTGTATTTAATCTTGTTATATCGTGAATTATCTCATCATACGCTCTTTGTAAAAATGTAGAATAAATCAAAACATAGGTCTTAAAATTATTCATTGCAAACGATGAAGCAAAAATTAAGGAATGCTCTTCGCAAATTCCAACATCAAATGTTCTATCTTTATGTTTTGAAAATACATCAATTAATTCAGCTCCTACTGTTGTAGAAGGGCAAATTGCAACGCACTTCTTGTTTTCTTCAAGTTCTTTATCAAGTAAATTTGAAAAATATTTAGAAAATGATTTCTTAGATTGAGGGAAAATAATTATTTGGTTTCCTGTTTCTATATCAAATGGTGGAGTGAAATGGAATTTACCTGTTTTGTCTTCTTCAGCATATTTAAGTCCACTTCCTTTTTTAGTTCTCACATGAATTAAAGATGAATTTTTAATATTTTTAGCTTGAAGAAAAGCTTGTTCCATTTCTTTAAAGTTATCTCCATCAACAGGACCTAAATATTGAAGTTTATTTTCTCCAAATATATTATTTATAAATTCACTATCGCTAAGGTTTTTTAAAACTTTATGAAGTCCGCCCTTAGTAGGAGCGATACTCATTTCATTATCATTCAATATGACTATAACTTTTGTATTTAAAGTCGAAAGATTATTTAGTGCTTCAAAAGGTAAGCCATTAGCAATTGATCCATCCCCAATTACAGCGATAACATCATATTTTTCTTTATTTAAATCTCTAGCTTTTGCAAATCCAAGAGCAGCACTAATTGAAGTTGAAGAATGACCTCCATCATAAAAATCATATTTAGATTCTTTCACTCTAGAAAATCCAGCAACACCATTTGACTCGCGAAGATTAACTAATGGTCTACCAGTTAAAATTTTATAAGCATATGTAGAATGTCCGATATCAAAAATAATTTTATCTTTATTAAAATCAAACACTCTACATAGCGAAATTGTTAAATTAGTTGTTCCTAAGTTACTTGAAAGATGTCCACCGAATTTAGAGCAAGCTTTTATAATTTGATTTTTTATGTCTTTACTAACATTAAAAAGTTCGTCAATTGACAAACTTTTAAGATAACTGAAATCGATTTCGTTTAAATTAAATTTGTTGCTTTCTTTCATCTCAATAATTATAAAATAGTTAAAATTTATATTCTAGATATATTGCACTTATAGATATCGTATTTTTATATCAAAAAATTTATCAAAAAATAAAATATTTCACTAAAAAACCTTTTAAAACTGAGTTATTTCTTTAAAAATTGAAATAAGCAGTGCCTTTTGACACTGCTTACCAATTTTATTTATTTAATAAACTATTTTCCTTTATGACTTTCTCTTTTAATTGTCCAGGAACTTCTTCATAACTGTGGAATTCTCTAACGAAATATCCACTACCTTGAGTTAAAACTTTTAACTTAGTAACGTAATCAAGTGTCTCACTTTCAGGCAATAAAACTTCAATCATAGTTGTATCATCTTCTTTATCGATAATGTTTTGAATTCTACCTCTTCTTGAATTAAGATCATTTAAGACATCTCCCATGTAAGCATTATCAATATAGATATTTACAGAAAGAATAGGTTCAAGAATTGTAGGACCAGCTTTCATATAAGCATCTTTGAAAGCTAAAATTGAAGCCATCTTAAATGCTAATTCATTCGAATCAACTGGGTGATATTTTCCATCAACCAAAATTGCTTTACATTTAATAACCGGGAATCCAGCTAATAAGCCTTGTGTAAGTGCTTCATAGAAGCCTTTTTCAACGCTTGGGAAGTAATTTTTAGGAACAGCTCCACCAAACACTTCTTCACTAAATGAAATTTCTTCACTAGGTTCAAATCTCATTTCGACAACGCCATAGAATCCACTTCCACCGCTTTGTTTAATGTATTTTCCGTTTCCAGTAGCAGTTTTTGTAATTGTTTCTCTATAGCAAATTTTTTGTTCACTTGTTTTAAGTTCAACACCATATGTATTCTTAATTTTGCTTAAAACGAAATTAATATGAGTTTCGCTTAATCCACCAAGTAATAATTGTTTTGTTTCAACATTACGTTTAACTTCAAGAGTTTTGTCTTCTTTAAGTATCTTAACGAGTGCAGAATTGATCTTATCATCATCTTTTTTATTTTCTAATTCGATAGCTTTAAATATAACAGCTGTTGGGAATCCAATTTCTTTATATTTAATGTGATTATCTTTATCAGAAAGAGTGAACGAAGTTTCTAATTCGTTAATTTTTGTTAAAGCAATAATGTCGCCAGCACCTGCTTCTTCAATAGGTTGTAAATTTTTGCCACATACTTCATTTAATGCAACTAATTTAACATTTTGATTTAGATTAGGAACAAAAACTTCTTGCCCAACTTTAACTACACCACTATCAACCTTAGCATAATTAATTTGTCCTAAATATGGATCGATTATAGTTTTAAAAATATATCCACTGAATGGTTCTGATGCTTCTGTTCTTCTTTCAACTTGCTTTCCATTATCGTCAATACCAATATAAGGTTTTAAATCGGTTGGAGATGGTAAATAGTCAACAAGCATTGATAATAATGTGTTAATACCAATATTATTTTGCGCACTGCCAAATACGATTGGATAGATTTCAGCATTTAATACGCCTTTTCTTAAGCCTTTATGAATTTCTTCATTTGTTAATGGCTCTCCAGAAAAGAATTTATCAAGTAATGTATCGTCAGTCAAAGCAACAGCTTCACAAATTCTATTATGTAATTCGAAAACTTTTGCTTTTTTATCATCATAAATTTTGTCGTCTTCGCAAGTTTTTCCATTATATTTTCTCGCTTTTAAGTCAACACAATTAATAAAGCCATCAAATTGATCAGCATGGCCGAGTGGTAATGTAAATGGAATACATGTTTTACCAAGTTTTTCGTAGATATCTTCTAAAATTTCTTCGTAGTCTGGATATCCTTTATCCATTTTATTTACATAAATAATAAATGGGATTCCTCTTTTTCTTAAAAGTTTATAGGCTTTAATTGTACCTACTTGTACTTTTGCTTGTGAATCAATTACAAGTATCGCACCTTTAACTGAATGAGCAACAGCAATTTCTTCACCTACGAAATCATCATTTCCAGGTACATCTAATAAGTTAATTTTGTAATCATTATAAAAAATAGGAACAATACTTGTTGAAATACTAGAAAGTCTTCTTTTTTCTTCTTTCAAATAATCACTTACTGTATTTCCTTTTTCGACAGTTCCCTTTTCGCCTTTGTTTATTGCGTTATACAAAGACTCAACTAAAGATGTTTTGCCACTCCCCTGATGTCCGAAGAGGGCTACGTTCCTGATGTTTTTTGCGTCATAGACCATAAATTATACCTCCTATGTAAGCGCTTACATTTGCTTATATTACTAGAATAAATTATCGAGGAATAAAAATAAAGAAAAATTTAATCGTTCAATAACAATATCTAGAAATTATCAAAAAACTGTTTTTAAAAATAAAAACTTAAAAAATTAAAGAAAAATAAATGCACTAGTTATTAATAATTGAGCAGCATAATAAGTTAACATTACAAAGAATTTTAAATATTTCGTATCGCCAATGAATCTCTTTCTCATAACAAGCGAATCACTAAAAGTAAAAATTATATATGCGAAAAATAAAATTAAATATTTATAGTCTTTAAATATAAAAAATAAAACAATCGAGCTAATTACATTAAATAAAAGCATCGATGTATATGCAGTACATGAACGTCTAAAAAATACTGGCAAGAATTTTTTTGTGACAAGCCAATATCCGGCAAAAACAATTAGCATTCCAACTAATATAGCAAAGATATAATACCAATCAAATGTTACAGAATGTAATGTATAAATATAAGTCGCTACAAGAACATGTTCTACAAAGAAAGAAATAATACCTGCAAATAACATTTTCTTATTCCAACTTATTAAGAAAAGATCTCCGATCATTCCAAAACAAATTGCTAAATAAACAATAGGATTTTGAATCTTATAAGTTCCAATTAAAGCAATTAAAAATAAAATAGGGACAACTTTAAAAATTTTTCTCATTTTTTCTTTTTGACTAATACAAAAATAAAATTCGAGAAAAGAAAATATAATAAATCCCGTTAACATTATTATAGAAATAGCTTCCACTCCCTTATACTAGCGAAAAAACCCGCAAAATGGAAGCATTTATTTAGAAAATCTTAAAATACTTTTAATTAATCTATTTGTTCCGTCTTTCACTCTCTCAAACTGAGTAGCTAAATTTATTCTTATAAAGCCTTCACCATTTTTTCCATATTCAGTCCCACTAGTTACAATTAATCCAGAATCATTTCTTATAAATTCAACTAATTGATCAATAGATTTTGCATAATGAGAAACATCTACCCACATAAGATACGTTGCATCAGAAAGGCTAAGCTTAGCAAACGGCAATTTCGTTTTTATTTCTTCATAAAAATATTTTTTATTATTAAAGATATATTCATTAAGTTGATTAAGCCGTTCTTCGCCTTCTTTTAAACAAGTTATGTTAGCATCAATTGCAAAATAATTAGGCTCACCACATTCACTTGTGTTGATTTCTCTCCATACTTTATGTCTTAAAAATTTGTTTGGGATAACTATACAAGCAGATTGAAGCCCAGCAATATTAAATGCTTTTGACATTGCATGACATGCAATTCCAATTTCTTTTGCTTCTTTTGAAACACTTAAAAAAGGGACATAATCATTTATGTTTTTATTAACATCACAATGGATTTCATCACTTACTACAATTAATCCATACTTTTTAGCCAATGTACAAATCTTAATTAGTTCATCTTTTGTCCAATTTTTGCCAATAGGATTATGAGGATTACAAAGAATTAATAATGTTGTTTGTTCATTTTTCATCTTGTTTTCTAAATCATTAAAATTAATTTCATATTTTCCATTTTCATAAATTAAATCACTAGAAACAACATTTCTACCATTATTCAAAATACAATTATAAAAAATATTATAAACAGGTGACATTATTAAAACATTCTCACCAACTGTCGTTAATTTTCTAACAATAGAAGATAAAGCTGCAACTACTCCTGTAGAATAAATCATCCAAACAATTTCATAATTAATATTGTGTCTTCTTTTAAACCAATTTCTGTATTCTTCAAAATAATCATGATTTTCTATTGCATAACCAAAAATACCTTTTTCTGATAATTCAGTCATTTTCTTAATGAGTGCTGGACATGTTTCAAAATCCATATCAGCAACCCACATAGGTAACTCATTTTGTTTAACATCCCATTTTAATGAATTCCCATTTCTTCTATTTGTTAATTTATCAAAATCATATTTCATATTTATTTAATCCTTTTTATTATAGTACCATTCGGATTTCGGCAATTTTCATCAATTATAATTTCTCCAAAATCTTTAGCCTCAATTATGCCTGCTTCAGGATTTTTAACTGAATCAATCTTTGATAAAACTTTGGCATCAACGCTAGAATATTCAAAAGATAAAGTCGTATCTTTTAAGATACAATCAATTAATTTTACATTTTTCATATAGCAAAATCCTTGAAGAGAACTAATGATGCAATTTTTAAAAGTAATATTAGAGGAATTCCATCCGATATATTCACCAATAATTGTAGAATTTTCGACATAAACATTTTCACAATTCCAAAAGGAATCTTTTGAAAATAATTTAGAATTTTTAACTACGATGTCTTTTCCACCATCAAGGACATAATTTCCCTCTAATGAAAAATTTTCTAAAGTAACCCTATTAGAATTCATAAACATATAGTCGCCTTTCGCATTAACATCTTTTATATTTATATTTGTACAATTCCAAAAAGACTCAATTGCATTTGGCATCTCAACGTTTTTAAGTGTTATGAATTTAGATCTTCTAAAAGTTTTAGGAGCTTCAATTATTGAGTTTTGAATTGTTATATTATCTGTGTACCAGATTCCACTCCTTGCAGTTTCTAAAAGTTTAGAGTCGCTCATTACTATGTTTTTTGAATACCAAATTGGATATTTCCATGCAAAAATGCAGTTTTTTAAAGAAATATTAGAGCTTTCCTTAAGTGGTGACTCGCCAAAGCCAAATTCTACATTTTCTAAATTTAAGTCGCTAGACAAAAATAATGAACGTTCGCCTTCAAACTTTTTATCTTTAATCAATTCCATATATTCTCCCAAACATAATTAACTTTTTTACATCAAAAAATATTTCTTTTAGTAATAATATAAACTTTCGTAAAGAAATACTATAGCAAAAAGATATTATTCTTTTTGCATTCTTCAATCGTTTCATCATCCCAAAGACCACATTGTACTTCTCCAATATGTGCCTTTTTAAGGAAGAATAAGCAAAGTCTTGATTGGCCAATACCACCACCAATTGTAAAAGGAAGTTTATTGTCTAAAATAGATTTTTGAAATGGTAGTTTTTCTCTTTCTGTTAGATTAGAAAGTTCTAATTGTCTTTTTAAACTTTTAGCATCAACCCTTATTCCCATGCTTGAAAGCTCTAGTGGAATATCAAGTACATCATAATAAACAAATAAGTCTCCATTTAATTCCCAGTCATCATAATCAGGTGATCTTAAATCATGAGGTAAACCATTTGACAACTTACTTCCTATTTTTTCAATAAATACTGCCTTTTTTTCTTTTACAATAGCGTATTCTCTTTCTTTAGGCGAAAGTTCAGGGTATCTTTTAAGTAGTTCTTCACTAGTAATAAAATAAATATTGCTTGGTAAATGTTCACCAATAAAATCATAATTTAAAGCTAAAAATTTTTCTGTTTTCAATAAACATGCATAAATTTCTTTTACAGTTTTTTCTAAATATTCAATATTTCTATCTTTTTCTTCAATAACTTTTTCCCGGTCCCATTGATCAACATATATAGAATGAATATTGTCTAAAATTTCATCTCTTCTTATAGCATTCATATCAGTGTATAAACCTTTATGTATATTAAAGTCATACTTTTTTAAAGCATATCTTTTCCATTTTGCTAAAGACTGTACTACTTCACCATGAATATTTTTTATATCTTTTATATCAAAAGAAACCGGTCTTTCAACGTTATTTAAATTATCATTAAGCCCGGTTTCAGGATTAACAAAAAGTGGAGCAGTAACTCTTCTTAAATTTAAAGAAATTGAAAGTTCAACCTGAAAGAAATCTTTTATTGTTTTAATAGCTTTTTGAGTTTCATATAAATTAAGTTTTGAATCATAATTTTTTGGTGTGATAATTTTGCCCATAATTTTCCTCATAAAAATGTTAAATTAAAAATGATTTTTTTCAAGTTAATTGCCTAAAAAATATTGAAAATATATAGTATTTTTATAGGCAAATAACTACTTTAAAGTTTGAATTGTCTTTTTTTCCTTTCCCATCTTTCTTGTAATAATAGAATTACAAATTAAACTTAAAATAGCAAAGGCCGTTCCAAGTAGAACTCCAGCAATTCCAATTGCTTCTTTATAACCACAGGAAATAATATAGATAAGAATAAAAATAAATAACGTTAAAAACGAAATATCAAATATTAAACTAGTTATTAGTAAACCTTTATTGTTCTTTTTAAATTGAATTGCTTTTAAAATCAAGCCTACAAGGGAAATTATTAGAGAAACACCAATAGCAATTAAAATTACAATGCATATAATTTGTGCAAAAATTCCTCCTATAGCTTCAGAAGTAGATTCGCCTTCGCTATGTATGTTATTAAAAATAGAAAGAAACGTTATTCCAAGAGCAATAAACGTAGTTACATATGCTATATACGATATTAAGAATAAAGTATTTAATGTTTTATATTTTCTTATCATAAATTACGTCCTCTTTTTTATTATATATTAAGAACGGAGCTTTAATATTACAAAACGAATTTGTTTAAAAAGTATATTATCTTTTACTAAGCATAAAAAAAGCTTGATATTTCTACCAAGCTATCGCGATCATATATTGGTGACCTATACGGGATTCGAACCCATGAATGCATGCGTGAAAGGCATGTGAGTTAAGCCGCTTCTCCAATAGGCCACTTGGCGCTGACTATAGGATTCGAACCTACAACCGATCGGTTAACAGCCGATTGCTCTACCGTTGAGCTAAGTCAGCACTTCACAAGCGCTCAATAATAATATCATAAAGGCTTAATTTAACGCAACAACTTTTTTAATATTTTTTTCAGTTTTTGCAACTTTACGAATGTCATTGAGCACTATAGTCTTTATTTAATCTTTTTATCTAACAAATCAAGTAATTCGCCAAGAGTTTTTAAGTTAGTTGTTTCGCTAGCTTCGAAAGAAATTCCGTATTGTTCTTCGAGTTCGAGCAAGAATTCAACTACATCTAAAGAATCTAAACCATAATCTGCAATAGTTGCGTTTCTATTTATTTCAGAAATATTTAACTTTTCCTTAATGAGATTTTCAATTTCTTGTTTTTTATCCATTTTAATTTCCTCTTTTCTAGTAAATTATAAGATAAATTAGAATAAATAAAAGTAAAAAAGGACTTTGCTTTGAACAAAGTCGCTTTTCTAATTAAAATCTTAATAAGTTATCTGTTGTATTTACAACTGCAACTGATGATGGAATTGTATCGTCTGTGATTTTGCTTGATAAACCATTTGCTGCAGTTTTGAATGCTGCGACTAAAACTCCAGCAACAGCTGCGAATACTCCTACAACTAAAACAACTCCTAATAATTGACCTTTAATTTCTGACATAATGTGTCCTCCTTATTTATATAAATTAATAACTGCATAACGTGTTATCTTCAAAGACATTGGATCTGACTTAAATGCAATCGGCTTATACTCTTTTATTAAGTAATACTCAAAAATTGATCCTTCTGTATATGATGAAACGACGTTAGCCGCCTTAATTTCTGCATTTATTTCGCTTTTTGTATATTCCATTAATTGACTAGTTATTTCTCCATTTTTTGAGATTTGATAACTGGCAATTTGTGAAAATGCATCTAACCTTGTATATAAAAGTTGAATGTTTATAAGGTCACTTGCGAATAAAAAAGCGAGAAAAATAAATCCAAGTGACAATATCAATCCAAATTTAGAACCCATTAGTTAACTCTCCTATAATGTTTACTATAAGTAAAAGAATTACGAACATAAGGTAAGCAACTCCAATTAAAGACATCATTGAAAGTGAATTTAGCTTTTTATATCTTTTATCAAATTGGACCTTATTTGTTCTTTCTTTATAATTTTCAAAAATTTTAATAAATTGATTAATGTAATTATCTGTATATCCTCCATCAACCATTTGAAATAAAGCAATCATTACTTCTTCAATAGTTTTGTTTTTAAAATTTTTAGAAAAATTTAAGAAAGGAACTATTGTTTTGTCTTCATCTATTTCATTAGTGAATTTCTTAATTTCAAAAGACATATCTTTTCCTGTATATTGGTTTGCTTTATTTATAGCTGTATAGACATTTTCTTTATTTACTAAATAAATTCTAAGGTAAGAGAAAACTTCACAAAATTCATATTCAAGTTTTCTTCTTCTATCTTCTTCATATATTGAGTATCTTGAATAAAATAAATAGCTAAACGCTAATGTAAGTACTATAGTAACTAGGCCTATAATTACATTTTTATAAAAGATAGAAAGGAATAAACCAAGACCAATAATTAAAATATTAATTATGAGAAAAGTGCTTAATTCTGACTTTGGATTTAAACCTATGTTCAATATTCTTTGTTTGAGTTTTTTCATCCGAATTTTCTCCTTTAATCACAAAAGATAAGTTGTATAAATTATTGGTAAATAAAACTAAATTGAATAAAAGTAATAAGAAATAGATAAATATTAATATTGGATAAAATTGAATTTTAATTAAATCTGGATAAAGATTTATTAAAGAAATATTCATGATTAGCAGGATTATTGTATTTAAAGTCCATGAGCTAACCATTTCTTTTGATTTACTTTTTCCAGAAATTTCATATTCTAGAAGTTGATTTTCTAACGATCTTGAATCCTGTATTAATAGATGCGATATTGAAAGAATATCTCCTCCATTTAATATAAATTGATTAATAATATTTATAAAAACACCATATATAGGGATATCAAAATATTTATATAAATAACTTATTTGTTCTTCTACTTCTAAATGTTCAACAGCATTCATTTGATTTTTTAAATCTTTAGAAGCACTTTCTTTCATCTTATTATATGTGCTATAAACTGAACCATTTACACTTAATGAAATGATAAAACCATTAATAAAATTAACACATTCATATGATCTAGATAGTCCTTTTTTATATCTTTGAATTTTTTTAAATAATACAAGAAAGAAAAACGAAATAAATATTAAGAAAATTGCTAAACTAAATATTAAATTTTTGGTTAAAAAATAATTTAATCCGCCTAGAAGAGCACTTACCATTAAGAAAATTAATGAACTTAGTTTCATTACTTTTCAGCTCCTAAAAATTCCTTATTAAGTTTCGTAAATTCCTGTGATGTTAATTCAAAATCTGTTCTAAAAGATGATGGCAATGGTTTAAAAGTTGAAGGATATTTATAAAGTTCATAATATTTTCCATTATTATTAGTTCCTACCGAATCAACATATCTTTTAATTTCTTTCTTCTCAAAATCATATAAGGATTTTAAATGTACTATGAGTTTAAAATGTTCATAAACATCAATTAAAGTTTCATCATATGAAAGAGTTTTATTATTTATCATGCACATTCTAGTCATTCTATTGTATGTTGATTCACAATTTTGTCGCTAGCCTAAATATTTAATGACGATTTTGTCAAATTAAATGATGATA
>ENA-UOJH01000508-UOJH01000508.1-human-gut-metagenome-genome-assembly--contig:-C148-NODE-508-length-35916-cov-17.721982_pt1 | contig 35916 bp, 23 predicted proteins | sample MGYA00242345_ERZ723892 | MGnify/ENA metagenome assembly ERZ723892 | reverse complement strand
ATGACTACCGTCTGATTCTCCTTGCCGATGAGGTGAGTCAGTTCATCAACAAGGAGCGTGACCGCTATCTCAATCTTCAGGAGATTATCACAAAACTCTCAGAGGCTTGCGATAACAAAGTATGGGTGGCTTGTACAGCACAGCAAGACCTTTCCGAGATTATGGACGACTGTAATATTGCGGAAGAAAAGGACAAGGAGGGTAAAATCAAGGGACGTTTCGAGGTAAAGGTGTCCTTGAAAGGTACACAACCTGAGGTCATTACCCAAAAGCGTATTCTCGACAAGAAAGAGGACGTGAAACCAGAACTTGCTTCACTCTACAATAAATATAAGGCAGGTTTCGACCTACAGTTCAAGTTGCCAACTTCGTATAGTAGCTATGACTCACAAGATGATTTCGTAGATTACTATCCATTTGTGCCTTACCAGTTCAAGTTGATTATGCAGGTGTTCAACTCATTCCTTGCCCTCGGCTATGTAGCCAAGGAGGTGAAGGGTAATGAGCGAAGCATCATCAAGGTCATCCACTCAACCGCCAAGGCTAACGCTGAAGCAAACTTGGGCAAGTTTATCTCTTTCGACGAACTATATAACAATATGTTTGAGGAAGGCTTGCAGGCTCGTGGCCAGAAAGCTCGTCAGAATGCCATCGACATGTCACGCACCTATCAGACTGACCGCCCTGAACGAACGCAGCTTGCCTTGCGTGTTGCCAATGTGCTTTTCATGATTTGCAATATTTCGCAGACCGATCAGTTGCTGTTCCCTGCTACCATCGACAACATTACCACTCTCCTTGTCAACGACATGGAGACTCCTCGTCTTACCATCAAGAACGAGGTGGAGAAAATTGTGGAATTCCTTTGCGACAACAATATCATCCGTCGAGAGCAGGGCAAGCAAGGTGCGCCAGATACCTTCACCTTCTATAGCGAGGAGGAAATGAAGGTGGCTCAACTTATTCAGAGTCAAGTGGTTGACAACAACACTCAGGCGGAACAGTTGAAGGAAATATTCAACAAGTACATAACAGCCCTGAAAAATAAGGAGCAATACAAGACTCGTAGCTTCTCCGTAGGTCTCACCATCAAGCAGCGTACCTTCCTTTCGAACAATCCTGATGTGCAGGTGGAGTTTGTGATGGATGCCGACTATGAAACCGCCGAGCAACTGGCTTTGCAGAATAGTAACCAAAACCGCATGGTTTACTACGTGGGGCCACAGTACCGTGACAACAAGCGTCTGTACAATGCTTTCTACTGGTACTGTCAGGCTAATCGCTATATGGCAACACAAGTAACAAGCGATGAAAACAAGAAAACACGTGACGAGTTTGAGAAACGTGCCAACCAACTCTATGAGAATGTCATCAAGAAGGAGTTTGAGAAGATTCTCGACACCTGTCCCGTCGTCTCTGGTCTCAGTGTGATTGACGAGGCGGAATTGGGGCAGAAACGTGGTAATGACCGCTATCGTGTAGCTATGGACAAGCATCTCTCAGGTATCTATACCAAAGCTAATCTTGTGGATTATCCAAGTATGCCACGCACGACAGATCAACTGAAAAAGGCCATTCTGCGTCCTATACAACCAGGAGATTATGATGGAATGAATGCCGTGCTCACCGATGCCGAGCACGAGGTGGATATTTATCTCAACAAGCAGTTTGCCGAGGTAAACGTGTCTGATGTGCTTGCCAAGTTCTCGAAAGCACCATACGGATGGGATAATATCTGCACATTGTATGTCATCAATGAGTTGGTGCGCCGTCATAATCGTGACTACTCTTATGCCAATAACCCCAATGTGGAGACTTCAACCGTAGCCAGCCGCATCGTCAATGAATCAAACAAGTTCACGCTTCGTATAGCAAAGGTCATCTCACCACAGGTTGTCCAAAAGTTTGTCTTTGCATGGAAAGAGATTTTTGGCGTTTCGGCAGCTCCAACCTCTACTGATAGCACACAGCTCTTCCGAGCTTGTCGTGACATAGATAGCGACCGCAGCCTTGCCACGTTCATCAAGGGCTATAAGGATATTGAGCAGCATATAGCAGGTTACCAGTTCTGCCAGCCTATCCGTGAGGCTATTGAGCTCTTCGAGTCATGGCTGGGCGAGCGTGACCCATTGAAGTTCTTCAACCTCGTCATTGCTGCCAAGAATGAAGTCAAAACGCTCATTGATAAGTGCAAGGAGGTGGTTCAGTTTACTCACGACCAACTCTATGTCTACAAAAAACTCATTCAGTTTCAAGATGACAACCAGTATAACTTCTCATTTATACCGATAGAGTTGCAGGGAGCTGTCAGCGATTTCTGCAAGTTAAAGGATGATCCTTGGCCTATTGCAGGCCTTCGTGGCTACATCAAGCTGCAACGCCAACTATCGGGCATCTTGGATGGCGTGCGTGATGACAAGCGTAGCAAAGTGCGCAATGCTTATACCGAGACCTTCAGCCAGCTTCGCCATATCTGTGAGAAGAACAATGTTGATGTTAATATTCTTCCTAAAGAAGATGTTGTCATTAGCTTGAAGACTGCTCCGTCTAATCTTTTGCAGCTTCAGAACAATCTGAGTACAGACGAGTTCTATCAAGAACAGGTAGTTAAAATTCTGGCCGCCGCTAAGAACGACGATGATGACGATGACAAGAAAGTTAAGAATATCACGCTTAACACTAAGACCATGCATCCTCTCCAGACCACAGCTGACATTGACGACTATCTCAGTCGCTTGCGCACGCAACTGATGAAGGCTATCGAGAATGGTGACAGCGTGATGGTAGTTAGATAATTTATAATGTATAATTATGGCAGAGACAAGAATTAAAGACATAAATATAAGCATCTGGAACAATCGGAAAGTACAGTTTTCCGCACACCAGGATGTCAATATCATCATGGGTATCAACGGAAGCGGAAAGACGACCTTTCTGAGCAACCTGTATAATTCGTTGACAGAAAACAAGAAGGATACTGAGGATGTAGTTTATTTGCCCTCCATTGACAACATATCAATGAGAGACAAGCGAAAGACGGCGACAGCCCTTTCGCAAGACTTGGAGTATTATATCTATGACATGAAGACGGGGCCTTCGTTGATGAGTCTTCGTATGTCGATGATTGACAGCCCAGAGAAAAAGCAAGTTGAGTTAAGAGCTCGGATTGCAGATTTCCAGAATGCGGTCAACAGCCTTTTTGCATTGACCCATAAACGAATAGAGATAGAGGGTAGCAAGTTCTCAGTCGTCACAGATAATGGTACATTGCCTGTTGGAGCATTGTCATCTGGAGAGATGCAGATACTGCTCATCCTCCTGAGGGTATTTCTCTTGAATGGTCGTGGAGCTGTAGTATTGATAGATGAGCCTGAAAACTCATTGGACATTGACTGGCAGTTTGATTTAGTCAATCTGCTTGTCCGTCTCAATCCTAATGCCCAGTTCTTCATTACGACACATTCTCCTGCTCTCTTCGGTGATGGTTGGGGCGACAAGGTTTGGTACATGGAGCAAATCACGAAAATGTAGGGCGTATGGACTGGATTAGTAAACAAGCCAAACTTTACCGTAACCTATCCCTAACCAATCGCTATACGGCAATAGTGCATTTGGAGGACAAGGAAGACGAGAAGTTTTGGGATTATCAGTTGCAACATGTCAAGCCAGGTCATTATCGCTACTTGTACTACAGCAAGAACAATAATGGAACGGACACTCGTGGATGCGAACAATGCCTAAGGTTCAGACCTTATCTCACAGACCGATTCTTTGTCTGCATTGATAGTGATTTGCGTCTGCTGAAGGGTGAAGGTGGATTGACTGCGAGCAATCATATTGCCCAGACCTATGCTTATTCGTGGGAAAATCATCTATGTGAGTCTTTGCATATTAGCGAGCTTATGAAACAAAAAATAGGGCAGGTGAATTTTGACATAAAGGAGTTTATGGCAGCATTCTCTGAAATTGTCTATATGCCCTTGCTCTATTTGGTTCGTTACTCGGCAAATGGCAATTTGAACAAGTTATGGAATATATCTAAATTCAATCCTTGCATACCATTACAACCCAAACGTTCTGATTTGGACGATAACGGCAAGGTATATCTGTCGGTCATTAAATCTCGTTTTGAACAAGAACTGATGAATCTGACAGAACAACCAATCGACAAAATAGAATCTGTAGCAGAGGAGAATGCTTATCTGCATATTCAGGGGCATTTGCTTTATAAGATGATGCTCCATATCGGCACTTTACTATGTCGTGGAACTGGTGTGGCATTTAAGACAGACATTCTTGACAAATGTCTGCATACTACGGGATATGAAGAGATTGAGTCATTGCAAAGAGACTTGAAGCATATCCTTATTCAATAACATAATCTAATATGGACACAAATAGAATCAAACGCTTCGCAACCGAAGCACGAAATATACTGAAAGCCGGCATTGCTGCCAAGATTACTACGCTTGGCTTCGACAAGAACGGCAATGTTGCAGAAGAGAATAAACCTCGTTTGATGCAGGGCGGTTCTCTCTGGAATGAGCAGTTGCAGACAGAGGGCTTCTACTATCAGTGGATGTCCCTCTATAACCGTATTCAGCAGAAAGGTATCAGCGAGGTGTATGAGGAGGCTGCCTACACGTGGTTCAACCGTCTCTGCGCCATCCGAATCCTGCAGAAGAACAATCTCTGCAGTCCGGTTCTGGCGTATGCTGATGCGGCACGCACTCCTGTCATCGTGGATGAAGCCCGACAGGGACGCATTCCGCAGATGAAGGAAGAGTTACGCCAGCGACTCGTGGAACTTCTTAATGATGACACCAAGGTGACAGAGCAGTTTGCCATCCTCGTCACAGCCTGGTGCCACGATACCCCTATTATCAACCAGTGTTTCGGCAGTATCGCCGACTACACCGAGCTGCTTCTGCCAAACAATATCCTGGCAGAAGGCGGTTTCGTGGATATGCTCAACCATACAGAATTTATCACCGATGAAGACTTCCAGTCACCTGAGTTGATTGGATGGCTTTATCAATTCTATATCTCTGAGCGCAAGGACGAGGTGTTTGCCAAGAAGGGCAAGTTCGAGGCTGATGAGATTCCTGCAGCTACCCAGATCTTCACCCCTAACTGGATTGTGAAATACATGGTTCAGAACACCGTGGGCAGAATCTATCTGGACAACAACCCATACGAGACTCAGCTGCAAAAGAAGTGGCAATATCTCGTTGAACCTTCAGAAAGTCCAAACAGCGATACTATATTGAAGTACAACGAATTAGAGGACTTAAAGGTAGCAGACCTTGCCTGCGGTTCCGGTCATATTCTCAACGAATGTTTCGACCTACTCTATGACCTTTATATTGCCGAAGGCTATGGTCGTGGAGAGGCCGTGGAGAATATCTTCAGCCACAACCTTACGGGTATCGACCTCGACACCCGTGCCAAGCAGTTGAGCCAGTTTGCACTCCTGCTGAAGGCTTGCCAGAAGGATGCAGCTTTTGCGGATGCGCATTGCATGCCTAATGTGCTAACGATGCCTGTATGCGACAGCTACACGGTAAAGGACATTTTAGGCCATTTCGTTTGTGCCTACCAATTGGATTGGGCTAATGTGGATAGAAAAGAGTTGGAGGATGCCTTCGACCTCATGAAGAATGCAGACTCTTTGGGAAGCATCATGCGATTCGAAATAAGCCAGAATACGCGTGAGCATTTGGTTGAGGCTGTGAATGTTTATGATGCAGAGCCAAAATATGCAGAGGCTTTCAAGAACCTGATAGATGGATTTCGCTTGATTCTCGCCCTAACGGAGAATTATCATGCTTTGGTGATGAACCCGCCGTATATGGGTAGTGGAAACATGAATAGCGTATTGAGCAAGTATGTGAAGGACAACTACAAAGCTGGTAAGGCTGACCTCTTCTCTGTATTCATGCAGATGGGCATGGAGCGTCTTGTCAGCAATGGCAAGATGGCACAAATCAATATGCAGAGCTGGATGTTCCTTTCTTCTTTTGAGAAATTACGCACGCAGTTCTTGAAGGACTATAACATCGACAGTATGCTGCATCTCGGTCCTCGTACATTCGATGAATTGTCGGGGGAGGTGGTGCAGAATACGGCGTTTGTACTCAGTAAGCACTTGCCTAATGAGCAAGGCGGTGTGTACTATCGTCTCATTGATGGGAAAAACTGTGCGGATAAAGAACAACTATTTTTGTTGCATATTCATTGGAATGAGGATGGTAACAGCATTTATTATCCAAACGTTGAGCAGAAGAACTTTGAGAAGATTCCGGGTGCGCCTATCGGCTATTGGGTTTCACCCAAAATTCAAGAGATATTTACATCAAATCTCGCGTTGTCTGCTGTTTGCAGTCCCACACAGGGACTAGCAACAGCAGACAACGCGAGATTTCTCCGCCTTTGGTTTGAGCCAAGCTACAGCCGAATCGGATTCGGCTGTGAAAATGCCGCGTTAGCGGCTCGCTCGCAAAAAAAATGGTTTCCAACAACCAAAGGTGGAACTTTCCGCCGATGGTTTGGCAATATGTACTATGTTGTGAATTGGGAAAATGATGGAGAAGAACTAACAAACTTCAAAGGTTCTGTCATAAGAAACAGACGGAGATATTTTACCAAATGCGGAGCAACTTGGTCCACTATTGCGTCGGGAAAACCATCTTTCAGATACTTTGATAAAAGTTGGCTTTTTGAGACTAAAGGTTCTGTATGTTTCCCAGAAGATGAAAAGAAGAACAATATGATTATGGGCTATTTAAATAGTCCCCTAGTAACTGCTTTTCTTCAGACACTAGCCCCTACATTGGATTATCATGAAGGTCCTATGGGCAGAATACCTTACAAAGATATCGAAGTTTCAAAAATCTCAGATTTAGTAGAATCAAACATCTCCATCAGCAAATCCGACTGGGACGCCCACGAAACCTCCTGGGATTTCCAGCGCAACGAGCTTCTATCCATCGACACCTCCACCTACATGGAGAACATCGATTACAAAATAGAGAAGCATTTCGAGGAGACTGGCGAACATATCTGCATCGACCCTGCTGCCCCACAGCTCGGCAGTTTAGAATGGCGCATGGAGCAATACAAGACGAAGTGGGAGCGCAAGTTTATGCAGCTGCATAAGAACGAGGAAGAGCTCAACCGCCAGTTCATCGACATCTATGGTCTGCAAGACGAGCTGACTCCTGATGTTCCTCTCAACGAAATCACCATCCTTCAGCAGGGTGAAATCTCGATTGAGTGAGAGCAGAGCCAAGCTTGTTTGAGCTATGCGGAAGCCATCAATCCTCAACATACGAACAAAGAAAGCAATGAAACAAGAGATAAAAGACATCATGCAGCGTTTGCTCAAACGTCATAAGGAGTTGGGCATAACAGACCAGATAGACTATGAAAAGTTCTATCTGTACTCTATCATTACCCATTCCACAGCCATAGAAGGCAGCACTGTGACAGAGGTGGAAGCACAACTGCTCTTTGACGAAGGCATAACAGCTAAAGGAAAGCCTATGATAGAACAGCTGATGAACCTCGACCTGAAAGCGGCTTACGACTATGGCCGAATTTGGATAAAGCGACATGAGGATATCACCATAGAATCTCTTGTTGCTCTTGCTGCAAAAGTAATGGCTCGTACTGGCGGTGAATACAATTCGTTAGGCGGAAGCTTTGATGCTTCGAAAGGAGAGCTTCGCAAACTGAATGTAACAGCTGGTGCCGGCGGACGGTCATATATGAACTGGATGAAGGTGCCAATGAAACTGAAGGAGTTTTGCGAGGAACTTAACAAACGACGCAAAGAAATAGACACGACAGACGAATTGTCTATATACGAACTGAGTTTCTGGGCGCACTACCATCTTGTAACCATCCATCCATGGGCTGACGGTAACGGCAGAACAAGCCGTCTGCTTATGAACCTTTTGCAAATGGAATATGGTGTGTTGCCAACAAAGGTGTCTAAAGAAGACAAAGCTGAATACATACAAGCACTCATTGACACCAGAGAAGCTGAGGACACAGACATCTTCATCAACTGTATGGCGAAACTGCATTGCGAACATCTGCAGCAAGATATCGACCAATTCCTTATATCGACAAACGAAAAAATGGTCGATAAAAAGATTATTCAGCAAGAAATGGTCGATAAATGGTCGATAAAACCAACTTTGGCAGGAAAACTGGCCGATATCGTAGCTTTTATGGCCGACAAAGAAGAAATCAGGACCGAACAACTTGTCACACAGTTGGGATTGACTGAAACCACAGCCAAACGCTATCTTCGCCAACTGACCGAGTTCGGTTACATGGAAGCTCATGGTGGTAACAGAAACAAGTCGTATACAAGAAAGAAAGTGAAAGAATGAACGTTCAATTCATATAGAATATAATTATGGAAGAAGACAACAAACAACATATAGTATGGCACGATGATGTAATCATAAAGCAACTCATCAGCTATGCTGTGGGCTGCATGCTCGGACGCTACCGCCTCGACAAGCCGGGGCTTCACATTGCCCACCCTAACCCAACCGATGAGGAGATTGCTCCTTATGAATACAACGGTGAGCAATGGGAAATAGACGACGACGGCATCATGCCGCTCATGCCAAACGACTGTGGCTTCTCTGACAACGCATCTGCCCGTTTTGCCGACTTCATCCGTGTGGTATTGGGCAACGAGGAGCACGTAGCGAACCTGAACTACGTGGAGAAATGCCTCGGCAAGACGCTGGAGCAATACTTCGTGAAGGACTTCTGGAAAGACCACAAGAAGATGTATCAGAACCGCCCTATCTACTGGCTGTTCTCTTCCAAGAAGGGCGCCTTCCAGGTCATCGCCTACATGCATCGCATGAATGCCTATACCGCAGAGCGAGTAAGATCCAAGTATCTCCTCCCTTACATCGAACACCTGGAGGCAGAAATCGACAAGCTTGATGCTCGTCGTGCCGAACTCTCTACCAAAGAAACCAAGCAGCTACAGGCTCTACAGAAGCAGCTCGATGAGTGCCGCGAATACCACGAGCGCCTGCAGGTAGTAGCCGAGCAAGCCATCAGCTTCGACCTCGACGATGGCGTGGTGGTGAACTACGCCAAGTTTGGGGATGTATTACAGAAAATAAAGTAAGCGCACCTACTATTATGGTACAAGATAGAATATACAATTATTTCGAGCGCAATCCACAACTTCATGTGCTCTTCATCTTCGACAGGATGAACATCATCCAGAACGAACTGGATGAGATGAAGCAGTGGAATGACGACTATATATATAAGGTGTTTGATGGTGCGTGGTTCAATGCCAAGTATGCCATCGAGAACGATTGGAAGGACAAGCATGTGGTTCTGCTCTTCCCAGAACAGGTATATCCACATACTGAGGAGCAGCAGCTCAGTTTCCCCCTACTTGACATGCTGAAAGCCAACATGGAGTATAAGGAAGAAGACTATGCCAGCTTCATGCAGCAGTATAATCTTCCTGAGAAATTCCGTAGCTTTGTAAAGAAGAACATTGGTGAGATTATGTCTTCTAAGGTGAGCAACATCCTCAATGGACATATTGACAGTACATCGTTCAGTGAGGATATGGTTTGCCGTGCCTTCATTTCCAATTATCTTGGCGAGAAGAAGCTGCAGGAATGGGAACAGCTCATTATCAAGATGATTATTCTGGATGGAATAGCAGAAGAGAAGAAGCGTACAGATTTCTGGTATAAGCTCAGCAAGAATTTTGATGCTTCAAAGGCTTTATCGGAAAAGTTGGATAAGCTCTTCGGCTTAACTCCTAACTTTAACGCTGCCATCAAGATGAAAAACGTGGCTGAGAGCCTGAAGTACAATAGCATCACTCAGCTTTTAGACGCAGTACCGGGAGACACCTACAAACAGTACAAGATCAGCAATTCTGTAGTACTTGACCAGGTGAACAAAATCTATGAGTTGGGTACACACGACCGCCAACTGTCAGAGAAGTTTGCCCAGGCTATGAATATATTGGCAGCAGACATCAAGGAAGAAGAAATCATCAGGCTCTATGGGATAGATGCAAACTACTTCTATCTGACAGAGGCACTTTGTTGGCCAATCTTGAAAGAAGTGGTGGAGCAAAAGTTAATGGCTGACCCTGACCAGGTGAATGAGCGTATGCGTGAACTTTCCTTGAAGTTGCCAGTAGATAGTAATGTCCAGATTGCCATTCGATTCATAGAACAGTCTGCGTTGTATTATACTCAAGTGAGAGGTCTTGGAACGCTCAAACTAAATAGCATCAAGGAGTATGTGGACAAATATGTCTCTGAGTTTTATCTCGTAGATACGTATTATCGTCTGACTCTTGAAGCATACCACGAACTCATTACCAAGGAATGTCCTATCGAGCAAACTTTGACTTCTGCCAAACGTCAGTTGGATTTGGAGTATGCCAAAATCTGCAACATTCTAAATATAGAGTGGTTGGTATGTGTAAAGGAAAAAGGGAATTGGTTTACAGAGACAGGCCTGAAGCGACAGGAAGATTTCTATGCCCATGAATCTGATAGTAGTGTGAAGCAGGTGGTCATAGTTAGCGATGCGCTAAGATATGAGGTTGCAATGGAACTGATGCAAAAACTTGCCAAGGAGAAGCATATTGCCACCATTGGTGCTTACCAAGCGATGCTGCCTACAGAAACTAAGTATTGCAAGTTAGCCTTGCTTCCTCACCATTCCCTTGAATTGAACGGCACGGATATGATGGTGGATGGCTCTGTGTTGACAACAACAGAACAGCGTACAGCGCATCTCTGTAAATATCGTGAGGGTGCCATCTGCATACGTTATGAAGATGTGATGAACGGTGATTCACAGGCAATGCGTGAACTTTTCAAGCGTCCATTGGTGTATATATTCCATGATACGATTGATAATGCAGGACATTCACAAAGTCCATTTGACGTAATCAATGCTTGCCGAAAAGCCATTGAGCAGCTTGCCGTATTGGTGAAACGCTTGCATGCCACATGGAATGTTACCAATGTACTTCTTACTGCAGACCATGGTTTCCTCTACAACGACATGAAATTTGAGGATAAGGACAAACATAGTATCATTGAACCAGCCATAGAGAAAAAAACGAGATATTATCTCACGGATAGCAATGACAATGTGGAAGGTATCATTAAGTTTCCATTTGGCAAAGTATCGTCCATCAAGAGTGTTAATCCTGTCATGGTTGCAGTACCTGAGGGAACGAATAGATTGGCTGCTTCTGGTGGTTATAATTTCTCCCATGGTGGTGCATCGCTTCAAGAGATGATTATTCCTATCATCAAGAGCGTGCGTAAGAAAGTGAACAAGACCGAGAAGGTGGGTGTAGCATTGATGAGTCATAACTTGAACATGGTAAGCAGCCGTTTGAAGTTCCAGATGATTCAATCGGAAGCTGTGAGCATGACGGTGATGGAACGTAAGGTTCTATGCTGTATCTATAATGGTGACGACCCTGTCACACAGGAGAAAGAAGTGACTTTGAACAGTGCGGATGCAAATAACTTGAACAACCGTGTCTTTGAGGTGACACTCAACCTGAAGAAGTCTGTGGATGCAAGCATGTTGCAGCTTCGAATCTATGATGTGGATGACAAGTTGAATCCACTCATTCGTGAGACGGTCAAGAACAATACAATGATAGAACAAGATTTTTAAGGAAGGTAATATATGGATTTGCAACAAAAAGTAATGGATGCCTTCATCGGCAAAGTGGTGCGAAAGGACTTGGCTTTCCTTGTAAAGGGAGGTCTTCCTGTGCCAACATACGTACTTGAATACCTGTTGGGACAATATTGTGCCAGCGATGATGAGGAAATCATCAACGAGGGTTTAGAAAAGGTGAAGCAAGTCATTCAGAATAACTATGTGCATCGTGCGGAGGCGGAATCGGTAAAAGGACTGATACGCGAGAACGGCAAACACCGCATCATCGACAAGGTGACGGTTGTATTGAACGAGAGAAACGATGAGTATCAGGCTACCTTTGCCAACCTTGGACTGACAGGAGTTCCTATTGGTACGGACTATGTGCGCAAGAATCCAAAGCTGTTGAGCGGCAACGGTGTGTGGTGCATCATAACGCTGGGTTATATCAGTGGCGAGAATATCAAGGTAAGATGGGAGATTCAGACATTGAAACCAATCCAAATCTCAAACATCGATTTACAGGAATACATCGACCAACGCAAGAACTTCACTACCGATGAATGGGTTGATTTCCTGATGCACACTGTGGGACTGAACCCTGATGTGATGAATCGTCGTGAGAAGTTCATAACATTGGCTCGTCTTCTCCCTCATGTGGAGAACAATTTCAATTTCATGGAACTGGGACCGAAGGGAACTGGTAAGTCCCATGTGTTCCAAGAGCTTTCGCCATACGGCGTGCTCGTGAGCGGAGGCGATGTAACCAGTGCCAGACTGTTTGTGAAAATACAGGGAAACAAGGAAATCCTCGGACTCGTAGGATATTGGGATGTAGTGGCTTGGGATGAGTTTGAACAGCAGAAAGGACGCAATGTCGATGCTGTGCTTATCGACACCATGCAGAACTATCTCGCCAATAAGTCGTTTAACCGTGGCAAGGGTACTCATGAGGCAAGTGCCTCCATGTCGTTCGTAGGCAATACGAAGCATACGGTTCCGTATATGTTGAAGAACTCACATCTCTTCGAGAGCATTCCGACGGCATTCATCAAGGGAGCGTTCCTTGACCGTATGCATCTTTACAATCCTGGTTGGGAAATCAAGATACTGAAGAAGAACAGCTTTTCCAAGGGTTATGGTCTTATTACAGACTATATTGCAGCAGTGCTTCATGAACTCCGCAACGATGACCGAACCGCATTGTTGAATGATTATGCCAAGTTTGATGGCTCTCTGTCGGAGCGTGACCATCTCGCCATTCGCAAGACATTCTCTGGCATGATGAAACTCATCTATCCCGATGGAAAAATTACTGATGAGGAAGCTAAGGAACTCATAGACTTTGCCGCAGAAGGACGCAAGCGAGTGAAAGACCAACTCTATATCATCGACAGTACTTTCTGTGCCGAGCCTGCTAAATTTCAATATACTTGGTTGAAGTCAGGAGAGACAGTAAAAGTGGAAACACTGGAAAACATTGAACACAAGCAGACAAACACTGAGGGAACAGATGAAGAGAATGAAGTGAAACAGAAGACAAAGACTCCAGAATCTCGTCCTCGTATCAAACCACTTGTAGCCAAAACCATATCCATTAGGGAAAACCAAGGTGGCGTGACGTACAAAGACCTCTTTGGCGACTACTTACGAACGGCAAAAGAAATCAATGTGACAGACCCTTTCATTCGTCAGCCATATCAGATAGACAATCTTGTAGATTTCATCCAGATGGTCAAAGATGTTTCTACGGCGCCAGATACTGTCAAAATTCATCTGAGTACGCAAAACGATGATGACGAGAAGGTGGCAGAGGTGATAGATTCTTTCAATGACTTGGCTGATGAATTGTTACCAATGGGCATCGAGTTTACATTTGACTTCAAGGCAGAACATGATCGCTTTATCCAAACAGATACAGGATGGACAATAGCTCTTGGTCGAGGATTGGACATCTATGAGAAATTTGGTCGTTTCTCATTGAGCCGTTGCAATCAGAGAAACCGCCGTTGTAAGGCATTTAATGTTTCAATAAACTTAACGGAAAATCCATGAAATAAGACATGCGTATAAGTTAAATTCAGCCAGAGCTTGCTCCTCGAAGGAACTTAATTTAAAGTAGCTGCCTAATGCGGTTTTAAAAGTGGTAATTAGGCTTACTGATTTTGAAAATTGTTGTTTTAGTGGCATCGAGCAAGCTCGTTGAAAGAGTAAAATAGCCAATGTTCTTTGTGCATCCTATTTGAGAAGTGTATTGAGCATTGGTTTGACATTTATGAACAACTATTGCTTCTTAATACAGCTTGCAGTCTTTTGCTTTTTATAAGGCGTCTTTTGTCCGTTTTTAATTCGCAATAGCCCGCTATTACGAATTAAAAGCCAGACAAAATCCACACTTCTAAAATACCAAAATCCAAACAAACCCTAATGACCGATTAGGGCCTATAAATACGAATCGGATAAGCTTGATTGCAGCATTACAGATACCTGTTTTAATAATTGTATGCAATACTATTGTGCAAACGTTTGCACTAACAAAAATGCCTTTTCCTTGTTAAAATAGTTTTAACGTATTGTAATACCCCCTATATTTGCAAGCAACTATCAAACATGAGAGAGAATTATGCCTTAAAGCAATCTACAAATGAACATCAAAGCCCGATAGAACGTTAGGGCTTTATGGATATTGGATATATAATTAGTAACATAAAAAAACTATTAACAATGAAGCAGGTAAGATTCAGTAATGCCATGAGAGCTGCAGCCCTGACGGGAGGCTTGTTCTTGACGGCAAGTGCCTTCGGACAACAGGTTGTCGTGAAGGGACATGTGAAGGATGCCACCGGCGAGCCAATCATCGGAGCGACAATCCGAGTTGACGGTACCGATGGCGGTACCATTACCGACATTGACGGTAATTTCTCTATCAACGCAGACGCCAAGTCTACATTGAAAATCTCCTACATCGGATACGAGACGGTATCCGTGGCAGCAGGACAGAACATCAACGTCATCCTGAAGGAAGATGCCGCCACGAAGCTCGACGACGTGGTGGTGATCGGTTACGGTCGTGCGAAGAAGACCGACCTCACCGGTTCTATCACAGCCTTGAAGCCAGACGAACTGTCGAAGGGTATCACAAACAACGCCTCGGATATGCTCGTAGGTAAGGTGGCCGGTGTTGACGTGCAGACCACAGGCGGTATGCCAGGTGCAGGAGCACAGATCCGTATCCGTGGTGGTGCCTCTCTCTCAGCCAGCAACGATCCTCTTTATGTTATCGACGGACTCGTTATCGACAACAACACGGCGACTGGTATGAGTAACATCCTTGCCAATATCAACCCTAACGATATCGAGAACTTCACGGTGCTCAAGAGTGCTTCGGCAACGGCAATCTACGGTTCGCGCGCCAGCAACGGTGTCGTAATCATTACCACAAAGAAGGGCCGCAGCGGACAGAAGCCGACATTCACTTACAACGGTGACTTCACCATTTCGACGGCTCTTAAGAAATATGATGTGCTCAGCGGAGACGAGTATAGAAACCTCATCGAATCATTGGGTATGAGCCGTGACCTCCTCGGCACCGCCAACACCGACTGGCAGGACGAGATACTGCGCACCACGCTTTCTACAAACCACAGCATCAGTATGCAGGGCGGTCTGAAGAACATGCCATATCGTGTGAGCGCCGGATACAACATCGGCAACGGTATCCTGAAAACAAGCTGGATGCGCCGTTTCAATTCAAGCGTTAACATCGCACCTACCTTCCTCAACAACCACTTGAACTTCAATATCACAGCCAAGTATATGTATGAGAAAGACCGCTATGCCGACACCGGTGCCGTAGGAGCAGCCATCGCCATGGACCCGACACGTCCGGTGCGCATGTCAGACCCAGAATACAGCGTTGTGGGAGGATACTACCAAACTTTGGTAAACGCTTCGTATAACGACCCTAACTGGACAAAGACATCATACTCTCAGACTCCGCAGAACCCATTGGCTATGCTTAACAACAAGTATTGTCTGGCAAATGCCAACGACTTCAGCGGCAATGCAGAGGTGGACTACAAGATTCACGGATTCGAAGACCTCCGTCTGCATGCAAGTATCGGTGCACAGTATACAGAGACAGAACAGACCAATGACATACGCCGCACTTCATACAGCAACAACTACTATGGCTACAAGGGACTCATGGCATACTATAAATATAATGTAGTAGGCAGTGCATACGCACAGTATATGCATGAATTCGGAAACCATGGAGTTGACATCATGGCTGGTGCAGAGCAGGCACACTACCATCGTTCAGGATTCAATGAATACGGTAAGGGAACCAACCCATTGACAGGTGAGGCTTTCGACGAGTCATTCAGAAGTGAAAAGGAGTGGGCAACACACAATTCGCTCGTGTCTTACTTCGGACGTCTGAACTACAACTTCCTCGACCGCTACCTCATTACCGCAACGTTCCGTGCCGATGGTTCTTCACGCTTCGCAAAGGGCAAGAAATGGGGATACTTCCCATCAGCTGCCGTAGCATGGAAGATCAGCAGTGAGCCGTTCATGAAGAATGCCACATGGCTCAACGACTTGAAGCTGCGTTTCGACTGGGGTAAGACAGGTCAGCAGAACGGTATCGACGACTTCGTATACGCTCCTGTATACGTGACGAGCGACCAGTTCGCACAGTATCCTTTCGGAAACGACTACTATTACACCATGCGTCCTAACAAGTATAACTCAGACCTTACTTGGGAGAAGACAGAGACATGGAACGTAGGTTTGGACTTCGCGGCTCTCAACAACCGATTCACATTCACTCTCGACGGATATATCCGTAACACCAAAGACCTTCTGGCTAGTGTTTCAACAAATGCCGGAGTGACACTCGGTGACGAACTTTTGCAGAATGTAGGTTCGCTGCGCAACTACGGACTTGAACTCTCGTTCGATGTGAAACCAGTGGTAACAAAAGACTTCACATGGGATCTTACCTACAATGTGGGTTGGAACAAGAACAAGATAACATCCCTCAGAGCAGGAGACAGTGACTGGGTTTGGGTCAACAGCACAAAGGCTGCCCGTGGTAACAACAACAGGTTGCAGCGCAACAAGGTTGGTTATCCTATCAACTCATTCTTCGTTTATCAGCAGGTTTACGACGAGAACGGCAAACCTATCGAGGGCGTTTACGTAGACCGCGACGGTAACGGTTCTATCGACGATGGCGACCGCTACTACTATAAGAGTCCGGCACCTGACGTGATAATGGGTCTCACATCGAAGTTCCTCTACAAGAGATGGGACCTCAGCTTCTCGCTCAGAGCATCTCTCGGCAACTATGTATATTTCCATAATCTTGCCAACAGTGCTATAGTTTGTGAACAGGGTCTGAAGAAGCAGGCTGGAGCTTTCGAGAATGTGCTCAGCGATGCCGTATCACTCGGATTCACAGGACAGACAAATGCCATGAACAGCATCAGCGACTACTTCATCCGCAATGCTTCCTTCCTGAAGTGTTCTAACATCACACTTGGATACTCATTCCCTGCACTCCTCAAGTATGCGGGAGAGGATTATTTCTCTGGCCGTGTATACTTCACTGTGCAGAATCCATTTATCATCACCAAGTATAAGGGACTCGATCCTGAGGTTGCAAACGGTGTAGATACCGATCCGTATCCACGTCCAATCAGCTTCCAGCTCGGTGTTAACTTTAATTTTTAAGTAGACAAGTAGACAAGATACAAGTAGACAAGATGCTGGAAAACCAACATTCTCCCTCAAAAGGGAAGGACTGGAAATTACTAAGCATCATATAGCAGAGGAGGGCAAATCTCCTTGTCAACTCGTCTCCTTGTCAACTCGTCAACTAACAAAATAAACAACTACAATTATGAAACATATAATTTTAAAGAGTGCGGCTTTGGCTTTCCTGACATTAGGGACAATGTCATGTGCCGACGACTTGAATATATCACCAATAGACCCACAGACTTCATCATCGTATGATGTGAAGCAGCTCCTTGCCAAGCAATATGCCTCATTGGGACTCACCGGTCAGAAGGGTCCTGACGGTAACGGTGACATGAGTGGTGATGAGGGTGAGAGCGGTTTCTACCGCACGGTGTTCAACCTCAACGAACTCAACACCGACGAGATCCTATGGGCATGGCAGGACAATGAAGACATTGCACCTATTACAAACATGGCATGGACATCAGCTTCTCCACGTGTGAACTGGTGCTACCAGCGCCTTGCCTATAACGTAACGCTTCACAACCAGTTTATCTCTGAGCAGACAGGCAAACTTCCTGACGACGAGATTGCAGAGATTCGTTTCCTGCGTGCTCTCAACTACTTCGAGTTCCTCGACCTCTTCCATAGAGCACCGTTCAAACTTGAGTTCAACGGAGAGTTTCCTGTCGAGAAGGTGGGCGTAGACCTCTACAACTGGATTGACCAGGAGCTGACAGCCATAGAGCCTATGATGAAAGAGGTGGGAGCATACTGCAACAGCAAAGACTTCGGCCGTGCCGACCGTGGTGCTGCCTACGCTCTGCATGCTCGTCTCGCACTCAACGCCATGGTATACACCGACGGACAGGTGAACGACTACCAGAAGGCAAAGGACTATTGCGACACGATCATCTCGGCAAACGTCTACGAACTCGCCAAGGAGCCAAAGAACGGATACACCGGTTATCAGCAGCTCTTCATGGCTGACAACGACGAGAATCCGGAGGCTATGAAGGAGATTATCCTTCCTATCCGTCAGGATGGAGCAAAGGCACGTAGTCATAGTGGTTCCACAATGCTTATCAACGGAACACGCTGCAGCGGAATGCCTTACTACTATCAGTCAAACCCATGGCAGTGTATCTTGGCACGTAAAGACATGGTTGGCAAGTTCATTCCAAGCCTCGACGTGGTGAATGCCGACAACGACGCTTGCAGTAAGTCATACGACAAATATCTGAAGGACAACAACCTCGACGCATCCAAACTCACAGAGGCAGACATCCTGAAGATGGACGAGGCACTCGGTGCAAGCACTAAGGAGATGGTCCGCAAGGCTGGTGACGACCGTGCACTTCTCTACGGAGGATTCGCAGGTGGTGTGCGCCGCCTGTCGCCAGACAAGACAATCAAGGGCTTCTTCGACGGACTCTCTATCGTGAAATGGTCTAACGTGCGTACCGACGGTGCTGCCGCTCATGGAGACAACTTCTGTGATACAGACATTCCACTCTTCCGTCTTGGCGAAATCTACCTCACACGTGCTGAGGCTCTCTATCGTCTCGGCGACAAGCAAGGTGCGCTGAAGGATATCCAGAAGCTGCAGGATCGTGCCCACAGAATAAACATCGCACAGTCTGTCGACCTCAACTACATCCTCGACGAGTGGTGTCGTGAGTTCTATCTCGAAGGACGCCGCCGCAGCGACCTCGTTCGTTTCGGCCTCTTCACCAGCAGCCAGTATGTATGGAACTTCAAGGGCGGTCAGGAAAATGGAGTAGGTGTTGATTCACATTACAACGTTTATCCAGTACCAGCCAACGAGATAGCCGGTAACGCCAACTTGCATCAGAACCCTGGTTATTAATCAGGGGGAGAGAGAATAGAAAACATGTTTTATAATCATAAAAGAAAACGTATCATGAAATATATAAATAAAATAATGATGCTTCCGTTGCTCGTCCTGCCGTTCTTGTTCGCATCCTGCGACAAAGACGACGACTGCAACCCTACGCTCGATTTGAGCCATGTGGCAGAGGGCTTCGTTCTCAACACACCGGCTTACGCTGGCAACACATACGACCTCGCCAATTCTGACGGAGTGGAGCTGACATGCACCCAGCCTAACTATGGCGACGGAGTGCCATACGTAGTGCGCTATTTCGTACAGGTATCCATCGACCCTACATTCGCTGAAGGAAACAAGGATGCCAAGTTCAAGGAGCTGTCCACTTCTTTCACAACTGCAAAGATGGCAGCCAACGCCGTGGAGATGAACAACGCATTGGTAGACCTCTATCAGGAGGCTAACCCTGATGCCGACGTTCCTTCTTCAATGCCTGTTTATATCAGACTGCGTGCCATCATCGACGGATCGATGATAGAGAATCTCGGTGAGACATATTCTAATGTCATCACTCTCTCTTCTGTACGTGCCGAATATCAGGCACCTGACGTTCAATATCCTGCTTGTCTCTATGTCGTTGGCTCTTCTATCCAGGACGCTTGGAAAAGCTGGAAACAGGTGGCTCCGGTATATGGTATGGAAGGACAGTATTACACTATGGTCTACGTACCGGATGGTGGTTCATTCAAGTGGGGCACTTTCGTGGAAGACTGGCGCGGATTCGGAAAGATCACCATCGACGACCAGGCTGGAGCAGGCGTTTCAGGCAACGACGACGACAATATCGTGCTTGCAAAGGGCGGATGGTATGCTCTGCACTTCGATGGTGTCATGTCTTCTGACAAGAAGAGCATCAACTACACTCTGCACATCTATCCTGGCAAGGCTTACGTAATGGGTGCAGCCTTCGGAAATTGGGACGAGGCAAACGATGCTCTCGCTATGCAGGCTCCTGCCGACAATTCCGGCGAATGGGTATCTCCTGCTTGTACAGCCAGCGGAGAGCTTCGTGCTTACATCCGCATCCCTGGACTGGAGTGGTGGCGCACAGAGTTCACTCTCTACAACGGCAGCCTGTACTTCCGCAAGGACAACATCGTTGACAACTGGGCTACAAACGTAGGCGATGATTATTCAGTGAAATGCTCTGCTGGTCAGAAGCTCTATGTCAACTTCGACAAGAACACCGGTGAGATGAAATAAGGTGGAATTGCCGGATCTTTATAAGACTTGAAAATCTTATATATCCGACACGTTTGATAAACTTATAATCAGAAAGAGAGTGGATGGGACTCTTTCGCTTGAGTCCTGTCTCTCTCCTTCAAACGACAAAAAACAAACAACAATGAAAAAGACATTATTATATAGCTTGGCAGCTTTGGTGGGACTCTCCTTCGCAAGCTGCAACGGCGACTATGACGACTGGACCAATCCTTAGGGATTTGGACAGGAGAACGCCATCACCATTCCTGGTTTTGCAGCGACAGCTGCCGGCGACGTCAACCTTGCCAACCCTGGTGAGAACGTGAAGGTTTTCAACCTCTCTGAGGCTGCTCTGCCAGAGGGAACAGAGCTCAACAAGACCCGCATGATAATCACTCCTACTGATGAGGCTGCAACATACGACCTGCCACAGATCCTGGAGGCAAACAACGACGGTACAGTGGACAGCACGGCATTGCAGACCGCTGTGGTGAAGGCTTACGGCAAGCGTCCGGCAGTTCGTCCTTTCAAGGTTCACGTATATTCTGACGTGATGGCAAACGGACAGGCTCTGCTCGTGGATGCAGGAGAAATCAATATCAACGTGACTCCAAAGGCTCCGTTCATCTCTAAGGCTTATTATCTTATCGGCGACTTCAACGATTGGACTACGGATGTGAACAAACTTGCCGGGTATAAGTTCTCTCGTTCTGACAAGGACGTTTATGAGGATCCTTTCTTCACATTCACCGTGACAACGACTAAGAACGACCAGTGCTGGAAGATTATCCCACAGGAGAATCTTGATGCCAACAACATCTGGCAGCAGGGTGTGGTCGGTACAGCCAAGGACGGTTCTACCGATGCCGAGGGTACTCTCGTTACTGATAACCCACAGGCCGGCAAGATTGCCGAGGCTGGCACATACGTCATTACACTGAACATGATTGACTACAGTTACAGTGTGGTAAGAGCTGACTCTTATTATATGGTAGGCGGTGTGTACGGATGGAACGCAGAGTCTGCGGCTAAGGTTGCTTTCTACAACGAGAGCGGTTCTAAGGCTTCTATCACAACGCAGTGGACAGGCGACGCCAACCTGAAGATATGGAACCGTGCCGGCATCGGCAACTGGGATGTTGCATGGGGTAGCGTGACCGACGGTGAGAAAAACATGGAGGGTGCTCTCATTAACAGTGGCGCCAATGCTTTCGTTTGTCCTGAAAAGGGTGCTTACTATACGCTGACAATCGATATGGTGGCAAAGACCTATTCATGGACAAAGCTCGACAACCAGTCACCTGAAGCATTCAATACCGTCAGCCTTATCGGAGGCTTCAACGAATGGAAGGGTGATGTAGACATGGAGCAGACTGCACCACACAACTGGTATGTCAACCACACCTTCTCTTCAGAGACAGAGTTGAAGTTCCGTTCTAACCACGACTGGACTATCAGCTGGGGTGGAAAGACTACTTCTCTCGCCGGTATGATATATACAGCAGAGGCCAATGGTGACAATATCGTTATTCCTGCCGGAACATACGACATCTACTTCAACGATATCACACACCAGTTCATGTTCGTGAAAGCGAACTGACATGATGTATCAAATGAAAATTCTCATGTTCTGATTTGTAAAAATCAATAAATGTTTATTTAGTTATCGTCAGGGCGGACAATGGTTTCAGCGGATTCCATTGTCCGCTTTTCAATATCCCGGCAAGCCCTAACGACCGATTGGGGGCAAACTTCCGGCAATCCCTAACGAACCGATTGGGATAAACTAAAAATCCCGTTTCCGGCAAACGAAGCTATGCTTGAGTTTTGCAGGAAACGGGATTTTTCGTATCTTGGGTTTATCTTTTCTGTCTGTGTCTTTCAGTTACTTGCAGTATGAACTGTCATCTTGCAGATCAGAATGTTATAACAGGCAGTCTGGATCAGTTTTACTGCAAGTCACGATAACGTAGTCTTGCAGCCTGGATAACGTAGTCTTGCAGTCAGGGCCTTGTTATTAAGCCCTGATGGCCGTTTGGGCTTATGCCCATGGATTCTCCGTTGGGTAGGGGAGAGACTTAGGCTGGTTGTAAGCGATATCCTTGATGCCGAGATATTTGAATACCTCGAAGAGCGTCTTGCCGACATGTGAGAAGGCAACGGCACCATGATGAGGATATCCCTTCTGGATGAGCACGTGGCGATAGAAACGACCCATCTCGCGGATGGCGAAGATTCCGATGCCGCCGAACGAGCGTGTAGGCACGTCGAGCACCTCGCCCTCAGCGATATAAGAGCGCAGATTGCCCTCAGAGTCACACTGCAGACGATAGAATGTGATTGGGCTGGCAGCGATGTCGCCCTCCAGAGTGCCACGGGTGAAGTCGGGAGTGCCGCCGTTCTCGAGCAGACGGTTCTGGATGAGCTGATATTTGATGGCACGGGCAGAACACATCTTGCACTGAGGAGTGTTGCCGCAGTGGAAGCCCATGAAGGTGTCTGTGAGCTGGTAGTCGTATTTGCCGGTGATATCCTCGTCGTAGATATATTTAGGCACGGAGTTGTTGATGTCGAGCAGAGTCACCGTGTCGTCAGAAGCACAGATGCCGATGAACTCTGAGAGAGCACCGTAGATGTCCACCTCGCAAGCCACAGGGATGCCACGGCTTGCCAGACGGCTGTTCACGTAGCATGGCTCAAATCCGAACTGGCTTGGGAATGCAGGCCAGCATTTGTCGGCGAATGCCACATACTGGCGAGAACCCTTGTGCTGCTCTGCCCAGTCAAGGAGAGTAAGCTCAAACTGTGCCATGCGGCGGCTCAGGTCCGGGTAATATTTGCCTTCGCCCATCTCTTCTGCCATCTCCTTGCATACGGCGTCGATGCGAGGGTCGTTCTCGTGCTCCTTGTAAGCCACGAGCAGGTCGAGCTCTGAATTCTCCTCTATCTCCACGCCCAGTTCATAGAGTCCCTTGATAGGAGCGTTGCAAGCGAAGAAATCCTGTGGACGAGGACCGAAGGTGATGATTTTCAGACCCTTCAGACCTATGATGGTGCGTGCCACCGGCACGAAGTCTTTGATCATCTTTGCCACTTCTTCTGCCGTTCCAACCGGATACTCAGGGATATATCCCTTCAGATGGCGCATGCCCAGATTGTATGAGCAGTTGAGCATACCGCAATATGCGTCTCCACGGCCGTTTATCATGTCGCCGTCGCCTTCGGCAGCTGCCACAAACATCACCGGACCGTCAAACTCCTTTGCAATAAGTGTCTCCGGTGTTTCCGGACCGAAGTTGCCGAGGAACACCACGAGGGCGTTGCAGCCTTCTGCCTTCACTTCGGCAACGGCCTTGAGCATGTCCTGCTCATTCTCTACGGTGGTCTGGCAGTTGAAAATCTCACCTGTGTATTCTTTTACAATGTTCTCGCGACGCTGTGTTGACAGCGCGATAGGGAAACAGTCACGGCTGACGGCGATGATGCCCAGCTTGACCTGAGGAATGTTGTTGCTAACCATAATTGTATTTTTGAAATGTTTTTGTATGTCTGTTTCTTTGGTAAAGATATGTGCAAAGATACATTTTATATTATATATAAAAAAGAATTCATGAAGTGTATTAATAACAATTAGCATTAATTCACTCCATGAACTGCACTTGCGGCATATCGCATGCGGTATGCGGACTCCATCAAGCCCTAATGACCGGTTTTGGTCAAACGGTCATCATGACCATAAGATATTGTTTCAAGTCCAATCTGTCATTAGGGTCTGTTGTGGTCGGTTTATTTGCTCGACAGGTGGAGAAAACGCGTTATGCGGTGTCCCAGATCGCGTTTCTTGTTGTCGATGAATGCGTCGAGAATCCTTGTGGTCCCGTTCAGCGGCACCACGTCGTAGTCGGCGATGGCGGCAGGGATAAGACAGCTGTATCCTTCTCTCACCGTCGTCTCTTCGCCTGTCTCTCTTATCCTTATCTTGAAGTCGCCCTTGATACACATCGTTATGATGAAACTGTCGTATTTCAGCAGGTTGCGGTGGAACGGCTCTGTCAGTTCAGCCACTCTTACGCTGAAGAACTGTGAATCCATGATGAGGTTGGCACGGTTGTCATCCTCTTTATATATAGTGCGATATTCGTCCTCCACATTGAAGTCGAGAGCTTCGGCAGCCAGTTCGGTGTGCAGCTCACGCGGTTTTCCGTCCAGGCCGGGTCTGTTGTAGTCGAAGATGCGGTAGGTGACGTCTGACGACTGCTGCACTTCGGCAAGCAGGATGCCACTACAGATGGCGTGTACTCTGCCTGCCGGCAGATAGAACACATCGCCGGCCTTCACCTCATGGCGGGCAAGCACGTCGGTTATGGTGCCGTCGGCGATACGCTTCTTGTATTCGTATTCAGAGATTTTCGATTTGAATCCGGCATATAGATAGCTGCCGGGATTGGCGTCGATGACATACCACATTTCTGTCTTTCCCGATTTGCCGTGTACTCTCTTTGCCATCTCGTCGTTGGGATGCACCTGAATGCTGAGGTCTCCTTTGGCATCGATGAGTTTCACGAGCAGTGGCATCTTGCCATCATACAGCTTGTTCACCGATTCGCCCAGGATTTCCTTCGGATGTGCGTCGATAACGGTTGTCAGTTCTTTGCCTGCCCATTCGCCGTTGCTCACGATGCTTGTGCTCGACGGTACGGCGCTCACCTCCCAGCTTTCGCCGATGGGGGTATCTTGCGGCTTGAGTCCCTTATAGGGGCAGAGCCTGTCGCCTCCCCATACCACGGTGTGCAGGTTGGGTTCGAATAATAGCGGATATAGTGTCATGTTCTTCTGTCTGTTGTTCAAAATAAGTTAATTACAAACTTGTCTATAAGATAATGCAAAGATACATTTTTTTTATTTACTCCAAAAAACAAACAGAAATATATTTGTTGATGCGTATTGAAACTTATCTCACGTTGATTATCTTGTGTGTCTGCAACGACAGTTTCCATTTGGGATGTTTCAGACAATAGTCTATCGCTCCATGCAGGTTTGCCTTGTTCAGCGTCTCGTCTTTCACGTCGCATGGTTGCAGGCGGTATTCCTTTGCTTTTACATTGGCATATCTGTCCACTCCTTCGTCGTTGCCCTCATACACCACCTTCAGCTCGTCTATCCTGTGCAGCTTCAGCGGTTTCCCTTTCGGCGAACATGTTATCCAGTCTATCTGGCAGTCTTCTGGCAGTTCGTATGTGCCGTTGGTCTCCATTGCCACATAGCATCCCTCCGCATGTAGCTTCTCTATCAGCGATGCCGTGACCTGCATCGAAGGCTCTCCGCCGGTGATGACAACGAAGCGTGCCGGAAATTGCCTCACTTCCTCAACAATCTCCTCCTCTGTCATCTCCACGGATCTGGAGTGGTCGGTGTCGCAGAACGAACACTTGAGGTTGCAGCCGGCAAAGCGCACGAAAACGGCTGGCGTTCCCGTGTGGCGTCCTTCTCCCTGCAGACTATAGAATATCTCGTTTATCCGCATCATTCCTCCTCGTCCTTAACGTATGTCACCATATTGTTGGAACTCTCTTCCACGTCCACCTTGTAGCATTCCGGAATCTGGTCGCACACCCATTTGGCTATGTTCTCCGCCGTAGGGTTGAAAGGCAGCAGCTCGTTGAAGTTGCCGTGGTCAAGATAGTCGTGTATCTTGTTCTTGATATGCTTGAAATCAATCACCATCCCCACCTCGTTCAGTTCTCTGGCCTTGCAGTATACGGTAACGATCCAGTTGTGACCATGCAGGTTGGTGCATTTGCTCTCGTAGGGCAGACTGAGTTTGTGGCAGCCTGCTATTTCCATCTTCTTTTTTACGTAATACATTTATTGTGAAGCTAATTCTGACTGCAAAGTTAGTGTAAAAATCCTAATTCCGGCATCTCCAATGGGGTGTTTAGGGCTTAAAACTCTTCAGACAAGCTTAAAAAGTCTAAATATCAGTGTTTTTGTAACAACTTTGTAATAAATGATAATTATTTTTGCATCCGCTTGAGAAGACAGGCTTGAGGATATTCCTCCCGCCTTTGTCAACTCGTCAACTTGTTACTCGTTACTCGTCAACTATAAATATTTAAATATGGAATTATCAGAAATGCTGTTTTTAGGAGGTTTTGTGGTTTTCATCGCCGCAATCCTTTTGCTTGACATGTTTGTAATCGACAAGAAGGCTCACGAGGTGTCCATCCGTGAGGCTGGCACCTGGACTGCCGTATGGATAGCCTTGGCGCTCCTGTTTTCCGTCTTCTTGTGGTTTCATGGTGATATGGTACATGGAATAGAGAATTTCAGCGATCTCCAGGCAGTGGCTTCGCGCTATGCCTCGCATCTGAAACTCAATCCCGACGATTTCGAGTCGAGTCTGCAGCAATACCGCCATTACATGACGGTGTCATATATCTCAGGTTATCTGATAGAGAAGACGCTCTCTGTAGACAACCTCTTCGTGATGATGATGATTTTCACATCCTTCGGAGTGGGGAAGAATGAATATCAGCATGTGTTGAACTGGGGAATACTCGGTGCCATCGTCTTGCGTTTCGTGTTCATATTCCTTGGCGCTGCCATAATAAGCCGTTTCGACTGGGTATTGCTCGTCTTCGGTGCGGTGCTTGTATATAGCGGAGTGAAGATGTATCTCAACCGCAACAAGAAGGAGGAGATGGATGTGGAGAAGCATCCGCTCGTCAGACTGCTGTCCAAGACGGGACGTATTCACCCTCAGTTCGAGGGCGACAAGTTCTTCATCCGCCGTGCCGGACGCCTGCTGTTCACTCCGCTCTTTGTCACGGTGCTCGTGATAGAGTTCAGCGACCTTATCTTTGCCTTCGACAGCATACCGGCGGTATTCTCCGTGTCGCTCGACCCCTATGTGGTGTTCTTTTCCAACATCTTTGCCATATTGGGTCTGAGAGCCATGTTCTTCCTCCTGGCAGCGATAGCCGACAGATTCCGCTATCTTAAGCTCGGTGTCTGCGTTCTCCTGGTGTTCATCGGTGTGAAGATGCTCATCCATGAGTTCTTTGAGATTGATGCCATATCGTCGCTCGTGTTCATTGTCAGCGTGCTGGTGGTGAGCATCGGAGCCTCGCTGGTGGTGAAGAAGCAGACCGTGTAGCGTATTTGCAATCCATAGACTATAGGCATGCCCCCAAAGTGCTGTTCCGTATCAGGAATGTAGCCTTTGGGGGCTTTTCATTCCCATTTCCCTCGCTTAATCGGATTCTTGGATAATCTGCATCGTGGCATTGCCGACTGCATGGCCATCAACAGCGGCTTCGCCTATTATTCCCTGTCGAGCATCTTCATCATAGAATATCGCGGAGCTGAACTCGGCACTATAGCCCTGCTTGTCAATGTCATTAGAGAGATGATCACTCTATTAGACGTTGGCAAAGGCAAACGAAAAAGGCACGACCCCTCGCTTTCGAGAAGCCATGCCCGGAAATATATATTGAGATTTTGGAACTTAGAAGTTCACTCCGAAGTTCAGCGTCAGACATCCGTTGTGCGACGTGTCGAACTCATCGTGACAGATATTCGCCAGACCCACGTCATAGGTCAGGTCGGCATAAAACATGTCGTAGGCAACGCCGCAGCCCAAACGAAGTCCGCCGTCGAAGCGCTTGAAGCGGTCGCTCGAGAACGACGGATCTGCTTCTCTCTCGCGATAGTTCTTTATCTTTCCGCCCACACCACATGCCAGGTATCCGCCGGCAAAAGGCTGGATGGAGAAGTGGTCGTCGATGGGGTAGGCATATTTCACAGTCAGCGGCACTTCCAGATAGTTCAGATCGTAGGTCATCTTCTTGCCGTCGTCGAGTTTCTTCTTGCCGCCCTTCTCGGTATAGTATAGTCCCGTCTCGAAAAACACCGGAGCACGGTCAGACAGCGCTATGCCCACCACGGCACCCACATTGAGGCCCGTCTGCGCGTTGCCGCCATCAAGAGTCTTGTCGTCGGAGCTCACGGTAGAAAACGACGGTCCGATGCGCAGTCCGTAGTAGTTCTCGCCGCTTTGATACAGTCCCGTGCCCGGTCGGCGGGAGTAGTCCAGATGTCCAGTTCGCTGGTTGTAATATCTGCTGTTCTTATAAGCCTGAGCCTGAGCCGTGCAGCCAATAGTCATTATCGCCAGAGCTGCCAATATAAACTTCTTCATAATAGTTGTCCTTTCTTAATACGTTCTACAATAATTTTTTCTTTCCGTTGGCAAAAATATAGCTTTCCCTCCAACTCCACTGAGGGGATATCCCTAAAAAAGAATGGGGAAAACCATATTGCTGCCAAAGGGTGGTTCCTTGCATTATTGTTTTCCAATAATCCCGAATCGGTCATTACATCTTGTAATACGTAACACGTATACTTTTTTCCCGGAGGAAAGTGTCATAGTATCATTTTCGAGACTTTTTCCATACCTAATCTCTTGAAAGCCAGAATAATACTTCAATGATACTTTTCTTTCTTCTTTACAGAAAAGTGTCACAGAAGTATCATGGAAGTATCATGGAAGTCTGAAAAAATATAGTAATACTTATTGGGCAGACGTCTGACAGCAATTCTGCCCAATTTTGCCCCCAAATCGGTAATAGAAAGAATCGGTCGCATGAGGTCGGAGAGTCTTGTCTCGAACTTATCTTCCGACAACCCCTTCAACACCATGTCTTTCAGCAGATAACCGATGATGTATTCCTTGCTCTTGTCGTATACCGGTATGCGCGAGAAATTCCATGCCTGCTGTTCGTAAAACACCTTGATGGTCAGGTTCACATTGGCAGTCTCCACCACTATGGAATGTGTCATCACCTCTCTCGCCTTGACTTCTGCCAGACGGTCGGTTGTGGATGAATATTATATCGTAGATTTAGAAATGGATTATCTCTGCTCCAATCTGGAAATAGCTCTGGTTGCTCTGCGGATTCCACATGCCCTTGGCATAAACAGGAATGGTGTAGTTGCCGAGCTTCAGGTCGTGAGCCGCTTGCAGCGATACATGCACGATGCCAGCCGTAGTACCGAAGAAATTGGCATCCTCGCCAGCTCTGTTCAGGGCGAAGGCTCCACCCACCCCTGCGTCCACCTTCCATCCATCCTTCTGATATACAGGATATTCCGCATATACGAAGCTGGAATATTTCTGCTCGGTATTGTTGCTGTTGCGGTCGCGACCGAATACCACTGTAGACCAACTCAAAAGCAGAGGGAACTTCTCCTTTTGGAATCGGTAGCTCAATGTGGCGTCGAGAAACCTGCCTGTGGTATGTGCAGAGTAGTTCCAGTATTCCTTGTTGTTATATGTGGCACCCGGTGAGAAGTTGTAGGTGTCCCACAGGGCAAATGCCCAGCCGCTAGCCTTCAGGTTCAGATAATGGTTGAACTCCTTGTAGGACCCCTCCGAGTTGCAACCACCCCAAAGTCCCACGGTGACGTGTTCGTTTGCCATCGTATAACTCAAGTTGGTGAGAAGCACCACGCCATCGGTTACTTCCATGCCACGCCAGAGATGATTGTTCTGGACGTTGGCTTTCAGATGGATCTGCGCCTGGGCATTTCCCAGACATGCTGCCATCATCAAAACTATGACTACAATTCTTTTCATGACATATATAGTGACGGTAAAATAATAACTTGGTACGATTTGACTGGGAAATGTAACCAATTTATTTTTTCACCGTCACATAAAAACGCTTGTTTTCAAACTGTTTCTTTCACTCCTGGCTTTTTGCCAACATCCTATTTCTTCGCTTCCGGTTTCTTTTCGAAATCTATTATCACCTTCATGCTCGTTTCGCGATGAGAATCTATAAACTTGTATGCCTCATCGTATTCCTCAAAGGCGAAACGGTTGCTTACCAGAGGTTTGAGGTCTACGATGCCTTTGCTCACATAGTCGATGGCTGTGAGGTAATCCTCATGGCGATACATCATCGAACCGATGAGCCGCAGCTCGTGCTCGCCCAGATAAAACATGCTCAGGGCTGGGTCTTTGGCAAATACCGCCACTACCACGATGTCGCTGCCCTTCTCTATCGTCTCCATCAGAGACCGGATGGAAACCTCCACACCAGCCACTTCGAATCCCACCTGATAGCCCTCCTCGCCGAAGAGCTCCTTGGCAGCCTCCTTCAGTGGTTTCTTGGTGATGTTGAGGGTGTGCTCGATGCCACACTCACGGGCCTTGGCCAAACGGAGGTCGCTGACGTCGGTAATCAATACATTCTTGGCTCCACGGGCAATGCAAAACTGGGCAATGAGGTTGCCGATTGTTCCGGCACCGCTTACTACCACATTCTTGCCCTTCACATCGGTGCGGTTGCTGGCATGGGCGCCAACGGCAGACGGTTCTATCATGGCGCCATAGTCGAGGCTCATTCCATCAGGCAACTTGGCCACGCGGTCGTCATCTACAACGAAGAAATCCTGTGCTGCGCCATCAGCCTGGAATGCCTGCACACGCAGATGCTCGCAAACATTATACTGTCCGCGCTTACAAGGGTTACACTTGCCGCAGACCAGCTGTGGACGGGCCGTGATGTTGTCGCCAGGCTTGCATACGGTCACTTCGCTGCCTGTTGCCACTACCACTCCCGAATATTCATGTCCCTGAACCACGGGATAGAAGGTGGCAGGGTGGAGACCATGATAAGAATGGATTTCGCTACCGCAGATTCCGATGCGCTTGATGTTGACGAGCACCTGATGAGCAGTCAGTTCGGCTGCCTTTGGTTCTGCCACTTCCTTGAATTCGATGTGCTTTGGTTCTACCAATATTGCTTGTCTCATAGTTGTTTTTTTTAACCCAAATCGGTCATTAGGGCTTGCCTGGATTTTGAATTTTTAGAAGAGTGGATTATGTTTGGCTTTTAATGAGTAATAGCGAGCTATTGCGAATTAAAAACAAGCAAAAGACACCTTATAAAAAGCAAAAGACTGCAAGCAGTGTATAAAATATTACAATAAACGACCTGATGACCGTTTGGGGGTTAATTGTTGTTATGTTTGTGGGATGAAAAATCCCGGTTTTGTCTTTGTTCTTTTTTTTGCTTGCCCCATTCCTTCATGCGGCCCCTGTTCTCTATATCCCGGACCGCTCGTAGGGCTTGCTTGGATTTCCATTTGAGGCTTATCTCTTCTTGTTTTTCAAATCTGTCAAAATCTGGTGGTATTGCTTCTTATTGAGTCTGTAGAAGCAGAGACAGCCGGCAGTGATGATCCATAACACTCCTGGTATGGTGCTGAAGGCGTGGTGCATGATGTCCAACACCTCAGGGTTCTGCGCGGCGTTGCTCACATATCCCGCGCTGCCCAGGGCGATGGCGAGGAGCGAGGTGCCCAGTGCCATTCCGATCTTGTTGCCCAGAGAGATGAAGGCATACTGGAATCCGTCGTTTCTGATGCCCGTCTTCCATTCGCCATATTCCACGCAGTCGGGGATGATGGCATAGATGGCAGTGTTGAATCCAGAGAAGAAAAACCACGACAATGCAGAGAACAGATAGAACATGATGGCGCTGCCGTTAGGACTGAAGAAATACAAACCAATCATTGTGATGCCGGTGAGGAAGGCGAAGATGGCTGCAGTGAAACCCTTGTTGCCCGTCTTTCTGAACACCATCGGGAAACATGCCGCACCAATGATGCTCGGCACGATTATGGCCATGGAATAATATGAAAAGAGTGTTGCCGACCCTTCAACGTAAGTGAAATAATAGAGCATGTCGGCATTGCGTCCGTAGTGGATGAAACCGAAGAGCAGCTGTCCCAAGAGGGCAAGCAGATAAGGTTTGTTCTTTATTACCGAACTGAGTTGTGTCTTTAATGGAATCTTCTGTCCTACAGGTACTTCCACCACCTCTTTTGTCTTGTGGAAGCAGAACAGATGGCAAGCGGCGAAGATTAAGCCATAGAGCACAGCCACTGCGAGATAGCCGTATTTCGTGTCGCCAGCGCCAAACCAGCTGATGAGCGGCACTGTTACGATGTTGATTACGCCGATAGCCATCATGGCGCTCACCGAACGGCTGGTGTTGAGCTTTGCCCTCTCGTCGATGTCTTGGGTCATGGCTCCGCAGAGTGTGCCATAAGGCAGATTGACGCAAGTATATCCCAACACAAGTATGCAGTAGGTCACAGCCATATAGATGATTTTGGCAGTCTGGCTCCATTCGGGATGTGCCCAGAAGGTGAGTATCAACACCAATGCAGTGACAGGAGCTCCGAAGAGCAGCCATGGGCGGAATCGGCCCCATCGGGTGTGCGTCTTGTCGGTGAGCGTGCCGATGATAGGGTCGTTGATGGCATCCCAGAATCTGGATATGAGCATCAGTGTGGCCACGGCACTCATGCTGATTCCAAATACGTCTGTATAGAAAATCATGAGAAAGTTGCCAACGAACATCCAACTGAAGTTGCAGCCTACATCGCCCATGCCATAGGCGAGTTTGCTGATGAATGGCACCTTCCCTTGTGGGTGGTCGTCTTGCGGTTTGCCCTTCTGTGGGCTATTCGCTTGAAATTTAGATTCCTGTTTCATTTTTTTCTTAGGTTTGATAGTATTCTTTTTAGTTTGATAGTAATCTTAGGTCTGATAGCAACGCTTTGTGTCGTTTTCCATTCGGCGATGAAGAAAACAGAGCTTTCCGTCTTTTCGCGGAGTAAAGGTAGGCAGAATCTGCAATAGAATGAAGAAAAAAAATGATATGTTTTTCCGCAATCGTTCCCACAACCGTTCCCATTTTCTGCAACCGTTCCCTAAAAAAGTTCTCATTGTTTTGTTGTAGCTTTCATAGAAAACAATTAACTTTACAAGCGCATTCACCAAGAAACGAAAAAAGGTATGGCAAAATACGTAACCATAATGGATATTGCAAGAGAATTGGGAATTTCCAAATCCACAGTCTCACGTGCTCTTTCGGGAGATACAGGCAACGTGAAGGCGGAAACATTGCATAAGATATTGGAAACTGCAAATAGGATGGGGTATCACCGCAACGAACTGGCTGTTCAGCTTCGGAAGCAGAGCACTCATAACATCGGTATCATCATTCCCGAAATCATCACCACCTTCTATATGACCTTCATCAATGAGGCGCAAGCCATATTGCGCAGGCAGGGGTATAAGGTGATGATTGCCATTTCTAATGAGAATCCTGAACAGGAACGCGAAAACATACTGATGCTGGAGCAGCTGCGTGTGGATGGCATTCTGATGAGTGCCTGTGACAAGGAACACAATGTGGATTTATATAACAGGATGATTGAAAGGGGTGTGCCCATCGTGTTTTTCGACAGAACGGTGGAGAAGGTGAAGGCTTCTCAGGTGCACATGGACGATTACATCATGGCGTTTTTCATGGTGGAGGCTTTGTTGCGGAAGGGGTATAAGCACATCATACACATTCCTGGTCCTGCCTATATCCGAAACAGTTATGAGCGGTTGAGGGGATACCGGGATGCGCTTGATAAGTTTCATGTAGAATGTAGTAGTCAGGACATCTTGCCGCCAGCCTTGTCGGCAGAAGAGGGCAGTATGGTGATGGAGCGGTTTCTGGAAAAGGGAGCACCTTTTGATGCAGTCTTTGGATTCACTGAAACTGCCGTGTTGGGAGCCAAGAGCGCGATACAAAAGCGGGGATTGCGGATTCCTGCTGATGTGGCACTTTGCTGCATGTCGGGCACAGCACTGGCCACATTGGTTCATCCCCAACTTACGGCAGTGGAGCAACCGATAGAGAAAATGGCGCAGGAAAGCTGCCGACTGCTATTGGAACATATCGCCGATGGCAATAAGATGATTGAGGAAATAGTATTGAGGGGCGAAACGGTGATTAGGGAATCTACATGAGGGATTGGTATGAAAGCATGTCTGCTACTGACAGACATTCTCTTATAATTGCCACAATTTACTATGTATCAGTCTATCCGCAGTAAACAAAACTGTGTGAAAATCATAAAATCAAGATTTGTTGGGCTTTTAATGATTAATAGCGAGCTGTTTCGAATTAAGGACAGGCAAAAGATGCCTTATTGGATATTCTTTATCTCTTCTTCAGACAAGCCCGATGCCTGCATGATAGTTTCTATAGGCACTCCAAGAGCCAGAAGATTAGCGGCGATTTTTTCTTTTGCTTTTTTCTCACCTTCTGCACGTCCTTCTGCACGTCCTTCTGCACGTCCTTCCGCACGTCCTTCTGCATATTTCTTCTTTTCCGCAGTCCGTATGGCATTCACGATGTCGCGGTATGCATTGACGCTGTCTTCATACAGTTTCAGTTCCTGTTTGTCGAACTTTGATATCTCTGCCTGTTCGAACAGACGTGTGAAAACACGCTCCTGCAGGGCTGCGGGGCGTTGCATCAGGTTGGAGAGATTCTTCAACACGTACATCCACTTGTCGTACATACTTTCGAGTTCACTCTCTTTCTTGTCAAACTTAGGTATCTCAACGTATATATATGTGAGTTTGTCGTAGAACACCTCGTGTGTGTCCACCTCCATCAGCTTCACCTCATGGTGCCAGCGCTTTGCATTCTCAAGCCCGTCGGCAAAGTTGAAGTTCAGCAAGCCAATCGTGTAGACAGGATTGAGATGGAAATCCCAGTCTCCTCCACGCTGCGCCTGTTCTCTGATGGGGAATGTTGAATAATAGATGGTGCGGTCTTTGAAGAACTCCTGGTATACGTTCTGCATCTCCACGATGAATTTCTCTCCCTTGTCATTCTCGCAATATACGTCGAAGATGGCTCGGCGGGCATCCACGCGGTCACCAAGTTGTTCGGAGTTGAGATAAGTTACGTCCTGCACGTTCTGTTCGCCATGGAACATGGCGTTCAAGAAACTGATAAGCAACTCCTTGTTGAACTCAGAACCGAACAGGCGCTTAAAGCCGAAATCGGTATGTGGATTGATGTATTTCTCTGCCATAATGCTGCATTTATTATTCAATCAGCAAATTTACGGTATTTTTGATAATTATCCAACGGTCATGCCTGTATTTTTGCTTTTTGAAATGTTTTACTTCCAGCAATTCCTGACATACCAAGAGTGCCATATATTTACCATACACCCTGCAAAATCGTCAACTTTGTGGTGGAATCAACAGTATGAACATATATATAGGAGAAATTAGTTGTGATTTGCTCGAAATTTCCTACCTTTGTGGTAGAATCAACAACTAGCGGTGAATATTTTTCTGTGGGATAAGTGTTGTGATTTGCTCGAAATTTCCTACCTTTGTGGTAGAATCAACAACTATATGAATCTAGTGAAGAAGGGCACCCTTTAAAAGTTCACTATGATAATAAACC